>SDBV01004342.1_pt1 | contig 20493 bp, 11 predicted proteins | sample 2277081 | NCBI WGS metagenome assembly SDBV01 (sample SAMN10402039, study PRJNA504765) | marine sediment metagenome | isolation source: marine sediment core GS10_PC15, 223 cmbsf | place: Arctic Ocean: Southern Knipovich Ridge | collected 2010 | reverse complement strand
CCTGTTTGATCCATCGAAACCTTTTCCGACCAAGCAGTCGATCGAAAACAGCCGGCCCTGGAACAAGAATAGGACGCGGTTATGCTCAACGTCGATCCAAACCACCGTCAGCGGGAATTGCTGATGAAACGTCTTCAATTCACCCACGAATTCTCCGCAAGAGCCTCACAATGCAGCCGGTATTGCCCTGCTTGGGGGCTTTAGCCTGGATTATTCATGACCACACTAACCCGACTTCATTAAACACCCCCTTGCCGTTAGGTTCCACTCCCCCCGGCCATTGCTCGGCAACATTTTGCTAGAAAAGACAATCTCTTGCGGAAAGCTTTCACCACGCTGCCTAGCTTACGTGGACCACCAAGAGAGATTCCCGCAGTCGTCGGAATCAGTACAGTTTACCGCTTTTTCGGTCGATTCTATGAACACAATGTGGTGTCAACCTTGCGGACAAGATGTGCCTGGAGCTATCGCGGACGGGACTGGCGAATACCGCTGCCCGCGCTGCCGGAACCTCCTGCGCCAAAGCGATCGGTTGCGAATTGGTATTGACGAGCAGCAGCCCGTCGACGAAGACGCGTCCGCCGGCGGGGAGACGGTTGAGACGATCGATGTCGATCGAGAACAAGAAGTTCAATCTCCGCCGTCCTACGATGGTTGGGAACTCGAACAGCGTCTAAAACACATCGAGCGGGTGCTGGCAGCCGAAGGTCGGGCGTCCGAAGGTCTTGCAACCGACGGCAAAGCGGCCGGTGAATCGTCCAGGTTCATTCGGCTCGATTCGGCCCACGGGTCGCTTGGCCGACCACACGATCGGCCGCACGGGGGCATATTCTCTCGTCCCGGCGTTTTTTTGCGGACCGTGGCCTGGAGCACGCTCTTGATCGGTGTCATGACGCTGGCCTGTGGAAGCTTTTTGATGGGCTGGTCGATGTTTTCGGGGCGGGCCGACCTTTGGTCGACCGGCTCGCCCATCGCCCTGATCGGCGTCATCAGCCTGTTTATCGCACTGGTAGTGCAAATCGACCGTCTTTTGCACGACAACCGTGAGACGAGCCGCAACACGATGGCCAAGCTGGGCAACCACCGCCACTCGCCCAGCGAGGCCTTCTACTCGCACTTGGCCGGCGGCGCCAATCCGCAACTGCTGTTGCACGATCTGAAGAGCCAGTTGGATCTGTTGGCCGATAAAATCGGCGAGAGCGAGACGAGTTGATTTTCCATCTCAGCCGCTTGCGGCTTCGCACTAACAAAGTTGGGGATAAGGCATGAGTAAGGAATTGACCCTCATGCGCGTCGAGTCCGAGATCGCAACAGGTGATCTCGGCAAGGCCAGAGACCGTTTGCATGGCTTGAGCAGGACCTATCCAGATGATCTCTCTCTTCGCTCCCGGCTTGCCGAAATCTACTGGAAGCTACAGTTCCCCCACATGGCTGGATGCTACTGGTTTCTTGAAGACAACCAGACAGACGACACTCGGCAGGCTGTCGCCGTCTTCGAAAAACGCTGTGGTGGCGATCCCTGGATCATGTTGCATTTTATCAAGTTTAAGGGACATCCCGACAGCGTAGGGCCGTTCGCTAAGCAGCGGCTTGACGATCTCATCTTCCGATGCAAAAAGATGCACGGAAGCTATCCGGATTTCCGTAGTCAGCATACTCAATACGTCAAAACGGCAAAGCAGAAGTGGTCCATTATACTCTTTCCCATCGGCTGTATTAGCATCCTTATTCTGATCGGGATCTGCGCAATTGTAGGATTGATCGCAATTGTCGAGTGGTTGATATAAAATCTCGCGGGCATCAACGGTCTCGGCCGCCTCGTATTCTGCCTGGAAACCCTGGGGAAGTTGAATGATGGACATGGGAGTGTAATTCTTTGGCACCGTGCGATTTGAGTTTGTTATCAAACATGACTAATCTGTAAGGGACCACGAAAACACGAAAGTACGAAATCTCGAAAAAGTCTTCTCGTGTTTTCGTACTTTCTACCTTTCGTGATTGAAAGCAGAAAAGCTTGTCAATCAGCCACGACTTTGAATTGCTTTCTGGTCGGATTACTGAAGCAGCCTGACTGCGGGCTGCCATCGCCTTGGTCCAACGCGGGGACAAGCCCCGCCGCTAACAATTGCTGCTTCTCAACTCTGCATCCGTCGTTCGATCTCCGCGCCGCAATCTTCTTTTTTAATTCGCCACTGCTCCAGCGTATCGCGGTCGCGGACGGTTACCGTGCCGTCTTCTAGCGTCTGCCCGTCGACGGTGATGCAAAACGGCGTGCCGATTTCGTCCTGGCGGCGGTAGCGGCGGCCCACGGCCGATTTGGCGTCGTAGAAGACGTTGAACTTGGGCTTCAACTGGCCGTAGATCTCTTGCGCCACTTCGGGCATGCCGTCTTTGCGGACCAGGGGGAAAACGGCCGCCTTGTAGGGGGCCAGGCGGGGGTGGAATTTCATCAAGGTGCGGGTGGTCATCTTGCCCTTGTCGTTGGGCACTTCGTCTTCGGTGTATGCCTCGCAAAGGAAGGCCAGGGCCGCCCGATCCACGCCGGCCGACGGTTCGATCACGTGCGGCACGAAACGCTCTTTGCTCTCGGCGTCGAAATAGGTAAGGTCGCGTCCGCTGCCGCGGTGCCGGGGCTTGCCCTCGGCATCGGTTTCGACCACTAGCTCGCCGTCCTTGCGGACCAGCTTGCCTTCCATGTGGCTGCGGAGGTCGAAATCGCCGCGATGGGCCACGCCTTCGAGCTCGCCGAACTCGCCCTGGGCCATGAAGGGGAAGGCGTACTCGATATCGGCCGTGCCGGTGGAATAGTGGCTCAATTCGTCGGCGTCGTGGTCGCGAAGCCGCAAGCGGCCTTCGCAAAGACCCAGGTCGAGATACCACTGATAACGCAGATCTCGCCAGTATTCGTACCACTGGGGCGCGGTTTCCGGGCGGCAGAAGAACTCGATTTCCATCTGCTCGAACTCCCGCGAGCGGAAGGTGAAGTTGCGGGGCGTGATTTCGTTGCGGAAGCTCTTGCCGACCTGGGCGATGCCGAAAGGCAGCTTCACGCGCGTGCTGTCGAGCACGTTTTTGAAGTTGACGAAAATGCCCTGGGCCGTTTCCGGGCGGAGGAAGGCCACGTCCTCGGCGCCGCCCAACGCACCGATTGTCGTCTTGAACATGAGGTTGAACTCCCGCGGTTCGGTCAGCGTACCCAGCGATTTGGCGTCGGGCCCGAGGACATATTTGAAGTCGTTGACCTCGGTAAGACAGAGCAGCGGCCCGTCCCAGAGCAGTTCGGCGGCGTTTTTGGCCCGCAGTTTAAGGAACTTCAAGGCTTTCTGCTCGGTCTCTTGGAGGCCTTCCTCGCCCAACAACTGGGTGGACACAAAGAAACGCTCGCCGCGGGCTTCCACCCAACGGCCGTGGATCTGGTCGTGCCGATATCGCTTCTTCGACTCGCGGCAATCGACCATATAGTCGCAGAACAGATCGTAGTGGCCCGAACATTTCCACACCTGGGGGTGCATGATGATCGTGCAATCCAGGCCGGCCATTTCGTATGTGGCGGGGGCGCCGTCGGCGACGATAAGCTCGTTGTGGGCGGTGACCATGTCGTGCCACCAGGCGTCGCGGACGTTGCGTTTGAGTTCCACACCCAAGGGCCCATAGTCCCAAAAGCCGTTTAGCCCGCCGTAGATCTCGCTGGACTGAAAAAGAAAGCCGCGTCGTTTACACAGTGCAACCAGTTGTTCCATTTCCATGACGTCGGGGATCTCCAGGGGAAAGTTCGCTTAGTAGGATTGAGGGCGATTGCCGGCGAGGGGTTCGCCTGCCTGCCAAACATAACAGTATACCGCCCATTGCGCGTTGCGACAGCCGGGAGTCAAGCCCCGGTAATTCGTCAATCGGTTAAAGTGTTAAGCATTTTCGCCTTGCGTTTGTTAGTGGCGACGCTTGCCGTGGCGTTGTATCGGCGAGCCAATCAACGCACGGGGGCAGGCCCCGCCGCCGGCGTTAAGGAGTATACAGAACCCCCCCATAAGATTGCAGCTATCTTACCCAAACCCCGAGTTGTACTTATTTCCTATCTTTTTCCAAAAAAACATCTTGCGGGTCTTGACGAGTGAGCCACTTTTCTTGCACAATAGAGGATTGGGATTTGACTGTTGCAACTGGCGAGGGTCACCTTCGCAATGCCACGGCATTTGGCGTGGGCTTTCGTCAATTACCCACCTTGCAAGGATTCATACGTCCGCCGGCCCGACTCGAGAAGAGGCATTCGATCGTGCATGGCGGCGGCGTGATATCCATCCTACATGCTGATTGCGCGACAGTTTGCCTCACCCAACAGGATGGCTGCAACCCACTGTTTAGCTGGGGGGGTGCGTTTGCTAACCAATATCGGCAACCCCTTGTGTGCGGCTTCTTATTTTGTATCGCATGTGAAGCAGGAGAAGATAGATGATAGTCAACAAAACATCTTCGATCGAAGAATATAGGATTGCCAGCCGTTTCGACAGTTTGCGCAAAATCTTGGAATCCGAAGAGTATTCCCGCCATTTGGAAAAGCCGTTGGCCTACTGGGCTCTGCCCACCGACCGGCGTTTGCCGATGGTGCTTTTGGGCCGAACATTGGGCGATCTGCTGGACATGCCCTTCGCGGAACTGGCCGCCACGCCGGGTATCGGCCAGAAAAAAATCCACACATTCGTGGGCCTATTGTCGCGCGCGGCAAATACCGATTCGACCGATCTGGCGGTCGACGACGTCAAATCCGCGGGCAACGGCGCGGCGCGGCCCGAAAAAGAAACGCCCGCGGGGGATTTCGATCCCTCGACGGTCTCGGAGGTTGTCTGGAGCAAGTGGCGGGCCACGGTGCTCAAGCACGGTCTCGAACACGAGACGCTGGGCCGCTTGGCGCCCAGCCTGCGAGGCTTGACGCGCGTCAACTGGAACACCTGCTTGGGCGAATTCACGGGCCATGGCCTAGCCGAAATCAAAGCCCGAAAATCGCACGGCGAGAAACGCATTCACACCCTGCTGGAAGTCTTCCATGGCCTGCACAAGCTGCTATCAGAGATGGGACAAGAGGACCATCTGGTAGTGCGCATCTGCCCGCATCGAATCGACGCCGTGCAGCAATGGATCTCCCGAACCATGAAGGCCACGAGTGTGCCCGACGAATCGGAGATCTTCGAGAAGTTCGTCAAACCCTTGCTCGATCAACTCCATGTCGACGCCACCGAACAGGTCGCCAATCTGGCCGACGACCGGGTGGGACTCTCGGGCCCGATTACAAGCGTCCGCGAGGTTGCCCGCAACATGGGCCTCACCCGGGCCAGAGTATACCAACTGCTCAATGAAGTCAACGACATCATGCAGATCCGCTGGCCCAGCGGACAGCGCGAAGTCTACGAGTTGCTTGAGAAGCTGGAAAGCGACGCGGAAACAACCACAACATCCGAGCAACTCGGCCAGTTCCGCTGTGCTGTGGAACTGTTCTATCCGAGCAACTGTCGCGGTGGCGGGGAACTGTTGGAACGAGCCCTACCGGCCGAAGGCAACAGCGAGTCGGTCGAGTCCGGCGCCGACGCCATTGGCGCGTGATGCGCGGGCGCGTGAGGCGGCGCGCATAGGGCGCGGTCGCGGAGCAGGGCCATTTGTCGATAATGGCGGCCATGCAATCCGATTCCGCAAAATCCCAGCAGCCGTCCCACAATCCGCCCTAGCATCGTCGGGCGGGGGAATGCCCCCAGCGTATCCCAACATATCGTAAAGGCGTGGGCCGGCAGCGAGCCGAACCAGCCTTGGCTGGGCGCCCAACGCCAGAACAGCCGCTCGGCCTCAAGGGTTTCGAGAACGACCCCTTCGCCGGCGGCAGCCGATTCATGGGCATAGACGCGGCAGTGGGGCTCGAAAACGCACTCCGTCCCGGCATGTTGAAGCTTCAGCGCCAAATCCACGGCCGAGTAAGCCGCGCCGGTCTGGCCACAAAAGCGGTCGACCAGATCGAGCGCCGCTTTGCGATAGAACCCGGCCAGCATATCGGCACCCAGCGCGGAGCGGGCTTGGCGGCCGACCTCGGCAAGCTGCCGCGCCCGGCAGCAACGGCGGAACGACCCGCCGCGACGATATTCCAAGCCGGCCGAGACGACCCTGTGCGGATCGTCGGGCCGAAGTATCAGCGGCGCCACGGCGGCCACTCGTGGGGCTTCGAAATGGGCCATGGCCGCTTCGGTCCAACCGGGGCTGACCTCGGTGCCGGGCGTAAGCACATGCACGATTTGGCCCTCGGCCGCGTCGATACCCCGATTGATGCATTCGACCGGCTTGCAGCCGATCGGCGCGTAGACGAACCGCACCTCGTTTTTCAGATCGTAAGGGTCGGCGTAGACTTCGTTGAGCACTACGACAATCTGGCAGTTATCCGGTCGGTTCTCCAAGACGGAGACCAGACTGTCTTCCATCCGCTGGACGCTTCCCGTCAGAGGGATGATGATCGAGAGCTGTTGCACAAGATTTCCTCTGTAATGACCTTTAATACCACTTTGGCCAGTTTTTTATCCCCCGTCCGTTTATGTCGGTCGTTACGGAAAGGGAAGTTTATCGGAATCGGTCGGTATGGGCAGCGTATTAGAAACTGCCCAAACTCACCCCACTAGCCCTTCCCTAGCTTGCCCTGCTTGCCATCTTTTTGGCTATGCAGAACACGCCGCTGGGTGTAGGTGGCGATGGATCGGGATTCTCAAACGTTGAACTTGATCGGCGAACGTCAACCTTACAGTCGGACCTCCCGGCCGGTGGAGGCTAATCGTATGGTTTTGCGTCTGATATCGTGATAGGCCTGAATTCGTCGCACCGTACGATTACGAGCTCGCATGAGGATGGACTCCGTAATGCAGTATGGACCATCGTAGCGGATGCCCTGCAACATGGGTGAATCACTGATGCCCGTGGCCGCAAAGATAATGTGTTCACCCTGTGCCATGTCTTCCACATGCCAAACCTTTTCCAGGTCGGCCTGGGTATATCCATCCACGTCAAGCAGTTGCCGCCGTTCTTGCTCGTTCTTCGGCCACATGCGACACAGTTGTTGCCCGCCCAGACACTTAATCGCCGCGGCAGCAAGAACTGCTTCGGGGCTACCGCCAATTCCCAAGTATAGATCGATGCCTGAATTCGGCAGGCAGGGGGCGATTGCCGCGGCGACATCACCATCGGATATCAGTCGAATTCCACAGCCTGCGCTGCGCAAGGCCTGAATGATGCGGGCGTGACGCGGACGGTCAAGAACCACGGCCACCAATTCGCGCACGCGCTTATTGGATCGCGCTGCGATAATGTCCAGATTCTGCTGAATCGGTGCATCCAGCGATACACGATCGCCGCCGTCGGCCAACTGGGGACCGACAGCGATTTTATCCATGTAATGACAGGTGATGGCGGGGAAGAGTTCTCGTGGATCATCGTCCGGCTTTTCACAAGTTGTGACTGCCATGACCGAAATCGCCCCCGGGAGCCCCTTCGCCGTGAGAGTCGTACCATCGATGGGATCGACGGCAATTGCCGCGGGGATCGATCCCTGGCGCCAACTGCCAAGCTTTTCTTCCGCGAAAATTCCCGGAGCGTTATCTTTACGACCTTCGCCGATTCGCACGAGTCCTTTACAGTCGATGAGTTCGAACATGCCGCGCATGGCATCCGTGGCCGCCAGATCGGCGCTGTTCTTATCACCCTTGCCCAACCACTCTCTGGCGGCCAGGGCGGCGTTCTCGGTGCAGCGAATGAGGTCGAGATCGATGACCCGTTCTGGATCGTGGCGATTTGCAAACATGACAATGATTTTCCCCTGGAATGCGGCACCCGCCTTGGAAACATCACTATAATAATTGTAGCGGCGCGGTTTCAATAGTCAATAGTCAATAGTCGAGCAGCGCATCACCGCTGTAAACTTCGAGGGCCGAACCATTCTTTGCATACGTCCACGGTGTCAATCGCCACGCAGACTCGCGCCCACAAATCGTCGTTAGAAGACAGGGTCTTTGCCGTTGCTCGAGCAGGCGCGAGCCTGGTAGAGGAAGGCTTCTAGCCGGGTTTGCAGCATGGGGTCCTGCTGGCCGTCGTAGGAGATCGACATCGCCGGGCGGCCCAATGTTCGGGCCAGCCGCTTCATCAGACCGTCCACGACCGTCGACGGCATGCAGGAAAAGGGCATTACGTTGATCACGCCGTGACAACCGTCCTCGCACATCTCGACCATCTTGCCGATGGAGAGAACCGCATCGCCGCCTTTGAGGCTGGGGTCCAGGTAGCCCGCGGCGAGCTTCAGCAGTTTGCCGGTGGGCGGTTCGTCCAGCGGACCCATCAACTCCGCAAAGGGCGCGGCCAGGCGGCGGTGCCGCCGGTGCTGGATGCGGTCCTTCTGATAATTGACCAGCCATTCGAGCAGATTGCGCTGGCGGCGGGCGTCGTTCATGCGAACCCAGTTGGTGTAATAGTGCCATTCCGGGTAGCTGGCCAGCGAAACCTCGGCGCCCAACCGCTCCAGGTGGCGGATCAGGTCGTTGTTGGCGAAACTATGGAGGCGGACGTAGATCTCGCCTACCACGCCGATCCGCGGCCGGGGCGTACCGCGATCAGTCTCGATGGCCGCGAAACGCTCGGCGGCTCGGGCCATGCACTCGATGAGTTGCTTTTCCGTGGGCTGCGTTTCAATCACTTGGCAGACCCGCCGGCTGCTCTGGGCATAGACGGCATCGGTGCTGCCGGGCCGACGTTCGTAGGGACGCGTTGCCAGGGCGGCCTTCAGGAGGATGTCGAAAACACAGATACCGTACCAGCCGAGCGAAACGATGTCGCCTTGTAACCGACCCCATTCCTTATACAGTCCACCATCTTGTGCCGGTGAAAGGACCTGCGCGTCGCCCAGGTCCAGGTCGTCGAGGATGAGGCGATGCAGGCAGCTATATTGGCCGAAGCGGCAGGGACCCGACCCGCCCGGCATGAGGAAGGCGGCCTCGTGGGGCTCGACGTCTTTGCGCTGGGTTACGCGGACCATGTCGCCGGTGGTGATGATGCAGGGCAAACATTCCTTGCCGTTGGTAAAGCGGCGGCCCAACTCGAGCGACTCCTGGTCGGCGATGGGAATCACTTCGGCGTGCTGTCCGTAGGCGCGGAAGGCGGCGGCCATGCCGTGGGACTGGTCGCCCATCCAGGGAACGAAGATGGTCCTCGGCTTGCCGTTGCCCGACGGTTTGGCAGCCGCCGAAGTCTCGCGCCGCGGCGACGGCGGCGACGAGTTGCCCAGGCTCTGCAAAAAGGCCTCCAGCCGCGTGACCACCCCGGCGTCGGCCGAATGCTCGTCGATCTCCAGCACGAGGGTCGGCTTGGGAGACATCCGGCGGCGGAAGTAGTTGGTCAGGAAGGAGTCGGGCCCGCAACTGAAGTTGGAGAGATAGATCGCATGCAGGCGGGGATCCTTGCGCAACAACTCGGCCGCGCGGAGTACCCGCTGGCCATACTTCCAGTACATCTGCCGCAAGACGGCGTTGCCGTTGCTGCCATGTGGCCGCAGATCGAGGAAGTCCAAGGGGATGGGCATTGCCCCGAGCGCGCGGAGTTTGTTGGGTAGATCGAGATAGACGGCCGGGTCGCAGCCGTTGTAGGGACGGCTGATGAGCACGATGGCCCGATCGTTGGGAGCGAGCGCGTCCAATACCTCTCGACCGCGGCGGCGGCACGCCTTCTCGAAGGCCTCCTGGGCTCGCCAGGCCTTTTCGACCGCGCCGCGAATCTGCCTGCCACCGAGGCCCAACTGCTTGCCCAGCGATGCCAGCGCCTCGCGCAAGCCGCGGCGGCCGTCGCGCAGACGGACCAGTGGCTTGAGTATCTCGGCCGAACGCCCGGCGTGCTCCAAGGCGGCGGCGATCTGGTACGGCAGCGTGGAGATGTAGGGGCAGAGTTGCGCCTCGCGGTTGCTGTCGTCCTCGTGCGGCATGTTGGCTACGCTGGGAATCCAAAGGTAGTCCACTTCCCGATCGAGCAACTCGAAGACGTGTCCGTGGGCCACCTTGACCGGGAAACAAGGCGTCGACAGTACCGCCTCGACGCCGCGGCGAATGATCCGACGCGTGCTGGGAGGGCTCAACACGACGCGGAAACCCAACTCACCCAGCAGCGTTGCCCAGAGCGGCAGCAACTCGTAGTTCAACAGCGCCAGGGGGATCCCCACCGTCGGCCGGCCGTCGATCCGCGAGGCCTCTTTGCGATTAGCGTTTGACTTCGAGGCAACCTCTTCACTCTTTATGTTGGCATGGCGCAGAAGCAATCGATGCCGCTGGGCGAACAGATCCGGAATCTTCGCCCGCGACTCGTCGTTCTTCTCGACGTTGAAGCGGTCGCAGCGCGAACCGTAGAACAGCGGCTGCCGCCGGGGCAGAAGCAGTTCGTTGATCTCGCAGTCGTTGCTGCAGGCGTCGCACTTGAAACTGCGAACCTTGTACTCGCTATCGGCCAGCTCGAAGCCGCCGAAGCGGCTGGCCGCGCAGCCGCTGCGGCGCTGGTGCCGCCGGGCCAGCAGGGCCGCCCCGATGGCGCCGGTCACTTCGTGGTGGGGTGGCACGGTGATCTCCCGCCCCGTCACCTTCTCGAAGGCGGCCAACACGCCGAGGTTGAAGGCGGTGCCGCCCTGGAAGAAGATCCGCTTGCCCACCCGACGGTTGCCGACGACGCGGTTCATGTAGTTGTTGACGATCGAATAGCTGAGACCGGCCACGAGGTCGTCGGTCGCGGCGCCCTGCTGCTGGTAGCCGAGAAGATCCGATTCCATGAAGACGGTGCAACGCTCGCCCAGGCGTACGGGGTTGCGGCTGGCGAGGGCCAAGCGGCCGAACTGCTCCTTGATGCTGATGTCCAGTCGCTCGGCCTGCTCTTCGAGGAAGCTGCCGGTGCCGGCGGCGCAGGCATGGTTCATCTCGAAATCGACGACCACGCCGTGATCGAGACTGATGTATTTGCTGTCCTGGCCGCCGATCTCGAACACCGTATCCACCTGGGGATCGATGGCGGCGGCGGCCGCGGCCTGGGCGGTGATTTCGTTGATCACCAGGTCGGTGCCGATGAAATCGCCGGTCAGGTAGCGGCCGGAGCCCGTGCTGGCCGCGCCGCAAATATCGACCAGGTCGCCAATCCGCTGGCCGATGTTCTTGAGCACCTTGCGCACGGCCTCCAGTGGCCGGCCGGCGGTCATCAGGTAACACTTGGCCAGAACCCGCTGATCGCTGTCGATGACCGCAATCTTGGTGCTGATCGACCCCACGTCCAGGCCGAGGTAGGCCTCGATGGGACCGTTTGCGGCTCTTGCTTCGAGCCCGCGGCGGTCGGGCAGCGGATCGTCGGGCACGTTGCAGGAGGGCTTGCTCAACGGCGTCAGCCGATGCCCAATACTGTGTGGTTTTTCCAGATACTGCTGGAGCGGCGACAGGTCGAGCTCGCGCCGCCGGTTGCCGGTCCTGCCACCATCGCTACGGCCACCATCGCTACGGCCACCATCGCTACGGGCACCATCGCTACGGGCGCCGTCGCTACGGGCGCCGTCGCTACGGGCGCCGTCGCTACGGGCGCGCTCCTTGAGGCCGACCAGTACGGCCCCCAGGGCACCGGTCACGGCATGACATTCGGGAACGATCAACTGACCGGGCTGCAACTCGAAGACCTGCTGCAGAGCCCGAACCACGCCCTGGTTGGCAGCCACGCCGCCGCAGAAAGCGATGGGGCTCTGCGGCTGGGTGCCCCGCGCCAGGCTGCTCTTCAGGCTTCTGACGAGTCCCACGCAGAGCCCCGCCACGATGTCCGCGGTAGGCGTCGCCCGCTGCTGCAAGTGAATCATGTCACTCTTGGCGAACACGCTGCAGCGGCCGGCCACCGTCGGCGCCGATTCACACAGCAGCGCCAGCTTGCCAAACTCTTCGATGCGGATGCCCAGGCGCGAGGCCTGCTGGTCCAGAAAGCTTCCCGTGCCCGCGGCGCAGTTGCTGTTCATGGCGAAATCTCTCAAGGGGCGCCCGTTGGAATTACCGTCGGATTGCTCGTCGGACAGGAAGATGAGCTTGCTGTCCTGGCCGCCCATCTCCAGCAGCGTGCGGACCTGCGGCAGCAAGAAGCGGACGGCCGTGGCCTGGCAGATGACCTCGTTGACGAAAGGCAAGTCGAGGAGCCTGCAAATCGTGGCACCGGCGGAACCGGTGCCGGCCGCCAAATCGAACGCCCCCGCGCCCCAGCGATCCAGCAGCTCGCGCAAAACGGCCGCGGCGACCTCGATCGGCCGTCCCCGCGTACGTCGATACACGCTCTGCAAGAGCTTCCCGTCCGCATCGGTCACCACGGCCTTAAAGGCCACTGAGCCCACGTCAAGCCCCAGCATCAGCGTTTCTTTGTCAGGAACCGACACGGATGCGTTCTCCTGATGTTTTGTCCGGTTTAGGAATCCGGGTCGGATTGTAACTGAACTTTCGCATTTTTTCTAGTCTGAAGCCTCAATGTTTCTCCATGAAACATAGCATCAAGAAGGAATCATAATCGAAAGAAGACATGTTGTTCACATCACGGGTGAACAATAGAATAGGATCACAAGGCAAAAAATACAGTCTTGGCTAGCCCGGCTAGTGCTTTGTCAAACCTAAGCTTGACAAACCCTATAGGTTATTGCCCGCGATTCCACGGATACCAGGCAACCATCCTCGAACGTGGCGAGCAGGTATCCCGGTTGTCCCGCCACGCCACGCGGAAGTTGTCCCAGAGGGGGCGCGGTGAGCATGGTGATGGTTCGCTGGGGTGCGTGCGGCGGACCTATGGGAACCGATCGGACGGCCAGCGTGTGGCGGTCGAACTCGATGGATCGGGCCTGATGACCGTGTCCAGAGAACGTCGTCACCGCACCGCCCGCCGAAATCAGGGCCCGCACCAACAACCCGGGATTGCGGAAGAACACGCCGCGGCGCATGCCACTGCGGCGGATGCGCCGCTCGAAAGCAAGCTGCGAACCGATGTCGTTCCCGTACCCGTCCCAGCCCCCGTCCCCGGGATCGAGCCGGCCGAGGCACTGTTCGACTGGGATATCGTGCGATGAGTTCAACAAGGGCGAGTGAAAGAAGACAGCCGTTCCCTGGGGCGACGACAGCGAGGAAGCGATCCTAGCCACGCGCTGCCGCGAGAGGCCTTCAGAATCGGGATAGCTCCAGCAGTGGCGTAGCGATCGCATCAGCAAATCCCGACGGGCCCAGCCCACGGACCGCCAACGCGAGACCAGATCGCGGCCCGTGCTGGCGAAGACCAGGCGAGTGCCGTGCAGCGTCTCCTCGAAGTCGGTGGCGGGCGCCAGGTATTTCAGATGATGGGCCAGCGCCGAATCGCCCCTCTCGTCTTCCGTCCTCAGGGCGACCAGATCGGAAGGGCGCAACGGCCATCGATCCCACAGACCGGCCCGCTTCAACAGCGACCTGCCGCGGGCGGCAGAAATGCCGATCGTGGCCAGGCCGTATAGCCGCGGACGCCAGGGGAAGGTCCGGTAGTCGTGGTTTCCGGGGATCGCGATCGAGGGCGCGGCCAGTCTTCGCAGGGCCCGGACCACGGCCGAAACGTTCGTCTCGCCCGAAGCTGCCCCGGCCGCTCCGGGAGGCCGGTCGTGTACGAACTCGACCAGGTCTCCGCCCAATACCACCAGATCCAACTCGCCGCGGCGCCAAAGCGCGTTGGCCTCGTCGATGAAGCGATCAAACAATCGCGCAGGGTGGATCATTTCGGCCGCCAGGTCGGGGTCGTAACGCTCCGCCGCTTCGCCGATCACGTCCCAGAACGACGCCATGTGCAGGTCGCTGACAAACGCCAAACGCAACCGCCGACGCCTCGGTCCGAACACCGCCACCGACCGCTCGCGCAGCACCGATCCATTGACGCTCAGATCGAACAGCTTGACCGGGGAAGGCAAGGCGGGGCACAGTGGCAGGGACGCCTCGACCCGGATCTCCATCAGTGCCAGATCGCGCGCCGACGCCAACTCGGCAAAGCCCCGTACCCTAGAAAAGCCCCGTACCCTAGAAAAATCCTGCACCTTCGGGCCGACGTGATCGCGGTGCAACGGTTCGACCGACTCCACCACCACCGGCACGGAACACCGGCCAACGGAACACCGGCCAACGGAACACCGGCCGAACGTTTCGCTAAACGTCAACTGTTCGGCCCAGCGGGCAACGCTTCGGGCGTCGCCGCCGGCAACGGCGGCAATCAGCCGCAGGCGGGGCTTTCGACCTTCCACCAGGGCGGGCATCCCCGGCGCGGGCCAGATGATAAACGGGTCGTTATCGCTGGTTGTAAGTTCCAACATGTGGCGGCCACATTCCTACCGTGCCCCGTTCCCAGCCTTGCCCGAAAGCTCTTGCCCTATTGGCAGTTTCTCTCGCGACTGTTTTTGCTCATGAACACCTAGTTCGACTGTTTGAGTTCCGTTTGTAGTACCGCCTTTAGGCGGAAATCGCCTTGCCAGGGCACGCCGAGATACCCCATATTCCGCCTAAAGGCGGTACTACAAACGGCCAATCGGGGTAATCTCGATCACGTCGTCGCCGGGGCGCTGCGAGCAATGCCGAGCGAAAGATGTTCGTGTCATTTCGGATGAACCATTATTCTGAGGTCTTCTAGCCTTCAGGTGCGAGGCAACCGACTTTTCATATGCTTGCGACGAAGGGAAATCGGGCCGCCATCTTTCGTCGCGCAAACGGTCGGCGACGGCAACCATGCCGGCCATTGCCGTCCAACTTCACAATCGAGTATAATCTCAGAGCTTCGAATGTGAGCGCCAACCCCACTCTAGCGGCGCTAAGCTTGCCTGTCAAGATGCCGCGGGAAAGCTGGAGAAGAAGACATGATCGATAGCAGCGACAAAGAAGCCGCCCAGCGACTTTCCTCTCTCGCTCGAAGCAGCGACCGTGGAAGAGTATCTTCGGCTTTTCAAGGAAGCGGGATTGGGCCTTGATCTACGAGAAAGAGACGCCATTTTCGGTACAACGGCCGCGCGATGCTGGGGATTCAGCGAACCACGGGAAAGCGACCGAGACACCGCTTGACTGTGATGCGGCCGTTCGGCACGCCCCTTACCACAAAATTTGCACCCCATACGGAGACTTTTCGATAGATGGGCCATAACGAAATCACGCTCGCACCGTCACTCGAGCGGCGAATAGCGGCATACGAAGCCTGGCGCTTGCGCAAGCCGGTCGATCGACCCATGATCGGCATTCTTTGGGGAGCCGGATATTCCTCCACTGCCCGAGTTTCTGCAACGCCTGGGCGACGGAGAAGTCGCGCCGCATCAAATCCAACCGCAACTGTTCTTGCCAAGCATCGAAGCGTGGTATCGGCGCGTTTCCCAACTGTGCTGCGACGTAATACCGCGATTCACGCCCGCCTTCGGCATCCCCTGGGTGGAAGCCATTGCCGGCTGCCCGGTTAGGGCGGCCACCGGCTCGCTGTGGGCGGAGCCGTGGCCGTTCGATTATCGAAACCGCACCGAAATCAAACTCGCGCCCGACAATCCCTGGCTACGCAAATTGATCGAGTTCACGCAGGCCCTGGTCGAACATGCCGACGGCCGATTTCCCGTGGCCGTTCCCCAGATGCGAGGACCGCTGGATACGCTGGCGGCGATGCTCACCCCCCAGCAAATGTGTATGGATCTGATCGATCGTCCCCAGGAAGTCGACAGGGTTCTAGCGGAGTTGACCGACTTGTGGATCGGGGTTGGCCAAGCGGTTTTGGATGTGATTCCTCCTTTTCATGGCGGCTACAGTGCCCGTATGTACACATGGGCCCCCGGGCCGGCAATCACCCTCCAAAATGACATCTCGACACTTGTTTCGTCGCCGCTTTACAATGAACATGTACGACCCTGCGACGAGAAGATCGTGCGCAGCTTTCCATATACCGAGTTCCACATGCATGCCAGCGAGTATCATCAGGTGGATAACGTGTTGAAACTGGAAGGCCTGACAAGCGTCGAGTTTACGCTGGAGCACACCCTGGGAGGGCCGCCGTTGGACGAGATGATTCCACTAGCCAAGCGGATTCTCGCTAAAAAACCTCTGCTGCTGGCCGCTTTGGACATCGACACGGCCCAAAGGTGCATCCGGGAACTGCCGGCCCAAGGGCTCTGCATGACGGTTGCGATGAACGATAGCGAAATCCCATCGACGTTCGACGACTGGTTAAAGGATCATTGCCGGTAGCCAGGCAATAGGCGGACGGACTCGATTCAGGCAAAGGAGAATCGATGATGAAGCCCGGCGGAACCGCTCAAGAAAAGCCCATTCGCGTGGGGGTCATCGGCTGTGGGCAGTTCATGGGCCGGCAACACGCCGCGCAACGCCGATGCCATGGACGGTCTCCGCGCCACGGCCTGCGCCAAAGCAGCCAGACGCTCGATCAAAACAGGACAACCCACAGTACTTGATCCGTAACCTCCCCTTGCAACCACCGGCCTCGCATGCCACAATATGGGGGTGACGGGGGCATGTGGCTTGAGACGATCCCGTCCAAAGCGATCAAAAACCATTCTTTTTCACACACTTCTGGACCGATTGTATGCTGGCCAAACTTAAGACGTTTTCGCTGCTGGGAATAGAAGCGGTCGAGGTCGAAGTCGAAGTCGACGTTTCGCCGGCCAGCATGCCCAAGACGATCCTGGTGGGGCTGCCCGAGGCGGCTGTTAAGGAAAGCATCCATCGCGTAGAGCGGGCGATTGCTAATTCGGGGTTCGTGCGTCCGGCGGCGCGGATCGTGATGAACTTGGCCCCCGCCGAGTTACCCAAGCAGGCGGCCTCCTTCGATCTACCCATCACCTTGGGCATTCTTGCGGCCAGCGGCCAGATCGAATCGAACCGTTTTGACGAATACGCGGTGGTGGGCGAACTGGCTCTGGACGGGACCACGCGACCGACACGCGGTGCCCTATCGATGGCCATGGCCACGGCCAAGCAGAAGGGGCTGCGGGGCATAGTGGTGCCCACGGCAAGCGCGGCCGAGGCGGCCGTTGTCGAAAAGATCGAGGTGATTGCCGTGGAAACCCTGACGCAGGCCGTAGGCTTCTTCACTGGCGAAGTTGATATCGAACCCATGCCTTCGCGGCTGGACGACATCTTCCGCGAGTGGGCCAAATACGAACACGATTTCTCCGACGTCCGCGGCCAGGAGATGGCCAAGCGGGCACTGACCGTGGCCGCCGGCGGCGGCCATAATTTACTTATGATTGGCGCGCCCGGATCGGGCAAGACGATGTTGGCCAAACGGATGCCGACAATTCTTCCGGATTTGCATTCTGAAGAATCTATCGAAACCACGCGAATTTACAGTTCCGTGGGACAGTTGCAGCCGGGCCAGCCGTTGTTGGCCACTAGGCCCTTCCGCTCGCCGCATCACACCATCAGCGACGCCGGGCTAGTGGGCGGCGGGTCCAAGCCCGTGCCCGGCGAGATTAGCATGGCACATAACGGCGTACTCTTTCTCGACGAACTGCCCGAGTTCAACCGCCATACGCTCGAAGTCCTCCGCCAACCGCTCGAAGACGGCCATGTAACCATCGCCCGGGCGCTGTCGAGCACGACCTTTCCGGCCAATTTTATGTTGCTGGTGGCATTGAACCCTTGCCCGTGCGGCTATCGGGGTGACCCGCGTCACAGTTGCCATTGCTCGGTGCCGCAAATTGACAGATACATGTCGAAGGTCAGCGGGCCGCTTCTGGATCGTATCGACATCCACATCGAGGTGCCCGCCGTGGCCTACAGCGACCTTTCCGGCGGAACCCCGGGCACGTCGAGCCGACAGATGCACGAGGAGGTGATGTCCGCTCGCCGCGTTCAGTTGTCCCGATTCGAAAACACATCTACCCGCCACAACGCCGATATGACCCACCGTCAAACCCGGCAGTTCTGTGGCCTCGATGGCGAAAGTCAAAACCTTCTAAAACACTCGATGGATGAATTGGGCCTATCCGCCCGAGCCCACGACAAAATCCTCCGCGTCGCCCGCACCATCGCCGACCTGGGAAACGAACCCCAGATCAAGGCGGAGCATCTCAACGAGGCGGTCAATTATCGCATGCTGGACCGGGATTATTGGACTTGAGTTGTCGGCTGGAGGTCGATGCTGATGGGCATCAGAATGGGAACCCGTACTTCCCGTCTTTTTGTCAAAAGAGCCGTTCTTCTAGCTTTCCACGACGCCGGGGCCGAGAGAAACAAAAAACGCCGCGACCCCTTGCGGAGCCGCGGCGTTATTCTATCGAGCAAATGCTTTTGCAATTTTACTGGATTCTAAAAAATCCCCAAAGCCGTGAGGCTGTAGCGGACGATGAGGCCGGCCACCACCACGCTTACCATGCTCATCAGCTTGATGAGGATGTTGAGGCTCGGTCCGCTGGTGTCCTTGAAAGGGTCGCCCACGGTGTCGCCCACGACGGCCGCTTTGTGGGCGTCGGTGCCCTTGCCGCCGTGCGCGCCGGCTTCGATGTACTTCTTGGCGTTGTCCCAGCTTCCGCCGGCGTTGGCCATGAAGACGGCCATGCAGAACCCGCAAGTCAGCGTTCCCACCAAGAGGCCCATCACGCCGGCAACGCCCAGCAAGAGGCCCACGACAACCGGAGTGGCCAGACCCAGGATCGAGGGCACGATCATCGCTTTCTGGGCGGCCTTGGTGCTAATCGCCACGGGCAAGGCATAGTCGGGCTTCTCGCTGTAGTCCATGATGCCCGGCTTCTCGCGGAACTGGCGACGCACCTCTTCCACCATGCCGAAGGCCGCGCGACCCACGGCCTTCATCGTCATCGCACAGAAAACGAACACGGACATGGCACCGAGGAACACGCCCACCAGAACCTTGGGGTTCATGAGGTTACAGGCGTAGTAGGTCATCCAGTCGATCATGTTGGCGGCCTTGGTGGGAATCAAAGCGGCGTGAGACGCCACGAATTGCGGCGTGCCGTCTACCTCGGCGATAATCTCTTCGCTGATCGCCACGGGACCGTCCTTGGTGTCCAATTCTTTCCACACTTTCTTCACGCCTTTATGGCGAATGTGGGCGGGCATGGCCAGGAAACTAAAGATTTCCTTGTCGGCGGTGATCTGGGCGATGTGCTGGTCATTGAGTTTGTACCAACCGGGCGAATCTTCCTCCAGAACTTTTTCCAGAACCGAATCGGCCCAGTGTACGTGGCCCATGCGGACCTCTTCGATGTAGGCGGCCAAGAGGGCCAGGGCCGTGAGAGCGGCCGAGCCGATGGCAAAGCCCTTGCCGGTGGCGGCCGTGGTGTTGCCCAGGCTGTCCAGGGCGTCGGTCCTCTGCCGGACCTCCGGATCGAGACCGGCCATTTCGGCGTTGCCGCCGGCGTTGTCGGCGATGGGTCCGTAGGCGTCGGTGGCCAGGGTGATACCCAGCGTGCTGAGCATGCCCACGGCGGCGATACCCACGCCATAGAGGCCCATGGCGAAGAGGTTGACGTCGCTGAAATCACCTTTGGTAGCGAAACCGAAGGCCAACAGCGTGGCCGCGCCCACGGTGATTACCGGTACCCAAACGCTCTTCATGCCGTCGGCGATGCCGATGATAATGATCGTGGCCGGGCCGGTGAGGGCCTGGTCGGCCAGGGCCTTGGTCGGCGCGTATTCGTCGCTGGTGGCATATTCGGTCCACTTGCCGATAATCCAACCGGCAACCAGGCCCACGACCACACTGGCCGAAACCCACATGAAGTCGGGCAGAAGAATCCAAGTCAGGCACACGGCGGCAACCACGATCAGCAAGCTCGATATGTTTACGCCGCGGGAAAGGGCCTTCAACAGCGTCTTTTGATCGGCCTGTTCTTCCGTCTTCACCAGGAAGATACCGATGATGGAAAGCAGAATGCCCACGCCGGCCATGGCCATGGGCAGGAACAAGGCGCGAAGCTGGAAGTCGAGAATGGCGGCGGCCTGGGTGGTTGTGCCGTCGGCGATTTTGTCCTTAACCCAATCGGGCAGAAGAAGACCGCTGGAGAAAGCGGCAACGCCCAGCGCGGCGGTGGCCAGGATCGAACCGCAGTAGGATTCGTAAAGGTCGGCGCCCATGCCGGCCACGTCGCCCACGTTGTCGCCCACGTTGTCGGCGATCGTGGCCGGGTTGCGCTTGTCGTCTTCGGGGATACCGGCCTCGACCTTGCCCACCAGGTCGGCGCCGATGTCGGCGGCCTTGGTGAAGATCCCGCCGCCCACGCGGGCGAAGAGCGCCTGGCTGCTGGCACCCATGCCGAAGCAGAGCATGGTAACAGTGATGGAAACCAGACTGATCGGTTCGTAACCCAACGTGGGCACGAGCCAATAGAGGACGGCGAACCAGGCGGTAATATCCAACAGCCCCAGGCCGACCACGGTAAGCCCCATCACGGCACCGGCGCGGAAGGCGACTTGCAGGCCCTGGTTCAACGACTTC
>SDBV01004341.1_pt1 | contig 20498 bp, 16 predicted proteins | sample 2277081 | NCBI WGS metagenome assembly SDBV01 (sample SAMN10402039, study PRJNA504765) | marine sediment metagenome | isolation source: marine sediment core GS10_PC15, 223 cmbsf | place: Arctic Ocean: Southern Knipovich Ridge | collected 2010 | reverse complement strand
GGCCGTCACCCGGTGAAGAAGTCCCCGGAGAGGAAACTCTCATCGAAGAATCTTTAGCAGATATAGAAGGCCTTACAGGTATTGATATTAAATTGATCAGCGAGCCTCAGGTATCCGGAAGTGAGGCGGATGGAACCGGCGTCAACGGTTTCGTGGAGGAACCTGTATACAGCGAAAAAGAAATACAGCAGTTTAAGGAAAAATATGTGTTGAGTCAGGTCCCTGTTTCCGACAGTCAAAATTTGAACATGGATATCATATGGTCCTATCCCGAAGGCCTGGAAAAAGGAGATCCCTATGTAAGAGCGGGGACAGTCGGAAAGATCGATGAAGATAAATATCAGGATTTTCTCTTCGGCACCAAGAACGGGCAGCTTATTGCTGTGAGCGGGGATTCCGGTTCGGAGATATTAAGGCGGGATTTCGGAAAACCTTTCTTTGAACCGGTATTGGTTGATTTAAATAAAGATAGATCAGATGATATCGTTTTAACCTTTGAAGATGGCGATATTATCACGTATACAACGGAAATGGAAAGATTGTGGACGTACAGCGGGAGTGACAGAATTACCGCTCTTCCGTTGTTTATCGATGTTAATAAAGACAGGACAATTGATATAATTTTTTCTACCCTGGGGATGGAAATCATCGCGATCGACGGGCGTTCAGGGTTCGAGATCTGGAGATTTTTTGACGCGGAAAGTGAAATCGAATTTTCACCGTCGGGAGTCGATATTAATGACGATGCCGTAGAAGATGTAGTTTTTTCCACGCTAAACGGTTATCTATACGCCATTGACGGGAAGACAGGCTGGGGACTGTGGAAAAGAAATATTAACGGCAGACCCGCCGGAAGTGTCGCGATCGGGGATCTGGACGGAGACAATAATCCGGATATAGTTTCTCTGACTCAAAACGGCATTTTAACCGTATTTGGAATTAACGGTAATCTCCTCTTTACATATGAATTGAACAGCACGTATAAATCTGCCCCTTCAGTTGGTGACATTGACGGGGACGGGAATGATGAGATCCTGATTTTGGATCAGAACGGTATCGTAAAATCGATCGAAGGAAAAACAAGGAGGGAAGAGTGGAGTTTTGCCACCGAAGAGGGGACAACAGCTGGAAGACTGGCGCTGGCTGATGTGGCAGCGGATAGAGGTATGAATGTATTGTTCACAACTCTATCGGGTTTGCTTTTTGTCCTGGATGGCAGGACCGGTAATCAAATTGCTTTGTATAACTATGGAGAGAACGTGCATGCAACGCCGATCATATTCGATCTGAACAGAGACAGGGTCCCCGAAATCATATCCGGTTCAGATGAGGGGAGCCTCGTCGCGCTTGGTGTTACCGGGAGTAAAAAGAAATTTCTGCCGTTCACGCGATCATACTGGATCTCAACGAATCATGACGTAAAAAACACCGGATACGCATCTGTACGGCTGTTAAAAAAGTTCCTGGATTAAATAGATGAAAAAAATACTGCCAGTTATATATCTTGCTGTTTCCTGTGTCCTGTTCTCACCGTTATTGATGTCATCAGGGGCCCGGAAAGACCCCGGAGAAGTTGAACAGGGCCCTGAAGAAGAAGCTGCTCCTGAAACAGAGGTGGAGATCGAGCCCGAACCGTCAATCGAAGTCGAGGTCACCGAACCTGATGAACCAGAGGGAGCAATCATAACAGGAACAGTTATCGATGAATCGGGCAGCCCGGTTTCCGGTGTAAATGTCTTTTGCATCGACAAAGACGGTGAAACAGTGGCCCGCACTGTCACTGACAATGACGGGGTCTATATTTTCGAGGGGCTCGACGAGGGCGACTACGCAATAAACATCAGTCATCCCGGTTTTACGGGACCGGTTGAAATATCATTCAATGACAGTGACCCCGAACCCCCTGCGCCTTCAGGTTTAAAAGTCTACGAGACAGGCAAGAATATTAAAAACAACAGCTATATCAGGGCAGTATGGAACGAGGTTCCGGGGGCTACCGGTTACAGGTGCGAGCTATACGTAAAAGGCCATGACACTGCCCTTGTCAAGTACCCGGATTTAAAGCAGAATTACTGCGAGTTTGGAAATTTAAGTGAGAACACAGAGTATCGCGTGCTGGTTTATACAAAAAACATATCAGGATATTCTTCCGATCCAGCCGCAGGTGAAATGAGAACCATAAACAAGCCCCCCAACCCTCCGTTCGGGCTCGGTGTGACTTATGCAAAAAACCACAGGGTAGACCTTTTTTGGAACCGGGGGGGAGATGATGATCTCGAGGGATATATTATACAGATAAAAAAACAAAAAGACCCGTACCTCTATTACAGCGAGGACGGGCTTACGAAAAACCTGGGCAGGGCATCTGTAATCGAAGATAGTTCGCAGGGTTTTGTACAATACAGTATTACGGAGGTTTTAAAGGACGGTGCGGCCATTATCGATAACGTTACCCCGTATTCCTTCAGGGTTTTTTCTTTGGACAAACATGGTGCGTTAAGCGGTCCTTCCATGGAGGTTATCGGGATCGTGCTTGAGGACACGGTCCCGCCCAATCCCCCGTTTAACATCAAATATGAATTTATTGGAAATGACAGGTTAAGAATAAGCTGGGAATCGAAAGACAGGGACATAGAAAAATATATACTCTCTTACGGGGTCAACAGGGACAGGTGGGACGGCGTTATTTCGACAAAATACAGGTCATACGAATTGATCATAAATAGAGAGCGGCTCAAGGACAAAGAGCTTTTTGTAGCAGTGAAAGCGGTAGACCGGGGCGGTAACGAGAGCGGGTATAAACCGCTGGTGAAAAATACAACGGTATCCGAATACGGTGAGGTTATTGAAAATATTGTTCTGTCATCCAATAATATTTATAAAGATTATTCTGTGGCTGTCAAAGACACCGGAGGCATAAAAAGGGTCTCCGATAGTAAAAAGAAACCTAAATATTTAAAAAAATATGGATTTTCAGTCCTTAAAAAAAGGGGCTTTGTGATCAAAAAAGGTGAAACAGCTGTTCTAAACGGTGAGATCAATGTTCCGGTGAATACGCTGATAAAGGTAATGGCCGGAGGTAAACTTATAGTTGAGGACGCTGAAATAAGCTCCATAGGGGGCACCTGGGTCGGCATCCAATATCTTGGAGGTTCGTACGGAAGTATCAGTCACGCTTCTATTTCAGGCGCGGCTGTAGGCGTGGACATAATAAACAACCATACCGGGATTAACTTGAATAATGTCGAGATCACCGGGAGCTTTAAAAAGGGTATACACATAAAGAACAGCAGGGCCCGGCTTTCCGGTTTGCAGGTAAGGGATAATTTGATAGGCATCCATATTGAACAGAGTAAAGTCAGCATTTCCAATACAATAGTTGAAAATAATGAAAAAGGAATTTTAGCGAGAGGTTACAGTTTTTATATTACAGATTCACAGGTAAACAGCAACAGGGCCTATGGCCTAAGACTGTACGGCGGGGGGAAGATAGAAAAGAGCTCTTTCAAAAACAATCTCGCTGGAATTGTGTTAGAAAAAGGCGCCGGTAATATTTTGTTGTCTGATAATTTTATTGAATTGAATAGTATGGACGGGATTGTTGTCAGCGCCTCCCAGAATACTGAAATCAGACGAAACCTTATTTCGAATAACGGTAGACATGGTATTTATATAAAGGAGAATGCCAATCCGGTTGTTTTTGAAAATGATATAATCAATAATAAATCCTATGCAGTAACCGGCGGTGGCAGGATAATAAACTGTTTCATTGCGTACAATAACGGCAGCGCTTATATTGATGATACAAGGGAAAAAGGGAGACCGGATAACATTTTAAGCTCCTCATCTTCCGGTGTGGTAAAACAGATATTCAATGTTGATTATATAAATAATCTTGTTTTTTCCTCCTCCCTCCGATAGCCGGCTGCTAATGCGGTTTTAAATGTGTTGGGACATGGCCGTATTCGCGGGTTAAAATAAAAAATGGATATTCAAAGAAGAGTAGATTTTTTAATCAATTACATCAGAGGCTCAAGGAAAAAATTTATTCTGAGTGTTTTTCTTGTATTTCTTTTTACATTGATTATTTTTACACTGGGAGCTTATTATTTTTTATTTAATTATTATGAAGGTATTATAAAAGAATATTATAATTCTCTGATGAGAAATGTTTCGTCATTTCAGGAGTTTCTTGTAAATAAGGGAACCTACAGGGAGGATTTGAAAAACATAGCGGAATCAGTAAAGGGAAACAGGGGTGTTTTGGAGGTGTGGTGCACAGACAGGTTCGGGAAACTTATTTATCACACCGATGCGGTAATCAATGAAGAGTTTAAATCAACGAGACTGTATAAAGAGTACCATGAAAGTATCAACCATGTCTGGAATTTTAATAATGGGTATCCCAAGCCCAACATAGTTGGAACGGAAAAATGGTTCATTAAACGGTATTCAATTCCTCTTTATGTTTCCGGCAGGGGTGATTATGATTTTGTTCTTGGAATGGATGTAAAAAGGTTTATTTTTTTACCGGAAAATATCCGACATATTATTCTCATGTCAGTCGGAATATTTATTTTTTCTCTCCTTGTTCTTTTTCTGCCTGCTTTTTTATGGATACGAAGCCGGTATAACAATATTATTTCCAGAGCCCGTGTTGTTATGGGGTCGATCGAGCTCGATTTAGAGGAAGAGAAACCCCCGGTTCCGGGCGAAGCGGAGGCTCCTGTTCAAAAATTGCAGGAAGATGAACCTGAAGAATTAGAAAAAATAATGACAGCAGTAAAAACTGTTGAAGAAAAATATACCGATGAAGGAAGAGAGAAAATATCTGCGGTAGAAGAGGTTGATGAAACCGATGAGGAAGTCCCGTCGGTTGAAGAGATAGTAAAAGCTAAAGAACCTTCTGAGGAAAAACCTTTCTGGGTGAAAGAGGCAGGAAATCTGAATCCCCTGCTTCTGCTTATGGAAAAAAAACAGAGTATTTTTAACACCGAGTATGTAGATTTGTCTTTTATAGAGGCCGGCAGCTTCGTCTATCACTCTCCCGGGTCTCAGGGAAGTTATTTTTATTATAACAGGGGATCGAATTGTCACTTTTACACCGTTTTTGACTACCCTGAAGTAGAACCTGAGCGTGCTGTCAAACAGCTTTCCGAACTGACAGAATGCCTCAGCCGGGAGGCCCTGGACGCAGATGAGACCAGGGGATTATTTAAAGGCCTCAATAACTACTGTCTGGTGAATAAATTGGAAATAAACGTCTCAATATTGATGATAAGTGATTTTGAAAAGAAGGTTGAATATGCTTCCAGTGGTGAAATGCGCTCGATCTATTTGAAAAATAATGAAGAAGAAATAAAAGACCTGACAATGGATATGCCGTGTATAGGAAAATTGTCAGAAAAAGATTTTGACGACGCCTTCAGTTACGCTGAGATAGGCTTTGTGGCCGGTGATATATTTGCTCTTTTACCCAGGAACCCGGATGACATCCTTGTTGACAAAGAGACGTTGTTCGACCTTATTAAAAGTGTTGTTTTTCGCCGCAGGGAGTTGTCTGTGAAGAAAATAGGGCTTGAGATCCACAACACTTTTGAACCGGTCAGGAGGAAAAAAAGGAGTCTTCCTGAAACCGGGTTTGCGATCTTCAAATTTATTTAGTCACTGAATTAAATTCCTTGACAAATAAATATTTTTTTATTAATGTCTGTTTGCCTGACTAAAAGTTATTATTGTTTTGCTAGGAGAGTCGCTGTGTCGGCTCTTTTTTTATTGTTTTTTTTCCGGTGTGTTCGGCAGTATGAAAGTAGAAATAGAAATATTAAACGAGGAAGTTGAAAAGATCACAATCCCCCTTGGGTTGAAGACTATTGAGCTTGACGCGAAGAGGGGACCGAACGGGCTGAATATTATTGCGGTCATCGATAAGGACGGAGGTGTGACAATCTCTGACTGTGAAAAGGTGACAAGGCTCCTGAATGACAGGCTGGCCGTCCTGCATCCGGCTGAAATAGATAATTATACACTGCAGGTGACATCACCCGGTACAAGCAGGGTGTTTAAAGATAAGAAAGAGTATGAATTATTCATTTTAAAGGATGTTAAGGTAATACTGCTGAAACCCCTTGACAGTCGTCAAGGTTCGACCGTTATAGAGGGAAAACTCACAGGTTTTAAAGATGATGTCGTTAATATTGAAACGGAAGGTGAATTAATCCATATACCCCTGAATAAAATAAGTAAAACAAAATTAAACGGTTGATCAGGGTGTGTTTAGCCGGCAACAGCCGGAGTTAGCGTGCAGCAGCTGGAACTGAACAAGTTGATTTGAAATGCTTATCTTAAACAATTAATACACGGATGGAGGAAGTATGACAAACGAGTTTGCGGAAGCCGTGAAACAGCTCGTTGTTAACAAAGGTATTTCGGAAGAATTAGTACTGAAAACAATCGAGATGGCGCTGCTCGCGGCGTATAAAAAAAGATTCGGAACGACATCCAATGCTGAAACTTATCTGGATGAAGACAATCATATTGTAAAAATCTATTCGAAAAAAAAGATTGTTCATACTGTGGACGACCCTGTATTTGAGATAGCGCTTGATGATGCTTTGAAATTACACTCCGGGGCTGAAATAGGGGACGAATTGCTAATTGAAGTCAAGCCTGAGGATTTTGGCAGGATTGCCGCACAGACAGCGAAACAGGTAGTCAGACAACGGCTTAAAGAAATCGAAAAGGATGTTGTGTACAATGAGTATAAACAACGTGAAGGTGAAATGATTGTAGGGTATTTTCAAAGAGAAAGGAGCGGCACTATATACGTTAATCTCGGGAAGGCCGAGGGGATCATGCCTAAAAGTCAGCAATCCCCCCGAGAGCATTATACCCTGGGCGACAGGATCAAAGCTTTGCTTCTGGAGGTTAAGAAAGAGCCCAAGGGGCCGCAGATAATTCTTTCGAGAAGCCACCCCGGTTTTGTTAAGAAAATATTTGAACTGGAAGTCCCCGAAGTTGCCGATGGAACAATTGCAATAAGGAACATTGTAAGAGACCCGGGGTACAGATCAAAGGTTGCCGTTTTTTCCCCCAGAGATGAAATAGATCCGATAGGAGCATGCGTGGGGTTGAAAGGGACACGAATTCAGGCAATTGTCAGCGAATTGGAAGGAGAGAAGGTCGATATCATTAAATGGGATTCCGATATAAAAAAATATATAGCAAATGCCATGAACCCGGTGAAAATAATCAGGATCTTGATAAACGACGAAGAAAATCAAGAGGCTTTGGTGGTTGTCACGGAATCACAACTGGCAATCGCCATCGGCCGGCAGGGACAGAACATCCGTCTGGTCTCAAAGCTATCCGGCTGGAAGCTGGATGTTATAACTGAAGCGGATTTTGAGAAATCGGAATACTCTGAATACGCAAGAAAAGCTGCCGACGAGCTTTTCGGTACCGGAGAGGAAGATGCAGATACCGAGGTGACATCACTGGAGGATATTCCGGACATTGAAGAAGGTACTCTTACAGTACTGAAGAGTGCGGGCTTGATCAATATAGAGGACATTATTGGAAAAAGTGCCCAGGAACTGGAGGAGATAGAGGGTGTGGACACCCAGATGGCGGAAAAATTGATGAAAATTCTATCAGAGAATGTCGAAGTTGTTGAAGAGGAAGTTATAAAAACAGAAGAGGCGAAAGTGCATACCGAGGAACACGAGGATATTGAGTATTATGAATGTCCCAATTGCGGTGCGCATATAACTGAGGACATGAAGATCTGTTCATCATGCGGAGTTGAGCTGGAGTTTAAGGACGAAGATAACGACGGTTAAGCGAATTAGCGGTTTGTGTGTGTTTTTTGATTGTTTTGTTAAAATAAAATGAATATTATCAATTGAATGTGTATTGCCACATAACTTACACCCAGTATTTTGCTAAAAGGATTGATTAATGAAGGTTAGTGAGATAGCGAAAAATCATGATCTGACTGCTAAAGAATTGTCGTCGATTATGAGCAGTCTGAATATCAAAAATAAGAAGACCACAAGCTCATTGAACGCAAAGGAGCTGGGTAAAGTTAATAAATATATTGAAGAAAACATAACAAAAAAACCGGAAGTCGCTCTTATAAAGAAAAAGCCAGTAAAAGAGGAAGATCATAAGAAAATAGTGATAAAAAAGAAAAAGGTCATTATCCTGAAAAAGCCTCAGAAAGCGACTGCGGAAAATGAGGAAAAGACGACCGGTGCAAAAAAGCAAATAGAAGCAAAAGACCGAAAGGGTGCGGCTGCAAAAAAGCCGTACAAGGATAGTCAATCTCCTGCTGCCGCAGAAAAAAAGGCAGAAGACCTGCCTGTATCAAAAAAGCCTTTTAAAAAGACTGAAAAGGACGAAAAGAAAGCCGTATTCAGGCTGAAGGATAAAAAATCCTCTAAAGAGGGTGAAAAGGAAACAGGGAAGAGACCTCAAAAAGACAAAAAGAGGTACGGCTACAGGAAAGATAAAAGACGGGAAGAAAATGAAGATGTAAATCTGGAAAAACTGCTGCTGCATAAAAAGAAAATGCAGGAACAGTTGATTGTAAATCCTGTCCCGAAGGAAATTGAGATACTTGAAACTATCACGGTCGGTAATCTTGCCCGAAAGATGAACTTAAAGGCAAATGAACTTATTTCAAAATTGATTGCTCTCGGTGTTATGGCGCGCATAAATGATCAGATAGACGGCGAAACAGCCACCCTTGTTGCTGCCGAGTATGACTGCAATACAAAAATAATATCTCTCTATGAACAGACGGTAATTGAAGATAAGCCGGACAATCCTGATGATCTAACGGTCAGGCCTCCTGTTGTAACGATTATGGGGCATGTGGACCACGGGAAAACCAAGCTCCTCGATGCTATAAGAAATTCCAATGTTGTTGACACGGAGTCCGGAGGGATTACTCAACATATAGGTGCGTACAAGGTCAATGTAAAAGATAAACAGATAGTGTTTCTTGATACTCCGGGTCACGAAGCGTTTACGATGATGCGTGCAAGAGGGGCCAAGGTCACCGACATCGTTGTCCTGGTGGTTGCCGCCGATGACGGTGTTATGCCTCAGACAATAGAGGCAATAAGCCATGCCAGAGAGGCGAAGGTGCCTGTGGTTGTCGCAATAAACAAAATAGATGTGCACGGGGCAAATGTCGATAAAGTAAGAAACGAGCTCGCTGAAAGAGGAATTGTACCGGAGGAGTGGGGAGGCGATACTCTTGAGATTGAAGTATCAGCCTTAAAGAAAATAGGTGTTGATAATTTACTTGATGCTTTATTACTTCAGGCGGAAATGCTTGAACTAAAAGCAAACCCGGACAGAGAAGCTCATGGAACGATTATCGAATCAAAAGTGGATCCCGGACGTGGAATCGTTGCCACGTTGTTAATAGAGAAAGGCTCTTTGAGATACCAGGACCCCTTTGTTGCGGGCATTTATCCCGGTAGAGTAAGGGCCATGTACGATGAAAACGGCAATTCTGTTCAGGTAGCCGGTCCGTCCGACCCGGTTGAAGTTATAGGGTTTTCAGGGCTTCCCGTTGCCGGGAACCCGTTCCAGGTAACAGAAAACGAAAAATTGGCAAAACAGATCGGACAGAAGAGACAGGAGCTTAAAAGACTCGAAGAATCGCGGAACGTAAAAAAAGTCACTCTGGAAAACCTTTATGAGCAGATCAAAGAAGGTGAGATCCAGGAGCTCAAAGTAATTATCAAGGCGGATGTGCAGGGATCGGTTGAGGCTTTAAAGGATTCTCTTGAAAAACTTTCCACTTCCCAGGTGAGGCTTAACTGTATTCATGAAGGGGTCGGGGCAATTAATGAAACAGATATAGCTCTCGCTTCGGCATCCAACGCTATTATGATCGGTTTCAGGGTCAGGCCGAATACCAGGGCGTCCGGCCTGGCAAAAAAAGAAAAAGTTGATATCAGAAGGTACAGTATCATATACGATATAATCGAAGATGTTCGAGCGGCGATGGAAGGTCTTCTGGCCCCCTTACTCCGCGAAGAAATAGTAGGAAATGCAGAGGTGCGCAAGACATTCAGGGTTTCCAGGATTGGTACTATAGCGGGCAGCTATGTGAACAGTGGAAGGATCGCCAGAGGAGATAACACAAGGATCATAAGAGATGGTGTTGAAATATTTACAGGCAGGATCGAGGGGATTAAGAGGTTTAAAGATGACACGAAAGAAGTGACATCAGGTTTTGAGTGCGGAATAAAAATTGAAAACTATAACGATTTGAAAGACGGAGATGTCATTGAAGCGTTTGTAATCCATGAAATTGCGCAAAAGCTCGATGCGAAAGTGTAAAATTGCGGGAATTGTATGAGCATCCAGTCGAAAAGACTCGAGGAATCGATTAAAATTAAACTTTCTTCACTTTTAATAAAAGGTTTAAAAGACCCTCGTCTTGATTCTTTTATTACTATTCTCGGTGTCGAGCTGTCAAAAGACGGAAGAACCGCTAAAGTAGTGATATCGGTAATCGGCTCGGAAAAGGAAAAAATAAGCGCAATTGAGGGATTAGAAAGCGCAAGTGGATACATCCAGATGAGGATAGGCCGGGAATTAAAAGTGAAGTATGTTCCCCATTTTATTTTCAAACTGGATGATAAAACTGAAGAAAGGGTGAAACTCGTTCACCGGCTTGAAACGTCGGAAAAATTTGATAAAGAAGGAGATTAAGTTCCCGCGTCTCTACTTAGCACGGTCTACACAATGCCAAAAAAAGGGAAAAAGGATGTTATCTGGAATATTTTCCAAGAATCCCGGGCGATCGTCCTTACAACGCACGTCCACCCTGACGGCGACGGTATAGCCTCGGAACTAGCGTTGTTTTATGTGTTATCCTCACTGGGAAAGAGAGTTTACATCATCAATCAGGATAAGACGCCGGATATGTATTCCTGGCTTCCGGATGCTGACAAGATCCTGGCTCTCGAGGAAAAAGGGCCTCCCGATCTATCCGCAATAGATCTCGCCGTGCTCATGGATTGCTCGAGCAGGGACAGAATTGGCGGTGTTTATGATATAATAAAAAATTCAAACCGGATCATCAGCATCGACCATCACGAAGGGTCGGAATGTTTTAGAGATAATTGTTATGTTGACACTTCTGTTTCAAGTATAGGGGAGCTGCTGTTCAATGTTATACCGGACATAAAGCGTTACATGGATAACAATCTTGCCACGTATCTCTATGTGTCGATCATGACTGATACTGGCTCTTTTGCCTATTCAAATACAACAAAAAAGGTTTTTCAGATTGCATCCAAGCTTATAGGTTATGGTATCGCGCCTGACTATATTTTCCGTATGGTTTACAACAACAGGAGTATGAAACACTTCCGGCTTCTCGGGAAAGCTCTGGAGCTGTTGAAGGCTGACCCGACCGGAAAAATTGTGCATGTATTGCTTTCGCTGTCGGTATATCAGGAAATAGGCGCAGTAAAGGAGGACAATGAAGGGATCCTTGAAGTAATAAGGGGATTAAAAAACATTGATCTTGTAATAATGTTGAGGCAGCTGGATAAAGACAGGATCAAGGGGAGCCTGAGATCTACCAACTTTGTCGATTGTCATCATCTTTCAAAAATGTTCGGAGGGGGAGGCCACTTTAAAGCCAGCGGGTTTACCGTAAATGGAGATGTAGACAGGGTAGGAAATGATATCGTTCGAAAAATATGTGAAGAGGTTAACAGACTCGGGTGGATTTAGATGGCATTATTTTGATCGATAAAGATGAAGGGATAACCTCTTTTGATACGGTCCAAAAGGTTAAACGGTTTTTTAGCATTAAAAAAGCCGGACACGCGGGAACCCTTGATAAAGCAGCCTCCGGTCTGATCGTTATATGTATAAACAGGGCAACATCAGCACAGAACCTGTTCATGAGCACGTTTAAGCGGTACAGGGCCACGATGGTTTTTGGAGAGGAAACTGATACTCTGGACCGTTATGGAACGATCGTCAGGACTTCTCAAGTCCGTGAATATTCGGATGAAGAGATTTATAATATATTAAATATGTTTTTAGGCAAGACCCTTCAGGAACCTCCCCGTTTTTCCGCGATCCATAAAGATGGTAAAAGGTTATACAAAAGAGCTCTCGAAGGGGAAAAGTTTGAAGTAGACCCCCGGGAAATTGAAATAAAAGAATTGAAGGTCCTGGATAGAAATGAAAAGAGCCTTACGTTTGAAGTACTCTCATCCAGGGGAACCTATATCAGGGCGCTTGGGCGCGACATTGCCCGGCAGCTCGGGTCCTGCGGATATCTGACTAAATTGAGAAGGCTTGAAAGCGGACATTTTTCTGTTGAAGATGCCGTCCAATTAAGTGCCTTGAGCAAAAATTCCGCAATTATCCCTCTCAATGAGGCATTAAAGGATATCCCTCAGATCAAAGTGTCCAGTGACCTGGTTGGGTTAATATATCAGGGGGGCTCAATTGTAAAAATATTTTCTCCAACTGAATTGGATCAATTAAAAAAGGGGTACAATCGTGTGACATTCGAAAATAGACTTATCGCGATTATTAAACAGGAGGAACACCCTTCCTACTATAAAGTGTTTAATTGAAGTTTTCCAGCATATTGAGTGTAAAAAGAAAAACTGGAAATGTTACAGGATTAAAAGGTGTATATAAGCGAGCGTATTAAAAGAGTCGACAGGTTTTACGGCAAAATCGGGCTCACTATAGGGAACTTTGAAGGTCATCACAGGGGACATGCTGAGATCCTAGGTTCTCTTGTAAATGAATCCCGGAAAAGAGGGCTCTATTCCGCTGTTATTACTTTTAAAGAGCACCCGCTGAAGATCCTGGGAGGTGTGGATCCGGAAAAACTATGGGCGCCCTGTGAGAAAATTTACAGCTTTAAAAAGGCCGGTATTGACCTGCTTTTATACATCGATTTTACAAAAAACATTTCATCCACATTGCCATCGGATTTTTTACACGATCTCGATGTCACTTTGAAGCCGAAACTTTATTGCCTCGGGAGCAGTTTTAGGTTCGGTAAAGATAATAGAGGGGATGTAAAACTTATCGAGCAATTATCCGGTAAATTTCAATTTGATTTGGTACCGGTTGACGATGTACTATTTCACGATTCAGCCGTGTCCAGCACAAGAATTCGCCAGGCTGTGAAATCCGGAAACATTGAACTTGCCGGGGAACTACTCGGCAGAAAATATTTTGTTCACCTTATTGGAAAACCTGAAGATCCGTTTACCCTTGAGCCATTCATTTCAAATTACGCTCTACCCGGTAAAGGGTTGTTTTCGGGCAAACTTGTGTGCCTGAAAACAAATGAATCAAGCATGGAAAATTTGAAGATCAAGGGAAATTGTTTTCAATCTGAAAATATGAAAAGGTATAGAGCCGGATATTTGTATAAATATTATTTTTTTAGTAATATTGATAATAAACATGGCCAAAAATGGGTTTGATATTTAAGATTATTAAAGTATATTGACCCATGCAGGCAAACGGGATTAATTTATTTGTGAATACTGTTTATTGAAGTATGTTTTTATTTTATGGATGGAAAGTAGAAGGAGTTTTTAATGGCACTGACAAAAGAAAGAAAACAGGAAGTGATCAAAGATTTTGAAAAACATGAGAAAGATACCGGTTCACCGGAGGTCCAGATAGCCCTTCTAACCGAAAGGATTGCGACACTGACCGATCATTTCAAGGTCCACAAAAAGGACCATCATTCCAGAAGAGGTCTTCTAATGCTCGTAGGGCAGAGGAGGAGACAACTTGATTATTTGAAGAGCAAGGACATTTCGGGTTACAGAGAGATATTGACCAAATTAGGTATCAGAAAATAGGGGAAAAAATGGTAGAAAATGTACAGTTGGGGATCGGGGGCGGTAATCTCATCATCGAAACAGGAAAAATTGCCAGGCAGGCCGGTGGAAGCGTTACCGTAACATATGAAGGGTCGGTGGTTCTCGCGGCTGCCTGCTCTTCAAAAAATGAAGCGAAAGGGATTGATTACCTCCCTTTAACGGTAAACTATAAAGAAAGGTATTATGCTGCCGGTAAGATCCCCGGGGGATTCATAAAAAGAGAAGGCAGGCCGAAAGATAAGGAGATCCTCGTTTCCAGGTTAATAGACAGGCCTATAAGGCCTTTATTTCCAAAGAATTACAGGAATGAGATCCAGGTGCTTATTACAACGATCTCCACGGACCAGATCAATCCTCCGGATATACTCGCGATAAATGGCGCGTCAGTCTCTCTTGGGCTTTCTGATATCCCTTTTCAAAAGCTAATCGGAGCTGTCAGGGTGGGCATGATCGGTGGTGAATATATCATCAACCCGACCTTTGATCAGATCGCGGATGGAAAAATCAACCTTGTCGTGGCCGGTACCGATGATGCTGTACTTATGGTAGAGGGCAGTTCGAAGGAGGCCTCAGAAGAAGAGTTGCTGGAGGGGATTTCATTTGCTGAAAAATATATAAAAGATATTATCGGAATTCAAAGAGACCTGGTTGAGAGGGTCGGGAAGCCAAAACAGATAGTCAACGAAGAGCCATATCCGGAGGGATTGCCGGAGACGATAAGAAATATTGCAACGGATTGGTACAGGGAAGCATGTTTTGTAACCGGAAAACTGGAAAGACAGGACGCGCTGCAATCCGCCGGTGAGAAAACAATCGCAAAAATCAAAGATCAGTACGCTGAAGAAGCCCTGACATTCGCTCATGAAATACTTGAGGACCTGGAAGCTGAAATTGTGCGAAAATCCATACTCGAAGAAAAAAAGAGGTCTGACGGAAGGGGTCTGAAAGACATCCGGCAGATAAATATCGAGTTGGACCTGTTTCCGAGAACCCACGGATCGGCTTTATTTACCAGGGGAGAGACCCAGAGCCTCGCTATAACAAGCCTTGGGACTGTCAGTGATGAGCAGAGATTCGATGACATAGAGGGTGAGGGTACAAAGAATTTTATGCTGCATTATAATTTCCCGCCTTATTCGGTTGGAGAAGTAGGTTTTGCCTTTGGACCGGGCAGAAGGGAAATCGGGCACGGGAATCTGGCTGAGCGGGCTATAGTTCCTATGCTGCCCGCAAAGGAAGATTTTCCCTACACAATGCGCGTGGTTTCTGAGATCACGGAGTCGAACGGCTCATCATCCATGGCATCAGTATGCTCCGGGACGCTGTCATTGCTGTGCGCCGGTGTGCCTTTAAAAGATTCGGTTGCCGGGGTTGCAATGGGTCTTGTATATGAAGATGGAAAATATGCTATACTCACCGATATTCTTGGTTCGGAAGACCATCTGGGTGACATGGATTTTAAAGTTGCCGGTACCAGAAAGGGAATAACAGCGTTCCAGATGGACATAAAGATCAGCGGTATTTCAAAGGAAATAATGAAGGAAGCTCTGGACCAGGCCCGCGAGGGAAGGATATTTATACTCGACCAGATGGCCCGGATAATCGAAAGGCCGGTCGATTCGCTATCTACATACGCTCCCAAGATTCTTTCGATAAAAGTGAAACCTGACAAGATAGGGACCATAATCGGTCCGGGCGGTAAAACCATTCGTTCGATAATCGAACAGACAGGTGCTGATGTAAATGTTGAAGATGATGGTACAGCCACTGTTTCAAGTAAGAACGGAGAAGAAGCGAAGAGGGCCCTCGAAATGATCAAAAAGTTGACAGCCGATGTTGAAGTGGGTAAAATCTATGAGGGCCGTGTAAAGAAAATCATGGATTTCGGTGCTTTTATAGAAGTTCTTCCGGGCAAAGAAGGTCTCTGCCATATTTCCCAGCTGGACTTTAGCAGGGTAAATAAGGTTACGGATATTTTAAAAGTCGGTGACCTTGTAAAGGTGAAGGTAAGAGAAATAGATTCGCTCGGGCGGGTCAATCTCAGCAGGAAAGATGCTCTGCCGAAAAAAGATAGAAACAGTTAGTGTGTTGGGCCCTTTAACCGCGATGTTTCAATAAAACCCGGAAGTTTACCTCATAAACCGCAACCGATTTACCGGCCGATTGTTGAAATCGTTTTAAAATAGTACCATAATTTTATAACATCATGCTAATTAGTTCCGGGTTTGTTGAGATGATGCCTCTTCTTTTTCGAATCCAGAGTTGTTTTTAATTCCGGGGCCATGGCAGCACCGTCCCTGTACTGAAAAGGCCACATGCTCTTAAGGTGAAAAAAAGCAACTCTGTCGCCATCTTTAAAAGAATGGTCCATATCGGGCTGAAGCCCCGGCATTGCGCAGAGATTCCCGTTAATAAAGGTCATCCCTCTTTCCTCTGTCGGTAAAGACATAAGCTCAAGAATGTCGCGCATCCGTAAATCCTGCGGCATCTCGATAAACATTTTCGCGTGGCTTTTACTTTCAGTGTTGTCACTGTACCGGGCAAGAGGTCCGTAGAGCCAGACTTCCAGTCTAATAGTATCCATTCAACCGCCTCCGATAGGTGGAAAAATGCCTGCTGAATCGCCGGCCGCAAGTTCGTGATCGGGACTGCGGGTCCTTCCGTTGATAAAGACAATTACAGCTTCTTTTTTCGCCAGATTAAGATAAGCAAGCAGATCGGCAACGGTGCTTTTTTCAGTAAGCTCCGCTTCAAAAGGAACGCCTGCCGAGATCGTCTCGTTTTTGGTGGCTGATACAGCCTCCCGTAATTGGTGGACAAGATCGGCGTACAGTTTTACATAAACTTTCACGTTTCACCTCACGGACAGCGTATAATGTCCTGTGCCCAAAGGCAGTCGGCGCACGATGGGTTCCAACCCCAGCACCCCCCGTTCTGCTCTCTTAGATCACAGGTTTCCCTGAGGTCACAGTCGGGACAGGATGGGAAATGAAAATCACGCACTTCGTTCCTGAAACGGCAGTACTCTTCGCTGGTCCATATTTCCAGCAGGGATCGATCTTTGATATTGCCAAGGCTGTAACGGCTGACCTGTTTGCGCCGTCCGTCAATGGAGAAATAGCTGTAATTATGGGACAGGGCGTAACATGGAGACACTCCGCCGTCCCATCCTATTACCAACGAACGGTCCTTTACGAACCTGCAGCTTTGCTCCGAGCCCCAGTGCATGCGGGGCAGTGCCAGGATGCCCCACTGGACCCAGGCGCCGGACTGAACAGGCCAGCTTCCAGTAGTAAAAGGGGCCCTGGGCCCGTAACCATACAGGATCTCGTCAACCATCTCCTTTGAATACGCGAGTACATTGCTTACAATGACCCTGGAAGCACCCAGTTTTGATGCCAGCCCGGTCAGGCCTGCCAGCTCGCTGATATTGCTTTTCTGAGCGACAAATTCAATACACAGGGCAGGTTTAAGAGAGCTTTGCCTTTTTTTCGCCTCGTTAAGCAGTCGGATATTGTCCAGGACCTTCGATATAACAGCGCCTCTTATGGCTGAATAGGTTTCCGGTTTTGTCCCGTCCAGAGAAATGACAAGCCGGTCAACCCCCAGCTTGACCAGCTCGGCCAAAATAGCCTTATCAAGGAGAATTCCGTTCGAACCGAGAGTTACAGTCAAACCGCGCTCTCTTGAGACGCGTATCATTTCCAGCAGGTCGGGATGAGTTAAAGGCTCGCCCAGACCGCTGAGGACAATCCGCTGTAACTCCGGGAATTTTTTTGTCTCCGAAATGAGCTTGTAAAAAAGGTCCATCTCCATGAGGTCATCGGGGTCATCCCACACTTTCCTCACGCACATGCGGCAACTCAGGTTACAGTGCGAACTGGGCTCCACATAGATCTTGCGCAGGTCAGGCAGCCTGGGAAGCAGCAATACAGTGCCGTCACGCCTGTCAAGCCACCATTCGTTATGCGGCTGTTTCAACTGCCGGGTGAATTCTTCCGGAAATTTGATCGAGCCTTCCCTGCTTAAAATGACCTTCGGCATAATATGCAGCCCTGGTCACAGCTTGCCGTAAACATCGTCCAGCGTGTCATCCGGCACATCAAACACAGTGTTATGCGGCGGCAGCGGTTCGTATTTCATGAATTCCGGCAGTCGGTCGTGTGCGTTGGTGAAACCTGCCGCTTCATTAAAAGCTTTTTCTTTTCTAAGTATATCGGCACCGAGTTTGCTAACGTCATCAACAGAATAATTTGTGCCTAAAACACCGTTTACTTCGTCCACAACTCCCTCATACCCGCTGGCAATATCTAAAATAGCAAAAGTTATAAAAAGGCAATGCCCGGTAAAATCTACCATGAAAGCGGTCGTGCTTTGAAAACCCCTGCTGAGGTCCGCCTTGCCTTTCTGGCTCAACGGGTCTTCATCTCCTCCAATATTGAGTATTTCGGGCGCGATGGTGTAGCCGGCTGTGTGGTCCGCGCCCATGGTTGTGGTGGCGTATGTAATCCCGATTCCTTTTACGGCCCGCGGCTCGTATGCGGGAATACTCTGCCCTTTTACAGTGGGGCATCTTACGACTCCCAATACTTTGGCCGCGGATTCTGTGCCGCTGCCCAGGATGCGTCCGAGTGGCGTACCGTTTCCAATCTCATGCACCAGCTTTATCGCGTTTTTCCCGTCTCCGAACTCGGCAAGGCCGGCTTCCATGGCAACTGCGATTGTAGTACCCGCCTCTATCGTGTCGATGCCATAGTCGTTGCAGAGCCTTATCATCTCTGCGATATCATCAAGGTCGTTTATACCACAGTTCGCTCCCAGGGCCCATACAGATTCATATTCCACACATGAGGTGTGCTCTGTACCGTCTTTTTTATGCCATGTGTTGGAGCACTGGATGATACAGCCCGGGCTGCACGCGTGGTTGTAAAGCTCTTTACCCAACCGCTCTTTATTGCCTTCAAAAATAGCCTCTCCCGCAATATCAGGTGCCCCGTCGAAACGGCCGCTTGAAAAGTTATTTGTGGGAAGACCGCCGGCTTCATTCATGATGTTGATAAGCACGGCAGTGCCGTATGTATTAAGGGCGCCCTTGGGTTTGGTAATATCGTGGGAGCGAAGCGCTTCACTGAGTTTTTTTCTTCCCTGGTCAAAGAGAGCCTGGTCTGCGATCTCAACACCTGGCGCGCCTTTTCCATCGACAACTATGAACTTAAGTCCCTTGCTTCCCATTACTGCTCCGAGCCCACCGCGTCCGGCGTAGCGGCTCGGGTGGCCTGCCAGGTCGTTAAATACAATGCCGGAGTTGCTGTATTTGCATTCACCCGCGATGCCGATTCCGGCGATGTTGACTTTCCCGAACCTGTCAAAGACTTCCGGAAAAACGCTGTAAAGCTCTTTGCCGGGATATTTATCGGCAGGTGAAAATTCCACCTTTGGTTTGCCCCCGGCTTCATCCCAATACAGATGAACAAGCCAGAACTTGTCATTTTTATCAGGCTGGTTTTCGATAATAATAGCTTTGATAAGCATAGAAGCAACGGCCGGTGCCCAGCCTGAACCTGCGTTTGATTCTTTTATTGTGCCGGTAAGAGGGGACTTGGCCCCCACTGAAATTCGAGCTGATGCAGGAGCTTTGGTACCCGTCACTATGCCCGGAGCAAACACCAGTTTGTTGTTGGGGCCAAGAGGGTGACACATCGGCGGCACTTCGTCCTGGACGATAGCCGAGGTGAGGCCCCTGCCGCCAAGTTTCTGATACCCGGCCGGCACATCTTCCAACCGGTAGGTCCGGTCAGACATGTTGATACGTAGAATCCACATATTTTCCTCCTTATTACCCGGTATCCGGGTTTAGAATATGGTGACTGAATGGATAGGCCAATAAAACGCTTTGACACAGCGGTTCCGTCCCCCGGCGAAGATCAGGGGGACCGAACCGTACTAATTAGATTATTATTTTAAAACATTCCATGGAAAAGTCAACAAAGATTTTGTTATGAGGCCGAAAAAGAAGACTGGGGCATAAACACAAACGGGACCAGGTCAGGTACATCGCCGATCGGGTTTTCCACCTTTACCCTCTAAAGCGCATCAACCGGAATTGATGGGGGAAATTGACTTCGCCTTGCTAGGTCCCTATGTGCCGAAGGAAAAGGCAGTTCGCACCGAAAGCAGGTTTTTTGTATAGCCCGATATTTCCCTCTGGGATGTCGGCTTAATCCTCGGGCGGTAGAGGTCTGCTCCTTCGAAAAACCGAGGGGAGAACCTAACGTTGAGTCAGTACCCGAAAGCACCGTCAACCGGGTCTTGAATTTTGCGCCTTTTAGCTTCCTTCGTAATATTCTCAATACTCAATATCTTTCGATATCGAGCGCTAAGAATCATATTTAAAAGAGCGTATATCCTACAGTATACAACAGAATCCGCTTCAGGCAAGACATTTTTTATCTTTTTTATAAAATTGGGCAGAATTCGGCTGATATTCACTTCCAAAAGGAAGCCTCCTTCTATGGAGGTAGTCTATAATTTTCGAAAAATGTTAAATCAAATGCTATGCCTTTGAAAATCTTTTGGCTTGTAAAATATTCA
>SDBV01004340.1_pt1 | contig 20501 bp, 28 predicted proteins | sample 2277081 | NCBI WGS metagenome assembly SDBV01 (sample SAMN10402039, study PRJNA504765) | marine sediment metagenome | isolation source: marine sediment core GS10_PC15, 223 cmbsf | place: Arctic Ocean: Southern Knipovich Ridge | collected 2010 | reverse complement strand
CCTGCGTTTGTAATTCTCAAACCCAAAGCGTATGTTGGTTGTATATCTAATGAATATCTTATTAAATCATCTCCTGAAGCTACATTTCCACCCACTGTGAATGTCTTATTAGAATTGGTTATTGAATTTCCGTCAGAACCTATTAAATCAACATCCCATTGATTGTTTGCAACTAAGGGTTCTGTATAAAATCTTACCTCTTTTATAGATATTTTTTCAGAGAATAACTCTGTCTGTGTTTCATACACTCCTGCTATAAAAGTACCAGTGCTTCTTGTTATAACTACCCATTTATAAAATTTATACTCTGTAGTCGGAGCCGAAGAAGTTTCAAGTGTTGAAAAATACAATTTAGCATTATTAAATATTCCTCCAGCATATCCGTTCGTTGCAGAACCTATACCAAATCCAGAAACTATCTTCTGAAAAGGAACTAACTTTACATCAGTTTCAGCTCCTTGAGCTACCTGAGCAAACTGACTATACCAACCTACCCCAATTTCAGAATCTACTGCTCCATAAGTAAATTGCCTTATTCTTAAAAATCCATTATTAAACTCAGGAGTTCCCCATCCTACAATATTACCAGTGCTATCAAGTGCATTTGGCATAGGAGATTGAGAAAGTATAGGGCCTAAAACCTTATTCTTTGGATTAAAAATTGCCATTCCAGCCAAATCATATCCTAAAATATATTGAAAGTCAGAAAAGGTTATATTCGCTGTAAGAGAAAAAGTAGGATAACTATCATAAGCTGTATATCCTTCGTCTATTCCATTCCACTTGAAATTGTAAGATTCCACATTAGCGTTTATAGTAGTATCCACTGCTCCTAAGGTTATATCAGGCAATGCAAGCCTAGAAACCACAATATATATATAGTTACCTTCTGTAGAAATATCCAAATCCCTTACTTGTGTATTATCAGGAAAAGCTGGAGAGAGTTTTGTATAACTTTCAACAGTTGCTGTGGTATCAATAGTACCTATATTATTTCCATTCCCAAAAACCAAATCTCCCAAAAACTGTTTTAATGGTCTTGGGACATCAGCCGTGTAAGAACCTGTATCTCCTACAAAGGTTTCGCTAGTTCCATTAAAATTAATTCTTGTAACTCCTTTATCATGTCCTATGTATATTTGCTCTGTAGCCCCATAGAAATCTATAAACCCTCCTCTCTTAAATGTTGGGGATTCTGCCGATAAAGTAGCTAATAGAACAGGATTATCGTAGTCAGCATTAAAAGACGAAGGATCATTAACTTGTATTTTGTATACTCTTCCTGTATGTCCTATGCAATAAACATACAAAATTCCATCTTCAACTCTCTCTTTTCCGTCCATAATTAGGTCTGTAATAACATCTCCAGCTGCATCAATTTGAGTTGCAGCTTCTGACCATTGAAGATTACTAGGACTGGAGAAAGGATCTATACCAAAAGTCTTTTCGTGTTTGGCAAAACCAGAGTCCATATCCCCCTTCTCGTATCTCGTCAATCTTCCACTAAAATTTGTTATTACTTTTGTTGGCATTTAATATTCAGTAACTATAACAATACCATTTTTTCCAGACCCAGCAATCTTAGGCGTTCCTGCGTTTCTTACTATTCCCGATCCTCCAGCTCCAAAGACACTGGCATTATCCCCATCTTTCTCCGAATTAGAAAAAGTAGGACTCCCTCCACTTCCAAATGGTGAAGAACCTCCAAGTCCACTAAGGTAATAAGTATTAGCTGCATTGTGTCCAACACCCCCATTTGAACCATCTACCTTTATATCTCCCGATGTGGCAATTCCACCCGTTCTTGAATTTCCTCCCAAAACACTCGTATGCGATCCGAATCCTGAGAATCCCCCATTTATATGACCTCCACCAACAGATGGTATTCCTCCAACTCCTATCGTAACAACTTCAGTCACCCCTAAGTTCGATGCAACTATGACTGTTTTTGCATATCCACCAGCACCACCTCCATCTCCAGCAAATTGGTTGCCATCGCCATCTCCCGAAGCTCCCCCAGCAACAAGTTCGACTTCGATATATGAAAGATTAGCTGGCTTCGTCCACGTTTCAACTGAAGCAACGGAATAAACTATTATGGTTGGCTTAACATTAGGTATTCCCCAGTTCACACCAGATGCAACTGAAGAGTTTGCAACAAGTGCCTGTCCATCATTTCCAACCGCAAGTTTACTCAAAACACTCGAACTTTGAGCTACAAGTATATCTCCTTTCGTAAGAACAGTTTGTCCTGTGCCTCCCTTGTTCGTTGTTTGTACATGACCCCCTCCGCCTGAATCAGGGTTTCGTAAGTCAGACATTATCGTTCCTAACACTGAATTAGCACCATCCACTCCAATAACTGCCTCTACTTGACCTAAGGCAGAAGATACAGTGTTATGTAAACCAGAATGAGACGGACTGTTAAGTCTGTCTGCTGTAGTGGGTTTACTGAATGAAGAAAGTGTTGAAGGAAATGCCATATTATCTAACTTGGCTTTGAAATTTTTATATAACTTGAACCCATTGGCTTTGTAACATCAGTCCAAGCTGAATTATCAATGCCATCGTAGAAAACATTAGAATCATCATAGGTAATTTCTGTATCATCATATTGTGTCTTGTCTCCAATATTTAAATTCGTATAACCTGTTCCTGTAGGTTTTGGGACTTTTGTATACGATGGCATATTATGTTATAATAATTTTATGATTAACAAAACTTGCAGATTTTGTCTTGAAACTTTTAGGTCTCGACCAGATAGAGGTATTTATTGTTCTCTTAAATGTAGAGGTAACGCCACCAAGAAACAAATCTCTCACATCTGCCCTGTTTGCAACAAAGAATTCTTTGATATTAAAACAAATCATAGAATAGCGTGTAGCAGAAAATGCCAAGGACCCTTTCTTCGTAAAAAATATACTGGTAAAACATGGAATTGGAAAGGGGATGCTGTTTCCTATCGTTCTCTTCATGCTTGGGTTCGTAGATGGAAAGGTACTCCTGATACTTGCGAACATTGTGGGAAAACAGGACTTCAAGGCAGAACTATTTAGTGGGCTAACAAATCCCATAAATACATTCGTGATTTGGATGATTGGATTAGATTGTGTGTTCCTTGTCATAAAATTTACGATAAAAAATACTAGAATTCATACCCCGTAATTCCTAATCTTTTAGCCTGAATAGGTTGTTGACTACCCCGACCCAATGTACCAACAACCTTTTTAATCTTTATTTCATATTTTAAGTTAAAAGCATCTCCCTCAGCCATCTTTCCTAAAGAATACAAGTAACTTGCAGCTACTTTCCATCCAAGAATCCTATAATCAAGAGATACTGGATATGTAACTGTATCTCCAACTGCTGTATAGTCTGTAGGCTTTAAGAAATAGAATAGCCTTATAAGTTGAGAAACACTGTCAGAAGAGTTAGGAGTAGGGAATATCTCATACCAATCACCTCTATCATCAAATTGTGGCCTTGCTTTGCTTGCATTACTTCTTAACCAACCAAAAGAAGTGTTTCCTTGTAAGTTAGAAACATCTACTTGTTCTGCTCTCTTATAGTTCTGCTCGTTTGTATCAGTATAGTTAAGCTCTATAGTTTTTAAAAAGAACATATCGGTAGGGTACAAATATGTTCCAGTATTAGCTACCCCATCCCTATAAGATTCCTGGAGCTGGGAAGCGTCTATACCATTATCTATTAACTCTAAGTGGAAGTCAGACTGAGCTTCATTAGCAAAAATAAGTCCACTAGCATCTGTGAGACCATTAGAGTCTGTTTTAGCTTGAGTTCTTGCAAAGGATAATATGTCGCTGACTACTGCCATAATTTTAATTTAATATTCTGTGTCCCCTACCCCATAAGTATGAGGTAGAGAGACAGAACACTAAGTTCTAGGTACTCACAGCACTTTCAACTCTTTGAATTCTTTGTGTGCCTAATGTGTCTTCAAAGCGTGTTACACCTAGTGTAACTTTACCACCTATTGAAGTGTATAGGTTCAAAGGATTATTGGAGTCTGGTGTTGTTACGAGTATTGGTTCTGGCTGTTGGAAGAATCCCCACCCAAATGACTGATCTCCTAATACTGTAGTAGGAAATACATTCACTGTTGAGTTAAAGTAATTCTGCCAAGCTGACCTGAGATAACGAATACCTCTAAAGTCTCCCAAAGCTCCTGCTCTCAAGTCATCAACCGAAGTATATCGGCCAACATCATTGAAACTTCCTGAAGCCGTGTTTGAAATTAAGTCAGACTCTGGAAACGGATGAATAACTGCAACGTAATACTTGCCCTCGAAAGGAGCGAGTCCAGCAGCATTTGAAGCTGCCATATTACGATACGCTTTATTCATTTCTGCTTGGGTAAGCAAGTCACCAGCTGCCAAGCCTGTGCGAGCTGTTTTGTTACCTGAGTAGATAACACCGTTTGTTCCAGCGTTTACTACAGTCTGAAGAGCTGTATCCACTAAACGAGCTAATGAATTGCGAACTTGTGTTACACAAGCGTCAACAACTTCAATAGCTGAATTATGAACGAGCAAATCAGAAACTTCTACTAGGATTCCCCATTGGTAGGGGCCAGTTGAATAACTGGTAGAACCCCAAGTAATAGCTGAAGGATTCGTTCCTTCTGTAATGTTTGCTACACCTTGGGAGTCTGCGACTGGATGTCCTCCTCCGAGAACACTTGTCTCATCACTACCAAGAATTGATGCACCGGCTCCGAACACAGAACCTCCCAATGCTCCCTCAATAGATACGTTAATCTTTACAGGGAGTTGGTTAGTTTGTGGGAACAGAATGCGATCATATCCCTTAGGGGAATCTCTGCGTTCACCCAATCGTGCATATTGCAACTGTGGTTCTAATACTCGGATTTCATCCCGAATATAGGAAACAAGCAATTCTGATTGATTGGATGAAGCACCACCCCAGTCTGATCCTCTTACTGTAATGGGCATAATTGTATGGAACTTCTCTTAAAATTAAAGACTAATTTCTCCTTTATCTATTGCATCAAGTACCGCTGCTCTCTTTTCTTCACGACTCATTTCATTAAGGCTCTTTGGCCCATCCATAGCAGGAGGATTAGTTGCAGAACCACCACCAGGACTTTCTGTTTCCTGTGGAGTAGCTGTTAGTTTACCTTCTGAGGCTAATACAGCTACCGTAGCGTCTTCAACCGTATATCCTGACAGAACCTTTTCTTTGATCTGATCCTTGAAGTCTTTTGCTAAAGGGTACTTATCACTTGCATCTGAGAAAGAAGAATAGAACTCTACTTCCTTTTTTGCGGTATCCCTTTCAGCTTCAATCTTTTCATTTGCTTTTAAGAGTTCATCCCGCTCTTCGGAAGTTAGTTTAACTTTATTTGAAAGTTCTTTTATTCTTTTCTCGACCTTATTATCAGGAGAGACTTCTGGTTCGACAACCTCGACAGTCTCTTCTGTTGTTTCTACTTCCTCTGTTGTTTCTTGTGTTTCTTCAATTTCTTCAGCCATTATGTATGCATTGACATAAGAGACGAACCTTACGTCAAGAATTAGTTATTGGTTCATTTCCTATAAGGTGACTATCCTAATAGGCAAGTTAGGTTTTGGAAGCTCTAAAACGCTTCTCATGGGCACGAGAACAGTTATACGAGTTACACCACACTATCAGTTTGTCTGGATCATCTGGATGACCTGCAACATTGAGAACACTGTTCCTATTTACCTCATCAGGATTCTTTGACTCATCGCAGTAAGAACATCTTAGTTGTCCAATCTCCCTGAAGTGAGGGCATAAAGTATACTGAAGCTCTGATGGAAGATTCTGATCCATCACTCCGCACCACTCACAGATACCACCTCGCACTTGAGGCAATCGCCTCGTTCGTGGCTCTGTTTTAGACCCCTGTCGTTCAATCGTTGGAGCCTTAGCAACTACTTGTTGTACAGGCTCTGATACTGGAGCAATTTCGGGCACCGTCCCTGGGTTTTCTTTTTTCATGGTATTTTTTAAGAACTTAATCTGCTTGACCTTTTAGATTCGCTTTTGTCCTTTTTAATTCCAATCTATATGTTTCACTAAACTTCTTAAAGTCTGAATATTTACTAAGGATAGATATTGAACCCTGCAATTCTGCTACCTTCTGACTATCCTTTTCAGTACATAACTGATTTACAAGAGAGTCCAATAAACCTTTAAACACCTTTTTCTCAAGTAGCTTGTAGTAGTTGGATTGACTAATCGAATCTATTGCTTCAATGATTCCTGTTAATTCTTCCTGCCTCTTTCTAAGTAAAGGTACATTACTGACCTCTACCTTTTCCTCTAATACATTATCAAGAATTTGTGAATTGTTCATTAAGAAGTTTGTGACTGGCTGTTGACATACACTGTCACATCTAAAGTATTAGTTGCTGCTGATGTAACATTTCCATTAATCACATTAAACACTCTTGCTTGACGACTGAGAATTGGAAGCCCTGATACTGCTCTCTGAGCTAATGTCGAAGCTGATGCGTTACCAATACCCATACTAACGATGCTACCAGTTGCAAATGTTGCACCAGTTGTTACTCCACCTCCAATTACTGGTACAGAAAGCCATTGAGCTGTCGTTGGGTTAGCATTAGAGACAATACTCGTTCGAGCTACATCGTACCAAGTAGTTCCTCCATCATCTGTTGTCTGTAATACGGTACTTATTCCAGTACCTGCTACAGAAGCTGTCATTTTAACAACCACATTATCTGTATCTTGTGGAATCAAAAATGGATGTTGGATACCTCCTGCTACTGACCCTGTACCAGTATCGTTATCGTCACTGAATTCTCCTACTACCGTTAAAGGTAATCTAATAGACATTTTTTTGTAGTTTGGTTTGTTATTTGACCTTTATACTAATGCCTTGACAGCTTGGGTTTCGCTTCTTTTGACATTCAATTAAACGCTTTTTTAATTGCACTTTCTCTTCTTTTTGCCTTTTTTGCATCCATCTTCCCTTTCTTAGTATAAGGGAAATGCTTTACCTTACCTGATTTTGTTGTTACTTTTGGTATACTATTTGCTATTCTCTATTGCAATTAACTCATTTACTCTATCTCTCATCTCATTCAAATCTTCTCTGTTGAAGCTATTAGTAATCATGGGCATTCCAGCTTCAACTGGAGCTTCTTCCATTACTTCTTCTTTTACTATTTTCTTTTTCATGTATTTTAAAACGTCAAACTCCGCTTGGGAATCTGACGTTGCGTTATGCTTTACCGTCTACTCTTATTTTACGACCTTTGCCCTATTTGTCAATCTTAGGAGCTTCTAATGGTTTTCTTTCTATCTTGAAATCTATGTGTTCAGATTTATTGTTTTGGATATTTACAGACATTATTGCATCCCACGGATCAATAGCTATCTTCATAACATCGTATGGTTTCAAGTTATTTATCATCTCAAACAACTTTTTTTCATCTTCGTTGGGTAGTTTCATTAGAACTCTACAGTCATTACACTTGCTATCCCGAATGTTTTAACTGCAACTCTTTGGTATAAGCCAAGTTCTTTATTTACTCCCTGAACACTTTGTGCCTGCGGATTGCTTTCTATAGGGATAACAAATCTTCTCATTGTTCCTGGGGGAATAACATGATCGTAATCAGCATTTGCTACTGCACTAATAACACTAGCTGCTGTATCTGCTGTAGTAACCCATCTCATAGCAACTCCACCTCCAATAGCCGCTATCTCTAAGGCAGTTGTACTTTCGCTTACTGAAATAACAGAGGAAGCAGCAGCATTCTCACTGGTATGTCTTGCCAATGCTAACTTTGGAGACGGATACTCTTGCATTGGTTGACCTCCTTTGTCTCTGGGCAAATATGGTGCATAATTATTCAAATTGTACTACTTGATACTGGCACTAATCCCTGAAAAAATGGGATTAGCCGTTTCTCTTCAGCCCTTTTCATTGGATGATGGGCATGGCATAGTGTAATACCATTATTAATTTCATACCTCAGTTCTAAGTAATCTTTCCAACTGAGAATATGATGTGCTTCTAAGCGACCTTTGCAATCTTGATTATTTATTTTGCACTTAAAATTATCCCTCGTATAAACTTGTTTTCTCCAATCAACGTATATTGATGTCCTTCTTTCCCCTTGTTTATTAGTTCTTTTGAGTTTAGTCCTGTCACTAACCCATCTGTAATTATTTTCTCCTGCTATATCTAAACGTTTTTTACCTAACCAAGGAGCATATCCAGTTTTCAACCCTTTATTCCAAGGAATAAGTGAACAGTTGTGAACTGGTTTCCCTACAATTTTTCCACATTGTTCACAGTTTTTCACTATTCTCATACTGTTTGTTGGTTAGTTTGGTTAATTTCTGTTTTTAGCGGTGAGGCAGCAGCTTCAGGGTCTCTTCTCTCCGCACCGACCTTGATTTGCCCTGGAAGTTCTTGTTGTCCCCCCTGCTGTACCGCTTGCTGTTGTATTTGTTCTTGTAGAATAGCACTTTTCTTTTGTTCAGCCAATCTTTCTTCATGTTCCGCTATATGAAACCATGTAGCTAAAGTCTTTGGGAACATAGCTCTGTGTATATACAAGTGTGTCTCGTGATTATCTTCCTCTCCTGTTGGGATATACTCATCATTAACCATCATTTCATTCTCTTCTTCACCTCGTAACTCATCTAATGTCTTCGGGAGTATTGTATCAATCAGAGAAGGATCATCTAAGAACTTAGGGAAGAATACATGTTTGTTGAAGTTCCTCATTCCTTCTGGGTTTAGCGTAGCTGCTAGTTGAGGATACAACTGCATCATATCCCTTCTTATTACTAACTCTTTAGACGCTGCTTCCTTTGCTGAATATACGAATACTCCAGGTGGGAAGTCAGTATTAAAATCTTCAAAGCTTATCTCTTGTGATTCCACACCTTTCACACCCACTATATTTGCTATCTTGGACTCAAGTTCTTTTCCATTCTTAGCATACCTATGAAACCAATGACTCCAGAACTCAGACTCTCCAAACTGCATAACCTTTGACTGAAGTGACTGAGCCATATCATTCAACTGTTGGTCTATTGACCTCTCTGTTGCTGTTTGAGGACTACCTTTAATAGGTTGCATTACCTGACCAGTACCCATAGGCTCATTAGCCTCTTGGGTTAAGATAGAGATAAAACTCAACAAACTAGGAGGCATAGGGTCTTTTGTGTTCAAAGGCCACATAGCACTCTCATCATCCATTGGAATATGCTGGTTTATCTGCCTTTGGAAGAGCTGACTTACATCCTTTACCTTCTCAGGGTTATACCCATATAGAGGGTTAGCTTGATCTTTAGCTGCTATAAAGGCTAAGTTAAGAAGAACTGACTTTGCCCTATGTTTATCTTCTAATAGGTCAGCTATAGAGAATACCACAGAAGAATGTGGCTCTCTAAACGCTTCCTTAACTACAATAGGCCATTTTGATTCACCATCTTCACCATCCTTTAAGTCAAGCTTTTTCTTTAATAGAATCTTACTCAAATTCTTATCTAACCAGTACATTGTCTTATCACCATTCTTGTCATGGCCATAGAACTCTAATATTTGATATACATCACCAGAGATTGTATCCTCTGCTGGTGCAGTAGCTAACTTAGCTGCATCTCTCTTTATCTTGTACTCCCATAGTCGCTCATCAATACCTGTTGGTAGTCCTTTTAGGTCTTTTATCCCTGTAATAGTACCATTCTTAATGAGCTTCTCTAACTGCCATTTGCTCTTAGTAATCCATTTCCAGTAATATCTCCAGTCTTGAACTTCCTCAAAGTATGGATCATATCCAAACACAAGAGGGTTGATAACATGAGGACTCATTATCTTCTGCTTCTTGTTAAAGTTCATTGTCTCACAATATCCTCTTCCAAAGAACAAAGTATCCCATGACCAGTCATAATCTATCTGAGGTTTCCCCATTTCTAGGTAGTCAGACTGAGCTAGTATGTTATAAGAGTTTATCTGGTTCTGTGTTATCCCTTGAGAAGGGAGGAATTTAATCTGTAGCTTATCGTCATATAAATTAGAAAGAACCCTATTAAATAAAGTTATTAATAGAGTTGAGGCTATGTTTTGATCTCCCCTTTGGAGGTTATTAAGTAGAACAAGCTGTCTTACTTGCCTTTGTTTTCTTGGTTGCAAAAACTGTTGGCTCTCTGCGTAATAAGATGCAATGTTCTGTGGCTTCATTTCTTATTATATTTACTTAGTATGTTCTGCAAAGTAGTAGGTTTCTTATCAACCATAACTCCTAGTCTTGCCTCACATAATACAGCTATCCTATATCCATCTTTACCAAACATCAGTTTAGGGTCATGGTCTTCTCTTATTGATAACCCATCTTTCCACAAGAAGTTCCTTATAAAATTGGAATGTGTATTAAAAAGCTCTTGCTTGCGACTCCTCATTAGCTGTCTATCTTCTCTCTTCACTCTTGGATCAAACTTAAAGTCAAATACTCTTACTAATGTAGCCTTTCCTTTTCCAGAGTCTACTAAAGGTTGACCAGCTTTCGTAGCTAAATCCTGTTCTGTCCAATCACCTTCTTCGGAAGTTCCTTGTATTTGTTCTCCTTTGTACTCCTTTATTTCTTTTTCTACATCTAGTCTTAACTTCGCCATATTTCTACTTTAGGTGGTTCATTAGCCCATATAGAATCCGTAGCATCATAGAATGGACGGCCTCCATTCCTCTTTATCATCTTCTCTTTTAGTATTGTACTGTTTTCTATAACTTGTGTCAAAACAGCAGCATCCACACAGTTTGGAGAAGCTAGTCCTTCTTTAAACAACTCTTGCTTAGGCTGTATCTTTATCATACCATCTTTATTAATATACTTCACAACCTCAAACTCATTCCAGCCTGCATTAGATAGCAACCTTCCACCTGATAATAACCACTTTCGTTCCTTCCAATGTAACTCTGCTTTAATATTAGGGAACATCTCATCCTCAACCTTCTCACCAAATGCTACTCCTCTTACAGGATAGTCTAAGTCTTTCAACCTATCAAATACTCCTTGTCCTACCCCTGTCTTATCTATAACAACAAAGTCTGCTTGACTCTCTCGGTACTTCTCCATGATAACTCCTACCAAATCCATAGTATTCTTGAGCTTCTGGTTGAACAATACCTCTTGAAGATTACCGCTTTTAAGAACAATAGCTGAATTATCTCCTCCCGCAGCAGGATCAACTCCCATTATCTTATAACCAGAATGTTCGCCAGATTGAACTAGAACTGATTGATACTCTCTATCATTCAATAGTCTCAAGTATCCTCTCTCATCCATAGCTTCATCATACGCATCCCAGTTACCTTCTAAGAATGCTCTACGTTGAGCTTCTGGTAAGCTTTCAAGAGACTTATAATACTCTTTAGGTAAGTAAGGATTATCTGTTGGAAGAGCTGGAACATATACAAACTCATACTGCTCTTTCTCATCTTGTGGGAATAACCTTTTAACCCACATATTCTTTACCCAAGCTTCTCCTAAAGGATTACAACCAGCTAAGAACCTTACATCCTTTATCCCAGGCCATCTTAAACGGGAACGAAGCATATCAAATGTTGGCTTGTTGTTCCTATTTATCTCATCTACTGCCATAACAGCAAACTCAACAGATAGATATTTGCTTACATCATCTAGGTTTCTAAAAGCTATTATCCCAGAACCATAGTCAGGAGCTAATGTAAACTCGTGCTTTGCTTCGTTGTATCTTCCTAACCAATCAGGGAATTCAAACTTTATTTTTGTAAGGTGCCTATCGTTTAGAGAAGGATAATCTTCACAAAATAATCCAGCTCTAATTCCTTTAATATCATACTTATCGTAGAACTTCATTAACCAGTAAAGCATCATCCATCTCAACCATCTTGATTTACCAGAGCCTACTGAGCCACCAAATAATACAAACTTAAACCTTATACTTGCTAACTGTGCTTCTTTTTGCTTTGGAAAGAAGTTACTTAATTCTGAAAACTTTACTTGTTCTTCCATAATAAAATGCCAAACTCAATTAAGAGTTGGCATTGCTTTATGCTTTGTTGCCTATTCTTCTAAAGATATAACTTTCTTCGTAATCTCTCCGCTTAACTCTACATCAGTCTTGGGACTTCCTTCAGCCATAGTCCATTGAGTCTTACCGTCTATCTTATTCTTTTCTAGCCATTTATCTTTATCTTCATCTGTCATTTCAGCTAACTTACTTGCTACATAAGACTTGAGAGAGTTCTTAGGTCTACCTCCTGCATTTATATTATCTGGATTCTCTTTAAATCCTCCTTTACCTGTAGGATTGTTATTCTTATTGGCTTGTTTTGTAGTCATTTCGAGACTAAATATTTATACTTCTCTTTATTATATCCTATATAAATTATATCTTTATATTTTAAGTCTGTCAAGTTAGATTATTTAAGCATTGATAAATAGTCCTGTTTATGTTCTTTCAGATATTGTGGCCAATCAGTTTCGTCAAGCTCTAGTTTGAAGTCTCGACCCAGATAGTCTTCATTCTTAGCTATGCGTTCGTCTATTTGGTTTAGCATAATTTCGTTGTTGAACTCTTGATGTGCGTAGCTTCTTATTTTTCTTTTAATAAACTCAGCACCACCTATATTTGTAAAATGCCAACCTGCTTTCTGTAAAACTGGAGCTTTCATATATGCACGCATGTCATCGTATGCTCTTAAGTTATCTAGTAGGTCTTTCTTAATATCTTTGTATGACATTAGAGATGTGCCAGTCCATACCTCATTAGATTTGTTGTTTAGATAATATGCGTAGACTGTTTGTTGTAATTCCCATCTGCCTTCTGGATATGTTATTGCGGGATTCCATATCTCATCGCAATCCCCGATGAATACTCTATCATCATCTCTTAAATGAGTTAGTGCGTATCTCATACTCTCTTTCTGAATGAACTCTCTACGCCACCAGTGCATATCCTTTGGTACACCAGGACTTACATCAGCTAACAAGGAGAGAGCTGGATCTGTGTATGGAGAGAATATATGATATTTAATCTTAGGTAACCATTTAGCATATCTATCTATGTTCTCTTCAAAATAGCGTGGCTTAGGTACACCAGAGGTTGTTTCATCTCCTTCACATATAATAAACTGATCAACAACATCATCGAGGATATTTAACCTCAACTCTAGTAAGTCATACTCTCCGTTAAAACTAAATACGTCTATTATCATTTCCAAAAGTTATACATTCCACGCTCTATTATTTGTGCCTCTCCTGGGTATCTATCCCACGATAACATACTTCTTAATCTCTTATATAAATCCTTTGGATGTTTAAGTATATTCTCTCTAGGTACAATATAGTTTGAGCCTGGGGCAAATGGGATATACTTCATATTCCAAATACCTAGCGTCACTAGTAATTCTAGCACATTTTGATCATTTTTAGGAGGATGAGCTTCTAAAAACCAAAGGTTATTTATCTCCCAATATAATTTATCTTTATAAAATGAAACTCCTTCTGTTACCTCGTGGTTTTGTGTGAGCAACGATGTGAATGTAGTGTTGTCCTTTACCTTTTCAAACTCTTCGGGCGTTATGTATTTGAACAGATTAGCTTTCGTATAAACTGCCACATCTGGTAAGTTGTCGTAGTTGTCTATTATGTATGTGAACTTATCGTGCCAATCTGTGCCAATGTTCTCTACTACTATTGAGCCTTCTATCGGGGTTTCGCTCCTATCATAAAGCACCACATCATCTGTGTAGTCTTTGATGTAGTCTATGTCTTGGTTGTAGCGTGATACGATCCACTTCATGTAATTATTCCATTACGGACAATTATAATGTCACCCGACTTGAACTCTCCATCCATTATTATTTGTACTGCCTTAGCTACACAGCTAGGGTCTTGTGCTTCTCCCTCAAGTCCTAATCCTCTCCACATCTTCGTATTAGTAGGGCCAGGGCAGAGTGCATAACAGTTAGTGTTTGATGCGATTGCCTTACAGTATGCATTAAGGGCGGCTTTCGATGCGGAATAAATAGGAAAAAGACTATTACCTTTAATCCCAGATGTCGAGGATATGAATATGATGTTCTTAGTCTTTATACTCTGTGCTAGGTGTATGTTGGACAGCGTATTAGCCATGAAGGTTTCTATCATATCTTCCTCATTGATTACCCCATGAGCACATATTAACCAATCGAATTCTTTATCTGTTTCAATGTCTGCACGTGCCACACATACTATGTCGTGGTCTTTTAGACTATCCTTAATAGCTGACCCTATCCCTCCAGTTGAACCAGTGAGTAATATCTTCATACTTCTCTTGGTGGAATTGGGAAGAGGTATTTGTATTTACCTGTTATCTTCTTCTTTATATCTTCAAAGGATTCGTAGGCAAAGAATAGCAGGACATCTTTATGATTATCCTTTAGGTGGCTGTTTGAGACAATGGGGATGTGCTTGCCTGGGCTAAACCTATTCTGCTTCAATGGGCTATCATCAACAATGAAGTCTATGAGGTCGGGGCCTATATCACCAAAGTTAGTAAGTGTTGCTACTCGTGCAGGAGCACCATAGCCAGCAATCGTCAGTCCATTATCTTTGTATTCTATGAGCTTTTCTTTTAATGCTCTTATCTGTATCTTGGCATCTTTGCCGAACTGAATCACTATCTGTGGTGTTAGGGTCTCCGCCTCATCTGCTATCAAGCGAGCGACACGGGCTGTGGGTTTTTTACCAAAGCCCTTCCTCTGTGCTGTCACTCTTAGTGAACCTCCGTGTATCTCAGTTACCTCTGCATCAGCAAGATACATACCATGTTTCTGAAACAGTTTCTCAAATGATGTGGCGGAAAAATAGAATATCCTATCTAGATAAAATCTCTCGAAAGCCATCTTATCTAACATCATCTTATTATATTCAACCTCAACGATGAATTTCCCATCATCAGTTAGTAGGGATTTAATAGCTTCTATGAATCGGTGAGGATTCTGTAAATGAGAGAACATACTAAATCCTGTAATGACATCTGCTTTACCATGAGTCCGTTTAATATACCTAGCTGTCTTCGCATCAAAAAAGGCAACTAATGTCTCGTAACCAGCAGCGTTAGCTATCTTCCCAACATTTATAGAGGGGTCTACTCCTAGTGCTTTAATACCCATCTCCTTCAGTGGCTTAAGAGATACACCATCATTGGAGCCAATATCAACAACAAACTTAGCTTCTTTTAATTCTGTGTTTGCGAACTTCTCGTAGTGTGTAACGAGCTGGTCATTCACTGAAGAAAGGTAATAATAGTCCGTGAACATAGTATCCCTTGAAACAGTCTTATCGAGTTGTACATTCTTACAGTCAGGACAAAAGAACACCTTGACACGAAAGAACTCCTCGTCCTTAAAGTCTTCCTCCTTGGGGTATTTGTTAGCCATCGGCTGATTACCGAGGTCAAGGAATTCAAATGAATTCGTTTCTAGGCATAAATCACATTTCATATATAGGTAAATTCTTTATAATAGTTTTGGGGAAGTGACCACTCCTTTATGTTGTGTCTAGCCCAATACCTAGGGGCGATTATCTTATTAGCGTCTCCTAGTAGTGAGGGCAGAATGAAGAAGCATGAGTTAGCTATGATGAGATGCTTGGCGTATCTGACTGACCGCCAATTTACACCCACGTCATGTATTATATTCAAGTCGGGAAAGAACTTCTTAGCTGTGTCGGGGTCATCTGTGTGAACCTCAAACTTCATCAATGGGTTTATCTTTCTCATTTTTTCTATTGCCGTACTCCAGTATTCCGTAGTAAGGAACAAGTCAGGAACCATAGCATACTCACCACCCCTGAAGCCTATTACACATACATCATCGGGTACTTCTAGTGGTTCTACTTTGAGCCACTCTCTTATGTCGTCTATGCGGTGCATGAAGTATCTGGGGTCTTGCATCATACAACCATCTATAATGGTGTTGTCTGTGATGAAGTTGAACTCTGGATCATACCATCGCTGACCCTCAAAGACAGGCATATCGTTTTGAACTACTATCTTTCCTGCTGGACTCTCAATAATATATGGTGCATCAATCACAATGCCCCTATCTAGCTCCATAAAGGCTTCTCCTTTAAAGTCTCCAACCATTCCGAAGTCAACGCCTAGTTCTTCGGATTTCAATCGTGCAGCAAGATAGCAGAAGAGTTGATCCCCTACCCCTGAGCCTGGATGCCAAAGTCCTATTATCATAGTGAATGGAAAAGGAAAGTCATTAAATCTTTATTCTCTGGTATCTCGTGTTCCTTACTGAAATTTATAGCCACAGACAAAGGAGCGAACTTACAACCTTGTGACTCTAACCAATCTCTTTCCCATACAAATATTTGTCCATCCTCGTTGTTATTCCCATAGTGATACTCCATAGGTCTTATTGCTACCAAATCCATTAACTTCTTACTTCTTAATGAAACTGAATTACCTACTCTGATTAGCTTACCTGAAGGTGTTTTATAAGAGTAATCATCTTGAGGTAAAGGCCAAGGTGCTCCAATAAAATCATACTCTAACCATTCAGGTCGCCACAAAGAAGGATTTACCACATAGCCATCTCCGTGAATTAGTAAGGCATGGGAAGTCTCCACATACTTTGGCAACTCATAAATGATAGCTTTATTCCAAGAATCTATATCTTTTATTTCTCCTAACTGAATATACTTAACCGCCCCGAACTCTATACTTTGAGATGAGTATTCAAGAGCCTTTATATTTTCTTCAGTCTGATGGCCTAAACCAGACATTACTATTAAGGTTACATTAGGTAGTTTCATAAGATGCTATTGAATAAGAAGTATACGGCCAATTATCCCCTTTATAGTATTTCTTAAATATATTAACAATCTCTTTTAAATCCTTTGTACTATAGCGAGGGTGTACTGTAATCCAAAAACTATGTGCTAAGATATAGTCTGCTCCAGCTAATTCTCCACTAATACGGTAATCACTATCTTTGTAAGCAGGATGAGCATCAATTCTACCTGCAAACATAGTACGAGTCTCTATGCCATTATCCTCAAGGTACTTTAGTAGCCTTCCACGACTCCTCTTAGCTGACAAAGGAAAAGAAAACCAACATACATCTGCTCCGTCTATCCACTTTGGCATAACCAAATCTGGAAACTTACTCAATTCTTCATACAAATACTCAAAGTTTCGTTTTCTAAACTTCTTAATCTTCTCTATCTTTTTAAGCTGAACTCTTCCCATAGCGGCCTGAAGCTCAAGGGGCGACAAGTTATATCCTATCTTCTCATATATAAAGCGAGGGTTCTGGTCTTTAGGTAACTTAGGATATTCAGTATTCTCTCTTGCTTCTAAATTAGCTTGTCTACCCCAATCCCTATACATCTTTACCTTCTTTGCTAATTTCTCATCATTTGTATATACTCCACCTCCTTGCCCCATAGATATAATATGAGCTGCATGAAAGGAAGTAAAACTAATATGTCCAAAACTTCCTATTTTCTCCCCATAAAGAGTAGTTCCAAAAGCATCACAAAAATCTTCAAGCACCCTAAGGTTCTTTCTTCCAGCAAGACCCATTAACTCTACCATATCCACAGGGTTGCCAAGGATATGAACAGCGATTATTGCCTTTGTTTTCTCTGTAATAGCATTTTCAACATCTTTTACATTAAGGTTATACGTTCCTACTTCTGAATCAACAATCACAGGTACTAACCCACACTGTAAAATAATATTAAATATCGTAGGGAATGTTACTGCTGGTATTATAACCTCTGACCCTTTAGGTAACTCCAAAGCAGATAAAGCAATCAATCCCGCAGATGACCCAGAATTAGTAAGTATTCCATGATCCACGCCAAGATATTCAGCAGTCTCCTTTTCCATCTTCTCTCCTTCTTCTGCTAACGGCCACCAGTTACGTTGTACCACTCTCATAATTGCTATCTTTTCTCTCCACCCTATGAGTGCTCATCCATATGTGAACTTTTTCATTTTAAGTAATCTAAAACATTTATATTTGTATTCCAATCTGGTGTTGTATTAGGAGGAACTGACTCATATACTTCTTTACGAGCAGGTACAAATGTTACCTCTTTCCCTTTAGCTAAATCTAAAACAGATGTAGCTTTCCCATCTCCAAGATAATACTCTCCTTTCGGCCAATCTTTCGCAAGTAGCAACGCTCTTACTATATCATCAACATGCACATAGCTTCTTGTTTGGTTTCCATCTCCATAAACTACAACCTCTTTATTCCTTTTAAAAATATCCACTACACTTTTACCTCCTTCTTTTCCATAGACATTTGGTAAAACACAAATAACATAATTTTCATGGAAGTTCTTTATATACTCTGCTGATGCCCATTTAGAAAACCCATAAGGAGAAGTTTCTTTAGTAGCAGAAGAAGCAGTATAGATAATCTTGGCATTAGGATATTCCTTAACAAGCCTAGCTGTCATTCTTAAATTATCCATATCATGCACAGGGTCTTGCCATGATGCCTCAACTGAAGACTGAGCTGCAAGGTGGTAGATAATATCAATATCTTTTGGTAATTCAGTTGTAATTAAATTCTGCCCTTCTTTAAGATCAATCCCTATTCCGCCAATTCTTTCAAAAAGGCGAGAACCTATCATTCCTCTATGCCCAGTTATTAACTGCATAAGTCTTTGATAATACCCTCTAGTGAATATTTATATTCAAAGTCAGGATAGTCTTTCTTGAACTTTGAAATATCGTGAACATCATACTTCCTATCTGATTGGCGAGATTCTTTGATGTATTCACTTATAAATGGTTTATTGAGCTCTCTACTTATAAGAGTAGCGAATTCATTTAATGTCTTTGCTCTATCTGGCCCACCACCCATATTGTAGACTTCAGCTATTTTAGGGTTTTCAATGAACTGATAAAACACATTAGCTAAGTCATATGCATGTATTTGATCTCTTACTTGTTCTCCATCAAAACCAAATATCTTATATGTCTTGCCTTCTTTTATACACTTAGTCAAATAAGCTAAGAAACCATGCAGTTCCGCTCCTTCATGGGCAGACCCCGTGATACATCCACATCTGAAACAAGCAGTTTTAAGTCCATAGTATCTTCCATACTCTTGCGTATATAAGTCACCAGTTAGTTTAGATACTCCGAATGGAGTTCGTGATGTTTCATCTAATGAGATTGTTTCATCCCACAATTCATTTTCAGGTGCGTTCATCCCATAAACCTTATCCGTTGAAACATAAACAAAGACCGCATCAGGAGATAGTTGTCTTGTAGCTTCAAGTAAGTTAAGAGTCCCCCAAGCGTTGATTATAAAATCCTCCGCAGGATGATCTTTAGACCAATCGTGACTTGCTTGAGCAGCAGGCGTTTTTAGTTTCAGGTAAACGAATTTTTGATTTGGTTAAAGAGCTTGATGATGAAATTCGATTTACCTTTGCAAACAATCAACTTTCATTGCAAGCAAGTTCGGTTAAATTATCCTTGCATGTAAAGGATGCTGAAGGGTTCCCTCACTTTCCTGAACGTATTGAAAACTTAATGCAGTTTGATGCTGAACATCTTCTTGGCATGCTTAATAAGGTTGTGTTTATTATGCCGCAAAACAATGCGAATCAATCATTAAATGGTCTTTTGCTGGAAGTAGATTCGGATGGTCTTAAAATGACTTCTACTGATGGCCATTGTTTAGCGCAAGTGTATACGAAGCAATATACTATTGCAGAGCCAAAGAAATGGTTATTGCCTCGCCGCGCAATTTTTGAATTGAAAAAGATCTTAGAAAGTACTAAAAATAAAAATATTTTTCTTGGGTTGTGTAGCCAACAATTGGTATTTAGTGGAGAATCTTTTAATTTTTTTACTAAATTATTAGCAAATCAATTTCCTGATTATGCAGCCATTATGCAAAAAGAAGGCTTTACGCCAGCAACAATAGATCGAATACATTTAATTAAAACATTGCGCCGTTCTTAATGTTTACTCTCAGGGCAATTTTTAGCTACAAAGTTTGATTTTAACAAAGATGCGGTACATGTCTCTATGCAAAACAAAGAGATTGGCAAGTTAGATGAAGCATTACCAGTTCAAGGATTTGAGAGGGAACAGCTTGATATTCGTTTTTATGCACCGTATTTGCTTAATGGTTTGCAAACGCTTACTGATGAAACGGTTACGTTTCATTTAAAAAATTCAGGCAAACCGATTATTTTTGAATCGAAAGCGGATATTTTTACTATAACGTATTTAGTTATGCCAGTTTCTCCGACTAATGGATAACGTTGAACTAGCTGTTACTAAGTTACAAGTAAAACAGTTTCGTTGCCTCCAAACGTTATCATTATCATTTGATAATAAACTTGTATTAATAAGTGGTTACAATGGTGCGGGAAAAACATCAATCTTAGAGGCGCTTCATTACGGCTGTTATTTACGTTCATTTAGAACGCATATAC
>SDBV01004339.1_pt1 | contig 20501 bp, 31 predicted proteins | sample 2277081 | NCBI WGS metagenome assembly SDBV01 (sample SAMN10402039, study PRJNA504765) | marine sediment metagenome | isolation source: marine sediment core GS10_PC15, 223 cmbsf | place: Arctic Ocean: Southern Knipovich Ridge | collected 2010 | reverse complement strand
GTATACGCATCTTCCACACAGGACCGGAACGTGTTGGTTTCGCAAAACGCCTTCCATGCGGCGTGACCTATCGGAGTGAGGTCCTGGTATAGGGCTTCCTCCACCCGATCAGCCAGCTTGTCATAGGGTGCCATTATGATGGATTCATCCTTGACCATGGGTAACGGATCCGGAAGTTCCTCCCGGACCAAGGGTAGCTTGTAAGCGGCCGCGGTAACCCACCGAATTGGGGTCGCCAAAGGGACCCCCTCAAGGCGTTGAACATCCAGCATCAGCTTTGATGAAGAGAGGATCCAGATTCGGCCGTCTCCCCGCGGGCCTGGCGAGACGGAGATCCCCCGGCGCTCCAATTCGGTGATCACTTTTTCACGACGCGGCGTTACCTGGCCCAGGTGAGCAACATCATAACGGGGGCCGGTGTCGCCTGCTTTCTCCCGGAGCCCCGAATGGCCCCCAAAGCAGACCCACCTGGAGCGAGGATCCATATTGAATATCCCCATGTCGCTGACCCACACGTCGTCCACGAGGGAAAGGGTCTGGTCGAGAGAAGCCTTCCACCAGGTGGCGGCATCTATCGTTACAGATGCTCTACGGTCTACCGGCTCGATATGCCAGAAGGCTGTACGAGCTCGCCGGGTGGCCTTGGGGTGATCGCTCAGTGGAACCATAAAGTCGACGTCCATCTCCACCCAGACGTAGAGCCTGTCGGACTCAAAATAGATCTGGGATTTATCAATGATTGGGAAGCCGGAAAGCTCTACGAGACGCCAGAAGTCCGTGTAGCTGGAGTAGTTCCGGGTGGAGCGAACAAAGACGATCGATTTCATGGCTACTATTTGGCCGGGCTGGTCTTGGGTTTCGCCATGTCCAACGCTGAATCCAGGGCAGCATTCACGCCTACAAGTAATATCACGATGGCTCCGTTGTACCCGACAAACTTGAGGGTCTTTTTATCGTCTGGAATGAGATAGTGGGTTCCCAAAGCAGCCATGATCGAGACGCCAAGATACGGCAAGCCAGCCTTGATGGCCGTCGCAACCGGCCATTCCTGGGGCGGGAGCGGATCGGCCGCGACCATAACGGTAACGACCTCCGGCTTTACCTCGGGAGCCGTGATTGGTTTCGGCTGGTACGGCTGCCAGCGGGCCGGAGCCCAGCGGAGCTGCTCCCACTTCAACATGTCCTGCTGGAGGCACACAAGCTGCCGCTCCAGCTTGTGGATCTGGGAAAACGCTACCTGGAGTTCTTCCTGTTTGGACGTTTGCAGAGTCGACGCTTCCTTGGTGAGCGTGGCGACCCTCCGCCGCAGAGCTCGTAGTTCCTTCTTCTTGACCCTTTCCTCGGTCTTTCGAACATCCCGCAAGACCTCGAGGGGGTCCGGCTCCGTACGCTTAAGACCGCCCGAGGTGATCTTTTTGAGGAGATCCTGAGAAGGCTTCCAGGGAGGGCACGGCTCTGGACTGTAGAGGGGTTCTGTCGGGGAGAGGAACGACCCTCCGCCGCGGCGAGCGCCGGCCCCGACGGCCTTCTTGGCCTTCTTCTTGGGAGCCGCAACTTTAACCGTTGGAAAGTTCGGCCAAACCCCCTGTAGATTTACTGCGTCCATGGCTACGTGGCCTTATCCACAGTTTTTGTAGGCAGAAGGGAAGTGTCCTTTTCAAGCGCCTGAGTGGCAAACGGCGTCACCCCATCGCTCTTGAAAATCCTAGCGAGGTCTGCAACCTGGTCAAGGGTAAACTTGCTAGCCAGCTTAAGAACAACGGTTGCCATACTCACCTTTGCAGCAGCATCCTCGTAGCTGGAAGCATCACGCTGCATCAGGAAGTCCGTCAACGCAGCTCGCTCTGCTGGCGTCAACGTCATAGGGTCCCCCAGGTTGGCCTTGTTCTGAAGTTGGCCACCTACCGCAGCAGTCTTGACACCGCCAACACCCAAAGCATCTCTAAATTGCTCCTTCTCCGCTGCAGTCCAATCACCTGCACCAGAATCGGTAACAATAAGACCTCCACTGTTCTGGGAGAGAATGGACACCTGGTTTATATTGGCTACATCGCTTATGTTGTTGTTGGTGCCTGCCAAGCGCACCCGGTACTGGAGATCCTCGAACGTGACGGTGTAGCCATTGATGATTTCGAAAGTCCGGGCAAAGACCACCCCACTGATGACAACGGTAGTATTATGTCTGTGAGTATCCTCAAACGGCATCCCTGCATCACTATCCTCAAGGTCCTTAAGATCCTTTCGGAACTGGTCTGTGTCGAGCTCATAGAGACTACCCGCGATCAAGGTAAGGTATGACTGGGGAACCGCGATAGTCTTTGTACCCCAATCAATGCTAATTGGCATTCTTCTTCGTAGCTTCCTTCAAAGCCTTTATTTCCTTGTTCAGGTTGGCCACGTGCTTGTTGAACTTCTGGCGATCCTCGTTCATACGGGTTACTTCCTGTTGAAGCATGGCATTATTGTCATCCATCGCCTTCATAAGCTTCTTGAGTTGCTGCTCCTTCTTTAGGAGGAATCTCGCGAGTTGGTCCCGCTCTATCGAGATCATGCTCGCGGCGTAGTTCATTGAAGAGCAAAGCTTCTTAAGCCAAAGCAGTTTTTGCTCGACGGTCTTATCGTGAATGATCTTATCCCAGTTTACTTTAGGGGCGTTGTCCTCGAGGTACTTCGGGTCGACCTTCTTGAATCCGGCTCCGATAAAATCTTCATGACTTATTAAGGCTCGCTTCTTACCGCGAACATTGGTCAGCATCATCTTGGGATCATTCATCAAGAGACATCCTCACATTAATGGTTAAACCAAGTGTGGTGCTGATCGTACCAGCAATTGTGAAATCTTTGAAGCGTGGAGATGCAGTAGATTTCCTAACCTTGCCTGCTACGGGAGTCGCAGCACTAAACGTTCTGGAGACGGAAATATTTCCACTTGCATCCGTTAAGCCACTGATAATCCCCCCGGTAGATTTGATTGTCCCGGTCGCTGGTGTGGTGGGGGCTCCGCTAACCGTATAGTCGTAAGCGTTGGCCGAGACGTTCGAGATCGCATGAGGACCGTTATACTCCGGTTGATCTGCATCCCTGATGACCGCAATGTCTCCATTCTTCATCCCGTGAGCCGTATGTGCCGCGGTGGCCGTGGTGGTGACGCGGGTGATCGTGACAGTCTCGTCAAAAGGAAAGTCACCGGTACCGTCTGATGCCTCGAGCAGTACCCGGGCATTCTGAAGGTTGACTGCGAGGTTGTCCTTGACGTTGATGAGCGTGGTCACCGGATCGACTACAAGAACCACCGTGGCACCGGCAGTCTTGAAGGAAATATTTCCCGTGCAGCCGATCAGGTTGATCGTTACGGTTCCACTAGTACGCAGGATGTGAAGTGTCGAATCATTCTGGGCATCCGAAGCGTTGAATCCTGTGAAGTCAATTCCACGAAGAGTCATCGTTAATGGTGTAGCCGTCCCAAATGAGATCGCGTGGTGGGCTGCCGCACCCTTCGAGAACACCATATTATCGAGGTTGCCGTCTGGATCCAGATTGGGAGTAAACGTTAAGGCCGAAGCATCGGCAGCTACAGCAGACAGCAATACCTGGGTTCCAGTAGTGTCGGCATCCCCGTCGATATCCACGCTCAAGCCGTTTGTTACGACGTTGTCCTTGAACTCCGCATCACCCACATCAATGGCATCACATGAATCAAATACATTGCCGTTGGTTACAAACCCACTAGCATCCGCGGGAAGCTCGATAGGGCCACCTCGAAGAAAAGTACAGCCCGTTATGCTCCAAGTATCGACATTCGCAACTCCGATAAAGATGTCACTGGCCCCATCATTCCAGAAGAAGAAGCAACCCTTTGGGGAGAATGCCAGCGTGTCGCCACCAGTGTCGTTGATGAAGTGAAATCCGATCAAGTGATCACTGTTGATATTGTCAAAGTGAATAACCTTGTTGGTCGGACTGAAACTTGTTGCCGCACTGGCTGATGCATCCCCGAGTCGGATATTAACGTGGGTTCGGTAGGCATCGCCGTTCTCGAAGAAGACGCCCAAGTCATTCGAGATGCTCTCAGTTGCCAGGATTGCCAACGTCACCGCGACTGAATGGCCTCCGACATAACTGATCGCATGGCATTGCTCCATACCAGCGAGTTTCACATCGTTACCCGTGTTGTTGTTGCAATCCAACTCGATGCTTAAGATGGCGTTAAGGTCGAGATTTCCAAAGGTTCCCGTGGTCTCGTCGGGCTGGGTTGCATAGATGGGACACGGAAACCAGCCGTAATGATCCGCCGCCTCCATCCTGGCCTTCATATTCCACCGGCCACCATCAGGAGAAGATCCATCCTGTCCACCCGTAACGTCGTAGATTCCAATCAGTACATCGACAAGGAACGTAAGGCTCGGTTTGAAGATCAGGAGCCACATGATGATAATCTTGTTCTTTCCATCGATTCCAGAACCTTCAATGTCGAGTGATGTAATGTCGTCGTACCAGTGACCATCTGTACTGGACTTGATGATCATCTGTCCGCAGGCATCACCATCACGGTACAGGCGAGTGGGGCTTGAAGAGTCGTTCAGGGTAAGGGCATCAAAATTAACTTCAGTCCACCCATCGATATCGCCTTGGGCGTCCATCGCATTGATGACGGTCTCGTCATTAACCGTTGCCATTAGGTTATCACGATCTCGGAATCAACGAAAGAATCAGCACGGGAATTAAGGGTTGTATCCGCCTCGGGAGAGGATACATCCTTGTCTACGAACCGGCGCTTGTGCCACTTGCAGCACCAGGTGATGTAATCCGTAACCTGCTTGTCGGTAAGCATGTCGAAAAGCTTACGGGGAATCCTTACCTGGAACACCTTCTTGTCGCTGCTGTCTTTGACGAAAAAGCAGACTATCTCCGCATCGGTATCAGTATCCCACCGACGATGGGCGCACCCAAGGATCGTGTACGTCGCCATTAGGGCCCCCGGAGAACTTATTATGCGTTAGGTATTTTGAGAAGACCCCGAGCCATGCGAAGAACATCGGTGTCAGTCCAGTTCTTCTTAGCGAGGTTATAACAAGCGCAGACGAGGCGGCAGTTGCTCATGATGTAGCCCTTCTTGGGAATGATGCGGTCGATGTGGGGGACCCAGGGAGTGCTTGATCGAACCTTGTCAAACGGAATTCCGGTGACGGCACAGCCCTTCGGGAGTTGCTCGTTGTACCACCCCTCCGTAAGCTTAAATACAATCCCATCTTGCAGGGCACGATATCGCCTAGACCTGATTGCCTGACGGGCGGGGTACTTCTCGTAATGTTTGATTCGCCTCGTCCTATTTTTAACCCACAACTCCCGCTTTCGAGCTTTGTGCTTATCACTCTTTTCATGGTATAGATGCAACTGTTCTTCAGCATGTTTTCTTTTAGCTGCCGGCCGCTTACGCAACTCCCGTCTTCGCGCAAGAATGGATTCTCTATTCTTGCGTCAATACTCGCGCATCTTTTTTGCTTGCTCTTTCTTACGCTCACGCTCACGATCCAACCACTCTTCTCTAGTGTATGTCTTTGGTGGTCTACCATTTGGATTTGACACGACAGCCTCCTGTACTTGTAACTACAGGAGTATACCACATTACACCCCAGACTATGCGTCCGGGGTCCTTGTGGCGGCAACTGTTTGTGGGGTTGAAAGAAATTGAGCCGCAACGCCCTCGAAAGTCTTAATCGGAGTGCCACCACCATCTCGAACTCGCACGAAGAGATTCCTGTTGGTGCCACCATGAACACCTGTGAACGTTGCGGTGGTTCCAGAAGCTAGGACATCGATGAATGCCATGAAGACGTTCTTATTAACGGCAGCCTCGGACGAATCCCATCCAGACGGACCCGTGCCCTCCGTGGCATCAGAGAAGTCCCACCCGATTCCGGTGATAGTTTCGTCACCCGTCCCAGTCTCATCAACCATGCCCGTATTATCCACGACCGTGATAACGGTGGCCGTTACGGAATCCACCGTGAAGTCGGTATTATTTCCGGCATTTGCAAACACGGCCCCGGTAAACCGGGAACCCTGCTCGAAGCCTTCGGTGATAAAACTACCGCCGCCCACCCTGGTGAACGTCCCGGCAGCCAAAACCACGTCGACCTGCTGTGCAGCCATAACCGGGGTGCCAAGCGTGAACGTGTCGGTCCCGTCATGGGAATCATAAGGGATGCGCTGATAGATGCCGTCGTCCCGTTCGATGCGAAGCCGACTGACGTCTACTCCAGCACCAGAGTCGGGCCAGTTCTCCTCCGCGTCAGGGAACGGAACGGTATCTGTCCCAGTCTTAACCACGAGCACCGTCTCATTGAGAGCTGCCAGACCTGTCGAGACGAGCCATTGCGCACGATCCAGAGCGGTACCGGTTCGCGGACCAACAAGAACCCGGTCCTCGCCTGACACCAACCCTGAAACCGTGAAGAGTACGTTATTGGGCGGAACGCGGGAGGAGTTATCAAGCGACGTGAAACGATCCGATGCGCCCACGTCTCCAGGCACGAAACCGATGCCGTAGGCACCGATGATGTTGGATCCCGTCGAGGTTCCAAGGAACTCGGGGACGATCGTTCGCGTGGTGATGGTTGCGGTGGCATCTGCGTAATCCGCAAGAGGATCCCCACTGGTATCGTCCCGTCGAATACGGCTGTTGTCGACAGGGTTAACCCCGGTGAGCACTTGGAGATACAGTTCGCCGTCGGCACCGTTGTCATCCTTGGCGAGAAGAATCCCCGTACCACCACCAAGATCCTCATCCTCGATCGCACCGCCACCCGTGTCAACGACGGCAGTTGCACCCGAGATTAAGCCCTCGATGGTGTCGTCATTAACGATGACGGCTGCTGACGGGGAGTCAAGAGCCACGATGAGTTCGTCAACAGCATCGTCATAAAGAACGTGACCTCCGCTGACAATGGTGGATCCGTTCTTGAATGTGATCTCTTCGCCTGGGAAGAATGGTCCTCCAGCAAGCCCATCGTAGAAGACCTTCGTTCCCCACATCAGGATGTTATCTTCGGCCACACCAGTACCTACTTCACCGTCGAACCCGACCTCAACATTGATACCCTGCATTATCTCACCGGGAACGCTGTGGATCGACGGGGAGGACTTAACCTCAATGAAGATGTCGTCTGTCGCCGAGGCAGTCCAAACTGCCGCGGTGTCATCAGCCTGGTTCATCGTGGCGTCCTGATCGGTCGATGCACCCTCGAGCGAGAAGTTGGCTCCCGCCGTTCCAGTGGGATGGCGGAACACGGCGCAATACTCCGCGTTAGAAAGATCCAGACCCGTCGACTGATCGCTGCCATCAGACGGATCCTTGAGATTGAACCTGAAGATCACCTCCTCGTAGGCGGATGTAATCGCGCTAGCAAGCACGTCCGCGGATCGAGCCAGGGCGCCCCCGGTCCGCCCGGCAAGCTGGGAGCCCGCATCATCCGAATCCCAAAGCTCGCAATAGAGCGGCCCGGTTGGTGCACCTGCGAGAATCTTGATCTTGGCCCGGATTTCAACAAGCTTTTCGCTACCGGACAGTGGAATGAATGTCTGAGATTGCCCCAGGATCGTGGCGTTGTCAATGACGAAGTCCGCTCCCGTGGGGGTGCCGCCCGTGGTATCTGCCTGGTGGGCACGCTGCGAGATCCACTTGGTCCGCTCGTAGGTGTCGTTGATGGTCTGGGATCCGGTATCCCATTGGGAGTAGTACTCCTGGCCCGCGGCACCAGTACCGTCGATATTGAGTTCTTGGAACCCCTCGGTATTGACTACGGTGGTCCAACCCGCGCTCGTGGCGTCGACGGTAGTGTTTAAGATGTCTGCACCGTTGCCGATGGCCGCCACGCTGTTTCCCGTACCGAGCGTAACCGGGAATCTCCGGTACTGGTCACCCAGTTCACGCGCAAGCACGGTAATGCGCTGTCCGTCGATCTCCGATCCGGCGAACTTAGACCTGATCAGGTGTCGGGAAAAGACCAACGACGGGGATGCCTCCGGATTGATGCCAGTTCCCCAGAAAGCAGCAAGCACCTTACCGTTCTGAACGATCATGTACTCGGTTCCGGTCTCTGTGGGACCGATAACTCCGAGCCCAGAATAGATTGTTTCGCCACCCAGAGTTGGCTCGGTCTGGGAGACGGAGCCATCATATAGATGCAGGGCGAACGTGTTGTCAATATTGAAGGGGGAGTTCAGGGTTACGATCTGATCAGTGGATCGGTTGAAGGGGGTGTCAACCGTGATGTCCAACAGGTCATTTCCAGCGGCCTGCTCGTCATCCTGCTTGTCCATGAGAAACTGGATGAACTCAAGAATCGTGTGCCGAGGGGTGGTGGCTGATCCGGTCCAGCGAATATTTCCGCTCGCGTCGATGGACACATCTCCTGCAACGATGGCTGCCATGTGTCTACCCCCTCTGATTTGGCGCTCTCAAATCTGATGTTTGAGAGCACGACTGAGCCTCAGGTATTACCAAGACGCCTCAGGGGTAATATTACAAAGGAACGGCGATCTGATCAAGCTGCATTCTGAATATCTTTACCTCTTCCAGCGGCGGGTCTGGCCGGTTCCGTGACAGGTAGGGCAGACGCCGTTCTCATACAGTTCCTGCTCCTTCCCCACCCGCTCGATGGACCGCTTTGCCTCGAGGAGGCCACAGTGTGTCCTGGCCCGCATCATCTTGACAACGGCAATAAGGCCTTTTCCAAGCTTGAGCGCTGCGACCTCCTCGGGAACCAGGTCGACGTAGACGTCCTCTTCAGCCATCTTACCTCGCCGGCTGGGCCGCAGGCTTCTCTGCCTGCTTGGCCTTCTCCTTGAGCTGGGTGAGTTCGGCCTTCAGATCTTTGGCTTTGGCTAGGGCCTCATCCCGCTCGGCCGTGAGTTTGTCCAACTGACCCAGGGCTGCCTTCTCACGGTCCTGGGCGCCGTCGCGGGCGTTCTGCATCATCTGGAGGTTGGGCTGGACCTGCTCGAGCTTACGAGCAGTTCGGTCGAGGTCCTTCTTGAGCTGCTCGATCTCGCCGTCCTTGACCTTGGATGCCTTTTCGATCTCGGCGTTTGCCGTCTGCGCCCTGGCTACGTCAGCCTTCAACAACTCCCGCTGCTTCAGGCGCTCCTCGGCATCCCCGGCGGCCGCGGTTTTCTCCAGCTTGGACACCTTCGATTCCATGGAATCGTTCTTGCCCCGGGCCTCCCCCAGCGTCTTTTTGGTCGATGCCAGGTCCTTGGTGAGCTTTCCGATCTTCGTGTCCCTCTCCTCGATGCCGCCCTGCATGGTGTCGACCTGATCCTCGAGACCCGAGATCCGCTGCCCCGCTTCCTTGCGCTCCTTCTCGACGCCCTCGAGCTCGATCATTTCGGGATACCTGGGCTTCTCGGCCTTTTTTGAAGCCTTCGACTTGCCCGACTTCGCCACCGCCTTGTTCTTGCTGTCGTCCACATCATTCCCCTTTCCAAGGTTTGATAACCAGATCCCCTTCAATCCGCATGGACTGAATCGGTGCTATCTGGACAATAATCGTTTCTCCTTTGGCTCCCTGCTGGTTGGCCATTTCTCGTGCGCCCATGGCAAAGGCCTCAGCTTCCGCCTTGTCCGTGAAGATCCCCTCGGGTTGCTGGTTGTCCGGCCAGAGATGTACCCACTTGCTCTCACCGTCGGCTCGGAGCATCACCATCCAACCACCTTTGGTAAGCCACTCCATACCCATAGATTTGGAGCTGACTTTCTTGGGGTCGTATGGAGCCATCTATTCAGAACCGTTCTTTCGGAGTAATATGTGTGCAACCGTTCTCAGTTCATCCGCCAATTCAGAATCGGCGCTGCCAATAACGTCAACCAGGAGCAGCGACTCACCAGCGTACACCGTCACAAAGCTGTCGTCTGGGTCCAAGTCATTCAAATTGTCAATCCGATCAAGCATCTTGATGATCTTAATCTCTTTTGAGGCCGTCTCTAGATGCTCCCGGTCCTGTCGTTTCCGCTCTGCTCTAGGAGCGGTCGACCCCTTGGAAGGATTCGTCATGGCTTCTACCCCCAAGGCGATATTGCCGCCAAACTCCTGGACAAGTTCCTCGAGGGTTACCTTGGTGTCTTCCAGGACGTCATGCAGGAAACAGATACAGACCATCGTTTCCGTCGCATCCGCTCGCGAGGCTGCCCTGCCTGCGACGCGCTCGGGGTGGCGTATGTACGGAGTTTTGCCGTCCTTGCGAGCTTGGCCGGCGTGGGCCTGAGCAGCAAACTGGGCGGCTTTGATGATGATGTTCAATTCACCGAATCCTTATTCTGTGTATTCGACGTGATATGCGCTCCAAGGGTCACTCCGCAGACCTCACTTCGCATATCCGCTTTAATATTTTACGCCTCGCCTGGGGGTCATTCGCCTCCTTGTCCACGACACGATATGCACTATTCGCTGTATCCGAACACGCTCCTAAGTGCACCCTGATGCCTAACCAGCAATGGAGCAGTCCTTCATGTTCAGGTATCGACTTCCCACAGACGTAGCAGAACCAGTGCTCTAGGGATTTATTAGCTGTCAAGGTCATGATTGTCCTTTCACAGATCTCTCATTCGGTGTATTCGGCTGGTGTGAATCACCTGTGTCGCGCATCTTTGACGGCGCGAGTTCCCTTAAGGCCTTCCCACTGAACTTCACCCACCGACAACTTGCGACACATTCTGGAGTCCCTTTGCAGTCGCACAACTCAGGCATAAGCATGGTGAGAAGTCCCGCAAACTGCCGATCCTTTTCCTCAATCTGACGATTGGCGTCAGACAACATCTTCACAAAGGTATCGTTCAGCCCACCCAGCCTTTCCACCTCAGCGCGGAGTTCCGCTCTCGTCACTGGTGGCAGGGGTGCGGCAGGGGTGATTCTGGGGTCGTTCATCGGGGGTAAGTATACGCAGTAAACTCTGGGATTGTCAAGCAGGATTAGGACTTGGTTTTTGCCTTCTTTTGGCGCTTAAGCTCTGCTTGAATCCGCTTAGACTCCACAGCGTAGCTTGCCGCCCGGGTAGGATTCCCTGGGATTAACGGCTGTGACTTTATCATGGGGGGCTTGGGTGCTCTTTTCATCTAGTCTGAATTATATGCATCTATCGGAATACACAGATCATTTATTCTGCGCATTCCTTTTTCGACGTTTCCCCGCCGATCAGGAAACCTAGCACCATCCCCAGGAGCGCGATGACCAGGCTCGAGGGGTGCTCGACGCCCATGCTGACCGCCATGGCTCCCAGGAACCACCCCATACCGAGAGCTCCAATCGTTCGCTCGGGAACCCTGCTCGTTTTTTTCATCAAATATTCCTTTACCCCAATATGCGATAGATCGATACAAAGAAGCCGGTTACACCCCCAATAAAGCACGCTATGGCTAGAAGGGTGAACCCCAGATCAGCCTGGTCTCGAGGTTTCATCGAATGGCTCTTTAGCGCAAATCCAGTTTGACATTACCCTTACAAGGGGCATTCTTCCCATCCCGCCTCATCACCACCCCGCATTTCTTGCAGGTCGTAAACGGCAACCCCACCCTGTTGTGCCACTCATGTTTCATCGAATTATCGTTTTATGTATTTCGCTCTCGCCGTTCCGCCCAGACCGCCTTCATCCTCTTACTGATCTTGTCCCGATACGCCTGGGAGATTGGGCGATGGGTGCAGACGCCCACGAACTGACGATCCATACACATTTTGCACGGAGGTCCCTCATATTTCCCTATATCGTCAACGTGCATCGAATGGTTACTGGTCGTAGGGTACCCACATCCAAATTTGAACGTACGCCCCCACCCTCATCCTCTTTGGGGTCGGGCCTGGATACCTTGGCATTCGTGTCCAACTCCAAGTCACCCTCCCTCAGCCTGGGATCGCGCTTGGCGAGTTTTCGGACCTGCTCTATCGTTGGTCTAGCCATCTTCACCTCCTCCTGTGTCACACATTATGGTTCAAAGGACTATTTTAAATCCTGAGTAACGGCTGACCAAGTGGCCCCATTTCCAATCCTATACACAGTTGGTAAAGATACGCCATACTTCTTGGCCAACAGATTCGCTGAATTAGAAGCCGTCTTGAGTTGGACGTAGATTAATCGAACCTGAGTTGGTGTGAGTTTAGCCCCAACTTTGCGTCCCTTACGAACCATGTCCCAGATATTGTCTTTCTGGGTAGCAATAAACAAATGCGCCGGATTCACACACCAACGATTGTCGCAAGTGTGGCAGACACGTTTATTCTTGGGAATCTTACCGTGGGTTAGATACCAACTTAAGCGATGCGCCCTCCAAAATCTCTTCTTGAAGGCCACGTTACCATATTGTCCACGGCGTCTTGCCCCCCGCCAAATCCAACATCCAGGCCCTTTCTCTACTCGATGCCAGAACCTCTTGGCCGGGCCTGTGCTACGAGGGAAGTAGGGTCTCTTTCGCCCGCAGCCCTCGCAGCGTGTCCGATTGGGGCCACCAAAACTGAGGCACTTATCACATTTGCCGTAAAAACTTCTCATCTGTCGAATGTTACTAAATCCGTCATTTGTGCATTCCAGTTTCTCTCTCAGCTTGACGCCCTGCTTCTACCGCACTCCTCAAACCCTGTTCCATTTGTTTAAGATGCTCTTCTGCAGCCTCTTCATCCTGGCCACAACAGTCAAGAATTTCCTTAGAAATTACCACTACGGCTGCTTGACAAGTCTGATCATGACTGAATCCATGGCGATCACATAATTTTTTGAATTCATAATACATACCTTGAAGAACGGCCATATCTTCTGGTTTCATAGAATTCTTCTTTCGTGTATTTGGCTCGCTCGATCTTCACGATTATGCATATTTCTGGCTCGCTACGGTCATGCGATTCTTACGCTTCACGGCTCGCTAACTCATGACGATTTTTACTCCTATCGGCTCGCTACATGGGGACGATTATTTAGTTCAACGGCTCGCTGCACATTCACGATTCTCGTCTTTGACGGCTCGCTCATAAACTCCGATTCTCTTCCATTACGGCTCGCTCGGTCAACACGATTCTCTACTTACACGGCTCGCTGAACTCTATCGATTCTCCCATAGACCGGCTCGCTTCTTTACTTCGATTCTATTTTGGCACGGCTCGCTTATGCCCTTTCGATTCTGATGTAGTACGGCTCGCTATTCGTTCTTGATTCTTGATTCAAACGGCTTAATGCACAAAACCCCTCATCGGTGCATTATCAGCTGAGCCGCCACCGACTCAGACGTCCCAACTCATAATTACGAAACATGCTGCGGTCATAGAACTGCGAAACCGACCCCTGATAATCGCGCTTTGGGGAGGCTTGACTGATGACGATACGATCCTGGGGCCATGCCTGGTGAGTGACCAATATGTCCTCGATCAGATCTTTCTTCATCTTCACATTATTTACTTCGAAGTTCCAAACACCCCCTAAATACCTGAACCGCGTCCACCCTTCCTTGATGATTTCAACCGCCATATCGCGAAGGTCTTTAATGCCAGCCTTCTCAACATCGCGAGGCGATATACCGAACCTTTCAGGCTCAAATTTAAGCTCTAAGAGGTGCTCAATCACAGGTGTGGCTTCTCCATCAGGGGACACCCACAGCCCCTCAGGAGCTAGGCCTTTTTCTTGTGGATCCTCTTCTTCCTTCGCCATGCTGACCTCCTTAATTAATTCGCAGAACCTCTCTTCTATGCAATTTATCTTACAAGAGGAAGATTAGTTATTTAGAGAGTTTCAGTTCATGCGCCCAGACCACGAAGCTTCCATATTTCCGCCCATCATCAAACCTTACTAAGGCCGCCTTACCATCACCTTCGATAGATTTGATAACCCCCTGTGTCCCCTTCGGGATGCTGAGGTCATGCCAATTGATCACCTTGGTTATTCTAACCTTTGCTCCGACTAGAAGCCCTGCGATTGATTTTGCCATCGCTTTCCTCCTTTATCTTCCATAGGGGAAGGTTAACCTCAAATACACAGAATCCCTCATTTGTGCATTCTAGTTTCGAGATCAGATGATTTATCCAGCTGACTCCATTCCTGATTGTATTTCTCCACAGCATTCGTATAGCTCTCATCAGAGGAATAGTCTTTACCCTGGGGAGCTCCATTAGGAAATGAACGAGTTGGAGTGTCCGGCCAAACTCTTACCGTTGGTCTTTTCATCAAATTATTATTCTGCAGCTTCCCAGTCCGTAGCTAAAAGATCCGCTTGGCTACATACCCACCCCGGTTGCCAGTGCCCCTGTGCGTTCATCAGTGCAATGTAGGGCTCTACCGCAAGGGGTGTGCTCTTGCCTACAAACCTCGCTATACGATCGTTAACCTTGGCCCCAACCTTCTGACTGTTATTTGATTGAAGCCTCAAGGCCGTCATTAAAACAACGTATATCCCTCTCTCACTCCATCCCGCGCGGCACATTAGCTTACCATCACGCATTTGTGCTATAGCCCAGCCAATGTCGTATTGGCGCATCGGATAGAGGCCTTCCGTGCTCACGTCGAGCCCTTTCTGACACATATGGCACCATAGCATTAAGTCATTCAGAGTTACATAATGGCCTGGAAACTGCTCACCATGACGCTTCCCAACCCTCTTAAGAAGGTGCGCGTAGTCGTCACTCATAGGACCCCTTTCACCGAAGTTTACAATTGCTTACCTAGCACGTCACCTTGGAATCCCAATGGCGACCTGAGCGGGGCGTCAGGCCCCGTATATTCCTCCAAATAAATCCCAGAACGATATCTTGTGATATCGCCTCTTCGCACCATCAGACGATGGCCAGGACGGTTGGCCGTGAGGATCTCCATCCCAGGCTTGAGATCCTTGTAATCGATCGGATCCCACCAGTGCGTGGCGTACAGATTCCCCCGCTTCGTCCAGAACGATCGATACCGGTGAACCCGGATAGCTGACACGGGCCCCGTGTACTCGTTGCCGGGAGCCGGCATCCCGGAGGCCGCCGTCACTGCAGGAGCCAGCACAGCCATAACCCCAACCGGAACTGAGCGAAAAAAGTCGCGTCGATTCATCCTTATTCCCCTTAAAACGTAAATCCCACGGGAGCCACCATCACCCTCATAATTCAATACTGTATGGCACCGACTCGCTTTGCGTGATAAATATGCTCAGAAGCCATTTACTCAAGGTGCCATCAGGGTCGTGTACAAATATTTGTACCTGTTGATGGTGCCGATCCATACTCCGCCCCCAGACAAACTCTTCCGCAGCACGCCTAGAATCACGCGCTGACACTTTCCACGGAGTATCAATCCAACCCGGTGCCCATACACGAAACGTTTTCATATCATCGATCCTTTTTCACCACAACTCGCTGCACATATCTGATTCTCCGCTACTACGGCTCGCTTTCAGGTACCGATTCTTTCCTTTCACGGCTCGCTAGGTGGAATAGATTTTTCTCACTTACGGCTCGCTTCGCAAAAACGATTCTCGGCTATTACGGCTCGCTTGACCGCCTGAGTCTTGGTCTTTCCCCACGCATAACACCCGGGGAGCGACGGCACGGAGACATTGTAAACGTCTCCCTCTGTAACCGGGTCAGCATCATTCAACTATTCCTTGTCTTTGACCGGACAAGGAAGATATCCCGAGCCCTCTTCCTACCCCAATCAACCAATGCTTGTAGTTCATCCGCGTGAGGTATTAGTGTATCGCGTAGCTTACAGGCCCTTTCACCACATACGGGACACACAGTGTTTGTTTTGCCAAACTTCATTGCTTCGACGCCCAGTTTGTCAATCTCGTCGTACATCGCCCCCTCATGATCATTCATAATTTTATCTAATACCCATTCAGCGCTTTTCTATATCCCCGCGACCGCTTCTTCCTCTCAATGATTACTAGGACCCGCTTATCTCCACGAAAGCGGACCTTCTGGCCCACCTCAAACTTGAATTCTTTATCTGCCATGGTGAAGATTACCCTCAAATATACAGAATCCCTCATCTACGCCTTCGTAGGATCATCCCACACAATCCTTACTTTGACGCCAGCCTGGGCCATCCCCTCGGCATAGGCAGCTGCAAGGTCCTTGGAGTAGAACGCGGCCCGTACATACCACTTGTCGTCCGTGGCCAGCGTGGCCACAAGATACTTCAACTCCACCACCTGGACATCTAGTGGGCCTTCATCGGTCAATTTCATGGAATGGTTATTTTATGTATTCCTAGTAGTATAAGCGCCTAAATCACAACTAACTTTGACCACTACCTCACCTCCGCCAGGGGGGATCATGGCCAGATTCGCCTGAATTGGGCTCCCGTTGGGAAGCATATAGCCTGCCCAGAGGGACCCTTCTGCGCTGGGGCGATATGCCTGAAACAGACAACTCGTCTTCGTCGAAATCTCCGGCAGGACCACCTCTTTGACGCCGAGAAGCGACCGCAGCTCTTCTCGGATAAGCGGTTCACCATCCACACGAAACACAAACTGGGTACCCCACAACCGTTTCAAATACTCCGAAGTTAAACCATCCCCAACGGATACCCGAATGGCTCGCAAGTACATAGAGCTGGAGATATGGCTTTCGGTTGTGTAGTTCAGAATGGGGGTATCTATAAAGCAGTTACCAGTTTTTTTTAAGGACGTCAGAATGCGCTTTCGGGAGGTAAGCCTCTTCTGACCCTCCCTACGCATCGAATACGATGCCTCAGTGATTGGGTTCACGAGCAACATCTGCTCGGGAATGGTCGGAGTCTCTTGAATGTCCGTGACTCCCACATCAGCGTAGGGGTCGAGGGCTTTCCGAGCGACCACACTCGGATCTTGGTGCGTGCAGCGACTCCATGCATCCCGGAGCCACCGAGCATCCTCGATCGCCTGATGGCCACCATCCTGTTTCGGGAGGTCAGGATTTCCGGTGGCCTCTTGGAGTTGCTGGAGATCGTGACAGTACATTGGCCAGCCTTCAGGGAGATCGTCCATACTTCCAAAAAGCTGGCACAACACCACCCAGTCATAGGCACCATAATTTGCCCAGAATTCGTGCTGGTGCTTGGTCCCGGAGTCGTGGTCATAGGTAGCAAAACCGCAAAATTCGACAATCTCAGCTCTGATCTGGCTCCGAGGGCGCGCTAAAGACCAGTCCACCTGGGGAAGGACGTTCTTCTTTACCCACTGGTTGGCGCGTGTGCGATCACAGTCTGATGAAACCGCATAGTACTCCCGTCCGTCCTCAGCCACGATCCCGATAGAGATGAGGTCGATGGTACGCCCGTCTTCGATGAATTCCGTGTCCAGCCAGAATCTCATAACTATGTCAGCCTCCAACGTAAATGCATAGAAAGGTTATTCTGCGACTTCCAGCCGCTCTGGGAACACCCATCAGGTCGACCCGGGACCAGGGTGACATTTATCCGCGTGGTCACAATAGACACAGTTCCCGTTGGAGCCTTTCAGGAAATCCGTACAGGCCGTATCAGGAGGCTCGTGAGACGAAGAACAGCAGCGCACAGGCGTCATCAGATTATGCCCTGGGGAGTACCGCTTGAATGTCTTTGAGCCGAATAAACACTGCAGATGGGGGATTTCCCTCCGCGACATCCTTAGCGTCCAGAAGCCGAACCACGTTACTCCATTTCCGCTGTGCTTGGAGCAGAAGCCGGAAGTGGTGGCTCTGACGTCCTTCCACCCGAATAGTTGCCAACTCCCCCTGGCCGCGCCGATGCATAATCGACACAATCTGGCGCAAAGGCATCACGATCTGTGTAACATCCCCCTCAGCCTCAAGTGGCAAAAGAGTGAACGTATCCTCCTTGGAATCCGAGATGAGCATGGCCTTCAACGACTCGCGGCCAAAAAAAGATACTGTCTTCATATCCACCGGGCCATGCCGCAACACCTGTGACCCCGTGAGCGACGGCAACGCAGCCGCGGCCGCCAAGCTAACCGTCGTCCCGATAAATACGCGCCGATTGAGAGTCTTCATAGCCGCCATCCTTTCATTTGTCACGGAAAAGTTATTCGGTGCCTTTATGACCATTTTTTTTCTTCCTCTCCTCCTCCATTGCTTCCTTCATGAGCCGGTCGAATTCCCCACTTCTGATTGCCTTTCTAATTTTCAGGACCATCCACGCTGCCAAAGGCCATAAAAGCACAACGACTACGGGGATCACAACAAACTTCCAATACTGCCTCTTCTCTTTCCACTCTGCGCGATCGTAGGCAGCAAGTCGACTGCCGTGATTCCTCATCACCCAAAGTATACCAACTGTCAAATATGCCAAACCACAACTAACCAGGAACTCATCCATAAAAACGGTTCTTTTTCATAGAAGGGTTATTCTATGCTTTTTCCTTGTCGCGTTTCCGTAAAGGGTCAAGTTCATACCAGTTGACCCATCGGCAGTGGAAAGGTACCGCACTCATCAATTCGCCCAAACGGTTCCATGAAACACGGTCGTATGGGAAGCCTTTCCGTCGCATATTCCAGGCACGTACCCCTTTCGCGGTGCCATCCGTAAGGAGCACAGCATGAAAACCAACCACAAGATTCCATATCACTACGGCTACCGGGCGCCCTTCCATAACCTTCGCCCTGACGTTATTTAGAGTGATAGGAGCAATTTTCTGCTCTACCAGCCGCAGATAATCCACCGCATGGCTAGTATTGATCACTGAACCGCATCGAGCCCTCACCAGATCAACTAGGCGTTCATACTCCTCGGAGTTCGGGTCGACCGCAGGCTCCCCGAGGTAGGTCGCGGCATTGATGATAGCTACGAGCTGGCATTCGGAGTACTTCTGGGTGTCGAGTAGTTTCATAGATTGCTTATTCTGTGCATTCCACCTTGGTGAATCCATGAACCTTAGAATCCGCTATAAAAAAGACGCTATCAGGGCCTACTTGAAACACCGGTCCTTTCGACTTCGTAAACTCCGACCTCCAAATATAGGCACGGCCATCCACCTGGACCACCCCGTCCATAACCTTAAGATTGGCCATAACCTGAACACGGCCTACAATAATCCGGATCAACCAGCAACGAATCTTCCAAAACATCGTAAACCCTTTCAAAAATGGATTATTCTGTGACAACCAAGCGGCAGTCGTGCTGCCAGGCGCGCCCGTAGGTAGTATTAAGTCCACAACGGTTACATTTAGCTGGCGCTCCCACCTTTGCGTGAACGCACTCTTTGTGAGAGCACCATTCAAGCTGAGGGTTGTAAATATACTTCCCTGGCTCAAAAAAGACACATGGAGCGTCACAATGACACCCATGACCACACTCTACACACCACGCCTTATTCATAGATGAATCATTCTATGCTTTTGGTTGTGCCCCGGAACGATTTCGCTGATTTACTGCGACATTGAGGGCATTGACGTGGTTCCTCCGGACGCCGGCGGCTCCATTCCAACCCACAGTCCTGACATTTCCAACGATGCTCAATGCACGTAATTATCATTCTATGCAATCACAAATTTGTGTTCATGTCTTACGAGGCCGAGATTCAAATATGGCCGCATCGGGGATATCTTTCCAGGCCTCCCTCCAGGAGTCGTACACCATCATCGAAACAATAGCCTCTTCCGGTGGTGCACATAAAACTCGTTTCTGCGAAGGGAGCAGATTCGCCACAACCCCAGCTCTTCCTGAAAACTTCACTCCCACCCAGATTTCGTGGTCCCGATTGTTACGGATCTCGCATGGCACGCCCATAGATTCACCCTTCTTCCTAGACTTATTATTTTACGACTTCCCAGTCCCTGGCTAGAAGATCCGCCTGGCTGCAGATCCACCCCGGCTGCCACTTCCTATTTGCAGTACGCATCGCAATGTACGGTTGGCAGTCGAGTGGCGTGTCGTGGCCGATATGCCTGGCGGTCCGTTCATTCACCTTAGCGCCGGCCTCTTGGCTGCTATGCGGGGGGAGCTTCAGCTCCGGCATTAAAACAATGAACATATCCAGGCTCATCCACCCAGCGCGCCGGACCTTGAAGCCCTGCCTCATCTGGTCCACAGCCCAGCCAATCTCGTGCCTATTCATCACCCACCTCACAAATACATAGAATTGTCATTCGGTGCCTTTGGCCTTAGAAAACGCAATCAGCAGAGCCACCAAGATGCTCAGAACCGCAACGACGACCGCTGCCGACACCCAAGACCCTCTCGGCGACGTTTTCACCGTGTGAGCTTCGACGATCCGCCTCAGCGTTGTGACAGCCTCATCGACTTCCTCAGGAGTCAAGTCACGTTCCGAAATAGCATACTCATTGAAAAGGAGATCGGCCTTCCTCTTCCCCTCTGGGGAAAGGCGTAGATACACCTCCGTGCAGAACGTGTTCGTTGCGGGATACCCTTTTTGTTTCATCGAATTACTATTCTGTGCTTTCAGGAGGTGTTTCCATAAGGCGGCGGATCCCAGCGCTCGCCATTTTATTAAAGTCCCCTAACTTCATAGAGTGAACCCCTTCACGAGCCAATATTGAAAGCTCTTTAAA
>SDBV01004338.1_pt1 | contig 20504 bp, 19 predicted proteins | sample 2277081 | NCBI WGS metagenome assembly SDBV01 (sample SAMN10402039, study PRJNA504765) | marine sediment metagenome | isolation source: marine sediment core GS10_PC15, 223 cmbsf | place: Arctic Ocean: Southern Knipovich Ridge | collected 2010 | reverse complement strand
ACTTATAATTGCGCTTTTCTGACACGCCATACAGACGACTATTCTAATGCTTAGACGCCCTCCTCTTGCAAAGTTGCCGCTTCGGACGGCCAGGTGGGCAATCGCAGCCACAGCCGCGCCGGGTCCGGCCAGGCGGCGGGCGGGCGCTGGATGCTGACGCTCCGGCGCCTCTCCGCGCGCTTCGCCAATCCCGACGTCACGCGGGCGTTTGCGAATATCGTCTGGCTCGGGCTGGAACGGCTGACGCAGATCGCCGTCGCCATTCTCATCAGCGGCATGCTGGCGCGCTACTTCGGCCCGGATATCTTCGGCAAATGGCAGTACGCCAATACGCTGCTGCTGGTGCTCTCGCCCATCACCTGGGTGTGCGGCGCCGAAATCCTCGTGCCGACCATCGTCAACCGGCCGCCGGCGCAACTCGGCACCGTGCTGGGGAGTGCCTTTGCGCTACGCATCTCGGTTTCGGCCGGCGCGCTGCTGCTGACCTGGATCGGGATTGCCGCCGGACTCACCGATCCGCTCGTCGGCGCCATGCTGGCCGGGCTGGCCGTGACCATGCTGTTTCGCGAGCCGTTTGTCGGCGTGATCAATTCGTGGCTGCAAAGCATGACGTACAGCAAGCCGCAACTGCTCACCAGCATGAGTACCGCCATCGTCAAGGCCGGACTCGTGTACCTGCTGGTGCGGGCCGCCACCACGCCGTCGCGCTTCGGCTGGCTGTGGGCGCTCGAATCGGCGGCAATCGGCGCGGTGCTGCTCGTGTATTACATCCGGCGTCACGGCGGCAAGCTCGGCTGGCACGTAGACCGCTCGCTCTTCAGGCACTTTGCCTCGGCCGGCACGGTGTTCTGGCTCGGCCTGATCTGCATGTACCTGTTCCTGAAACTCGACCGGCTGATGCTGGAACGGGCCATTTCATTTGCCGATCTCGGCCGCTACTCCGCGGCCCAGCAACTGAACGAGAACTGGATCACGCTCGCGCTGATGCTGGCGCAGACTATCGCTCCCGCTTTCGTCTACCGGGTCCAGGAACCCGGTCACCTGCGCCGCAACATGTGGCGCCTGACGGCGATGACCGCGGCCCTGATGGTGAGCGGCGCGGTGGTGCTCGACCTGCTGGCGGGAATCATCATCCGCCGCGTGTTCGGTCCGGCCTACGAAGGCGCCATCGAGATCTTCCGTTGGGCCGTCTGGCTCTCCGTGCCGGCCGGGATCGAGGCGATCGGTAACCTGATCGTGCTGAAATATCAGGCCAAGTTCGTGCTGCTGGCGAAGTGGCTGCTGGCGCTGGCCGTGGCGTTCGTCGTCAATCTGCTGGCGATTCCGCGCCTCGGCCCCTATGGCGCGCTGGTCGGACTTGCGGTGGGCTATCTGGCCGCCGCGTCGGTCAACCTCTATTACATCCGCTTCAAGCTGCGCCCATGACGAATTCATCCGCCTCCGGGCACGGCGTCCAAACCCCGGGATCGACAGCGCAACCGGCGGAGGACACGTGGCTCCGTCCTTCGGGCGATGCCCTCGGCGATATCGCCGTGCTGATGCCCGCGTATAACGGTCAGGCGGATGTCGAGCGCACGCTGGCCTCGTTCAGCGAAGAGGCACCGGTCCATGTGCTGATCGTCGATGACGGCAGCACGCCGCCGATCGTGGCTCCTTTCCTGCCGAACCTCATAGTCGAGGTCCTGCGCATGCCGCAAAACGGCGGAATCGAGAAGGCTCTGCAAAGCGGCATCGACGCGCTTGCCGAGCGGGGATTCCGCTACGCGGCACGAATCGACGCGGGCGACCTGACCGTGCCGCAGCGGCTCGCGAAACAGCGCGCGTATCTGGAAGCGAACCCGCGGGTGGCCGGTCTCGGCATGTGGACCCAGGTGGTCAAGCGCGACGGCACACCGCTCTTCATGCTGACGCCGCCCGCCGCACCCAGCGCAATTCGCCGCATGCGCTTTTACCGTAGCTGTCTCGCCCATCCTTCGATGACGCTGCGTATCGACGCCGTGCGCGCGGTCGGCAATTATCAGGCGCAGTACCGTTCGGCTGAGGACCTTGATCTGTTCCTGCGTCTGATGGAGCGTTACGACTGCGCGAACCTGCCGGAACTGGGCCTTTACTACGAACTGAACGAAGGCGGCATCAGCGCCACCAAACGACGCCGCCAGGTGAGCTCCACACTGCGCCTGCAACTGCGCTACTTCAACGCGGCCAACCTGTATGACTGGCTGGGGCTGGCCAAGAACCTGCTGCATCTCGTCACACCGTATCGCACGTTGCAGGCGGTGAAGCGCAGGCTGTTCGCCCCGCGCGCCGGCGCCTAGCCACGCAGCCCGCCGGCCATGAATTACCCAGGCACTCTCCGTCTCGTCAAGCCCCAGTAGAACAACCATGAAGCCCAACGTTTCCAGCGTGTCCCTGCGCATTACACTCGTCTGCAACACTGCGTGGGCAATCTACACGTACCGGCAGGGGCTGATCCGCGAGCTCGTTGCACGCGGCGTCGAAGTCACGGTGCTGGCGCCGCGCGACCGTACCTTCGAACTGTTGAGCGGCATGGGTTGCCGCTGCATCGATCTGCCGGTAGCATCGAAAGGCACCAACCCACGCGACGACCTGCGCACGCTGTGGGCGCTCTACCGCCACTACCGGACGATCCGGCCGCACATCGTGTTTCACTATACGATCAAGCCGAACATCTACGGCTCGATTGCGGCGAGGCTGGCGGGCGTCGATTCGGTGGCGGTGACCACCGGACTCGGCTACGTGTTCATCCAGCAGAGCCGCGCGGCCCAGGTCGCCAAAAAGCTGTACCGTTTTGCCTTCCGCTTTCCGCGCGAAGTCTGGTTTCTGAATCGCGACGATCAAGCCGCCTTCGTCGATCAAAAGCTGCTCGCGCATCCCGAGCGCGCCCGCCTGCTGCACGGCGAGGGGGTCGATCTCGAGCAGTTCGCCTTCACGCCGCTGCCGGACAAGGCGCAGTTCGATTTTGTGCTGATCGGCCGGCTGCTATGGGACAAGGGCGTGGGCGAATACGTCGAGGCGGCGCGGCGCCTGCGCGCACGCTATCCGCACGCGCGCTTCCGTCTGCTCGGGCCGGTGGGCGTGGATAATCCCAGTGCGATCACGCGCGAAGAGGTGGCCGCATGGGAGCAGGAAGGTGTGATCGAATATCTGGGCGAGGCACATGACGTGCGGCCGTTTATCGCCGCGGCGGATTGTGTCGTATTACCCTCGTATCGTGAGGGCGTGCCGCGCACGCTGATGGAAGCCTCGGCGATGGGCCGGCCGATCGTCGCGACCGATGTGCCCGGCTGCCGGGAAGTGGTCGCAGACGGCGTCAATGGTTTGCTGTGCGAAGTCCGCAATGCGGAGAGTCTTGCTGCGCGGCTCGCACAGATGCTCGAGATGAGCGGCGAAGCACGCCGTGCGATGGGCGAACGCGGCCGGCAGAAAGTCGCGGCGGAATTCGACGAGAAGGTGGTCGTCGAAAAATATAAAGACCTGGTTCGCAACTTGACGGGCGTTTCACTTTAACGGAGCACAGCATGGCCACGAAGGGCACGATTCTGGTAACGGGCGGCGCGGGCTTTATCGGCTCGCACACGTGCGTCGAACTGTTGAACGGCGGCTACGATGTCGTCGTGATCGACAATCTCGTGAACAGCAATCGCGAATCGCTCAGGCGCGTCGAACAGATCACCGGCAAGACCGTCACGTTCTACGACGCCGACGCGCGCGACGAAGCCGCACTGCAGCGCATTTTCGACGCGCATCCGGTGACGGGCGCGATCCACTTTGCGGCGTTGAAGGCCGTGGGCGAATCGGTGGCAAAGCCGATCGAGTACTACAGCAACAACGTGGGCAGCCTGCTCACGCTGCTCGGCGTGATGCGCGATCGCAACGTGAAGCAGTTTGTGTTCAGCTCGTCGGCCACGGTGTACGGCGTGCCGAAGAGCTCGCCGATCGACGAGTCGTTTCCGCTCTCGGCAACCAATCCCTATGGGCAATCCAAGCTGATCGCCGAACAGGTGTTGCGCGATCTCGAAGTGGCGGACCCGAGCTGGCGGATTGCCACCCTGCGCTACTTCAATCCGGTGGGCGCGCATGAGAGCGGGCTGATCGGCGAAGATCCGGCCGGGATTCCGAACAACCTGATGCCGTATGTCGCGCAGGTGGCGGTGGGCAAGCTCGAAAAGCTGCGCGTGTTCGGCGGCGACTATGAGACGCCGGATGGGACTGGCGTGCGTGACTACATCCATGTGGTGGACCTGGCGCGTGGGCACCTTGCGGCGCTCGATGCGCTGGTCAGGCATGATGCGAGTTTTGTGGTGAATCTCGGCACGGGTCAGGGGTATAGCGTGCTCGATGTGGTGCGTTCGTTCGAGAAGGCATCGGGCCGGCCGGTGCCTTACGAGATCGTCGCGCGGCGTCCGGGCGATGTGGCGTCCTGCTATGCCGACCCGGCTGCGGCGGCGAAGCTGCTCGGATGGACGGCTGAGTTTGGCATCGAGCGTATGTGTGCGGATCACTGGCGGTGGCAGGAGAAGAATCCGCAAGGGTTTAAAGCACCGTAGCTTTTAGTGAACCGGCGGCCGGTTAGCCGCTCACGAAGACCGGCCACCGCGTTTCGCAGCAGCCACCACCATTGGGCCCGGCATCAGCCCAAAAAGCGGCGCCATGCTGTAAGGCATGGCGCCCAGACGCGCCTCTCGTGGCGGCGTGAAAAATATCGGCGATCCAACCGCCCGCGCTACGCCCGATCAGAACGAGTGCTGAATACCCGCATACGCGCCGGTCTGACTATGGCCTTGCAGCGGGTTCTCGTTGTACACGCCGTCGCTCAAGCCGCCAGGCCCTTCATTGTTGGCATCCAGACCGAAGTTCGCGCTGCTGCTGTTACGCACCGTCGCGACCTGGAAGTCGAGCAAGGTCCGCTTCGAGAGGTTGTACGTGCCGCCGATCGTATAGATGGTTGCGTTGCCGCCTCCATTGTTGGCGTTCACGTGATAGACCGCGGCGATCAGCGCGGCAGCCGTCGTGGCCTGCCACGTCACGCCGCCCCATTCCAGATCGGCGGTGGTCGGCGCCGTCGGCGAGCCTGCCGGCGTGACTACGCCACCCGAGGTGCGCTCAGCCGTATAAGCGGCTTGTACCTTGAAACGGCCAAGGAACAGGTTACCGCCGACAAAGTATTCACGCGATGCCGTGAACGGATTGTCGAGCTGGCCGTTCAGCGGATCGCGAATTTCGTCATAGATGCCGCGCAACTGGAACAGCGAATTGGTGTACGTAAGCTGCAGGCCGTCGGTACGGCCGGTGGCTGCGCCCGACGCGCCGGCATTCCAGTTCGTGGAGTTCGACAGGCCATACTGACCGAACACGTCGAAACCATAGAGCTTCGGCGATTGGTACGAAATGTTGTTGCTAGTGTGCTCCCAGTTACGGCCGCGGACCAGCGAAGCCGACGACCAGTTCGACTGGCCGAACGGATCGAAATCCCAGTCGCCATTGGCGATCTGCAACTGGCGCCCTAACAACGCCGTACCGAACTGGTCGTTGGAAAGACCGACGTTTGCAATCCGGTCAAAGATAGACCCCGGCAGACCAAACGAGCCATTCGCAGTACTAAATGCGCCTTCCAACTGAAAAACCGCCTTGTTTCCGCCACCCAGATCCTCAGAGCCTTTGATACCCCACAGGCTCGTACCCCAGTCACCGCTCTCCTGCCGCCAGCGCGAGGTGGAACCGGTATAGCTGTTGTTCGGCAAGCCGTTTATATATTCGATGCCGGCATCCAGGCGGCCATACAAGGTCACGCTACTCTGGGCATGCGCCACCACGCCGGCCGACATCAACGCTGCGGCAAGCAAACTCCTCTTCATCCTCATCCTCTCCTCCGTACCGTTTTAAAGGAATGCAATCCACCCGATGGGTGGAGCAAAACTACTTTTAATTGGGGTTCTTTTACTACTTTGATAACCAGTCTACCAAAACGTATTTCATCAAGCACAACAATCCATGGCCTCTTTAGACCATGTTCCAAAACAGCAACACAAACAGATTGAAAGCAATTCCCCGCCTCACAACGAGGTCATGGAGCGTGTCGTTTCACATAACAGGATGCTCGCACTTCGAAGCAGTTAAATTTTCCGCATTGTGGTGATTAGCAAGAAATCCGGAAACAAGCGATTATCGAATTCGCAAACAATCGAAGAAGCACGCAATTTCGGTGCGAATTTAATTTCTGATTTGGAAATAGATATTTTCCGCTTCTGGCAACATTGAAACTGGACGCAAGGAGAGCCGCCGCGCTGCGCCAGTCAGGCGAGCGAGGTTCATGAAGGCCGACGTTCAGGTACGGAGAGACGACGGATCAGAGTGCAGCTTCGGCAGGCGCCTGCGTCGGAATGCTGGGTTGTTGGCTAAGCATTTGATAGCGGGACACGGGATCGAGCCGGTAGCCGTAGTTGTAGATCGGCGTAAGCACGAAGTCGGCATCGTCGCGCAGTTGCAGCTTGGAGCGGATCGCTGATATGTGCGCGGTCATGGTGCGTGCATTGATGCGGTCATCGTGCCGCCAGACCGCCCCAGCAAGATAGACACGCGACACCGGCCGAGACAGATTCCTGAACAGGATCAGGGCCAACTGATATTCCTTCTGTGTCAGCGGAACCCGCGCTTCACCCACCAGTACGCTGCGCCCGTGAGTGTCGCCGGGTGGTTCGAAGATGTAGCGGCCAAATTGTGTCGCCGTGGTAAGGGCGTATCCGTCCCACGTTTTGCTGAGCATGGTCTTTACGCTCGCGGCCAACCCTCGCGCGGAAACGGGTTTGAGAAGAAAGCCGTCTTTCTCCCGGATCATCTGGCTCAGACGCCGCTCGTCACTACCGACGACAAGCATCTTTCGCTCAGGCCAGAAAATCTCGGCAAGATAAGAAATGAGCCGCTTATCGAGCTTCATCGCGTCGGTATCGACAATCGCCAGATCGGCTTCAACGACCCACGGGCTATCGACCAGCGCATGAGGCGTGCCATAACCACGGCAGTGATAGCCGGCGTGCCGAAGCATAGTGGCCATCGACCATGGATTATCAGGATCATTCTCGAGTGTCACCAGCTTCATCGCTCTTCCCGCTCAATAAAACACATAAGCCATACGCGCAGACCAGACGGTATTACCCGCACTCTATTTGATTTGGACAAATTCAGCAGGCACGGTGACACGCCGCAATTCAGCGGCATCCATTTAGAAGCGGTATCATTTCCACTCATGCAAAAGTGTTTTGAGCGATTTCGCACCAATGCTGGAAATCGCCATCAAGATACAATTGGGTAAGTTTCCGAAAGGATCCGCTTTCGAAGCGTCAACCTTGTTCTGTAGTCAGGATTCCGATGGACACGTTGGACAGTATGCGGATGTTCGTTCGAGTCGTAGAGGCCGGCAGCTTCACGAAGGCCGCGTCGCTCTCATCCGTGAGCACGCCGCAGATGTCACGCGCGATCACCGACCTGGAGTCTCGACTGCATACACGCCTGCTGCACAGAACGACGCGGCACATGTCGTTGACGGAAGCCGGCGAACGCTATTTGCAGCATTGCGAACAGATTCTGGCCCAGGTCGATCTGGCGGAGGCGGAAGCAGCGGGAACCGGTGGCCAGCCGTCCGGAAAACTGCGCGTACATGGCACGACCAGTTTCGGGCAGCATTATCTGGCGCCGCTGATTGCCCGCTATAACAAGCGCTTTCCAGACGTGCTGATCGAACTGGTGCTGGCGCAGCGGGTACCCGATATGGTCGAAGAGGGTTTCGACGTCTCGGTCGTGGTCGCGCGGGAACTGGCGGATTCAGCCCTGGTGTCGCAACGCATTGGCAGTGTTTATACGGTTCTCTGCGCTTCCCCGCAATACCTGGCAAAGCACGGCACACCCCTGCGCCTCGCGGATCTGCATAAACACACCTGCCTGCAACTGGTTCTGCCGGATGTGCCGCTCGGACGATGGCATTTCGAAGGCGCCGACGAACCGGTTTTCCGTCACGCCAGCCCCACGCCGCTCACCGTCAATGTGGCCGAAGCGCTGGCCGAGGCTATTCGCGAAGGCATGGGCATTGGGCCCTTGCCCATCTCGGTGGCGCTGCCCGCGATGCGCGACGGCAGCCTCGTGCGCGTGTTGCCGGAACACCATCTGCGCGCGAACAACGTCTACGCGTTGTACGCGTCGAGACGCTATCTCGACGCCAAGATCAAAACCTTTGTCGAGTTCTTGCGGGAACAGGTGCCGGTTTCGTTAGCCGCGCAGGACCGGGAGCTGGCGGCGTTCGGACAAGGTCTGATCCACGAACCGCAGTCGATCTGAACCGCGTGGACCGATAGTTAAGGCCCTTTGCGCGCAAGAGGGATAAACTGAAAGCAAGACGGTCCCCGGAGCGCGATCATGGCCGACTCTACTCCTGCCAGCACATTTCGCGGGCTTCCCTTGACCGCGGAGCAAGACGCGGAAATCCGGCACTATATAAAAAAGCAAAAACAGCGTGGTGCGCCCTGGAACACGCCGGAGCTCGCAGCCATGCTGCATGACATGCTCGATCCCCCCGGCGACGAGGATGAAGAGGACGGGGAAGCCGGCGAAATCGTCGACGAGGCCAAGGCGGCTACGGAACGGGCAAGCGCCTTCATTGACGAGACCATGGACCCCATCGAGGCCAGCGAAGAGCGGAATGCGGCAATGGAAGCCGAGGGGATGAGAGGGCCGAAGCGGTGAATCGAGCGGCGTGCGGAGCACTAGCCCAGTTCAAAGGTAGTCACACCAAACACACCCTCGAGTTCGATCGCTGGCACCTGCCTGGTGTACATCCGCGCCGTTTCGAATATACGGCTCATGCCATGCCGCTCGGCCAGCGCAACAGCGGACGGGTTGGCTTCCGGTACATCAAGCGAGACAGGTTGCGATCGCGAGCGGGCGGCCAGTGCGTCAAGCAGGCGCGCGGCAATCTGCTCATCATCTGCGAACAGCGGGCCGACCTTGCATCCTTCCCGGCACGCACGCAGGACAGCATAGCCGGTTATGCGGGTTTCGGAGACCGTCGCCACTGCGATCGCATCCGCCTGCCCCACCCACTGGGCGAGGAACTCCGGACGACGCGACGGAAAGAAGCGTGCGTCATAGGCAAGCAGACGATCAAAAGGGAGCGTGGCCACCTCCTTGACGTCGGCATGCGCTTTGCCCGCCATCACGCCCTGGAAGCGGATATTGCGGTAAGCGAGTTTAAAGCCCGACTTCCTGTAGTTCGGCTGTTGGGCAACCACCCCGTCTAGGCCTATGTTGCGCTCGCCGAGATATGCCATTGCGTGTTGCCAGATGCGCACGCCAAACCCCATGCCGCGAAATTCGGGTTTGACGATGTAAAGGCCAATAAAGCCGAACGCATCGTCGTAGGCAACCGCTGAGATACAGGCAATCGGCTGGCCCCTCAGCGTGCCGATGAAAAAGCCGCTGGGGTCGGCCTCTCCAAAGCATTGCGCGTCATTCCTGCCGGGATTCCAGCCCTCTGCCGCGGCCCAGTCGAGCGCGAGTGCGATCTCCGCGCGGTTCATCGCCCGTATGGTGAAGTCGTCGTGTACGTGAGGGGTTGGGGTCTTCGAAATCATGGGTGCCTCCCGCAGCAACCCAGCGCCATTGCCGGCGGCGCAGCGTCCAAACCAGAGTACACCATCACGGCAGATATGCTATGTTTTTGTCTGAACAATGATGGACATGCATGTTGAATGGACCGCTTTTTTATGCAGCGGGCCAGCGCCGTCGCATATCTGATGGATCGACGTCAACGCTCGCTCGAACAGATCGAGGCCATGCACGATGCGGACCGTGAATCTGCACGGGGCGAACTCGACCTGCTCGACCGGCTCATCCTCGACGTGCGCGCCGCAAGGGTCGACATGTTTCAATTCAGCCATCCGCAGGCTGTCGCCATTTACGTTTCGGAAGACTAGGTCCTGCGGCGCACGCCTGTGGACCATCTCGCGCGGCGGGTGTCCGAGGGTCTTATCTGGCAACCTTCAGCAGATTGCGAGCCATCTGACTGTCACCACCGGGTGCAGGTTTGCCCGCGGTGGGCGGCTGAGACGAGTAAGCATCGATTGCTTCGTTCGGCGCCGACGTGAACCATAAAATCTGCCCATCGCACTCGATTCCAACCTGACGGCCGTGCCAATAGATTGCGTTTTCCATGCCGTGCCCCTTGGAGAAAACAAAATCACATTTTGCGCGCGGCGTGGAACGACAACGTTGCCGGCCGCACAATGGCAGATGGAAAGTGGCGAGATCCCGCTTTCTCAATCCTTTGAATCCATCAATCTGGATTGGAAACGCCCCATTCCGCCCTGATTCGGCACTTCCATTACGCCCCAAAAAACCTGTCTGCAATACGCGACGCCCGGTAAAGCGCACTGCCCATTAAGCCACCCAAAATGTTACAGTGCAGCCTCATCTTGCGGCCCGTTACATCAAGCGTATGTCGTCACCCAACCCGCCCGCACCTGCCGATAAACGCGTCCGCGTACTATTCCACATCACCGACTTCAACGATGGTGGCATCGAGTCGTCCATCATTCAATGGCTGAGAATTCTCGATCGAAACCGATTTAAAGTCGTGCTTTCTGTCATGCATACGTCACCGGCATTTGAAAACCGGTTTCGGGCATTGATTCCGCCAGATGTGGAGGTCGAGGTATTGGTAGACCGTCCGTGGCTGAAGTACTTTCAGGCGAAACGCTATGAGCGGCGTCTGAGCAAATTGGGGCGGGTGGCGCGTGACGTCCACAACACGCTGGCGGTGCGCCCGCACGTGGCGAGGCGTATGACGCAACTTGCGCAGCGGGTCGACGTGATCGTCGATTTCGACATGTCGTTGCGGCGCCTGTCCGGGCGTTTCGGCGTCACGTGGCTCGGCGTCAATCACTTCAGCTTCGATGCGCGGCTGGGCGGCAGGCCTCGCAAGGTCCGGCGGCTGCTCGAGCAATACCGGCGCTATGACGGCGTGGCCGCGCTGAACCAGCATATGGCCGACGAAGCGAAACGGATTTTTCAGGGCAAGCTGGAGCGCGTAATCGTGCTGCCGAACGCGCTGGATATCGCGTCGATCCGCGAGCGTGCCGCTGCCCCACGCGATGCCTTCAGGGTCACACCCGAGGGCGTGCCCTACATTGTCTCGGTCGCCCGTCTAGACGAGATTCAGAAAGATCACCGGACACTCTTGCGTGCGTATGCTGAGTTGTTGCAGCGTGGCCCCGTTGAAGAGCATCTGGTGATCGTGGGCAACGGTGCATTCCGCGAAGAGCTGGAGAAGCTGGCACACGACCTGGGTATCGCCGCCCGCGTGCATTTTGCCGGCCATCAGGACAATCCGCACCCGATCGTGGCGGGTGCATCGGTGCTGGTTCTGAGTTCGAAGTACGAAGGGATGCCGATGGTGCTGCTGGAAGCGCTCGCAATCGGCAAGGCGATTGTCGCGACCGACTGTCCGACTGGGCCGCGCGAGATTCTGGATGGCGGCAAGGCAGGCGCACTGGTGCCGGTTGGCGATGCCGGGGCGATGGCGGATGCGCTTGGACGGTTACTCACCGACAAGACCGCCCGCGAGGCGGCCGCAGCGGAAGCGCATACGCGTGCCGCCTACTACGGTATCGAGGAAAGCAACGGGCGGTTGATGGCGTTTATTCAAGCAACCATAGTCGTGTAATGGATGGCGGGCCAAGGTCGCACCCCGCCGTCCATCAATAGCAATCGAACACCACCTCGATCGTCTGATCGGTCACCCCCCATACGCCCGCGGTATGCACCGCAACAACGTGCAGTTGCCGGTTCTGGTCTTTGCAATACGCGGCCGCGTGCCTTACGCCAACGGTTCTCACATGGTTCCAGGACGTCAAGCCCCAGCGAGCGCGGCTCATCAGGGTCAGGTGGCCATCCTGGCGCGAGTCGATGGGCGAGACCGCGGTGCATGCCGATAGCACGCCCACGCTTGCGAGAAAGGCGCTCCGTTTCACGGCGACACCCCAGAAGAAGGAGCGAACCGTCATCAGTGCGGATCCGCGAAACCGGTAATTGAGCAAAGAATTGGACATAAGCGCTGCGCAGGAAACAGGTATAACGGCAACGCGATTGTAAGGGCGGAATGAGCTTTGCAGTGTGTCACGCCAAAAAATCGTGCCTATCCCTGCACGGTCGGCGCTGCTTGCGCCAACCTTCCGGGCATTTTTTCGAAGCAATTGCGCCAGAGGTTAAAATCCCGCGCAGATACCGTTAGCCATCAAGCAACACCACGTTGGAGTCTCCTATAGCATGCAGCGCCAAGTTCTACAGTTCGTTATCGCCGGCGTCGTCGGTTTCGTGGTGGATGCCGGCATCCTGTACCTGACCCTGGCCTTGGGTCTTGGCTACTTCGGCGGCCGCGCAGTTTCTTTCCTATGCGCCGTATGGGCTACATGGCAAATCAATCGCCGCTACACCTTCGCCTCGTCGCGCACGGAGTCGGCCTGGGTTGAATGGTGGCGCTATCTTGCTGCGATGTCGGTTGGCGGCGTCGTCAACTATGGCGCCTACAGCGCCACGGTGCTCGCACTCAAAGGTATTCCATTCTTGCCGATCGTGGCCGTGGCGGTCGGATCGCTAGCAGGCATGGTCGTCAACTTTGCCACCGCGAAGCTGTGGGTCTTCAAACAACGCTGATTGCTCGCAAACATGGCTACCGTAGAAGGCAAAATTCGCCGCGAATCGCTCTGGCGCAGGCTGCGATCCGTCGACCTCAACACGCCACGCGCCTTGGCGAGCGCTCGCGTTGCCGTCCCTTTGCTGTTCGGTCTCTGGTCGCTATGGCTGGGCCAGGACAGAAACTGGGACCTGTTCAACTATCACCTCTACAACGCCTACGCGTTTCTGCACGACAAGCTTCACACAGACTTCGCGCCTGCCGGGATGCAGACTTACTTCAATCCGGTACTCGATCTCGGCTACTACCTGCTGAACGCCTATCTGCCGGCGCCCCTCGCCGGCTTTCTCATGGGGGCGATTCACGGGCTCAACTTCGTGCTGCTGCTCGCCATTGCACGGCGCGTGCTTCCCGACCTGCCGGCCGAAGACCGCTACCGCGTACCGTTGCTACTGGCGCTCGCAGGCGTCCTGACTGCGAATTTTCTCTCCGAGCTCGGCAATACGATGGGCGACGACACGACCGCGCTATTCAGCCTCGCGTCGCTCCTCTTGCTTGTGACGTCCTGGCATCGGCTAGGCAGCGGGTCTGCGAAGTCCCTTGGTATGGCCGTGTTGGGCGGCTTGCTGGTCGGCCTTGGCATGGGTCTAAAGCTGACCAATGTGGTGTACGCGGTCGCGCTGTGCGCTTCGCTGCTGCTGTTCCCTGCAACGCCTGCCGTCCGCATTCGCCTTGTCTTCCTGTTCGGTATCGGTGTCCTGATCGGACTCGCGGTGACAGGCGGATACTGGCTTTGGAAAATGTGGGAGACCTTCGGGAATCCGACCTTCCCGCAGTTTAGTTCGGTGTTCCCGAATCCCCTGACACCAAGCGTCGGCGTAGCGGATACGAGCTGGCTGCCGAAAAGTGTGCTGGAGACCGTCTTCTGGCCGTTTCTGTTTTCGCTGCACTCCAAACGGGTGGGCCAGGTCACGCTGCATCAATGGATCTGGCCGGTGGTGTATGTCCTGTTCTGGGCATGGGTGATCGTCTCCTGCGTGCGAGCACGGCGCGCCTCTTCGCGCGGCAAGCCGCTTGATCCGCGCGCCCGCTATGTCATTGCGTTTGTGGCGCTCGGATACGCGCTGTGGGTCAAGCTCTTCAGCATCTACCGCTACGTCGTACCCATGGAGCTGCTGACGCCGCTCGTCGCCTATGTCCTTCTGACGCAGTTGTTTTCCTACCTGACGGCCCGTCGCATCGCCGCGTGGACGTTGTGTGCGACAACGCTGGTCGTGGTACTCGGTGGCGTCGAAACCTGGGGGCATGAGAGCTGGGCCAGTGAGGCGTTCCGCGCGGAAACGCCGGAGCTGGACTCGCCCAACACCACGACCGTGATTATCGTCGGCGGAGACCCCGCCTGGGGATGGCTTGCGACATTGTTCCCGCCGAGCGTCGCATTTACGCAGATTGGGGGCAACTTTCCAGGCACGCCGCTTTACGACGAGCATGTGCGGGCAATGGTGCGTCAGCGCGGCGGCCCGACCTTCGCCCTGTTTCAGACCCGATACAACTGGCGCGTCGAGTATGTCGCCAAGATGAACCGGATCGCGGACATGCTCGGACTGATCGGCAGTACCCAGGCTTGTAACCGGCTGCAGTGGGTCGTGTCCCGCCTACACCTGCATGCGAGCGTACAGTGGCTCCCCGGCGCGACGCATGAGTCGGCCTGCCAGTTGGGACTTCGCGCCGACGACGTGCGCGATCTCGAGGCAGAAAAGCGTCAACTGGCGGAGCAGGCAAGACCGGTCCTCGAGCGCAGCGGGTTTCTCATCGACCCGCTTAGCTGCACAATTCATCGGGCATATGCCGGCAAGGGCATCTATCCGTATCAGTGGTGCCGCGTCACGCTGAACAAGGCTGCGGGTTGACCTGATCCATCGGATCCATCGCTCTACCCAAGGACGGCGCGTGGTCGACGCCGTCTTTGCCCGACTTCTAAGCCTCAACCCGAAACACGGCGACCGCTTCCCTCAGCACCGTCGCCTGCTCTTCAAGCGACTTGGCAGCGGCTGCCGCCTGTTCCACCAGCGCGGCGTTGTGCTGGGTAACCTCATCGATCTGCGTAATCGCCTTGTTGACCTGGGCGATGCCCTCGCTCTGCTCGAGCGCGGCCGCTTCGATTTCACCCATGATGCCCGTCACGCGCTCGACCGACTGCATCGCTTCATGCATCGTCTTGCCCGCTTCGGCAACCAGTGACGCACCCTGCTCCACCTTGGCCGCCGACTCGCCGATCAGTTCCTTGATCTCCTTGGCCGCACCACCGGAGCGTTGCGCGAGGCTGCGCACCTCCGAGGCCACCACCGCAAATCCGCGCCCCTGCTCGCCGGCGCGTGCCGCTTCGACGGCCGCGTTCAAGGCGAGGATGTTGGTCTGAAAGGCAATGCCTTCGATCATGCCGATGATCTCGGCAACCTTGCGCGACGAGGCCGTGATGCCCTCCATCGTCTCGGTCACCCGGCCCACCACGCTGCCGCCGCGCGTCACCGTCTCCAACGCGCCATGAGCCAGCCGGTTGGCCTGCTGCGCATTGTCGGCATTCTGCTTCACCGTCGCTGACAGCTCCTCCATGCTGGCCGCGGTTTGCTCGAGCGCCGCCGCCTGCTGCTCGGTGCGCCGCGACAAGTCGGCGTTGCCTGAGGCGATCTCGTTGGCGCCCTGCGTAATTGCGCCCGTACTGCCCCGCACTTTCGAAACCGTGTCGACGAGACCATCGCGCATCTGCGTCAGCGCCGCCAGCAACTGGCCCATTTCGTTACGCGAACGGACTTTCACCGCGATCGTCAGGTCACCGGCCGCGATACGCTGGAAATGGCGAATAGTCTGGTTCACCGGTTTAAGCAGCGCCGCCGAGAGGCCGACGCGGGACATCACGCCAATCACAATCGAAATCACACCAATCGCGGCAAACAGCAACGTCGCCATGCGAAACCGTGAGGCCGCCGTTTCGGCTTCGCGCTGCTGGCTATCGGTTTCCAGTTGCTGAAGCGCGTCGATGGCTTTCGCATAAGTGGCGTAGTACCCATTGGCGGTTTCGCCCTGGATGTTGCGGAAGGTGTTGAAGTCGTTGTCGGTGAGCGCCTTGAATTCCGGTTCGATCGCCTGATCGACCAGCGCCGCTCGCGCCGTTTCCACTGCATGGGCGAGCCGCTGCTCGTCGTCGCTGCCGAAGGGACCGGCCGCGTAAGTGCGGAAGTCGTTGTTCGACTCCACCAGCACCTTATGCGCCGCCGGCAGCAGATCGTCGGTTTGCTTGCCGACACTGAACAGGGTCTCGTAACTGCCAAGCGCCAGCCGCGCCTGCAGAAGCTTCTCAGAACTGGCGTTCAGGTGCGTCAGCGCGACCGAATTGCGCTGGATATCCCCCAGACCATTGCTCGCAAGCTTGAGCGCGCCGTAGCCAACCGCAATGACAGTCAGCAGAAAAGCGACGAATACGCCAATGACCAGCGTCAACCCACCCCGGATGGTGATGTTATTCAGCATTATTTCTCCGTAACGTCCTGGCCGGGCGGCACACGGCCCAGACTCCCCGTTCGCACCTCGCCGCTTCCGGTTTATCGGCTGCTGGAGACTTCGGCTAGATAGGGGGAATCCATGACTGGCAAGGGTTTGCGGGCGTGACGGGTCACTATGTGGGACTGGAAGGCGCGACTGCTGGCGTGGTTTATCGCTGTGTCACTTTCCAGAGCATGGAGAAGGTCGCCGTTCCCATGGTGACGTAACCCGTCGACATGCAGTTATCCGATCTCGGATCACACAGAATGGTCAGCTTTTGTTTGTCGCTGAAATCGAGGTTGACTGCTGGATCGACTGCCTTGCGCTGCGCCGCCGGCAGGTTGTAAACAAAACGATAGGTCTGCTTGGGCGTTTTCGTGTGATCGCCAAGAATCACGAGGGTGCCAGTGTCTGCGGGAGCGGGGTCGAAGTGCAGTTCAGCCGTGTCGGCCATTTGCGTGACGCCCGTCATCACGACGGGCCGCGAATAGCCATCGGCAAAGGCACTGCCGGCAATAGAAAAGAGAATGAAAGCAACGGTGAGATTGCCAAACATCGGGGGTCACTCAGTCAAACAGGGAACTACGAAGTATGACGGAACTGGCGATTCTTTTCAGTGGCGCTGCGTGTGGCCGGCAGCGTCAAGCGGCAATGCATCAATATGGTCGCTGCCTGAAACTCTAGTCCGTTCCGGCCTGCTTTTCGAGGCCCGTGCGTTTCGTTTGTATAATTCGGCGTCCTCGCTCAGGCTCATCTTCATGCTTAGTTTCGCGCTCGGGTTTCTCGTCTCACTGCTGGTCACTTTGTTGATCGTGCGCTACGCGCATCTGCATGAAAAATTCTCCACCGATACCGATCTGGCGGGCGTGCAGAAATTCCACGTGCGCCCGGTACCGCGGATCGGCGGCACGGGCATCCTGATCGGCCTGGTTGCATCAGCCGCGCAACTACATCGAGCCTATCCCGCGGTCTCCAGCGGCATTCTGGGTCTGGTGGCGTGCGGTCTGCCGGCATTCGGGTCGGGACTGGTCGAAGATCTGACCAAACGCGTTTCCCCGCTGGCACGGCTCATCTGCACCATGGCGGCCGCCGCCCTTGCCTATTTCCTGCTGAATATCGCCGTCACGCGCATCAGCGCGCCGCCGCTCGACTTCCTGCTCTCGTATGCGGTGATTTCCTGCGTAGTCACTGTCCTCGCCGTCGCAGCGCTGGCGAATGCCGTCAACATCATCGACGGTTTCAACGGACTCGCGTCGATGGTCGCGTTCATGATGTTCGCGTCGTTGGCCTATGTGGCGTTCGAAGTCTCGGACCCGGTCGTGCTGTCCGCCTCGCTCATCATGATGGGCGCCGTGATGGGCTTCTTTATCTGGAACTTCCCCGCGGGCCTGATCTTTCTCGGGGACGGCGGCGCGTACTTTATCGGCTTCATGCTCGCCGAGCTGTCCATCCTGCTGGTGATGCGCAACCGCGACGTGTCGGCGTGGTACCCGGTGCTGCTGTTCATGTATCCGATCTTCGAGACCTGCTTCTCGATCTACCGCAAGAAGTTCATCAGGGGCATGTCGCCCGGCATTCCCGATGGCGTGCACCTGCATATGCTGGTCTACAAGCGCCTGATGCGCTGGGCCGTGGGTGCACGCACCGCGCGCGAACTGACACGGCGCAATTCGCTGACCTCACCGTATCTGTGGCTGCTTTGCCTGATAGCCGTGATTCCCGCCACCTTGTTCTGGAGGCACACGCTGCATCTGTTCTGCTTTGTGATGGTGTTTGCCGCGACCTACGTCTGGCTGTATGTCAGTATCGTGCGCTTCAAGTCGCCGCGTTGGCTCGTGGTACGGAAGGGTCGGCGGTCGTAAAAAAAGGCGCTTATAGCGCCTTTTTCGTGTTCCTCTAGCGCTGCGGTCCAGCGCACGCTCTACGAGTTCGATACTTCAATTACAGTGCAGCGCGCAACGGAGTCGCCGAAGGCACGCTCTCCAGCGGCGGCGCCAGAGTGGGCTGATATTCGGGCACCCAGCGGCGCAGGTCACGCCGCACTTCGTGGTCAGCCAGCACACGGTGCTGCATCAACCACGGCAGCAGTTCATCCAGGAGGTTATCCGGTACGCCGCGCGCCTGCGCAATGCGCAGCTTCGGATGCGGCGTGCGCGTGGTCGTCTCGTCGTCGGCGAGCAACTCCTCATATAGCTTCTCGCCCGGGCGCAATCCGGTAAAGACAATCCGGATGTGTTCTTCGCTGAAACCGTAGAGACGGATCAGGTCACGCGCCAGATCGACGATCTTGACCGGCTCGCCCATATCAAGAATGAAGATCTCGCCGCCACGCCCCATGCTCGACGCCTGCAACACCAGTTGCGAAGCCTCAGGGATGGTCATGAAGAAGCGCGTGATTTCCGGGTGCGTCACCGTAACCGGGCCACCCTTGGCGATCTGCTGCTGGAATTTCGGAATCACGCTGCCCGCGCTGCCAAGCACATTGCCGAAGCGCACCGTCTCGAACTGAGTCCGCGTGCTGGTTTGCTGCAGGGCCTGGCAAGCCATCTCGGCGAGCCGCTTGCTCGCCCCCATCACATTGGTCGGATTGACCGCCTTGTCAGTGGAGATCAGAACGAAGTGCCTCACGTCGTGACGGATCGCCGCGCGTCCCACGCGGTAGGTGCCCAGCACGTTGTTGCGAACCGCCTGCCACGCGTTCTGCTCTTCCATCAACGGCACATGCTTATAGGCCGCTGCGTGAAAGAGAATGTGCGGCGCATGCCGCGACAATACCTGGTCGAGCAGCAGCGAATCCTTGGCGTCTCCGATCACGGGGACTACCGGCAAACCGGGGAAGCGATCGTGCAGCTCTTCCGTGAGCTTGTACATCGCGTACTCGGACAAGTCGAACGCGACCAGTTGGGCCGGCTCGAAGCGCAAGATCTGGCGACACAGTTCCGAGCCAATCGAGCCACCCGCTCCCGTCACCATCACGACGCGATTACGCAGCAGCGCTTCGACGTGCGGCGTATCGATATTGACGGGATCGCGGCCCAACAGATCTTCAAGGTCAATTTGCCGTACCCGCGACAGGAACGCCTGGCCTTGCGTCAGCGTGGTCAGGGCCGGCAGGACCATGGCGCGAACGCCAGCCCGCACGCATAGCGTCGCCACACGGCGCTGCGCTTCCACGGACGCAGAGGGGATCGCGATGATCGCGTATTCCGTCTTGAGCGACTCCGCCAGTTGCGGCAACTCGCTGATAGCGCCGAGCACCTTGTAGCCGTAGATTTCGCGGCCGTGCTTGGCAACATCGTCGTCCAGCAGGCCGACGAGACGCCACTCGCTCGAACGCGACAGTTCGCGGGCGAGGCTCGCGCCCGCCGACCCCGCGCCGAGGACAACAACAGGCTTACCTTGTCCGACCAGCCCACCGTAAAGATAAAACTCCTTGGTCGCGCGGTAGAGCGCGCGCGAGCCGCCCATGACAAGGAACAACAGCAATGGGGAAACCAATAGCACGGAGCGCGGGACGATCGGCACCGGCTGAATCATCACCGAGGTCACCATGGCGACCAGCGCGCCGGCGAGGACTGCCTTCGAGATCCGCATGAGGTCCGGCAGGCTCGCAAACACCCACATGCCGCGGTACAGGCCAAAGATGCGGAACATCACACCGTAGACCGGCAGCACCCAAAGGAGCGTATGCAACGCGCCGTCCCGGAAGTCTGCCGGAACGGTGCCGTTGAAACGGATGAGGTAAGCCGACAACCAGGCGCCCGCGACCGCAAAAAGGTCGAACAGGAAAGCGCTGAGCGAAAGCAATGAGGCTTTATTTTTTAACATCAGCGTCATACCTCAGAGGATTGTTCAGACAGTGTTGATTGGAAACGACGCCAACGCAGATCCACTGCCACGCCCATCAGACAGAGAACGACGATCCACGCGGCGACAACGCACCATTGAACAGCCGGAGGGAGGCCAAGCGTGTAAGTAGCAAGCATTATGCCCGCAGCCATCACGGCATACCATACCAATGCCGTCCTGGCATGGCCCAACCCCGAACGCACCATACGCTGATAGTAATGCTCCCGGTGCGCTTGCCAAAACTTTTCGCCGCGCAATACGCGCCGCAACAAGGTAATCGAAGCATCGGTAATAAACGGCGCAACGCCCAGCCCCGGGAACCCAACCGGCAAGAGACCAGAAACCAAGCCCCAGTAACCCAGTCCCCCAGCGAGAAACCCCAGGGAGATCGACCCGGCGCCGCCGGGGAAAGACC
>SDBV01004337.1_pt1 | contig 20507 bp, 28 predicted proteins | sample 2277081 | NCBI WGS metagenome assembly SDBV01 (sample SAMN10402039, study PRJNA504765) | marine sediment metagenome | isolation source: marine sediment core GS10_PC15, 223 cmbsf | place: Arctic Ocean: Southern Knipovich Ridge | collected 2010 | reverse complement strand
GGTGTATTATGTGAGCCGCAGTTAAAAGCTGCAACCGCCCGAACTTCTCCGGATTGTTCGGGCCGCGAGCGCAATCAGGGTGAGTCCCTGAGGTTCCAGCATAATTCCTTCGGGTTGCTGGACCAGAATACAATCTTGAGCAAAGGAGTTTGATATGTGGCCGTATAAAGGGTTGTCGATAGAAGCGGCGATTGATGCTGTAAAGTGGAACAAGCACTCGACTTGGAGGGAATTGATTGCCTCACATGACGAAGAAGAACCAGATGGGGGCATTTTAGTATTACCATTATGGTGATAATCCTTTATCAAGGGAATAGGACGTATTGCGTGCAAGGCTAATGACGTCCTAAACCCGCGAATACAATCTTGAGCAAGGATGGTTTGAGAATGGATAAGAGAGAAATTAAACGATCATTGCGGATTTCCCAAAGGGTTTTGCCTGGCGGGAAGTCCTTTTTTTATACAACTAATTCTTAGTGCCCCCTACGGCATAAAGGCTCAACGGCACGTAGGGCGGGTTGAACGTAATCTTGCAAGAACCTGCGGCCAATCTTGTGTAGTACAAGTCCTGATGGGTTCGGTATCCGCACTGCTACATCAGGCCGTCGTCGAGTGCATTTTGGACATCATGGCGAGCAATGCACGGGGTTGGAAACCTCATTGGCTCCTTTGTACTGAACAAAATGTTTCCATATCCTCCTATTCGTAGGGGGATATTTCCTATTCCACCATTACCTGAAAGGGGTGGTAAAGAACATGGTTAAGGTTACACCTGAATTGTTAGAACAGGGAATAAGTGTAAATGGCGCTTGGAGTAAGAAACAACTACTAGCTCTAGGTGTTCCAGTGGGAAAGAGGTTTAAGCTAATAAAAGGCTGGAAAGATAGGTTGATCGGTTCCGAAATCACTGAACAGCAAGGAAATCTGTTCTTAATGTTAAAAAACGAACATCTTGACGAATATGAGCCACTTTTTGATATGGAATGTTTGAACAGCCAGCACATGCAGGAAATAGGTGCAGGGCTATAAGAAACGGGTTGAATAAAAATGGGAAAATGTTGGTCTGAAAGCCGAATTGCTGCAAAGAACGAAAAAAAAAGATTACAACATCGTCGAGCTTCGATTAAGCTGATGAAAGCATACAAAGGGCTTTATGATTGCAAAGAGTGTATTCACGGCCTAATAAGATCATGCCTTGATCCGCTGCCGAATGCTTGTGAGTATTTCAGCGACGAAGTTACAGGCCGAAGATTCGAGGCGTCAAGAGCATAATGCAGGATAGAACAAGACAGGAAATAGAAGATTACTGCGAAAAAGTGGATAATCTGCACTTGAGCAGCCGAAACGAAGGCAAGTTACTATTTGAAGGCGTACAGATAATCAAGCAACTACAAGGGGCGGATAATGGCTGAAACCAAACGCAAAAGAGGGCGACCGACCAAGTACAAAGCAGAATATACAACAGACGAGCATGTAGAAGGATTTATAAAACACTGCAAGGACGAAAAAGAAGTTGTAACTCTTTGCGGCTACGCTGTTTATATTGATGTAAGCGAGGAGACTGTCGCCGAGTGGGGCAGGGTCCATCCTGGATATTATGGAACCATAGCAAAAATCAAACGAATCAGTAAGAGCCAATTGTTTCAAGGCGGGCTCAATAAGAGCCTGTCAAGCCGGATAGTCAAACTGGGGCTTTCAGCCAACCACGGCATGAATGAGACGCAGAACCAGAATATTACTGGTGAGCTGAATCAACGGATAATCCTGGGGCGGAAGAGGAAATGAACATCGACCTGGAAGAATATCAATGCCAGTTCTTTGAGTCGACAGACCGGTTCCCTGGTATGATAGCAGCATGGGGCACTGGCAAGACTATGTGTGCCTTACAGAAGGGCATACTGCTATCAGAGTTTTATGAGAACAACCTCGGCTGTATCATCAGGAGCAAGTTCACCGATCTGCGTGATAGTACAATGAAGGACTTCACGCGATATACAGGCATACACGTACCGCAGGGGACAAAAGAGGCGAAAGTCGGGTCGAGTACTATTCTTTTCAGGCATGCGAAAGAACTGTCGGGCCTGCAGAATGTGAATCTCGGCTGGTTCTACATCGAGCAGGCCGAGGAGTTCCCCACCGATACGCAGTTCACGCTCCTGAGAGGCCGTCTGAGGCGTGAACTTGTTCCAAACCCTGATTACACCGTACATGAAGACAGTGAGTTCTACGAGCTTCTGACAGCCCTGAGGGACACGGAGCACGGATTGAGGCAGGGTATGGTGATAGCCAACAGCCATGGTCATAACTGGTGTTGGAAGAAGTGGATCAAGAGCCCGCAAGATGGCTATTCGTGTGTCCAGGCTACGACTTTCGATAATATCGACAACTTGCCGGTAGATTTCATTGACGATTTGCGGGTAATGAAGGTGGATAGCCCGGCAAAATACGCTCAATATGTGATGAACGACCATTCTGAGGTAGATCTGGACGCTTGCTACTATGCCGAGCGGCTGGCTTCGATGCGTAAAGCAGGGCAAATTGGTTATGTGCCTCACGATCCGGCCTCTAGAGTGCATCTGGCGGCCGATATAGGGCTTGACTGTACAGCAATATGGTTCTTTCAGCTTATAGGTCAGCAGAAGAATTTCATCGATTATTATGAGGGAACAGGCAAGTTCGCGGACCATTACGCAGGCGTCCTTGATGCCCGGAAAGCCCATGATAAGTACAATTACGGCCGTTTTCTTATGCCACACGACTCTAATAAGCGGGAACAGACTACCGGGAACACGTTCAGTAAGTATTTCAAGGACTTGGGGTATGATGTTGTAACAATGCCCCGCGAGATAAATGTAGACTTCGGCATAAACCGGACTAATAACATGCTCAAGTCATCTTTCATCGACGAAACACGGTGCGAAGAGGGTCTGGAAGCCTTAATGCACTACAAGAGAGAGTATAGCGACGAGCTTAAGATGTTTGTTGAGCGGGCCTTACATGACTGGGCCTCGCATCCTGCCGATTCTATGCGGTATGCGTCGAAGGGTATTGAGGGTGGCCTGTGTGGCGTAACTGACACTGTTTCCACTACTGATATCGTCAAGTGGACAGAGATGTATCGGAGGACAGGATGAATGTTCGAAACTATTCTACAATGTGCTTTGTGTATTTAATCCAATATAAAATGTGATATGATTAAGGCTAATATGTGACCCTAAAACAGCGAAATAAATCTATTCGTCCGCATTTCAAGACAGTTACGGGGGTTTTGTGAAATGGCATGTTTGTCTATTACCCCACGATCAGACGAGCAGAAACGAGACGACCGCCTTCACAGAGACGAACAGGTGAAGGGATTTGGCGAGTGGCTCAAAGAGCAGACAGCGAGAAATGAAGTGATTGACCGGGTCGCCCGTCTCAGGGCCGACAGTGATATGAGGATAGATGTATGTTAATTTAGTGAAGGCGGCGTCCAGGAGGATAGATGGCTAATGATAACAAGCAAAACCCAGACTATTGCAAGTGCGAAGAATGCAAATTTGAAGGCTGCATATGCCAAATTGTCCGGTGTTTTGGTGAATGTGGAAGTTTTGAAAGCAAAGACTCTGCGAATACCGTAAATCCTTGTAGGGTTCATACTTTTGGCGAGACGGTTGCGTTTGATAAGGAACGATTGAGGCGGCTAAATGGCCAAACGCAGGGCTGTTAGATCCGCATCTTCATATTTACTTAACAAAACGAAGGTAATGATTGACGAACCAGTGAAATGGCGAAGATGGGCAAATCCGGACATGTCAACGGAACCGTTGTGCGGTGTAGCGATACCAGGGGGCGGGATACCGCTTGTATTTTGGTATTGCGCGAAGTTGGGTATGAGTTCGACGAATATTGAAGACTTGAACAAATTGAATGGCAACTGTCCCGGATGCATTACGGAAGCTCACAAAATAGGTAAATGTGAGACTAATCCACACAGGAACATAATAAATGGCTAACGCCCAAGAGCTAAAATCCGATTACGACGAAGCGTTCGAGATCAAGCGTACCGGTTGGGAGCGTCAGCTCCAGCAGGGCATGACCGACCTTGAGTTCTATTTCCGGGCTCAATACACCGAAGACGAAGCGAGACAGGCTGAAGGGCAGAATCGGGAGCTTTACGTACTCGACAAGATAGGTCGGCAGGTCAATCTCTTGCACGGCTATGAGATACGCAACCGGCACATTCTCAAGATAGGACCACAGGGCAAGCCTAACCCGCAAGAGGACAGGGCATGTTCTCAGCATACGAGCGTTATAATGAACCTGATGGTCTCTGCCGGTGGATACGACGTTTTATCTGAGGCATTCAAATGGGGCTCTCTGGTGCAGGGCTCAAATCTGATCGAGATATGGCGGGACAGGGAGGGGGATTTACAGTTCAGTCGCTTGGGCTGGAATCAGTTCTTATTGAATCCCGGGCTGACGAAGACTGACTTGTCGGATTGCCAGGACATAGCGATAGGCCGATGGATAGACGAGGACCGGGTTAAGTTCTTACTGCCTCAGAGCGCCGATGACTTGAAGGACGTCACGCCTTTAACTAATGTGAGTCGCTGGGATTTTCTTGACGACCCGGTATTACAGAACAAGGCGAAGCGGATGCTCATGGAGGAATGGTGGCAGCGGAAGACGAAGTTCGAGCAGACGGTGATCTCCCGCAAGGACGGTACCGAGATAGCTTTTAAGGATTTCGTAGCCCAATTTGCTCAAGGTGATAAGAAGTTGGCTAACAGGGCGATTGACGAGCTTAGGATGCCGAACGGGACACCGTTGCTGTCCAAATTCTCTAAGCCCGTCGACGAGGTCAAGTTGACTGTCTTTGTCAATAACCGGATGGTCTTCGATGGGTTGAATCCTTTGAAGGCGGACGATTACAATTTCGTATGGGTCCACGGCGATTGGTGTGCCGAATGTCCGAGAGACGAGATAAAGCTGCAGAGTTGGTCCCGCAAGCTCAGAGATCCGCAAAGGGCACAGAATCGTCGGGTCAACCAGATATTAGATATCTTAGAGAGCCAGGCTCAGGCTTTGAGGGTAGTGCGGTCTAAGCACATAACGAACCCGGAAGATGCCCACAAATCGGGGCAAGGCATTGTACTGCACCTAAAAGACGGAGCCCCTGATACCCTGGGACTTAGTGATATATTTGCTCAATTCCCTGCCTCCGAGGTGCCCCAGGGCATGTTCGCGGCGTTGGAGATGGTCGATAAGGCCGAGACTGAGACGGGTGGATTGAACCAAGAGATATTCGGGTCTGACGATACGCGTGCAGATACCCCCACGGGGCTTAGTAAATTCAGGACAGGGCAAGCCCTGACAGGTCAAGCGGGCATGTTCCAGGGTTTCAGGAACGCCAAAGCTCAGTTGGGCCGTAAACTGGTGAGATTGGTCCAACTAAACTACCCGCCTCAGAAGGTCGAGGCAATGATAAACGAACAGGTAGTGCCCGGTTTTTACGAGAAGAATCTCACCCGGTTCGACTGTACTCCGATTGAGGGGTTGCTTACCGAGAGCCAGCAGAGTTTATTCTATGAGGGGTTGAAGGAATTGAGGCGGGAATTCCCGAACGAAGCCCATAAGATACCGTTATCTGAACTCGTTAATTATTGGCCGGGCTTAATGAAGCCCGAACTGATAGAGATGATTGGCCGTGCAGAAAAGGCAGAAGCCGAACAAGGCCAGAAACAACAGCAGATACAGGCTATGGCCCAACAGCTTGAGATCGAGCGGGTCAAGGGCGAGATAATGGGTAATCGTGGTATAGCGGAAGAGCGACGCGCCCAAGCCGTCGAAAACATATCCGATGCCGCCCTGAACAGGGTAAAGACAATGGCTGAGATACAGGACATTGGTGAGGAGCGGTTGCTGGCGCTTGCTCAGTTGGGCCTTGAATTCGAGAAGGTTATCCAGTTGAATCAGGAAGTTAAGGTGAAATCGTAAAAAAGGAAAAGGAGAATGAAGTAATGTTTGAGACTAAGACAGATACGGAAGAAGCAAGACAAAGTTTGAGTTAATGAGGGCTCGTTCGGCTGGCGCTTTTGATTCGGACAATACCAAATTACTTAGGGTGTTGCTGCGGATTGAAGGTAAGGTCGACGGCATAGAACGCACGTTGGTAATGCAGGAAAATAGGCGGGCAATGGATAGGATGAGATAATGACCAACCCTGACATACAAGCTATACTCGAACGCACAGCCAAGGACAAGGGCTGCAAGGTATCTGACTTGCAGTGGAGACGCGATAAAGGTGGTAATATCCATGTGAGGAAACGTGATGCCGCTCAAGAAAGGTAAATCTCGCAAGGCTGTGAGTTCTAATATCAGTGAACTCGTAAGATCGGGTCGGCCCCGCAAACAGGCGGTTGCGATTGCCTTATCTAAGGCTGGCAAGTCGAAGAATAAGCGGAAATGGAAACGACAATGACCATTGCCTACAACCAGAGATACGACGGGGAATGGGTAGATGTAACCGAAGAACGGTTCTGTGCGTGTTGCGATTGTGGTCTTGTCCACAGATATGAGCATAGAGTCCTGGATGGCCGGATACTCCGGCGTGTGTTTCGAGATAGCCGAGCCACCGCTGATAGGCGGCGAACAATAGAGGTCAAGGCAAGCATAAAATTATTGAAGAAACGATAATGGCTGAAACCGGCGTAAGCAAAAAACTGTTCATGGGAACAATGGTAGTGCAGGGCATTTTTGCAATGTCGAAAGATGCTCCGTCAGAGCACTTGTTTTGGTACGCTATTGTTGCTGCAGCAGTAGCGACGGTGTTTCAAGGTTTGCAGTTTGTGATTGATCGGAAGAAGTAATGCGAACAAAACCCTATACCGAAAAAGGTATCAAGCGAGTTCTTTGTGCCCGTTGCGGTATGCCTTCGCATCAACAGTGGCGGGTATGTGCTTTGGGCCGATGGGATGGCCTGTGCGTGAACTGTGATATTGAATTGAACCGAATAGTCTTGAATTTCATGGGCGTTCCGTCGAAAGAAATATCTTGCATAATGGATGAATACGAATATAAGGCAAGGGGCCGTGTAGGACAGCCCCCAAATGGGAACCAATGACAAAACAGCAACATGAAGAATTAAAGACGATTGGTCAGAGATTACAGTTGCTTTTCGCCGGTGATTACGGTAAGATAGAATTTAACATAACGCCGAACAGTGTAACGTATGCAAAAACCGAGACGATTCAGTATGAGGTAAAACCTAATAAATAGGAAAGGAAGTGAACAATGAAAAAGAACATCGACATGATACTGGCGACGATTGCGGTAATTGTCATTTGCTTAATTATGGCGTTTACGAGCGGGTGTACTGAGGAACAGCAGGCACCGAAAGTCTGGGGCAAGGGTGAACTTCCCGCCGACTTTGCAAGTTTCTTCGGTACCGACAACAATGCCCGGCTCGACAAGGCCCAGAGCGATATGCTTAATAGGCATCAGGCGGTAATACATGGTTTGGATCAAACAAAGGACGGTAAAAAGATTCATATTGCCGGGCTTGTCGATTTTATAGTGAACCTTGAAAACCGGGTGAAAGTGTTAGAAGCGGTTGATCCGAATGAGGTGCCGAAATGAAAGCGAATATCATGCTGACTTATCGCCACCTTGAGGATGCCAGAATGCGAATCGGCAAGATTCTTCAGGCAGCAGACGACGGAGTTTCGATTCTCGACAAGTAGACAACATCTAAAATCTAAATAAGCACCAGGGCAAATCAGAAAGACTGACGCTCGTATTTTATTCCAACGTGGGATAATTACGGGCGTTTTTTAATGGAACCAGCAGCACGGACACGGGCAATAAAGTTCGCCTGGATGCCGCAGGCAGGTCGATGTCGGGCCTTTAGCTGCACAGTAAAGGAGCCAAAAGATGGCAGAGAACGAAGACACAAAGGGCACAGAGCAAGCTGGTGATGCCGACCAGCAAGCGGGCAATAAGGTTGCGGATGCCGGTGTAGGCGATGCAGTCGCTGGGGATGCCGCCCAGGGTCAGGATGACAAGAAAGAGGAAGGCTTTCAGAAAGCGTATGAAGCTGAAAAGGCGAAACGCCAACAGTCAGAACAGGCCGAGCAACTGCTCCGGGACCAATTGACTGTTGCGAATGCTAATCAGCAACAGCCGCAACCAGTTGTGCCTCTGTCGGTTTACGATCAGGCCAAATCTAATCTTGGCTTGACGGATTCGGATTATATTGAAGAGGTTGATCGTGGCAAGATTTATACTGAGATCAACCGAATCACGAATGCTCAAAACCGACAGATATTGCAGCAGAACGCCAACAATGCCTTTATAAGTCAACATCCTGATTACCTCGAAGTAGTCGGCAGGTATGCGGGTACTCAATTTATACCCTCTGCCGAAATAACAGAGTTAATAAGAGAGAAACCTTATTTACAGGCCGCTGCTTTTGCAAGTGCCGAGGGAGCGTATCAGGTCGTTATGGCTGAGCGAGAGTTTAAGAAACTCACCGATCAGAACACCGTGCAGGAAGAGCATCTTAAACAGCAGGGAATAGATACTAAGTTAGCTCCTGTTTCCGGTGCCGCTGCTGCCGGCGGTGCTATTACTGCCGGTACGGGTGCGATCACTCTTGAGAAACAGTTAGAAAATGAGCAAAATGTAGCGAATAGTAGATAAGGTGGAAAGGAAATTATGGCTTCACAGGCAATTACTACAACGCAAGTACCACATCCGATAAATCTCCATTACCAAAGGATGGTGCTTACGCGGGTTATACCGGCCTTTCTGTATAACCAGTTTGGCCTTGACGTGACTATGCCCCAACATGCGGGCGACACGAATAAATGGCGAAGATGGAGCAACTTAGCGGACGCACTGGTTCCGCTAACCCAAGGTGAGGATCCCACGCCAATCCTGATGTCCGTAACAGATATTACGGCGGTCTTGAAAGAGTATGGAGTCCTCACGAAACAGTCGTCATGGCGCGACTTCACGGGCATTACCGATGACAATCAGCAGATGGCGGGCGTCCTCTTGGACAACATGGCATCTACGCTTGATTCGCTGGCCCGAGATGTGCTTGACGGCACAGCCTCAACGACAACCGCATCGAACGGTGTTCCGACCGCGACATTCTTGAACAAGACGGATATCGATACGGTCGTAACGAACTTTGAAGGTCAGAACGCGAGGAAGTTCAAGGCCATGATCGCCGCAGGCGTCAAGATTAGTACTTCGCCGATCAGATCGGCCTATGTCGGTATCGGTCATACAGATCAAAGACCGAGACTCGAAGCGGTTGCCGGGTTCAAGCATGTAAGTTCTTACGCCAATAACACCCAGATAATGGAGCATGAGTTTGGCTCTACTGGTGATGTTCGGTGGTTGCTTACCAGTAAGGCCCCGAAAGATACTTCTTCGCCGGTTCTCTACAGCAACATCATCATGGCGAAAGAGTTCTTCGGTAATGTCAAGATCAAGGGCGAAACCGCCGACGGCCCGCTGGTATTCACATCCGCCGACAAGACAGGTTCGGGGCTTAGAAGGTTCTCGCTATTGGGTTGGATTCGGAACTACGCGGCCAAGTTGCTCAACGACAACTTCGGCCATAACCTCAAAGCGAGCATTACTGCTTAGAAAGGGGCAATAGGATGAGTAACAACATAAGAATGGGCCATTGGGAAGCTGATGGCGGGGATGTCAATATCCCTGTCGGGTTCATACCTGATTATGTCAAGGTAATGGACCTCCAAACCAGCACGAACATTGAGTTCTATGAGTGGTGGCAGCGACAAGAACAGGATATGCTCACCGGCTTGCAAGAAGGTGTTTCGATCAAAGAAGGCATCACGGCCAGACTTGCCGACGACGCTGGCATCAAGGCATTTGATACTGGCTCAGTGAGTCCAGCAGCCGGTACGGGAGCAGGTCAACTGTCCGAATGGGCCGCGAGTACGACGTACACTGCCAAGACGAATACTGCTCGTGGATCGTTTCTTAGGGGTACAGTCGGCGCTTTAACAGATACTGGGCAGGTTGTTGACAGGGAAGCGATTTTCGAGGTCATTACTGGAGCTGGAACATCAGCATCATCCGAGCCCACATGGCCAACAGCGCCCGGCGATACGGTTCTTGACAACGATCAAGTTTACCAACTCGTTACCGATGTTCCGACGCAACGGCAGGGCTATCAAGGATTTGTTGTCGCCGACAACATCCAGACGAATGGAAACATATACTTCTACCTGGCCCTCAAAGCCGACGATTCGCTCGATCATGGCGATGTTGACGGATGGCCGGGCGGTACCGACCCCGACTGGTCGTAAACTAAACAAATTAGACGAAAGGAAGTAAACATGGATTTGCTCGCAAAAACCAGAGAAGAGTTGTTTGAATTAGCGAAGAAGCTTGACCTTAAACCGTCAGGCAATATCGGTGAAGACAAGCTTCGGAAATTAGTTGAAACGGAAGCTATCAAACAGACTATCGAACTCGAAGAGAAGGTTCGGATCGATCTGCAAGCTGCCGCAAAGCTGAGGATTGATATTGCAGAGATCGAAGCTGAGGCGAAGATTCGCGGACTGACGGTAGAAATACCGGAACAACCGACACTTACGCAGATCATTGAGATCAAAAAGAATCTCAATATATCGATCAAAGAACCGAAACCGTCACCGGAAACGCTTGCTATTGAAGCGAGTCCGAAGGTCTATGTTTTATACCGTAACCTTGAACAGAAGGATATGGACGTAAAATGTAATCCGGGCGGCAAGTATTGGTTCCACTTCTGGCCGGGCAAAATCCATGTAATACCCAAGTGGCTCATAGGATTCTTGCGTAAAACCGCTGTTTATCCTAACTATGAAAGACGGGTTGTTGCGGCTGTTGAGAGTGTAAAAGTAGGCGCAACGGTCGAGATGCCTGTTCGTGGCGATGATGAGCAGCGGTTTACGTTTGAGGTACTTGGCGAAGCTCCAGGCGATGCCAAGTTTGGTATTGTTTTCGACGAGGCGGTTTTGGAGAAATTAAAGGACGTGGCTTAATTATGGAGCAGAACAATGAAAAATGTAACACAATCAGAGACAGATACTTTTGATGAGGTGAATAACGTGCTGAATAACATTATCAATGAGATGAGAGGCATTGGGTTGAATCAGCAACTAATCGAGGCAAAGGTTGAAACTCTTGACGAGGCGGTTATCATAGAGCCTAAGAAAAAAGGCAAGAGAAGCATCCGGACGGATACCGTGCTGTTGTTCATATTGGGCATTTTCTCGATAGCATCGATGGCCAGTGGGTATGTAACGACAGATATCAACTTCGATATTGCCTCAAACCCGAACTTGCTGGCTCAATATCTAAGGGATTCGTTTGCGAATGTAACAAGCGAGTCATTCTTGTTCACGCCTACGGCTACCGCGCCAACAGCGGTAAAGGGGTTGACCTACTTTAGCACCGTGTCCGGTGGTTTAGAGGTAAGCCTTGACGGGTCTACTTTCAGCCCGATAGACACTGCTGGCGGCGTTAGTCTCGACAGTGCGTATGATTTCGGTAGTGCTGGTGGCGGCAGGTCGATTACCGTAGACAGTAGTGCCGTTACTTTGACTTCCACCGATGCGGCTAACAATGTAGTCTTTGCGGTAGATCAAGCGGATACGGCTGGTGCAGTTGCCCAGACAATTACAAGCGCTGGAACCGGGGCATTGCTTTCGTTTGACAGTAACGGCACAGGTGCGGATATTTTGGGGTCTGACAGTGCATGGACAATTACAAAGGCCGGAAAAGGTACATTCAACGGCGGTGGCGAAATAGACACTGCTGACTTCCTGTTCGATGCTACGTCGGCGGGCAAAGACCTGGAATGGGACGACTCGCAATTCGCCCTTCACTTCCTCGATAATACCATTCTTGCTATTGGCGGGGCTACTACTGCCGCTGGCGACTTTACCTTTGCTTACGACGGTACGGACTTCAATCTTGAAGCGGCGGCGGCGAATGACGACTATCGAATGGGCGAAACTACCCACTTCAATCTTGTGATTCATGGTGAAACAAACACTAACGAGGTCACGTTCGATACCGATAATTCCGCCCTCGTCGCTATTTGGGATGGATTCAAAATCCGGATGAATGACAACGACCTGCTTTTGTTTGGCGATAGTTCGGAATTCACAATCGACTACGATGAAGCCTCTACTGATAATTTGATTATCGTTGCCTTGAATGCTAACGATGCTGTCCAGGTTGGCGACGGCACAACCGGGACAGACTTCAAGGCGATGGCCGCAACCTCCGGCGATTTCCTATTATTCGACGCTTCCGCTGACGAGTTGTTCTTTGAAGATGTAGACTTGAAGATCAACGAAGGCGCCCAGATCGAGTTCTCGGTAGCCGATAACAGTATTGACTGGACGATTGACGTATCGACGGATGAGACACTTTTATTCCTCCCTGCTGAGACTACTGATGACCAAACGTTTAATGTCGGCGATGCTACAAATACCTCTGATGTGAGATTCTTTGGTGCTACGGCAAGTACGGTTGTCTTCGACGCCTCTGCGGACGAGGTTCTCTTTAATGATTATGATATTAGCATGGGAGATGGCGACATTATCAGGCTTGGCGATGGTGACGATATAACGATAGCCGCTACAGGAACTACTACGACTATAACATTGGCCGCTGCCAGTGTTTTAACGATTGCCGATACTGACAATGCCGCTTCCTTGTTGACACTCGGTACAACTGGAACGAATGGGTTAGACGTTTTATTCCAAGGAGCTACTGCTGGAGACATTGTCGATTGGGATGCCGGGGCTGATACATGGAATTTCGGTGTCGATGCTACTGGCGTTGATGTTTTCTTTTATGGCGACACTACACTGAAGTTTATGAAGTGGGTCGAAGCTACCAATCTCCTTTCCCTTGATGGCGCTACGGATATGCTTGAATTTCGTGGAGCCTCCGTTGACGCCCACGAAACAACTCTTTCCGTTGTCGAGCCTACGGCGAGCAATATTGTTACCTTACCTGACGACACGGGCCTATTGTCTTATATCGCTGAAGCCGGAACCGCAAATCTTTCAGGGGCAGGCACAATTCCATTAACTGATGCCGTTGTATTATGGACTTCAACTGGAGCAGACGCCATAACATTACCGGATGGTACTTCCGCTGGGCAGATTTTGTCTATCGTTCTTGTGGCTCAATCTGGTGGTGCTGGAACACTTACACCTACTTCGGTTACTGGGTCCGGTTGGGCAACGATGGTATTTACTAACATTGGTGAATCGGCGACTTTCCTGTATGTCGATTCTACTATTGGATGGTTATGCCTTGGCACCTTTGGCGTATCAACGCAACCATTGATAACTCAGTAAAGTTAATGGGGTGGGGTTCGCCTCACCCCTTAGTTTTGAGGTCGTTATGGCTCTGACGTGGACGATGACCCAGATGATAGCTCGATGGCGGGAAGATACCGGCCGGTCTCAAACCACCGATATTTCCGACTCTACTGTTCTGGACTTAATCAACGATTATTATGTAAATCAGTTTTCATCCGATGCGGAAGTTGACGAGTTCAATATATTCTTTACACAGGCATTATCCGCTACTGATACGGGCATTTACTCGCTTTCACAGGATGTAGACAGGCTCGACGATCCTGTAACTATCAACGGCAGGGAAATCGTACTATACAGGGACAGGGAGTTATTTTTCAGTACGCAAGACCATCATCATTTTCTACACAGGCGATTTGGCGGTGCACGAACGACATTGACAGGCCAGTTTTCGGACGAGCAGTTCATTACCGACCCTGGCCTTGCGATAGGAGTCTCTGATACTACAAAAGTCCTACACGCTGCCTTTGACTACGAAATCCAGGGTAAAGCGTATTCTAAGGCGACAAGTGAGGTTGCGTTGACCGGTGATGCTGTTCCGGAGGACAAATATGGTGCATGGTCGCTCAGAATAGCCACAGACGGCACTATAACGGTCACAGCGGCTGGGGACAACAGCACGGGCTATCTCACACCCCGGATAGCCTTAGACGCTCTAACAACGTCTGACGCATCCTCGGCATATATGGGATATGTGACGGTAATGAAGTCCGATGGTGCATTTACGCCCGACACAACGGCACTGGATGCCTCAAATGTAACAGATACGTATACGGACGGCAGGTTTGAGAACAGGGGCGAACCAGCGGCGGCCCTGCTGTACGGGCAGAACGTGTATGTCCGACCAAAACCGAACGATATTTACCAACTCAAAGCATTGCAAATAGCTGACAGGCCAACGGCGTTGGGCTTATCTGATGCCGTTGCTGACTTGAAATGGGGTCCGGCAATAGCACGGGGGGCGGCCATAGCGTATCTGGAGCCAAGAGGCGGCCGGGAAAGAATAGCAGACCTGGTATTAACAACAACTCGAATGTTCGATTCGATTCGCTCGGACAAAATCAAACGATTATTAGGTGAGGTAATCCAGAGAAATTTTTAAGGAGTTAGATTATGACAGCAGCGGCTGGAACAGTATCGAGTTTTGTCGACAGACGGAACGAGGAACCTCTTATAAAACCTGTATGGGAAGTAGTGGCGAAGTTTTCTGTTGTTAGTGGCGATACAACCGGGGCTATAGCGATACCTCTAAACGGTATCCTGAGAAAGATTACGTACAAAACGCCCAATACGACAAATAATGACCTGACATCGACAATGGCAATTAGTGATAATGGTGATAATGAAATATTTACGACAGGTGCAGGAATTGCTGAGAATACTACAAACAACTACAGTGTTGACGAAGCATTATCCGGCGATATTGATATTGCTATTACATTCAACGAAGATGTTGCTGTGTCGGCTGATTTCACCGTTACTCTTCGAGGTGTCTAATGCAGGAGAAGTACAGAAAACCTCAAATAAGCACTGCCGGTTTAGTAGCCCGTTATAAATTGTGGGCCGGACTGACTGACGGATCTATCGTTTTTGATTATAGTCTTGGCGGCAAACCAGGTACACCGACTGGGACCGATATTGCCCCGGCGTATCCGGGATTTTCGTTTAACGGTACTGATGACTTTATTGATATTGGTAATCAGGGGGGGGCGATTAAGACTGTTCTACTGTGGATAAATGCAACAAGTATTGCAGGGTTCAATTATCCGTTAGATTTGAACGGTACTGATTATATCATTATAAATGCAGCAGATGTAAGTGCGAATGGTTTCGCTGCGAGTACTTTCTATGTTGATGGTATTCAGGCGAGCACAATAACAGCAGGTACTTGGCATTTGATTGGACTGACTATTGCAACCGCTAAGACAGCAATTGATTTTGATATAGGACGATCAGAGGGCGTGGGTTTGTTTACCGGAAGTATCGACGAAACATTACTCTTCGACAGAGAATTGTCCGCCGTGGATATGAAGAATATTTACGAACTGACACGATGGAGATACGGAGTATGAGACAAAGACTAATTTTAACAATCGGGATTCTCGCGTTATTAACAAGCCTGTGTTTCGCCGCGTGGGATAACACCAAGCCGGCGGACGTCGATGCGTGGAATGATGCGGCGGGATTTATCAGGGACAATAACGATGCTTTAGAGGCTGCGTTAGGACTCGATCTTGATTCAGCCCTTATAACTAATCCCTATGTTGACGTAAGGGCGTTTAGTGCAAAAGCCGACTCTGGTACAACGGATAATACAACTCCGTTTGTAAATGCTATAGCAACAGGGAAAAACGTATACATCCCCTTTGTTCCCGGTCAGTATTATAAAATCACAAACGAACTTACGCTTGCTAATGCTAACCAGATCATATTTTCTGACGGTGCTGAGGTCAGGCAGGCGACTGGCAATAAGGCCGGGTTCCTAATAACCGCTTCGGATGTTGAGATCCGGGGATTAGTTATAGTTGGCCCTGATTTTGCCAACGCAAGTTCCAATAACGAAAGAGGTGTATCCGCGGTCGGCGCGGATAAGGATAACTTCATTGCCGGTATCAAGGTAGTCGATTGCAAAATAAGCATTTTCGGGGACTATGGTATCTATCTCGATTTCGTCGAAGATTTCGAGATAACACATAATTTCGTCGATAGTATATTCCATGCTGGGATACAGGGATTGCACGTTCGACGCGGCAATATTGAATCTAATAAAGTAACCAATATAACCGGCAGTTCCCCTGCGTATGGGATAGTCCTGACAAGAGAGGCTAACGACTCACTTGTTACAAAACCACGCCCGACAGGTATTACGATAAGTAATAATATTGTTGATACTGTGACCAACTGGGAAGGTATCGATGTTCATTCCGGCGAGAATATAAGCATTGTCGGCAACACGGTCAGGTCATGTATTGCCGGAATTGTCGCCACAGCCACCGATAACGGCTCTGCCGCCGAAACGTTTGCATCGTTGAATATAACAATCGTGGGCAATGTTATTGATAGTGGCGTTACCGATGGTACTGTTGGGATAGGAATTCAACACGCAGGCGCAAGTGCTAACAGCACAACAATAACCAACTATGGTACAGGATGTATTACAGGTAATACCGTTATAGGCCACGGTATTGAGTCATCACTTACGTCTGGTGGTATCTCAATTCAACACACAAAAGGCATGTCTATTACAGGCAATACTCTCATCGCCTGTTCACCGATAGGCATACATATCAGGAGGATAAATGAGGGCTTTATTGTATCAGGGAATAGCGTCATTGATTCGTGGACAGATACTGTATTAAGTCCTGCGGGTGCATACGGTGTTTACGTGGAAAGTGTACTAAACGTAGGTTATATCGGCGGAAATTCATTTAGGATTGCAGGTGACAAGACAGGATCGCAAGCAACTTTGAATGTCGGTATCGACGTTTTCAATAGCACTAATGTTGTCGATATCGGGCTAAATCATTCCGAAGCTGCTACTTATATTAGAGATTTAGGCCAAAAGACTATGAGGGGTTTATACCCTGCTATAGCCGCAGTCACAGGGACAACTAATGTAACTGACATGGCAACTACTTCTATCCCTGCGAATTATCTTGGTATAGGTCAGTATCTAAAGGTTATAGCGGCGGGGACGATAACAGATGTCAGTGCAGGTACTAAAGCCATAATATTCAAATTCGGTGCTAAGTCTATTACTATCCAAGCCGCCGCGAACACAAACACGGATTGGCGATTCGAGGCTTTAATTGAATACACTCTCGCGGCTGAGCAAGACATTACATGGTTTGCATGGAACGGAGTTACTCCATTACAGGGATTTGACGAAGCGACCGTCGATATGACGGCAGCAGTAATTATGGAAGTTACCGGGCAACTTGGTGACGGAAACGATGCTATCACACAGGAAATATGGAAAATTGAGAAATATTAAATGGCTTATCAACCATTTTTAATAGCGGGATTCAAGACGGCAAAGTCGATTGGCGTGGAGCCGTGGCTAAGTCCGCAGGATGCGTTTCCGACTATAGAGAATGCGTTTATTAACAAAGGTGTATTTGAAAAACGCGGTGGGTTCAGCCTGTTTGCACAAATGAAACACGGGGCTGTTCCTAAAACTACCACGAGTATCACAGGAATACATACATATCTGAAAAACGGCATGCCGTCCCTGCTCATAATGGATACGGCAAGGGCAAATTATTACAATGCCGTCGATGGTACAATGACAGATGTTTCCAGTGATTTGAGTACCCCGATAGATATTTTCAATGGCTCAGCTTCGGACTTCTTCTCGCTCCTTAACTGGCGAGGCAAGACTTACATGGTCAATAACGTTGACCAAATACACCAATGGTCAGGACCGAACAACGCGGTAGTTCCATTTAATATTCAGGTAAATACAACCGACGGCAAAACAAATCATATCGATACATGCCAGTATCTTTTTGTTATTGACGATAGATTAGTTTTGCTTGGTACGGTTGAGTTCGGGGACTGGTTTGCCCAGAGATTAAGATATGGGCCTGTATTGCAAACGGATTTCACGCAAGCAGGAGGAGGGACAGACGATGCGGAAACACAAGAGCGAATAAGTGCTGCCGGGATGATCGGCAAGACCGTGTTTGCCTTTTTTGACGGTCCATCCGGGGGCTCATTATGGCGAATCCGAAGGACCGGCAATAGCGATATTCCTTTAGAATGGGAGAGACTTACTGCGACCGAAGGTTCTCCGTCACCCTATTCCGGTATCGAGTTCAAAGATGGCCTGGCAGCGGTAGGTACGTCGGATATTCTCTTTACCGACGGATCTCCGATAAGGCCAATACAATTTTTGGGCGGTCCAAAGCTCAGGGATATTCTGACCGAGTTTAATAACGGCAAGATCAGAAGTGTGTATGGATTCAAACAGAAAGAGATAGATCAGAACCATCTGTTGTTTACATTTGCCAACGCCGGTGATAGCAATATGAACAGGATACTCGATTACAATATACCTGAAAACAACTGGACGGTTCATAAATCAGCACAATCGTTTTTTGTAAATGTTATCGGAGGCTTTAACGGCCAGATGGTCCCGGCAATGTCAGAGCTCGACGATGTGATAACTTCTGACGGTGATACAGTTGCTAATATGACAGTTGATTCGAGGGCTGTATTACCCATTGTGGGTAATGCTGCGGGTTTCAGTCCTCCATCTCTGTTTACATTGATCGGGTGTAGAAATTCACGGGTCTATAAATGGAATGACGGAGAATTCGATGGAACCAATGATACTAATGGGAAGATAAACTTCAACGCATTGTCGTCAAGATTAAATCCCTTCACAAAAGACGGGCGCAAAGTTGCTTGTGAAAAGATAGGGTTCTTCGTTGATAACGATGCCGCCGCTTCGTTTACAGCTTCTGTTTTCAAGAATACCGGCTCGGTAGCTTATAAGTCGAAAGTGATATCTTGCGATAGTGCCGATGATACAGTTGATAAGTTTTGGGTACATGTGTTCTGTGATGGGGAAGTAGGGGATTTTCACAGGTTTCAGATTTCTCATACCGAGAGAGGAAACAGTCCAAAGATTCATGCCTTCATGCCATTTTTCGCTCCAGCGGGAAGGTTGGATTTATGACGGCTGTAATAGAAAAACTCAGTCCAGATTTTACAATACCATACGATGTCGATGCTTTAGAAAGCGGTAATCCGGAAAGGGTTGCAATATACTTATTAGAACTTGCACAAACGTTACAGGATATGCTTCGCGATATAATTGATAGAACTAATTTCGTTATCGCGTTAGCTGACGGCGATGCTGTTTATTATGCTCTACCGGGCTCGGATGGTACGTACCCGGTAGGGACGTGGAGAACTAAACAGGTTGGGGACAATCTCGAAGATCAGGTTCAACTGGCGTTGGGAACATGGACATTCGTACATAAAAGAGAGAGGCCGGTTTGAAGAAATATCTGTTAATCCTGCTGATATGCGGTGTGTGTCAGGGCGATATATTTACAAGTCACCAAAAGCCTAACACTAACAATGCCTTGGACATAGGTACGTCGAGTCTTCAATGGAGACATGTTTACGGAGTAAATGGAACGTTTTCCGGTACAGTAACCGCCGCGTTATTTGATTTTCAATTCTCTAATATTACAACCACTGGCACAATAACGGGGGGTAGTTTTACGGACGGGACTGCTTTGTGGGATACAAGTGCTTTGTCAGGCTTTACCTCTATATCCGGTACAACCTTGACGGATACCGTCTTGAGCATTACAGGAGGCTCTATAGCGTCCGCAGTCAATGGGACGTTCTCTGGCACTGTTACGGCGGGTTCGCTCACTGACGGGACGGCTACGCTGTCTGGCGGTAACCTGACGAGCATGGGTAATATTACCGGAACGGATGTCGATATATCCGCCGGTACAGGCGACATCACAGCGGCCACGATAACTGTCAATAATTCCGGTATCCATATTCTGGATACCGGCGGCGGCGATGACCTGATTTTTGCATCCGGCGAGGACCTGTCCGCAGATAGTACGCTGACCATCACTCTTAACGATGCCAGCCGTGCAGTTACGTTTGCCGGGGACTCCACTATCAACGCCGGGACTCACCTCAACCATGATTTGACCCAGGACGCCGATCTTGTCCTTTGGCTGCGGATGGACGATATTGACGGCAGCGGCAATCCTACCGATCTTGGTTCTGCCGCCAATACATGGGTCAAACAAAACCAGGCCGCCCAGTCTGACAATGGAATAATTGGCAAATCTTTTACGTTTGACGGCACAGTCGATTACCTTAATGTTACCAGCCCATCAGGTCTACCCACAGGAGCAACTTCGCGGGCATATATGATGTGGATTCAGGTAAATAGTGTTGTCAATAATCCTGCGAATCTGGGAGCTTTTGGAGGCAGCGGTGCGGGTCCAAGATGGTTGATGAGAATCCTTGATGGGAAATTATATCTTCTTATCGGGGGAGGCCCGTTTAAGCAAGGTACGAACGCCACACTGTCGGATGGCAAGTGGCATCATATTGCCA
>SDBV01004336.1_pt1 | contig 20509 bp, 16 predicted proteins | sample 2277081 | NCBI WGS metagenome assembly SDBV01 (sample SAMN10402039, study PRJNA504765) | marine sediment metagenome | isolation source: marine sediment core GS10_PC15, 223 cmbsf | place: Arctic Ocean: Southern Knipovich Ridge | collected 2010 | reverse complement strand
CTAGTTTCCGCCGCCCCGGGCGAGACAGTCGTCTTTCTGCTGAACAAGCCGAAGGGCGTGGTCTGCACGCAGCGCGATCCCGCGGGCCGCCGCCGTGCCGTCGACCTGATCCCGCCGATCCCGCAGCGGGTCTACTGCGCCGGGCGGCTGGACGCCGACAGCACCGGGCTGGTGGTGCTGACCAACGACGGCGAGTTGACGAATTACCTGACGCACCCGCGCCACGGCGTGACCAAGACGTATGTGGTGGAAGTTGACGGGCGCATCGGCGGCGACGCGGTGCAGCGGCTCAAATCCGGCGTGTGGCTGGACGGGACCAAGCGGTCGGCGTGGGTGAAGGTTCTGCGGCGCAGCTCGACGCGAAGTGTGCTGCAAGTGCGGATCTGCGAGGGTCGGAACCGTCAGGTCCGCCGCGTGTTGTCGCGGCTGGGTTACAGGGCCCGCAGGCTTAAGCGCACGGCAATCGGCCCGTTTACCGATAGGGGGCTTAAGGTTGGGACCTTCCGCCAACTGACGGCCGCTGAGATCGCCAAACTCCGCCGCGCGGGTGCAGGCGAGGAAGATAAGAAATCGGCCCGGCCCGCAAGAGCAAAGAAGAAAAAGAAATTGTCGCGATCATCTGCAGACGGGTCTCGAAGCAATAGGGGACCGAAGGTCGGGGCCTATCGCCAGCTGACGGCCGCTCAGATCGCCAAACGCCGTCGCGCCGGCGAGGAGGATAAGAAACCGGCCCGGCCAGCAAGAGCAAAGAAAAAGAAGAGGCGGGGCCAGCGTTAGAGACCCGCCTCATTATTGATCGCTTTAATTGCGGCCCGGACTGGATCTTTCAGTCGCTTCTCCACAAACCCAGCGATCTCGTCCTCTTTTAAGTGACCCCATTTGCTTAATTCTTCCAGTGTTTTCCCGTCCATCTTCCCCAGCTCGAGCTTGAAGTCATCGGGGTCAAAACTAGTTACTGCGGTGATCGCTGCGGCTAGATCGCTCATGACGGCGTCGTTATTTAAGTACAGCGCCTTTAACTCTTCAATGGAAGTGATCAGTTCGCGGGAGCTTCTGGCAATCGGCGGCATAAGGGCCCTCCGGCTCTCCTCATAGGCCCTTACACTTTGCTTCACGTCCTCGGTGGGCCGTTCATTTAGCACCATAGGCGCGCGCTGCCAGAATCCGGCCATCAAGCCCATCCTGAGATCATGTCGTGCAAGCATGGCGCGCTCTTCGAGCCTTCCCAGGATACGCGCGGGCAGATCTTCCTTCCGTGCTCGTGCTCGAACCTTTCGCTCTCGCTTTATTCCCAAGTGGTAGGCCGCAAACGAGGCGACGATCAGCATCACAATCGCCTTGGCCACGCCGATCAGTTGCGAGAATACCAACGCCCACGATGATTCGGCTGCCGGCTGCGTAGCTTCGGCGAGGATGTCAAACATGCTTTGCTCCTTTCATCATGCGGAGACGGTCAGCCTTTTACCTACAAGCAAACTAGCAACACGATCTGCACCACCGCAGCGAAGAGTATGGCAATCGTCATGGCGATCATCGCCCAAGAATGTCGTTGCATAGCCTTCAACACCTTCTCTTGCCGGCACGCAACGAAGTACAACTCTCCGGCAGCATATCCTATCAGATAGGCGTGTTCTCCTTGCCTCCACCGCTTGGTCTGTATCGCCTTTACCAGCGCTGACATGAACTCGTTATGAAGCCTATCTTGGAGGTCTTGGGCACCCCCGTTGGTTTCCTCCGCCTCAGGCTGCTGACCAGACATGTTTACCCCTTTCGCTCAAATGTGACCAGCAAATCCTACCATGCCACCAATAGGCAGGCCAGTGGTAATGTTGACGCGCGAGCGTGACTGGCCCTAGTGTCTAACGTAGCGTTCTGAACCTGTGGTTCAGGTCATAATCATTACTTGTTTTCGATGGCCTTCTTGGTGACAATAGCCGCCGATGCGGATTCGTAGTGTGGGATGTCGTCAACACCGGCCCTGAGGCCATAGCTTGATCCTGGGGCCTGAGGAAGGAACACTATGGACAAGTACAAGCGCAATTACTTGACTTCCGTGATTGCTCGGGTTGATTTCACGATACCCCCAGCGGAGCTAGACAGAGACCTACCTGGGGCCCTGCAGGACAGGATCATGGAGAAGTTCCCCACGCCGGCAGATCCTGTGGACTGCGTCGAAACTGCTATTTCCATTAGGGCTGGAGCCAGAATCCAGACCATGGAAGGACGCCGATACAAGCGATGGGATTTCTACAGCCGCAGAAAGGACAAATTTGTCCGTGTTGAGCGAGATTTCTTCTGCATCCAGTATAAGAAATATAAATCGTTTGAGACACTCAAAGCCGATTTTGGACCACTCATAAAGACGTTTGCACAAACCTATCCTGATATTACATACCATCGGATCGGCCTTCGCTATGTTAATACGTTTGTTTTTCCGAAAGAGGGCCCCCCCCTCGATTGGCGACAATGGATCAAGAAGAATCTGCTCGTACCTCTCCGCGTCCCTCGTTCAAACGAACGCAAGTACATATGTCGAGCCATGCAGAGACTCGAACTGAATTATGGGGACCTGCGGTTGGTATTCCAATATGGGATAGCGAATCCCGACTACCCCTCGCCTGTCAAGCAAAAGCAGTTCGTGTTCGATACGGATGTCTTCGAAGAGGGTCTGACCGAAGCTGCTGACATAATGCCCAAACTGGAGCAATTCCGTGAGGTAGCTGACAAGTACTTCGAGGATCATATCACAGATGAAATGAGGAAACACCTGAATGCCTCGCGACGCAAGTGATCATGCTGGGGACGCGCCGCCTTCGTCAGATTCGACCCGGTTGGGACCCGATCTGCCTGAAGTTCCGACAGCAGAAGGGCAGGAGATGCCTGCGCCTTTCGAGCCATACGCAGTCGCGAAGCCACGTAGGAAGGGTGTAAGGGCGAAGATTGAGGCCTTGGAGACAGAGACAAAGACTGTCTCTCTGCGAAAAGGACCCGCTGTGGGAGTGACCGTCCTCCAAGGCGACATCTTCCGCAACGTGACCTTTGTCGAAGATGTGTTCGAGGGGCAGGCAGGAATCCTCCACGTTCCTCAGATAGTCTTCCCGCACATCATCGTCCTCAGTCAAGTCTGTGACCTCGAGCACGCGCAGTGGCTGCTTTCAGTCCTGGCTGCGCCGTTGTATAATGCAGAGCATGTCTTCGGAGGCGAGCACCTGAGCGACCTTGGAGTTGAGACCGAGACGATCACGAGGGATAGCACACGCCGCACGAGCATTACCCGCAACAACGAGCCCCGGTATCATCACCTTCAGTTCCCGGACGGCGTGCAGTTGCCGGAGTCCGTGATTGATTTCCGCCACTACTTCTCCTTGAACGTGCAGTACCTGAAGCTGAAAAGACGTGCTGACCTTGCATGGACCGTGCCGGCCCTCTGGCGGGAACACATATCCCAGCGGTTCGCTGCCTTTCTGGCCAGGATCGGGCTCCCGCAGCCGGTGCCTCCTCCTGACCCAGCGAAGGTCCAGGAAGCGCTCCGATGGCCAAAAAAAGGCTAATCCGATAACTACGGACACCCACCTAAGAGTTTGCCACTGCGGGATATTCTGAAGCGAAGGGTAGGGGGTTACCGCGCAGGATATATGCACGATTGGTAACACGGCCGGTGGGGGGGTGGGGCTACCTGCCGGGATACCAGCCGTAAACGGCTGGCCTATGAAAAGCAGTTGCTGGGCGCAGAAGCAGAGCCCGCCGAGCCAACGTGACCCGACGGGCTCAAGAGATTGCAAAACTAATGCGAGCTCTTTGTTCCAGTTGCGAGTACCTAACCTTGTTCCAGTTACGAGTTCCTAGCAGTTTTCAGCAGTTCCTAGCAGTTTTCAGCAGTTTCTAGGAGGTTCTATGTCGGCGTCGCCGGGCCGCCATCGCACACAGGCCGCCGATGCTCAGCAGGACCATCGTGCCCGGTTCGGGGATGATTACGACCCTGGCGATGTATATGCGGTTCTCGGGGAAGAATGTAATCCCGCCCGCTCCGTCGTCGAAATAGATGTTACCGTTGACGTCGACGTCGAAGACGATCTCGCGCGGCGCGACCTGCGTCGATCCGCCGGCGTGTCCGAAGTCATAGAAGACGATCTTCTCGATATAGTCGCCGTGCGCGCCGGGCTCAACGGCCCTCAGCGACTCCTTGGCTATATCTATGCGGATCACCTGCTGATCGCCCCAGTTGTTCACCTGGACGTTGTAGTCGTCCCACCCGGACAGGCCCGCGATCACGCCGCCGTCGTTGGTGGAGGCGACGTAGTTCGACCGCTCCAGGAAGGCATCTTCGTAGACATACGGAACGCCGTTGTGGTCGTTCAGTGTCGCTTCGATAATCGCCGGCGTCCTGCTGCCGTGGATTACGTCGCCGGGTAAGAGGGCGGCGGCGTCGGCTTCGGACACTTCCATGGAGCCGACGACCGTATCGAACTGGGGATCGGTAAGACCCAGCACGGCCTTGTAGGCGACATTGGCGGTCGAGTTGGTGTGGTACGACCCGAACGTCTGGTCGTAGGTCGGCGGCTGCCACTGCGCGTTTGCGGGATTTCCGCCGGCGACCTCCTTGGCGAGGTTGGATATATCGTTGCTCATGGACACCTGCGGGTTGGAGCGGGATATCCCGATCCCATCGGCGCCGAAGTTGGCCATGTAGTTCCCGCCGCCCTCGTGGACGTAGACGTCCATCGCAACGGCTGCGCCGGGCGCGGGGTCGTAGACATACTGCCCGTTGACCTTCTCGATGGCGTTGGTGACCCATCCCAGCACCCATCCGTTGCGTTCCATGTTCCGCTCGGCCAGCATGGTCTCCTGGTCGGGCGTCAGGCCCCCGCCGTGCGAGAACGTGGCGAAGTCGTTGTTGTCGAACTGGCTGTACGACATGTAGAAGTGCATCTCATTGGTTTCCGTGGGCAGCCAGTAATTATCCGACGCAACCGTCTTGGACGCGAAGTTCATGGGTCCTGACGGCATGTCCTGTGTGGCGCCGTTGTAGTAGAACGCGGCGTTCCCATAGGGTCCGTCGTCGTAGTTGTGCTGCGTGTGGGCCGAGACCGTCGTCCACCAGTTGGCGAAGGTCTCGATCTTCAGGTCCCCCGGGGCGAGGATCCCATCAGTGATCTGGTCGTTGAATATGTACCAGTCCCTCACGTACCCGTCCCGCAGATCCCGATATGTCGGCTCCGGGGTCGGTTCCATGGGCGTAGACAGAGCTACGTCGCAAAAGGGGAAACTGAAGATCAACAGAAACGCACACGCCTTACCGAGCCGTAAGGTACACCTCATTTGAGCTACCTCCGGAGAATCTACAAGAGCCTACTACTTTCTATCCCGAGCAAGGATATCAGACGCTTCTACGATTCTCTCCTGCTAAACTAATGTCTTCCTCTTTCTTTGAGCACCAAACCCTGAGCAGGATTTGTATGAAAGGATTCTATCCTTACTTTCCGGTTTTGTCAACCACTAAACTCAATCATCTCGCGCGACGTCCTATTTAAACCGTTCCTATCACGCTGATACGCTGCAAGAATAACCGGTCGCCACGGCGCCGTTATTTTCGCGATACTGTCCAACTTTCGCCTACACGGAGCATCCTACAGATCCGCCCGCGCGCAGCGACGCCGGTTCCGACGCGCGTGCGGCCGCCCGAACGACGACCAGTCGCCAGTGAGATGCTGACCCTCTAAACACTGGGCCTTATGGCGATGCGGCGAGTCAGGCCCATCCATAACGTCCGATAAGATATATTATGTTACGCTCCATAGGGAAATCCGCCCAAACTGGCTGCTTGAAGGCTCCTTCAGGCAAGTGGCCCCGGGGTCGAGATTGGCCGCCAAAGCCCTCAGCGGGCCGCAGAGGCGGTTTTGAGGGTCTCTGTGGGCTGGGCGAGCTGGAACCCCAGGTCCGCGATCATCTGGAGGTCTTCCTGTGGAGCCCGTCCGGATGTGGTCAGGTAGTTGCCAATCAGACACCCTGTGGCTCCGGCGTGGAAGATCCAGGACTGCATGTCGCGGAGGTTGGCTTCGCGGCCGCCCGCGACCTTGATCCTGGTGGCGGGGATCGCGAAACGGAAGATGGCGATGATCGTGAGGATTTCGATTGGGCCAAGCGGCGCAGCGCCGCCCAGTGGGGTTGCGGGCACGGGATGCAGAAAGTTCAGCGGGACCACGTCGGGCCGCACTGTGTCGCGCAGCGTAAGGGCCAGATCGATCCGGTCGTCCCAGGTCTCGCCGAGCCCGAAGAGGCACCCGCAGCAAAGCTGAAGTCCCGCCGCGCGGACAACGGCGGCGGTGCGAAGGCGGTCGTCGTAGCTGTGCGTGGTGACGACATTGGGAAAGTGCCGGCGGGACGTCTCGAGGTTGTGGTTATAGCGGCGAACCCCGGCCGACGCGAGCCGGGTGGCCTGTGCTTCGGTCAGCTGGCCCAGGGACGCGCAGAGATTGAGGTTTTTGAGATTTGGGGAGGCGTCGTCGTGGCGGATGGCGCTGCATGCGGCCGCCAGGTCGTCGATGTCTCGGCGCGAGGGCGCCCGCCCCGAGTTGACGATACCCAGACATCCCGCCCCCAGCTTGGCGGCGTCGCGGGCGGCGGTGACGATCTGATCAATTCCGAGGCGCTGCGGCCCTGCCGCGCCCGGCGCAGAGGCCGCCGACTGGGCGCACCACTTGCAGTCTTCGCCGCACCCGCCAAGCTTCCCCGCCACGATCGAGCAAAGATGCACCTTGTTGGCGAAATGGGCCTCTCGAATCCGAGAAGCCCAGTAGAAAAGATCGAATGGGTTGTCCGCCGCTTGGGAGACCAAATCCCGCAGCGCCGGTTTGTCCAAAAGCTCGCCGTCAAGTGCGCGCCGCGCCGGGTCGGCGATTCGTTCGTTCACGACAGTTCTTCCAGGTCTCTGCGCCACATATGAGCAATTTAAGATTTTCTGTTCCGTCCTGGCCGGCTGCGGCTTCGGCTGACTTCGTCAGGCTGCATCGGCAACCCGACAGGGTTGCCTGCTTCGCCTTCCTTGTCAGCCTTGTCCTCGCTCGGCCATCACCGGAACATTAAACCTTAAAGTGCTCTAGGATCGCAACCCCGCCGCTGGTCATCCTTGGGGGAATATGTTTTCCAGATTGCGCGTCTCAACCAGTTTGAGGGTGTAACCACCGTCTCTGTCAACGAAATAGACGTTCAGCTTTGCGACCGCCAGGTTAACCACATAGACCACATCGAGCCCTTGATTCAACTGGCCCGTTGCGACGACGTAATTACCCCCGCGGCTCATCGCAGCGGCGTATACCGGCTCGTTGGTCTGCACGTAGGTGCAAATCAGCATGCCCGTCAGCACAGTGGCGGTAATGAGCAGCAGAACGATCGTTATACTTTGTGTGTCTTTCATCTTCATCGCCTCCTGCGGCCTGGTGGCGCAACGGGTTCGGGCTCGAAATCCTTATCGAGGCGCATGATCCCCGGGCACTGTATCAGCCGCGGACTCTTGCCGGTCGACCACCGCAAGGCGACCATGCGCTGCTTGGCAAGGTCGATTATGTAGACGGCCTCCGCCTGTTGGGTGACGCGGCCCGTCACGAGGATATAATCAGTCCCGCGGCCGATGACCTGGGCCCTGGCGGGCGAAGCGGACGAGACGAACACCAACGCGACCAATAAAACCACGTTGATGCCCACCAGGGCGATAACCAATATCTTTTTCATGGGATTCCTCCCGTGCAGGCTCAGGTGCGACCCGACCGGCCACGCCGCCGGTAGATAGCAACCTAAGCGGTTTAAACTTTTAAAAACACTCGTTATGGTGTCAGTCCAGGTGTGTTCTTCCGGCGTTCTTGAACCCGACCACGCAGATTCCCGCCGCGAACACCACGGCGTACATGATCGCCAACCACGGCGCGGAGGATTCCAGCTGAGGCCCTTCGTACGGGTCCTCCCCCGAGGCGGGTAAGCAAGGCGACAGTACAATTATCACTAACGCCGCAATGAGCAAAAGTCGCATGGTGTTCATGCTTTGATTATACAACGTATGGCGTGGTTTGCAATCGCCCAAAAAGGGCACGGAAGCGGGGTTGGCCCTAGAGCATGGATGCAATGTCCCGGGCCTGGGCGGAGAACTTGCCCGAAGACACCGACAGCGTCTGCCACTTGCTGCTTCGCGGGCGGGCGGCGGTAAGATAGTCCGCCAGGGGGATGCACACGAACGCATAGTGCTTCTTGCGGAAAACGTGGACGTCCTCGAAAGGCGTTTTGTGCGGCGGGCCCTGCAGCCAATATGCAAACACCAGCATACCCACAAAACCGGACCCGAAGATCTTCTCCCACTGGGCGAGGCCTTCGGCGTCCTGGCGGGTGATCCAGTTCTCCCAGGCACGGGACGCACCTCGCTTGCGTGGGGTGGACAGGTCGGGGAACTTTCGGCCCTTGACGTCCACCAGAAGGTTCGGCCCCGACGCGCTGTAGACGATGAAATCGAAGCTCTTGATCGACAGCTCGGCAAAGGCGGCCCTTTTTGCCTCATCGACAACGACACACGGCCAGCTCTTGGCGCGGAGGTAGTCCTCGAAGGCGGCCTCGTAATGGATATTGCGGTGCGCCATGGGAAGTGCTACCCCCGCTCAGGTACCGGCAGGATTTGCAAGGAACTGGGCCAACGGGCGATCTATTTGCTCGCCGGTCGTCAGATCCTTCAGCGCGACGGTCTGCCCGCGGACGATCACCGCTCGTGCCGCGGCGCGGCGATTGGCCTCCTTGAGCTGCTTACCGATCGATTGGCGCTTGTAAGAAAAATCGGCCGAGTACCCGCCGCGGCGCAGGGCCCCTACCACCTTAAGCAGCCCCCCCATGTCGCCGTCGCCACCGTCGATGACGAAGAAATCCAACGCTTGCGCAAGGTCGGGCACCTTGCCCTTCTGCTGGAGCAACAGCCCCAGCACAACGTCGCCCATCCCGAAACCCGTTGCGCCGACCTGCGGGCCGCCCAGTGCCCCTAACAAATCGTCGTACCGCCCCCCGCCGGCCACGGCCCGCAGCGATTCGTCGCGCCCGAAGATCTCGTAGACGATACCCGTGTAGTACGCCAACCCGCGGACGATATTCGTGTCGTATTGGCACCACTGGGCCACACCAAGGCTGTCCAGTGCCCCTTGGAACTGCTCAAGCTTCGCCTGTGCGCCAATCATATCCTGGGTCGCCGTTACACCCGTGTTCTTGGCGATGGAATCAGCCACAGTGGCGTCGATGCTTTCCATGTTAAGGAACCGCATAAGTTTCATGCGGTCATCATCGTCGGGAACCACGCCCTTCAGCATCTGGTCAAATCCATCCGGGTCAACCTTCGGTCGTTTGTCCAAGACCGCGAAGACCGCTTCGGTATCTTTACCTACCGAGTCCAACGTCCGCAGCAGTGCGCCGGTTAATGCTCGACTCGAGTACTTAATTGTCACGTCCTGGGGCGTCAGGCCCAGCTGCCCCAGCGCGTCGGCGGCTACGAAAACACATTCCGCGTCAGCTGTCGGCGAGTCGGAACCGATGATGTCGATGTTCCAGCAGAAAAACTCTCGCAGCCGGCCGCGCTGCGGATTCTCCGCACGGCAGCAGCGCTGGATAGTGAACCACTTGATCGGGCGCGGCAGCGAGCTGATCTTGGCGTTGACCATTCTCGCCAGCGCGGGCGTGGTCTCCGGGCGAATCGCCAGGGACCGCCCCCCCCTATCGGTAAAGCTGAACAGCTCGGAGGCGATCGCCTCTCCGCTTTTTATGGTAAACAGATCGAGATATTCGAAGATCGGCGAGTCGTACTGTTCGAAGCCGTTGCGCAGAGACACCGCCCGCCACGTATCGGTTATCCAATTCCGCAGGCGCATATCTTCCGGATAAAAGTCCCGCGTTCCTTTGACGCCCTGGATTTTCATCTTCGCTGCCTTCGGGTGCTGCGGGCGAATCCTATTTTCTCTTACCGGCGTGGACGGGCTTTTTGAACTTACGTTTTCCATCGGCCTTGGCGCGGCCCTGGGCTTTGGCTTTTTCGTACGCCTTTTGGCCGAGGACCTTCGCCGCGTAGACCTCGATCTGCTCGGGCGTACTGAATTCGGCGTCGTAGTCGTATCCGCCCGGCGTATCGTCGCACGTCTCGGGCGTGTAGTTGCGGCAGATCAGCGGGCGGTCGTCGTAGTTTGTGCACCGGTCGCCCGTAAGGGCCTTGCATGGACTGGCGATGGAGATATACCAATCGCCCTCGTCGATGTGGACCGAGACGCCCTCGTGGTGGAGGTACCAGCGGACATCGTCGAACTCCTCGAACGTGTCGGGTTCGTCGATCTCGAAGCAGAAGTATTTGCAGCACTTGGCGCCGCACTGTTGGCAAGTATCGATCATTGCATCAACTCCACACAAATACGCCGTCGCCCGCACCGAGCGGCCCTTAATCGAATCGCCGGATTATAGGATATCGAGGATGACAAAGAAAGACGCCCGCCCCCAGCGGGCGGGTCGTTACCTCCCCCCCTACCCCAGGTGCAAAGCGACCTTGAGTTTTCGCAACGGTGCCGCCCGGTAGCGGCGTTTGCGCCCCGACGAAAGTTCGGACCAGTGATGTTTCTTGACGTGCGCGCAAAGCTCACTGAGCCCAAGGTGCCTGTTCTGGAAATGTGGAACACTGTTATACCGATGGTTCACAAGCGGCAGGTGCCGATCGGGCTCCAAGTACGGCTTGTTCCAGGAGAAATCTTCCGGGAGGCAGCCATGGCAGTAGCCCATCTGCTCCATTTCGGTTCCGGGGTAAATCAGCGGTAATTGGCCGATTAGAGACTCTCTCTGCCAAGCGTCACCCAGGGGGCCCTTGAGAGAATTGGCGAAGGCGACAGTTTCGTCGATCGTATCGATCGTCTCCCCCGGCAGGCCCAAGATCAGGAAGATATCCACTTTCTCGAATCCAATTTTCCCGGCGATCTCCATCGCCTCGTAGACCTGATCGCGTGTGAAGTTCTTGCGGATGGTCTTGAGGACCGAATCAGCTCCACTTTCAACACCGAACGAGATGCACACGCACCCGGAGCGGCGCATCAGTTTTAGAAGCTCCCGATCAAGCCTCACCGGCCGCGCCCCGCACCACCACGTGAACCGTTGCTTGCGCCGCAGAAGCTCTTCGCAGAAGGCCCCAGCATGTCTCTTACTGGTCAGAAAGTCGTCGTCATATACGTTCAGTGCAGTTACGCCGAATTCCTTGTGCTGCCATTCGATCTGATCGACAGCGAGAACCGGATCGAGAAATCGCATTCTCTTGCTGAGACTGTTGGCGCAGAAGACACATGACTGGGGGCACCCGCGAGTAGTCATTATGCAGGAAATGGTACGGCGATTGTGTTCAATTTCGCCAAGCTTCCCGACACCGTGAGAAGAAAAGCGATATTCGCCTATCTCGAACAGGTCCCAGGCGGGCATGGGTAGACCGTTGATATCACGCATGACCTGGCGGGGCGCGTTGCGGATAATCTGCCCATCTTTGTCGCGGTAGACCAGACCGTCGATCTGCCCCAATGCATCGCGCGCCGGTAGGTGTTCCAGCAGTTCCAGAAACGTTTGTTCACCTTCGCCGACGGCTACGGCGTCGATCTGGGGGATTGACTGAAGGGCATCGTCGGCAGAATGAGCAAAGTGCGAACCGCCGACGACGATGAACGCCTTCGGTACTGCCCGGCGAATCTGGCGAATGGTTCTTATTCCAGCCAAGCGGTCGATAGTCGACGTGTTGGTTCCGACAACATCCGGTTCGCAGGCGGCGACCCGCTGGGCGATGGTTTTGGGATCACCAATCAGCAGTCCATCAACGCCGAAAACGGCATGACCCGCCTGGCGAGCAACCGCCCCCAGAGACGCCAGTCCCGGAGGCGGCAGGGCCTTCCTGACCGGTTTGCAACTGAAACGGGGACTAGTGACAAGACAAACGTTCATCTGCCGTTCCTTCGGCCTGGCGCCGATCCATCGTAATCGACGTGTCCCGGATAAGCGCGTGTCCGGGTCCTTTGCGATGATTGTACCTTTTGGGCCGGCACTGACAAGACTGCGCAGCAATTAAGCTCCACCGAGCCAATCCGGCGAGAGGCGTTTGGCCTCGTCGATCATGGCGATGATGTTTTCCGGCGGGGTTTCGCGCGCGACCTGGTCGCCGGTCCCGACGATGAGACGCGGATTGGCGGCGAAGGCCTTCAGTATCTGGCCCACCTCGCGACGGACGTCGGCAGGCGTGCCCCCCACCAGCGTCTTGACGGTGTGGACGTTCCCGTTAAAGGTTGTTCGCCCGCCCAGCGCGGCGGCGGTCTTCTTCAGCCCTGTCAAGCCGCTGATGTCGCCGCCGGGGGGGCGCTCGAACGGACAGACACAATCAACCCCCAGCGCCGCGAAATCGGATATCGTCTCGGCGCACTTACCGTCAAAGTGGATGTGCAGGAGGCGCCCGTGTGCGTGGACCTCCTCGGCGACGCCCTGGATCACCGGGCGGTCCCACCGCCGCCACATCTGCAGGCCGATCACGCTGTTGCAACTCCACCCGCAACCGATGAACATGACCTCAAAGTCGGTCCGCTGGCAGACGACGCGGGCCTTGCGGACCATGTGGTCGACGTACCGATCTCGCAGGCCCTCGAAGAGCCGCTCGTTGTCGATCATATCCATCACGGCCGGTTCGACGCCGCCTTCGCGGTGCTGTGCGTAGGCGTCGAAGAACGGCGTCCCGAGCTTCACCTCCAGCAGATACGAGTCGGCCACTTCCTTCCGGGCGTTCATCTGGCGCGTCAGGTCCATCTGCTCCGGTTCGGCGAAGGTGCAGTCCTCCCACGCCCGCAGGTCTAGCGCGGGGTCCTTGATCGCCCGCTCGACTGTCCAGCACGGCTCGGTGCGGTCGTATCGCGTTGCGCCGGTAAGCGTCCCGTGCGGCGTGACGGCCGTGGTGCGAACCTCCAAGCAATCGTCGGCGATCCAGGTCTCTTCGGTGGTGTATTCGACGTCCGCCGCCGGTGTGTCCAGTCCGATCGAGCCCCAACCATCGCAGTCGAATTTCTCGAACGCCTGCTTGAGGGCCAGATGATGCGGAACTTCCCGCTGGAACGTGATCATGTCGACACCGAGCAGCTTCGCCGGGAAGTACGTCCAGAACGCCGGCGCGATCGCGACGCGGTCGCAAAACACGCCGCGATAGGCGTTCAGCATCCGCTGCTTCGGTGTGTACTTCTGCTGCGCCATGATCTCTTGAAAGCCTAGTAAACGCAGGGGCGGCGCACGATGCAAGGGCCGAGCGGAGCAATTGTGATTCGCCGACTCCGGATCATCCTGATGATCGCCCAGGGGGCCGCGGCTGGTGCGGATCGTGTCAAAGCGGCCGCGGGTGGGTATAATCCGAACCTAGGACGATGTCACCTACTAAGAGCCCGTTGATCTACATATTGGTTCTCGTCACGGCCGCCTGTTCCCAGGAAGGAACCACGATGACGCCTGCCGATGCAGCGAAGCACATCTTGTATCACGGTGTTGATGCGCCGCCAGTGCGGCGAATTCACTTGCGCGCCGGGCCGCTGTCGATGATCTTCGAGCCCGAGTTGGGCTACCTTCGCTACATCCGGCTCGACCGCACGGAAGTGATTCGCGGGATATACGCCGCCGTGCGCGACCGGGCCTGGGCGACGGTTCCCTCGAAGGTGTCCAATCTCCAGGTCCAGCAGACGGACAATACGTTCCGCGTCTGTTTCGACGTCGCTTGTCGCAACGACGAGATCGACTTTCAGTGGCGCGGGACGATTACCGGCGGGCAAGACGGGACGGTGACGTTCGCAATGGACGGTGAGGCTCGTTCGACGTTCATCACGCAGCGCACTGGGTTCTGCGTGCTGCACCCGATCGCCGAATGTGCCGGGCGACCTTGCACAATCGAACACCCCGACGGGACGACGGAGGAATCTGTCTTCCCCTACTACATCGCCCCCCGCCAGCCGTTCACGAACATTCAGGCGATCCGGCACGAGGTGGCGCCGCCCATCATGGCGGAGGTTAGATTCGGCGGGGTCCTCTTCGAGACCGAAGACCAGCGCAACTGGACGGACACCTCGTACAAGACGTACTGCTTACCACCTGCGGCCCGGCGGGCGCCGTATAAGCTCGCAAAAGGCGATAAGGTGCATCAAACCGTCACGCTCTCCCTGCAAGGGTCCGTGCCCCCTACCGCCACCGCCGAGCGGGCCGATCCGTCGCAGGTGACGTTGCGGATCGACGCCGACGAATCCCACCCGCTACCGAAGATCGGTCTGTCCTATCCGCCTTCCGGCGAGCGACACAGTGACGCACAAATCGCTCGACTCAAGGGACTGAACCTGGCGCACCTGCGAGTGGACCTGGATCTGCAAGAAGATGACTGGCCGACGACTCTGCAAAACGCCGCCGCGGATGCTGAAGCGCTCGGCGTGGCGCTGGAACTAGCGCTGACCGTCTCCGACGCCGCCGAGGCCGAGCTGGACGCATTTGCTGAAAACGCCAAGAAGCTACGCCAGCTCAAGGCGAACGTCGCGCGGGTATTGGTTTTCTTCAAGGACAAGGCGCGAACGGACCGCCGCTACGTTGAACTTACCCGAAAGGCGATGGACCAAGCCGGCTTGGACACGGCGATCGGGACGGGCGTGAAGGGCTCCTTTAGCGAACTGAATCGCCGCCGCCCAGGGCCCGATTGGATCGACGTGATCTGTTGGGCGGCTTCCCCGCAGAATCACGCATTCGACGATGAGACGATCATCGAGAACCTCGCCGCCCAGGGATGGACGGTCGAATCGGCCAGACAGTTCGTGGGGCACACGCCGATCGCCGTCGGGCCTGTTACGTTGCGGCCGGGCGGGGCCCAGGACCCGAGACAGGCGTCGCTTCTGGGCGCGGCCTGGACGCTGGGGAGCATCAAGTACCTTGCCCAGGCGGGCGCCGATAGCGTCACGTACCACCGGACCACGGGGCCGGGCGGCGTCATGGGGCCCGGCGACGCCTCTGCCCCGTCCACAGCAGTATACCCTGTATATCACGTCTTGGCGGATATCGGCGAGCTGGGGGGCGGGCTGCTGCGCAAGACCCACTCATCCGACCCGCTCGTCGCCGATGGGATTTGCATCACACGAGGCGAGACGACGGACGTCTTGCTGGCGAACTTCACGCCGAGGCCGATTAGCGTGCACTTACCGGACCTGACAGGACCTGCCCTTCTGCGCATGCTCGATGAGACCAACGCACCGGCGGCGATGAGCGAACCGGAACAGTGGCGAAAGTGGCGAAAGCACCCGGGCGAGCAGCTCGACCGATCCGACGGACCGATTACGTTGGAGCTTCCGCCATTCGCCGTCGCGCGGATTCGCTATCTGCGGGGATTCGTGTCCGACCAAAGCGATTGACGATTCGAGCGCCGCCCCCTGTCACGGGGTATCGCTGCGCAGTTCCAACCATGCGATCTGGCCCTGCGTCAACTTCACGTCCAATGCGCCCACATTGTCCTGGAATTCCTCGACTGCTCTGCACCCGACCAGAGGGAAGATATTGAGCGGCTGGTTCAGGATATACGCCAGTGCGATCTGCGTGACGGTGACGGACATTTCTGCCGCGAGTTGCTTGGCGCGATCAAGGCGCTCGAAATTGTCCTCGCTGATGAAGGCGCCGACGGCCTTGCGCATAAACTCGCCGAGGTGTGAATCGTCGCTGCCCTGCGTGAATCGTCCGGTCATGAAACCAAGCGCCATGCTGGACCACGTGATCACCGCCATTTTGTTCTGGCGATACCATTCCCGTTCCGCAATGGCGGCGGGTCCGCTCATACTGGTGCACCCGCCCCATATGGCTCTGGTCGGTACCGCCAGGGAAAACTGGGGGCTGGATGCGACGAATTTCCTCAGCCCGTTTGCTTCAGCGTACTCGTTCGCCTCGGCGATTCGCAGGTGCGTCCAGTTCGACGCGCCGTAGGCGCTGATTCGCCCCGCCCGTGCGTGTTCGTCCAGCACCTGGATAATCGGGCCGACCGGGACATCCGGATCGTCGCGGTGCAGCAGATATAAATCGATGTGCTCGAAGGCGAACCGCTCGAGCGATAAGGTCAGGTCGGACGTGATGTCCTCGGGCGTGACGCGTCTTCGCTCCTGCGAGTGGTGGGCGCCCTTGGCGATGATAACGACGGCCTGGCGGACCCCGCGGGTGTTTACCCATCGCCCGACGGTCCGTTCGTTGTCGCCATGCCCATATAAATGGGCCGTGTCGAACATATTACACCCGCCCTCGAAGACACCGTCCAGCAGCGCGAAACTCCCGTCGACGTCCTTCGAGCCGACCCCGACCGTGCCCTGGGCGATCCGCGAGACCCGTTTGTCGATCCCCAAGATAGTTCCGTATTCCATACTCACAGATCCTCCCGCAGAGGCGGTCTGGCGCTGCGCGGGTTCATTCCATCGGGTATTTCAAGCCCCATTGGGCACGAATCTCGTCCATCGTCCGCATGATTGCAAGGGTCTCGTCCAGCGGGAGGACATCGCTTTGGGTCTTACCGTCGGCCAGGCACTGCGCGACTTCGTCCGCCTCGTAATTGAATCCGTTTCCGTCCGTCGGGATTTCGAATATCTCCCTTTCCTTACCGCGCACCAGCGTCATCGTGCTGCCGTGCCACCAGCCTCGCCCCAATTGAATCCGCCCCTCCGTCCCGATGACGGTCGCCTCGCCGGGCGTGTCGGTGCGTACGGCGCATACAAGCACAGCAAGGGCCCCGCCGTCGTAGCCCAGTACGACCGCGGCCTGTTCGTCCACGCCAGTGTCTGCGATATGGGCCAGGCCGGTGACGCGCTGAGGCGGCCCCAGAACCATCGACGCCAGCGAGATACCGTAGACCCCAACGTCCAGCAGTCCCCCACCGGCTAGGGCGGGACTAAGCGCTCGGCCTTGCGGGTCCCACTCAGCGCGATAACCAAAGTCCGCCATTACCATCCGAACGTCCCCAACGGCGCCCTGGGCCAGCAGCTGGCGCAGTTTTGCAATCGGCGGGACGAACCGCGTCCACATCGCTTCCATTATGAACACCTGCTGTCGGCGAGCCTCGGCGATTACCTGTTCGGCCTCGGGGGCGTTTACGGTGAAGGGCTTTTCGCACAGCACGGCCTTGTGAGCCTGCAGGCACAGGATGCTGTTGGGCTTGTGCATCGGGTGCGGCGTGGCGATGTAGACGGCGTCGACCTCGTCGTCGGACGCGAGATTCTCGTATCCGACGTGGGCGTGCGGAACTGCGAACTCGGTGGCGAACTGCTCGGCCCGCTGCCTCGAGCGAGACCCGATGGCGACCAGCTCCGCCGACTTAGCGAACCTGAGTCCCTCGGCGAACTTACGCGCTATCTTCCCGGCACCTATGATTCCCCAACGCACCTTATGAGCCATGATTAAGCATCTCCTACTGGCCAGTTTGGCCTTGGGCCGATTATCCCATACGCACCGCCCCGCTGGGAAGGCTCGCGCCGGCACCAAAATAGTCAAATGCGAAGACCACTATTTAGATATTTTACCACTTTTGGCCCTGTTTGAGCCTAGCCCAACCCTGGCGGGGATGCCCAATGATGCCCTTTCTCGCCCCGCCACACCCCAGCTTCACAAAAACGGTAACTTTGCTTCTCTATATTGCCGAAGTTAACATTGAATCCTACATTTTCAGATAGAGGCACGAAATCCGTTGCACTGTGGAACGATGACGCCGCCGCCGAGGCAGCAACTCGTTCTCCTGCCACCCAGGCAGCCGTACCATCCCATGAGCACTAACCACCACATACCGACTGTCGAACAGCTCGAGCCGCGCCTGTTGCTCAGCGGGGACGCTCTGTCGGGGCTGTTCGTCGCTGCGGTGCCCTTAAGCGTCGCAGCATCCGGGACAACCGGAACGAGCGACTACGTTACCGGGTTGGGCCCCGGGAACATGTACAAATTCACCACGAAGGCTAGAGGGAAGTTCTACATCAACATGATCGGCGGCGGCGGATTGGATCCCTGTTTATCCTTATATAACCAATCCGGCCGCCGGGTCGCCTTTAACAACAACGCCGGGGGCACGACCAACAGCTTGATTCGCCGCGGGGTAAAGGCCAACCAGACATACTACATTCTGGCGTCCACCGCCAACGATCTGTCCGGTTCTTACTCCCTGTCGCTCAGCAGCGTCCCGGTCGACGATTTCGGTAACGCGCTCGCGTCGGCGAGGAACATGCGCCTGCGGCGAGACGGAGCGGGCAGGATCAATGGTAAGGTCAACTACGCCACCGACACCGACTACTTCCGAATCATCGCGACGCAGACGGGGTTGGTGCGCCTGGGGTTAAGCTCGCCGGGTCGGCGCAACGTGCTGCAGGGCCAACTATCCGCATACGACGCGGCGGGGACGCTTCTTGCCAGCGGAGCCGAGGGGGAGATTAGCTTCGATGTTGTTGCCGGTCAGGCTTATTACCTCAAGGCCGCCGGCGCTAATGACACCACCGGACGGTACAGAATCAACATTCGCCCGACGCGGCCGGCTTTTTTGGATGCGTCTAGTGAGGTTGATCCACCGGCCTCTGGTGCGCTGGGTATTACCGGCAGCATCGGCCCTGGAGGCGAGGGCGCCTACAAATTCACGACCGACGCCCGCGGTCGGTTCTACATTGAAATGAACGCTGCCGGCGGCGGTATCGATCCGTATCTGACCGTCTACGACGTCAACGGGAAGCGCGTTCGCTTCAACGACAACGCCTCGCGCGGGACGTTAGATAGCCTCGCCAAACTGTCCGTCAGGGCGTCCCAGACATATTACGTCGTCGCCTCGGCGGCGGGCGGAACGTCTGGGACGTATAATCTGACGCTCAGGAGCGTCCCGATTGACGATTACGGAAACACCCTGGCAGCCGCTAAGGCGAAGCGGCTCAACAGGGCCGGACGAGCCAGAGCCAACGGACGAATCCAGTATGGATCGGACGTTGACGTCCTTGCCCTCGTCGCCGCCAAGACAGGCACCATCCAGGCCGACATGAACGCCATCGGGAGGCGCAACAACCTGAGCAGCGAGCTGTTCGCCTACGATGCCGCCGGGAATCTGCTGACCGACAGCAGTGAGGTCGAAGGCGCCCAGATCAGCTTCAACGTCACCGCCGGTCAATGGTATTACATCTCGGCCGCCTCCTCGGACACCAGCACCGGACGTTATTCGATAAACATCGTCAACAATGAAGCCGCCCTGCCGGCACCTGGTCCGCTGGCAGACGCCCCGCAGCCCGACGGGGCCATCAGGACGCAGGTCGCTTCGCTGGCCGGCGGGTCACAGTTGGTTATTCGGGGAACCGACGCCGCCGACACCATTACGCTGAGCCAATCTTCCAGTTACATGACGCTGACGACGGCGTCGGGGACCCAGAGAATCTCCGGTACGTTCGCGGCGGTTGTCGTTTACGGATTCGGCGGCGATGACACAATCACACTAACCCATTCGGTCAGCGCCGCAAGCTGGGTGTTCGCCGGCGATGGTAACGATTCCGTTTTCGACGCCGGGACCGGCGCTGGTACGCTTTGGGGCGGTGCGGGCGACGATCTGCTCGTAACCGTCGGGGGCGGGGCCGATACGCTTACCGGCGGAAGCGGGCTGGATAGCTTCTGGTCCGATTCATCCGACACCGTCTCGGACGCATCCGCCGCGGAGAACGTCGCCGGTACGGTTCATCGGATAACCGCATTCTACCAGCCCCACACGACCAACCGCGCCTCGGTGAATTACGTCTCGCTGGAGATCGCCGGGCAGAACTACCTCGATCCGGCCTTGACCGGGTACGCCAGCAGGTACGCTAATTTCGCCTCCACCCCCGTCTTTGTCGACGGGGCTCAGTACGACGACGTAGAGCAGGGAATGGTCGGCGATTGTTACTACCTCGCTGTGCTGTCGAGTCTGGCCGATACAGATCCGAACATCGTCGAGCAGATGATCACGCCTCTGGGCGACGGGACCTACGCCGTGCGGTTCCATCGCAACGGGAATGAGGTATACCTGAGGCTGGACGCCGACCTGCCCGTCACGTATTCCGGGTCGCTCGCCTATGCACGCATCAACTCCGACGGCGAGCTGTGGGTTCCGCTTGTGGAGAAGGCCTACGCCTACTTCAGGTATGGAGCGAACTCGTACGCATCAATCGCTGGCGGGTGGATGTCGACGGTTAATAGGGAGATTACAAACACCTCGTCGCTGACGCGGTGGACCGGGGGGACCACTGCATATCTCTACCAGCTTCTGTCCAGCTCTCTGGCGTCCGGGCACGCAGTAACCCTCGGCAGCTACTCCAGCCCGCAGAGCCCCATCGTCGGGTCGCACGCATATGTCGTAATGTCGGTCGAGACGGTCGGGGCCGACCAGTTCGTGACCGTTTTCAATCCCTGGGGCGTGGACGGCCGCAGTTGGGACAACAACTACTACGACGGGCTGCTGACGATC
>SDBV01004335.1_pt1 | contig 20511 bp, 35 predicted proteins | sample 2277081 | NCBI WGS metagenome assembly SDBV01 (sample SAMN10402039, study PRJNA504765) | marine sediment metagenome | isolation source: marine sediment core GS10_PC15, 223 cmbsf | place: Arctic Ocean: Southern Knipovich Ridge | collected 2010 | reverse complement strand
ATTGCACCTGTCTGATAGACTATATCCATAGCCTTAACATCACCAAAGCCATCTGCATCCACATCAATTTCAAATGCATGGTCATCAGTTTCAGTTGAAGTGTGAATAACATCTAAATCTCCAACTACTGTAAGCCCAGCTCTTGGGTCTAAATTTTCTGTTTGTCCTATTGTAGCCCTGCCAACATCAGAATCCCAATGGAACCTATTTGAAAAAGTTACGTTTGATGTAAAGTTTACTTGACCTAAAACAATCAAATCCCCAGTCATTGTATCTCCCGATTCATTAACCCATATATCTGTTATATTTCCTAAACCAAAATTAGAGAAAGGCAAAGCTGTACCATTCCCTATTTTAAAAGCAGATCCTTCCGATTGCTTTTCATTGAATATATCCCAATCTGTAGATGATAAATAACCATCTGTAGAAGTATCTGATTGGATTATTGATATATCTGGAGTTGATCCACCAGAAGAACTTAAAGGGCCTGTTGCCGAAACTGATGATACATTACCAGTAAAAGAAATATCTACACTAGGGAAAGTTAGCTCTGTTGAAACTACATCATTATTCAAAATAATTAAACCTGCTACAAGAAGAAAAAAGATCAAGAAGTTCATCTTTAATACTTAAACTTCTTTAATTTTGGTTTTGGTATCCCCTTCACTATTTGGGATCTTGCTTTTGCTCTTTTGTTCACTTCTTTTTTCATAAACTTTCTTGTCTTTTTCAACACCTTTTTCCAGTTCGTCATAACTTTCTGCCTCCTTTTTTTGTTTATATTCCTCATTAAAATCTTCTGAATAAATACAAACACCAGTAAATATTTCTTTAATGTTCTCCCAAAAACTTTTTTGATGTTCTCGGTAGATTACTTTGTCAGTCATTTAACCACCAATAACTTCTGTCCCAGTTTGTACCTTAGCAAATTCAGTAGCTGCATCTTTAAAGGCATTTGCTACTTCTGACAATACTCCTATGTGCTTGAAGATATAATATAAAGATATGATGACAAGCAGAAAGACAAATGCCATTCCTATAAAGGGCATGATATGCTCTAAGAATTTGTTTTTGTATGGATTCTTGTATCGTTCCCATGCGTTCATGGCCCAAGCAACATCTTCATCTTGAACATTAAAAACAATTTGAGAATCATTAACTATTTTTGGGACCATATATTGAAAATTTTTTAATCCAGTTTGTAAAATATAAACAATTTTTTGCCCTTTAGAAGTTAAGATATATGGAATTTCATCTGGATCTAAACCAAACTTAGTTCTTCTTAATAAAAACAATCTATAATTAGTTTTCCTGTCGATAAATATTCCCCCTTTATCATCTTTCTGTTGTATGATCTGCCCATTAGCATCTTTGTCAAAAATTCTCACAACCCAATTATATCTTTTTATTCTATTTACATAAAAAGCGAAGGCATAGACAATCCCTATTCCTACAGCTCCAAGAATAGCCCTCATTCCCCATAGTCCTATTGTTGGTATCATATCTAAAAGTTTTGAATAATCTACCGCCATACTATTTTCCTCCGAACTTACTGAAAGGATTTAATGAAAATCCTCCCCTTGATTTAGTTAATTCTTGAGTGTGTTTAACTTCTGTAACAGATCCCTTCCAAAATTTTCTATCTCCCTCTTGAAATGGTCTTTTCATAAAACCTTGAATGAGCCTTAAAGAATTGCCAACAATCAAAAATCTATTCTTTCTATTAATCTCATAATGTTTTCTGTTGACCATCATTTCAGTTATAATATCACTCTTTGCGGTATCATACATTGTTTCCAGATCTGCCATATCAAAATTGCTTAATGTATTTGACTGGTGTATTATTGATTCAACCATTGACATAATTGCATTAATTCCCTTGTCATTAACTAAAGGATCTCCTATTTCTTCCATAGATCCATCTGTTTTTATTTTTAAAGATTTTAAGAATAATTGAAATTTATATAAATCATTAGAAGGATCAGTAAGATCTTTAATTGCAGATCCATATAATTCTCTTGGAGCAACATAAGCACCTGCTCCTCTTAATCTTCTTTCTTCCTCCTCCCTATCTTCCTCCCTATCTTCCTGATCATCATTTACCATTTTTTAATATTTATCTTATTTTTTATATTTAGTTCTTTTGATTCTGAGATGTCCTCTAACTCTCATCTTCTTTCGAGAGTGTGGTTTCTTTCTCATGTGTGCCTTTACTCTTTTTTGTTTACCCATCGTTACAAACCTCCAAACATATTAAAATCATCCTGCTTTCTTTTCTTTTTCTTTCCAGTTCCGAAGCCAGATAAAACCTGCATTGGTTTTGAAGAGCCTAAGCCAAGCCCCAATCCTGAACTTTTTGACGGCTTAATTGTGCCAAATATACGCTCCGCTTCTTTAGGCATCCTTTTTTCAAACTTTCTAGCAGCAGCACTAACCTTAACCAGTCCACGCCTTCCCTTCTCTGCAATTACTGCTCCTGTTTCAAGAGCCTTTTCTGTTGCCCTTATTCCTTTGCCTGTGAATTTTCCGACTGCAACTGTTCCTTTTCTTGCAGCTTTAATTCCTTCGCTTGTTACTTTAGTTACTTTTCTAACACCAGCTTTTGTTTTTTCTTTAGCTTGTCTTATAAATTTCTTTACACTTTCTTTTCTTCTATGAGATTTCAATTTTTCCAATGGTATAAAATCATCTGACATTTTTCATCACTCCTTCAATGGCCTTATTTCTAATCCTGTTAATGGGCCTTTAGGAAATGGGCCTTTGATATTTCTAAATGCTGCTATAACAGAAGAGATCTTTTTAGGATCAAATGGACTTATTAAAAAATCTTTTTCTTCTTTTTTCTTTTTAACTTTCTTTATTTTTGGTAATCCAAAAATAAGAGCAGGTGGTAGTATAAAAGGTTTTGTTGGTGGAGTTACTGGAAACTGTGGAGTTGTTGGAGCTGTAGTTGGAAAATCCAATGCAGGAGCTGTAATTGTGCCTATATCAAATCTAGGCGTTAATGCTAATCTAGGTGTTACTTTTGGTTTTTGTGCTATTCTTGGCTTTATTATAGGCTCAAATAAATGAGAAACTTTTGGCTCTATTAAAGGTGTAATTTCAGTTATTGGAGTTGCTTTTAATATTGGGGAGATTTTGCTTATTGGTCTTGTTCTCTCTATCGGGGAAACAGCAGAAATTAAACTTATTCTTGGTTTTATTCTCTCTCTTGCTTTAGGCAATCCAACTTCAATTCTTGCTCTTACTTTTCTTGCTCCCTTTTCAATAGTTCTTATGCCACCCAATAGATCGTGTGGCTTTAATAATCCAGATGGTGCTAATCCTATCTGTCCTTTTTTGCCTTTGATTATAAATCCAAATCTTGTCTGCTTTGTTTTTACTTCAACTCTAGGGACTTGACTTAATACAAATGCAGCTTTCTGTTCTGGTAATGGGAAGGATCTCCTTAATTGTAATTGTGTTTCTTTTTTCCCTAAACCACCAATAGAAATATCTCTCAATATACTTGCTTCAATTTCTGGCCCGAATATATCTAATTTCTGTGCCTCTGCTTTGCTTATAAATTCTGGTCTTTCGGTTAGGAATCTTAATTTTTCTGGTGTTATAACTTCACCTTTCAGAGTTGTTTGTAAAAATTTAGGTGGCTCTTTAGTTACAATAACAAAAGGTTTTAATTTAAAGCCAACTCCTTTCTCTGTTATTCTCGTCTCAAATTCTTTTAATCCCCTTTCAAATTTAAATGTTTTAATTCCTACAACTGCTTTTGTTACTCCAATTCTTGCAACTGCTCCTGCTTTTGCAGCAGCTCCAAATAACAATAAAGATGGTGTTTCTCTTGCAGTAGTTCTTAATACACCAACTGTTCTAAACTCTCTTTGTAATGATGGAATAGAAACTGCTACTGCTCCAACTGCAATAGGTGCTACAATAGTAGGAAATAATAATGCTGCTGCTCCAAATGCTGCTGCTATTGGAATTGCTTTAACTGCTCTTGGTATTCCTACAGATACAAGTTCTGCACCTGCTGCTACTAATGGAGACCCGAAAAGAATCTGTCTTGATAATTTTTCTTTTCTTTTTAATCCAGGAGTTAATTCAAGTTCTTCTTTTGGTACTGGCCCAATAGCTCCTAAAGGTGTAAATCTTTTTTCTAAGAATGTTTTTGGTTGTGTGGGTTTAACTTCTAATTTTCCTGGTATGCCTAAAATTGTTAAAGGTAATCCCCCTGTAGTCAATATTTTTCTTTCTCTCTCAATTCTATCTCCAATCCTTTTAGAAGGAGTAACTTGAAATGGAAGTGGCTTTGTTGGTTTTGGTTTAAATTCTTCAACTGTTTTTCCAGTAGTCTTTTTTACAAACTGCTTTTCTCCAATGCTTATTTCTTTTCCTGCTGCTGCTTTCTTAATTATCTTCTCTGTTCTTTCTCTTGCTCTCCTTATATCTCTGCCTCTTTCAGAAGGGACAGGCCCAACAATTACTTCTCTAAAACCTGGCTCTCCTGGCTTAATTTTTTCAATTCCTATAGAAGTATCACGACCTAGAGCTTTACTTGCTCTATCTGCTAACTTTTCTGCTTCTTCTCTTGTATCTGCAATAAAAACTGTTGATTTAACTCTTCCAAATCTACCTGTTGTAACAGATACAACTCTAAACTTTCCTTGACCTTGCACCATCTTTTATACTTAAATTATTAGGAAAGTTTAAATATTTTACCATTTAAACAGGGGTTGGAGTTAGGATGGAAGAGGAATTTAGAGAGCAATCAGAGTTTAACATGGCGATTTATACGCTAGGTAGGCTCAACTATTCTCTTTATTTATGCAGTGAACACATGAGAAACATGGATTTAAGTGCATGGTTTTTTGAACAAATTAATCTTTATTCAGAAGTATCTACCGAGATGAAAGGGGACATGATCTCAATGTTATCTAATGGAAAAGAAAAAGATAAAAAAATTCATAAAAAAGACGAATTAATCAAGATGGAAAATTACATAAAGGAATTAGAGCCATTAGTCGAACAATACAACAATAATAGAATTAAAACTGTTATGTTGAAGAAAGAATTATTTACAAAATTGAGATATATGAATATGTTTTTAAGAAAAATAATGAAGGCTTCTGGATTGTTATTAAAAATGAAAGGGGATGCAGGTAGTGCCTTATGAAAGTTAAAGTCAATGGAATGTCTTATTATATTGATGGATTCTTAAAGCAAAATTTAGATAGAGCAAAGGAGATTGTTAAAAAAGATTTTGACATGATTATTCTTTATGATGGTTATGAGGGATCTGGAAAATCTGTCAAATGTATGCAGGATGCTTATTATTTTGATCCTACATTAACACTTGATAGGGTATGCTTTACTCCAAGAGAATTTTCTAAATCAATCAGAGAAGCTAAACCTTTTCAAGCTGTGATCTATGATGAAGCATATACTGGGTTGAGTTCAAGAGCAGCTATGAGTTTGATCAATAGAACATTAATTAAGATGTTGGCAGAGATAAGGCAGAAGAATTTGTTTGTTGCAATAGTAATGCCAACCTTTTTTGACCTGGATAGATACGCTGCGATCTGGAGGAGTAGAGCATTAGTCCATGTGTATATGAAAAGGAATTATCAAAGAGGATTCTTTACTTTCTTTAACATGGAAAAGAAAAAGCAATTATATTTGCTTGGAAAGAAGTTTTATAGTTATTCAAGACCTCATTCAAATTTTTATGGTAAATTTACCAACTTTTATCCTTTGGATGAAGCAGAATACAGGAAAAAGAAAAAGGATTCTCTAACTAAGCAACAATCGAATGAGGAGGAAGTCCTCTTGCAACAGATGGCTCAGAAAAGGATGTTTGTTAATCTTTTGAGTGTGAAAGACATTACACACAAGAAGAAAGCAGAAATATTAGGAACATCTGAATCAACTTACTGGCTATGGTTAAAAAAGCACAATGAAATGGGGGAATTAGAGTGATTTCCTAGTAAAAAGTTTCCCACACCGAGCCTTTTATTATATGAATAACTTAATTGAATCACAGAGAAATTTTTTGAAAGAAAAAAGAAACAACATGATCATCAAAAGATATGATTGGATACTATACATAGTCTGCCTGGTTACATTGGTTGTTGCAGGTTATGATCTGCTGCATCTCAAGCAGATAGAACATAAGACATTAGAGAAATGTAATGATCATTGGCAGAGAGAGTTTGTGAATAAGTGTATATATCCGGGCTATCCCATAGTGCCTAAAAGTGAAAACTTCATATATGATCTTAACATCAGTTCCATAAAGACAGAGATATAAACCTCTACCTACAGGGCTTAGGGTATGGCCCTGTGGGTTTTATGATCAAAAAAATGTTTTTTAAATTTCTTGATTGGTTAGGCTATATTGGATATTTTACTCCATTATTTTGGATTGTATTTATTGTTTGGGCTACAGTTGAAGATATGAGATTTGGAGAGGCTAATTCTAAAAAAATATTAAAAAAATTGAGATTGGTTTTTGGTGTTTTGTTTATGGTGATATTTGTTGTATATTACACTCTGAGGGTTATTATATCTTTTTAGGGAAAAAGGGCAAAACAAGAGGTTTCTGTGTGTTTGAGGGCTATTGTGGGGGGGGGGTTGAATATTATAGAAAGGTTTAAAAGGGAGCATTAAAATAAAAGAATTAAAATCTTATTGTTGAAGTGAGAATAAATCTCACCACAACAGAATAAGAAACAAAAAATTCTCCAAAGGCATAGGAGTAAAGTTTCTTATTCTTTTTAAACTTTGTGGTTATTTAGCTTAGGCTATGGGTTTTTTCTTTCTTCTCGAACACAAAAAAGATGGTGTTATTCAAAATCAAAAAAAAAGGGTGTTGCCTTTGTCCTAGATAATATTACCTAGTCTAAAGATACCTCTCAAATTATTGTTAGAAAGGATCAATAGATCTGAAGGTTGCGGCCTTTCGGTATGCAGGAAGAAATTAACTGCATCATGGTTGATACGGGAGCTGTGGGTTGTTTTTGCTAAAGCAGCATAACGCAAACAAAGCCAACCCCTAATTATAATTTGTAGGAAACGCTGATAGATCCTAAGCTGATTTTACTGTTTTGGGATCTCTTGCCTTTTTTTCTAAAAAAAACAGAAAAGGCAGCGTAGCGGTGTCTTTTTTTTTATTTTTAGTTTTTTATAATTATAAATATTTTTTATTTTATTTTATTATTATAGATACAACATTTTTTATTTTTTTATCGAAAATAGAAAAATAGAAAAATATATATATAACCTAGTATATACTAGGTTATACTAAGGAAGGAGTTGATGATCATGGATAAAAAACAAAGCTGGAAAGAAAGAGCAAAAGAATTATACAACAGAAAAAGATATGATGATTGTTTAGAATTACTTTATAAAAAAACATTTACAACTAAATTTCAGATATGGGGATTAATATTATTGAGTTATACATTATCTACAATTTCTGTTATCTTGAGTTTAAATATCCAAGAAGGTAATGTTGCTGCTGCTGTTGCTGTTGTTGCTGTTGCTGCTGCTGTTGTTGCTGTTGCTGCTGTTGGTGCTGCTGTTGTTGCTGTTGGTGCTGGTGCTGGTGCTGTTGCTGTTGCTGCTGTTGCTGTTGCTGTTGCTGCTGCTGTTGCTGTTGCTGTTGCTGTTGCTGTTGTTGCTGTTGCTGCTGTTGCTGCTGTTGCTGCTGCTGTTGGTGCTGCTGCTGCTGCTGCTGGTGCTGTTGGTGCTGCTGTTGTTGCTGCTGGTGCTGTTGTTGCTGTTGTTGCTGCTGTTGTTGCTGTTGTTGCTGGTGCTGCTGCTGTTGCCGATAATAATTTTATAGTTAAGATAATTTGTAAAATATCTTTAATAAAAACAATAAAAACCAAACAGGGTTTACGATATGAAAAATAAAATAGCAGTCATCAAAAATATGAATAAGGATTCATGGAACTGGTTTGTGGGTTACTGCAAACAAAAAGGAAAAACACTAGCAGAGATTATGGAAACAATCATTAAAAATATTCAGAAGAAACAATGAAAAATATAAAACAAAAAATAAGAGAAATATTGGATAGAGCATACTCAACTTATGGTAATCAGAATGATTTTGATATAGATTCTGCTTTAGAGGAACTTGTAAAATTATTCAAAAAACGGGGGAAGATTAAATGAAACAAACAACATATCATTGTGATTATTGTGGGGTAAAAATAAATAAAAAAAATAATGTTAAAAATATAAAAACTATTTGGAAAATTTTTTATGTTGTGCTGATGGATCAACCTGAAGTGGTTGGTGGTGATGGTTGTATTGATTGTTATAAATCATATCTTGAATGGATTAAGTCAAGAGAAAGACACTCTACTTTACTTTAAAAATGAAATTTAGTAAAACTTTAGACGGAAAAGTGTATTTAGAACACCAAAAACTAAAGACTAGAGATAGGGCTAGCATACAATTTGAGTTCACAGAATCTTATCTTAAAAAATTAGATCAAGAAAATGAATAATTGGAGTTGATAAAATTGATAAAAATTGTAAAAAAATTAACGGATTTAAAACAAGATTGGAAGTGGTATCGTAAAAAACCAGTTCCAGTTAAGGCTACAGAAATTGTTGAGGATGAGGTTGAAGTTCATACACGAGAAGGCATATTAAAAGGCTATAAAGGTGATTTTTTAATTAAAGGAGTTGAAGGGGAAATATATCCTTGTGGTAAAAATATTTTTTGGAAAACTTATGAAAAACTTAAGGGGAAGTGATTAATAATATTTAAAAAATTATGGAGCTGATGGAAATGGATGAAGAAATAATTAAAAAATTTGGAAGAGATATGAGATATATAAAAATGGCATTGACCGCATTGGTTTTGACTAGCCTTCTCAATGCTTTTTTAACATTAATTTAAACAATGAATTTATCTGAAAGAATTAAAAGATTTTTTTTTGGAAAAAGATGTACTAGTTGTGGAGCTAGGAATCCAATCCAATTTAAGGGAAATTTGTATTGTATCCTCTGCGAGAAAGAACAATTAGATAAAGCAATTTTTGATAAGTTATAATGAAAATTAAAATTAAAATAAAAACACCAAAAGGAAACGCACAGGCAATAGAGAAAAAAATAAAATTTATATTCTTACCGAGAGGATTAAAGCATCAGTTAGAAACAACCAAAGAGGATGATCAGATCATCTGGAAAGTTGAGGATGATCCTAGAAAAGTAATGAATCTGATAAGGACTGTTTCAATGTGGGATACAATAATAACTGGTATTTTTGGCAGCAAACTTTTAAGAAAGGTAGCGGACAGATCATTAAAAGACGGATCTGTTGAAGATCTTGAAGAAATGCTTGTAAATCATACTAGCGTTGAGGTTATAAGAGGAGAATGAATAAAAATAATAGGCAAGGGATATTTTTTATTTCAATATTTGTAGTTATGTTCACAGGGCCTTATCTTTTAAATTGGACAACTTACCAATCTGTGATATTATTATGTTTTTTTGCTATAGTAATGAAATTAACAGATATTGAAGAAACAATAGAAAATGTCATGGTTTAGAAAGAAAGGGAAGTATTGGTATTTTGTCGAGAGAGTTAGAGGCAAAGAGATCCAGCACTATATAGGGGATGATGCTACTGTTAAGAGGGGGTTGTGTATAAATGGAAAAACCAAACATTGAATTTAAGGGAATAAAATATCAGAAGATTGGTTGTAGAAATTGTGGAGAAGGAGATCATATATGGAATATCTATTCAGATAAATATAATTTTGTTGCTAAATGTGGCACCTGCGGTCATACACTTTTATTAATAACTCATACAGTTTACAAGATATTCCAGATAAATTACTGCCTAAAAAAAATGTTAGGGCCTGAAATAGATCTAAACAAAGAAAAAATCCTGTCGTCTAAACATAGATCAGGCCTTGCAGCAGCTGGTCCGGAGCTTAGGACCTGAGATACTGCCTAAGAAAATGAATCTTGTTGAATTTTTTTGTGGAAGTGGAATAATATCCCGGACATTCAAAGATAAAGGACATGCTACTTTTTCTATTGATATAAGAAAGCGTAAAGGTATTTGTGAGCCTGATCTGAGAAAGGATATTATGGAGGTTTCTATCCAGGACATTCCATTTGAAAAGTGCCACGTGCTTTGGGCCTCTCCACCATGTGATGTATGGAGTTATGCTTCAAATGATTTTCATTGGGATAAATGGGGTTATCCAAAAACAATGAAGTGCCTGGAAAGTATCAAGATCATAAAAAAGTGCCTCGAACTTATAGAACAGATAAGTCCGGACTACTTCTTTATTGAGAATCCTAGGGGCAGATTAAGGAATAATCCAATAATGAAAGATTTTCTCAAAAGAAACGAAGGAATGACCGAGAGCTTGACACTTTCCAGTTATGGATTTGATACAACAAAGCCCACTAATATTTTTACTAATGCTATTGATTGGCAGCCTTTGCCAATGGATGCTTATGGCAGGGGAGCAAAAGTCCTGGCTAAATTAGATAACATGACAAGATGCAGCAGACAAAAAGTACCGCGCCCTTTAGCTGAGGAAATACTGCAATATTGTGAAAATAAGTACCAGGTACTTTATGAAACTATCAAGCCATGCTCTGGTATGCACGACAAGGAGGGGTTATAGTGATAAAATGAAAAGACATAAATGTACCTTGTGCCGGAGAAAGAGACTTGAGACTTTTTTACGGTCAGTAAGGCCATCCGATAAGCCCGGCTCAAGAACATGGATTTGTGAGAGCCAATGTTTTGATGCAAGAATACAGGGAACTGCATTGTCTTTTCTTCAGGGTAGAAAGTCAGATGTGGCCATGGCCACAAGGGCTAATGGATATCAAGGACAGTCCCTCCTGCAGGATGGACTGTCTAATGTACCGGGTAAAAAGCTTATCTTGGATGCTTGTTGTGGCAATAGAATGTTTTGGTTCAATAAAAATCATCCATTAGCGGTTTATGCTGATATTAAGTCTGATGTAGATCCTGATATTGTTCAAGACTTTCAGAAATTACCCTATTCTAATAAATTATTCAAACTTGTAGTCTTTGATCCCCCCCATCTTTTTGATAAGAGTAGTTGGATAAATGAAAAGTATGGTGTCTTGTCAATTGAAGAATGGCCTATGCAGATGCTGCAAGGCTTCAATGAATGTATGAGAGTTCTTGAGGATTATGGTATATTGATATTTAAATGGTCTCAAGGATCTATATCAGTGTCCACAATCCTATCTGTTATTGGAATTGAGCCGCTTTTTGGACATAATTCTGATAAAAAATCACATACCCATTGGATGTGTTTTATGAAAATACCTAATAAAAATGGCAAAAAGAAAGCTAGTAAGTAAATCATTCAGAATTGATCCTGAGAAAGAAATTATTATAATAATAACAGGCGAGGAGAGAATAGGTATGAGTTCATTCAGTATAAATTTATCAAAACATATTGATAATTGTTTCAATGAAAGCAGCAATCTATAGCCGGATCAGTACAGATAAACAGGAATCAGAAAATCAATTATTGCAGCTTAGAGAATACTGTAAGACTTCTAACTATAAAATCTATAAAGAGTATGTTGATGTGATAAGTGGCAAAGAAGAAAAGAGACCTCAATTTGATAGATTATTCAGATCTGCACATAAAAAGCAGTTTGATATAGTTCTTTTTTGGGATATTTCAAGATTCTCAAGATCCGGTACTCTATTCACATTACAGAAGCTACAGGAACTTGATAATTTAGGCATTAAATGGCATAGCTATAGTGATCCCTATTTTAGCAGTTTAGGGGATTTTAAGGATGTTGTGCTGTCTATAATGGCTACTCTGGCAAAGATTGAAAGAAAAAAGATTTCAGAAAGAACTAAGGCAGGATTGGAGAGAGCAAAATTATATGGTAGATATGCAGGCAGGCCTAAGAAAGATCCTAGCTTATATACTCATTATTGTAGTGTGCCTGGATGCAGGGTAAGAATAGAAAGAAAAGCAAGAGTGTGTTATAAACATAACAAAAAAAGGGGTATCAAAAAAACCAAAGATTTCTCCTCTAAATAATGTTTAAAATATTCATACAAGAAAACGGTCGTTTTTTTGCAATATACTCAAAAAAAGCATTTGTATTACATTCTAAAATTTCACTAATAGATTATTAATTATTTGTATGACAAATTTTATTGAAGGCATAGATCAGCAAAATAATCCAACTTAACAGAAAAAGTCCTGTTTTTGGAATGTTTATCTTCCAATATTAGGCCCAAATGACCTAACTACAAAGAACAGAATAATTGATAAAATAAACACAGTAACAATCAACCCAATCCAATCAGTAGCAATATTTGAAACTTCTGCTGATACAGCAGCAGTTGCATCCCTTGTTGCAGTAGCAAAATTTTTATAATCATAAATGGCATAAAAATTTTCTGTGTCGTTTGCTAAACAATCCCCTATACTACCGCTAAAATCAATAGTCTGATTATACCAAATAAAATATCCCTCTGTTGTGTTTATTGTATAACAGTTAGTTGGAAGAATAGTTGATCCATTCCAAACAGCTATGACCTTTGTTATATTTCCAAAATCAAGATTAACTGTTGAGTTTATAGTAACTGCCACACTATCATTATAACCAATCCCTTTATAAAAAGTAGTAGAACTCAATTTGTCTAAAGTTATAATACCCACACCAATAATCATGCCTACAAGAACAATCAACAGAACAAAAGAATAGAGTTTCTCAACTCCTATTTCTTGCCCTTTTTTATCTTTAGAGAGACTTGCCATTTTTCCTTAATGGTAGTCTTAACCCCTTCCAGCTGCTGCTCCACCAAAGCTCCTTACAACTAAAAACAAGATGATGCTCAATATTGCAACTGTAACGATTAGCCCAAGCCAATCAGTAGCAATATTTGCAACTTCTGCTCTTGTTGCGTTAATCGCTGCGGAGGCAGTTGCAGTTACACCAGAAGATGTACTGAACTTATCAAGTGTCAAAACTCCGACACCAATAATCATACCTACCAAAACAATCAACAGAACAAATTGATAGAGTTGATTAACTTCTAAACCCTTTCGAGATTTTAAAAGTTTCTTTAAACTCATCATACAATCCCTTGAGAATCAGTTATATTTAAATCTAACCTATAATAATTCTATGTTTTTGTGAATTGAATATAAAAGCCTCCAAATGCAAATATTATTCCAAAACCTATTATAAAAGAAAAATTAAGAAGATTTATTGATGTCAAAATAATTGATAAAACAAAACATAAAAAGCTACTAGCAGTTATAGCTTCAGTAATTTCATATCTTTTTGTAAATTGTGTAAGAAGAATCAAAAATATTACTAGCATAAACATCATGCCCACAATACCATTTGTAACTTGATTTGTAAATACAATTATATCATAAAATGTTTTTGCAGTCGTTAGATTTGTTAGATTTGTTACCATTTTTAAAATTCTTTTCCAAACATTAGTGTTATTACTGAAAATATGAACATAACAACAAGTAATGAAATAATCAATGTAGGAATCCATGTCGGCAAATGTAAAACAGTTGCTAAACCTCTAAAAGCTTCATCTACAAATCCAAATGATTTGAATATAAATCTAACAACGCCCCAAGAAGTCTGTATAAATGCAACAGGTAGAGTTATAGCACTCTCTAAAAATGTTTGTTCTTTTGCTCCAACCTCTTCAATATCTTCTTTTACTGTTGTTATGTCATCTGTTAGATCATCAAATACATTAAAAGTTCTATTCCATGCTTCAAGTTGTTGCACACTTGATAATCCTCCACCCTGGCTGCTTAGAAGATCATCAACTTGTGAATCACCATCTCCACTACTTCCACTTATCACTAAACTTAAAATAGTAACCATTCCAGAGATAAGCATAGTAAAAACTATTGTTGCATAAAAAAAGTGTCTAGGTAGTGCCAGGCCCATTATCTTCTCCTCTCCAAAAGTATAGCAATTACAATTCCAACCACACTAATTATTGTTATTACAGATATAGTCATAAAATTAAGTAAACTCAATGTATGCAATACAATTAATGAAAAAATCATTATTACGATTGCAATAGCAGGAGAAATGATTGCTCCTGCAATCGTGAGAGTTAATACAATTCCAACTGACCATAAACCTGCTTCATTCTTTCCAATATCCTCTAACTTAAACAATTTATTAATGATTTTTGATATAATTATAACCCTAAATGGAGTTTCATCACTTGCTGATTTATAGATCATGGCTTTGATGATTCCATTATATCCTGTTGTATCACAATTAATAGTTCCAGAACTTGAAGATACTGTTGTATCACATATAACAGTTGATTGAGTTCCAGATTCTTGTGAAACAACTAATCTAACGCTTGAAGTTAGTCCTGTTGTGTCAGTAAAATTTAATTGAAATATCTCAGTATTATTATCATATCCGGTCATTATATGTAAATCAAATTCACTTACAATCTCTGCCCTTTCGACTATAAAAGTTACATCACATATATCATCTATATCACATAAAAATTTTATTGTGCCAGTATTATCTATAACTGTTAAATCATCTATGAAATTTAATCTATAATTTTGTGTGCCTTCAACAATATTAAATAAAATTTTTCCAAATTCATCACTTTGATCCATCTGAACAGTTCTCCAATTATTTTCACCAGGATAAAATCTTTGCAATTCTGCAAATATAAAAGAAAAAAAGTTAAAATCGATATCTCTTAATATCCCTCTCAATTCATCTATTCCAGTCTGTGAATCAAAATTATATAAATTTAATAGACTTGTATTTGTTGTTAATCTTGCAGATCTTAAAAACCACTTTTCATCAAAACCTCCGCTTGTATTGTAAAAAATCACAGAATTTACATTTAAAGTTGTATTGGGAAATATACAAATAGAATAATTTGATGCTCCCTCTAAATTAAAAGTAAAATTGATTAATTTACTGCTGTCATTAGTCCATACATTAAAAATAGCATCAATAGATGCCTCTAAAGGTTGTGTGGGTGATTCTTCATTAAATATGCTTATATTTAATGTTGGAACATTTGTTAAACTTCCACATTCTGCAAGTTGTATTCTATTGATTGTTTGTGTGAAATTTATTGTTGTTAAACTGGATGTATTTAAAATAAAATTAAAGAAAAAAATTGAATTAGTTATATTTTGAGATACTTGTGGAATAGTAAAATTAATTGAAAGATTTAATTGATTTGTTGATGTTAAGTTTAAAACATTATAAGTTACACCATTATAATTCAAAGTACCATTTCCTTCTAAAACAATATCTGCAAAGTCAATAATTAATGTAATTTCATCTTTTGTTGTCTCTACAACCTCACTTGTAAATATTGCAGTATAATTAAAAATATAATAATCCCATAATTTCTGCTCACAGTTTAGATCTCCTGCCGATTCAAATTCCAATTCATAACCATAAAGATTTGATATTTCAATAACAACTTTCTTTTCATTAATCCTTATAATCTTATAATTTGCCAATGGCTGAGATTTTAAATTGTGGTCAACCCACTTCTGATTATCAACAATAAGCCAGGCATCATAGCCTTTTTGATTTCCATAAATAAAAACTTTTTTCTTCCCTTCTACTATAAATCTTCTTGTTGCCCCATCCATTAAAGTTTTAGAAATATATTTGAATTTGTACTTGCTTGTCTCTTTTGTAACTATCACATCATCCCATTCATTTGAATTTTCAGCACCTATAATAAGCCCATTATCAAATCTTATTTTTTTATTAGATCCTTTATTATAGCTCCAATCTCCTATTTCATTTGCAGTATGAGCATCACAAAACTCTGCTTTTATTGTATGCCTTCCAACACTTAAATTTGTTACATTCATACTTCCATTAAAAATAAAATTTGTTGTATTCAACCCAGTATCATTAAATAAATAATTACCATCGCCATCAGTTACATTAAAAGAATAGATCTGTAAGTTATCAGTAAAATTTATTTGAAATGTAAAATTTCCTTTGCTATATGTGAGGGTATGATTATTGTCTAAAGTTGATGCAATTCCAGGAGCAGTTCTATCAATGGTAAATCTTACTGTATTATTTCTAACAGTACCAACTGAATTATTAGCAAATATCATAATGTGATATTCAATATTATCAATCAGTGTACCATTCATGCTAAAGTTAAAATTATCAAAAGCACCATCAAGTTTAAAATTAGAGTTGTTAATCCATGTTTCATCTACATTTCCATTATCCACAATAGCAGTTCCATTGATTGCAATATGATAAGTAATATTATCTAGTTTAGCCCCATCACTTGGATTAGTAATTGTTATTACTGGTGATGCTTCCACAAAAGGATTACAAGAATTATTGTCATTAAATAAATCAGCTCTTTCTTGTGATGTTAATGCTCTGTCCCATATTCCAACTTCATCAATCAATCCATCCCAAGTATTAGTTGGGGCGGCAGCAGCATCAAATTTTCCCCCTAATGCCCCAACAACTACAGTAGTTAAGTCTATTGTGGTGGCTGTTTGGCTACCAATAGCAACATTATCCTTCCAAAAACCAACTATTCCACCATCTGTGTCTAGCTCAGACATCCAAAAATGCCAGTCTGTATCCGCCATCGCCCCAGTAGATACTATATTTTCAGGGCCTCCAGCAAATACATAGCTTCTTGTTGATATACCAGCTCTATGATGGAAAAACCATATCAAATTAGCCCCTCCATCACCCATAGAGAAAGGGTGCATATCATTTGCTGTCTCTATCTTTATCCACATACCAACAGTCATAGGTCCTCCTGTGTCTAAAGCGAGTATAGTATCTGTTACGTTAATCCAGTCACTTTCTCCCCTCTCAAAGTCACAAGCATTTCCTATTTTTCCACCGCCTACATTATCAGCTCCTTGATTTGTTCCATCCAAGCCAATACTACTGTCATCTGTAAAACAATCAATATCAAAAGTAAAATATCCTATTGCATCGTCAGAGGCAGTACATTCAGCATAAGTTATATATGGAATTAATAAAAACATTACAATAATCAAAATTGTTATTTTATGTTTCATTCTGCAAAGGATGGTTTAGCAAACATCACCATCATTCCAATAAAACCAATTACTGTAATATATATTGGAAAATTAGACAATATCAGATCCATAATCGGGAGTTCGGCAACAGTATCAACAAAAATAGTTTTTGTGCTTACTTTCTCCCATACAAAAGAAAGAATTGCACTCACAGCAATTAATATAATAAGAGCAATAAAATAAATGAATGCAAAAAGAGGATGCCCACCAACGAGCCATCCAGTTATGATAATTGCTAGAGTAAGACCAATCAATAAAATAAAAAGAACATAATCTAATCTATCAGTTAGATCCTTTGTTGTATTTAAAGAATCTACTGCTGCCTGGCTAGAATTAAAAGCTGTTGAATTTGTCGCTTTATCTACAAATTCAGTATAGGTATATTTTACAGTAAGAAACATAATTGCAGCAGCAAACACAATAACCATAGTCAACCCAATGTCCTGGATACTTGCTTTTTTTTGTTTCATCTCTTTTTTTTCTTTTTTAAAAATATATCAGCCAACACAAATTTATTCATCATTTTGTCGACTTCCATAGCGACAGGAGTTAATTCTGCCATTTTTTCAAAAGCTCTTGAATCCTTTTTAATGTCATAAATAGTTTTTATATTATCTAATTCAATTAATACTCTAGGTGGTACATACTTCATTCCCCCTTTTTGTCTCATTCATATTCACCAGTCTTATGTCTCTTGTTGCTAAACATCATAAAAATATCATAAATAAAGGTAATCAAGAAAATAAAAAATAAGGCAACAAAACTCATTCCATAAATCCAAGTTGAATCTCCAATAGTATTTATTAAATTTGGAGAGTTAAAAAATTCTATAATCACGACTGTACTATAATGATAAGCCTGAAATATAAAAACAAAACCCAATAAGATTAATCCTAATTTTAAGGCCCAATATTTTTCTGGATTAAGCATCCAAGATACTATCAATAAAAATAATGCTATGAATAAAGGGATCACAACTAACATTCCAAATATCATATTATCCTCAACTCCAATAATAAAATCGCAAGTTTCTGCGACAAATGATGATCCAAGAGTACAATTTTGTCTGCAAAAATATTTTCCAACTTTACTTGTATTGTATGTATAATTGTGCCATCCTCCTCCAATTTCATTCATTACATCATTTAATTTTAAGCTAAAATTTTCAGTTCTTATTTGCACATTGCAAGTTGCTCCTGAAACATCACCAGTTGAATTTGTTAGATGTATGCTTAAATCAAAAACTTCTCTTGGTTTGTATGTTTCTATCAAACCTTTGTCTGCTAAAACAAAGCTCGATACAAAAATTAAAATTAATATTAGTACCCATTTTGTCATTTTGCTTCAAGTAGTTCTATTCTTGCTGTTAAGTTTTGGATTAATATGTCTTTAGCATCGCTTTCTAATTCAAGTTGATTAACTCTGATACTTAAATTGCTTATACTGATGCTATGATTAGTTATAGTAGTATTTAAAGAAGCCATATTAGCAATTAAGCTATCTATGAAAGCTTTGTCAATTCCTCCGCTTATTGAATCAACCTCTGCTTTGAGTTCTTGGATTGCCCATACTAATTCCCAATCTTCAAACTGATTGCTATTGCTACCAAAATCCTCATAACTTGAATGATATGTAAAATTTCTTTGAGGGACATTTACATCAATAACTGTAATATTTGAAGAATTGTCAATGTATTTCTCTCTTGTTATTCCTTCAAAATCATCAAGAATATTTTTTGGGGTAGTATCAAGTGTCATGTCTACTTTATAATTTGGTAATATGTCTCCTGCATTTACTAACCCAATTAACAAAACTAACATCATTGCTATTATTATTTTTTTCATTCTAGTTAAAACTCCTTGATAATTCATAATAAGTACCACCATCCATCCACAATACTAAGAAATCCTCTGAACCCATAGCAAAGTTACCTGCTAAGGCTAAGTTGCCACCATCTACAAAAGTTGGTGTTCTTGCTCCACTAACTGACTTTAATATTAATATAGAACCTTCTGATGCTCCTGTTATTGAAACTATGTTATCTGCTCCTGCTCCTCCAAAAGTATCTACTCTATGACTTGTTGCTGTTACTGTTAATGCTCCTCCACTTGTCGGAATTACGTCTCCGATTCTATCTACTGATAAGAAATTAGTAACATCTAAACTTTTTTGAGCCCGTACATTACCGCCAGAAAGAACACTAAAAGCAACAAATCCATTAGAAATTAAATCAACTGTTCCCAAAGCCCCATTTATTCCAGAGTTGGTATCATCAATAGATATATCTAAGGTTGGAGCATCTGTTCCAATACCTACATTTCCCCTCGGGAAAACCACTTGGTCAACTGTCATTCCAGTTCTGTCTACTTCTAAAAAAGTTACTGCTGAATTGATTGCATCATTTATTAACTCCATGGTAAATTGTTCCCCGTCTGCTGTCATTCTCCAAATACTATTGTCAGTTGTTACTCCTGTTTCTATTAATGAGATATGCGGAGCTGTTGCTTCTGCATATATAGAACCTTTAGCTGCGTTGCTTGTGCTTTTTATTTGCCCATTAACTTCAAGTTTGACATCTGGGTCTATTACTCCAATCCCGACGTTACCTTCTACAATTAAATCATCGCCAACAAACAAATCCTTAGTAAAATTCCCATAACCAGTAACTATCATCTTAACCGCGGTTATAGCCACATGGATTAATTCCATTGCATTTACCTCTTTAACAACACCAAAAGATTCAACTTCTCTTGTTATATTTACCCTACCATCACTTGCTTTAATTCTCCATACTTTTCCGTCAGTTGGGCCGCCGCTTGTATCATTCAAAAGTATTATAGCTGCATCATCCATAATTTTCAATTTTCCCCTTATATCTAATTTAGCGCTTGGACTTGTTGTTCCAATTCCGACTTCCCCTGTTGATTTAATAGTCATCGCTGTTGTAGCCCCACTAGCATCATTTGAAACTTTAAAGTATAATCCTGCTTGATTGTTATCTCCTACATTAAATCCAACTATTTCAGATGTTTTTCCAGAAACAGAATTATCAAAAACAAGTCCTGCAAATTCTCCATCAACATTTATCTGTTCTCCACTTATGGTTATATTTCTTTTTACTGGTACAGCATTAAAAGTATCTTCCCCGACATGCAAAAGAGAAGTTGGACTTGTAGTTCCTATGCCTACATTTCCCCCTTGTAAATTCAGAACAGTAGCACCACTTGAATCTCCTAAATGTAAATCTCCAACCTCAGCTTGAAGATATATGTCTGTATTTGGACTTGAACCATCTCCTACATATCCTGTCCTATTCCAATTTCCTCCATCTGTGCCGCCAAATTCAATAAAAGCTGTAGTAGCGCCAGCAGTGGCGCCTGAATCTCTAATTCGCA
>SDBV01004334.1_pt1 | contig 20513 bp, 19 predicted proteins | sample 2277081 | NCBI WGS metagenome assembly SDBV01 (sample SAMN10402039, study PRJNA504765) | marine sediment metagenome | isolation source: marine sediment core GS10_PC15, 223 cmbsf | place: Arctic Ocean: Southern Knipovich Ridge | collected 2010 | reverse complement strand
ATTGGAGCGGGCGTCCATTTTGGCCACGGATCGAGTCGTTGGAATCCGAAGATGAAGCCTTATATCTTCGGCACCCGTAACAAGATCCACATTATTGATGTGAAAGAAACACTAAAGGGGCTGGTAATATCTAAAAAGCTTCTTGCCGAGGTGGTTTCTTCTGGAAAAGATGTTGTTTTTGTAGGCACTAAGCGTCAGGCACGCGATGCGGTGAAAAACGCAGCGGAAAAATGCGGTATGCATTGTGTTTCCGAGCGTTGGCTTGGCGGGATGCTTACTAATTTTCGCACGGTTCGTTCGCGGCTTCAGAGGCTCGAAGAGTTAGAGCAGATCGAAGCAGCCGGCAAGATCGCCGAAGAGAGCAAGAAACAGGCTTCTCGCATGAAACGTGAGATGCGAAAGATATCAACAAACCTTGGGGGTGTCCGCAAGATGAATCGTCTGCCCGGCGCTGTTATTGTGGTGGACGTTAATACCGAACATCTTGCGCTGCGTGAAGCACGCAAACTTGGAATAGTTACGATTGGTGTTATCGATACCAACTCCAATCCTGATAATGTCGATGTTGTGATCCCTGCAAATGATGACTCGATCAAAGCGATTGAGCTTATCCTCGGCGAGTTAGCTGAGGCTGTTTCAACCGGCAAGACGATGGTCAATCCTGCCGCTGCAACGAGGCCTGTTCGAGGGAGATCAAAACGATCGGCACTTGCCAGTGCTGCCGATGACAGTGTGCCTGCCCCTGTTGCCAAACCTGCTCCGGCTGAAACGAAAGCAAAAGCCGCAGAAACTGTTGCGACGAAGGCCCAAGCTGATGCTGAACCTGCAAGTGAAGAGGCTGCATCAGAGGAAACGGCTGCGGAGTAATTGAAAATATCGATAAACCGGTGTCAATGCCGGCAACGGTGATAGGATCGGTGGTGAATCTCTATCTGAGCCAAGAGATAATCAGGGTTAGGTAGAATTAAATAAAAACGAATAATGGGAGTTTAAAAAGATGGCAGAAATATCGGCAAGTGCGGTTATGAAACTGCGCAAGATGAGCGGACAGGGCATGATGGACTGTAAGAAGGCTTTGCAGGAAACCGGCGGCGACCTCGATGAGGCAATGGCGGTTCTTCGGAAAAAGGGTCTTGCTACAATGGAAAAACGTGCAGGACGCGACACCAGCGAAGGCATAGTAGTCAGCAGAAAAAGTGACGATGGCAAGGTTGTGGCGATGGCATCGCTTTGCTGCGAGACGGATTTTGTGTCTAAGAATGACGATTTTGTCGCAACGGCGGAATTGTTAGGCGATTGCTGTTTGCAGTGCACTGCCGACGAAGGAGCCGAGAATCTGGCTGAGACGGAGATCAACGGTAAGAAATTCTCCGAGATCATTACCGACGTTGTCAGCAAGACTGGTGAAAAGACCGAGATCGGCGATTACACTCGCTACAAGATCGACGGCGCAGGGACGGTCGGTGCCTATGTTCACTTTAATAACAAGCTCGGCGCTATGGTAGAGGTCGAGGCAAGCAGCGATGACACAGCCGCAGCGGTTGAATCGGTTGCGGTCGATATCGCTATGCACGTTACGGCTATCAATCCCGCCGGTGTTGACCGCAGTTCGATCGACCCTGAAGTAATTGAGAAGGAACGGGCGATAGCCGCTGACCAGGTAAAGAACAAACCTGCCAATATTATCGACAAGATCGTCGAAGGTAAGTTGGGCAAGTTCTTTAAGGACAACTGTCTTGTGGACCAGATATTCGTAAAGGACGATACAAAGACGGTCGGCCAGGTTCTTGCCGAGGCGGCTAAGTCGGCAGGCGGTGAGGCGAAGATAAAAAGATTTGTCCGATTTGAGATCGGCTAAGTATAACGGGCATCGTTAGCGAAAGTTATCGATGCCTTTTTTTCGACCATGGAAGGCACCCTTATAGGGTGATAAATTCCACGGCGAAAATGTAATGTGTTGTCGTTAAAAACTTAACTGCGTATAAAAGCGTTTCTCTAATTGTAAGTGGGTATGATATGGCGAAGGCAAAGTATAAACGCATACTGCTTAAACTTTCGGGTGAGAGTTTTTGTGAGCCCGGCGGTTTCGGTATCGAAGCCGAACCGCTCGAAGCGATCGCGACACGCATCGTGAATATTTGTAGATTGGGCCCGCAGGTGGCGATCGTTGTAGGAGGCGGCAACTTTCTTAGGGGTGCGACTTTTTCGAAGAAAAGCCATATCCCCCGCAATACTGCTGACTATATGGGCATGCTGGCAACGGTCATCAATGCCTGTGCCCTTCAGGAGACCCTGGAAAAACTCGGTCAGCCGACAAGAGTTCTCAGTGCGATCGAAGTTGCCGCGATATGTGAACCGTTTATTCGGAGGCGATGCCTCGGGCATCTTGATGCGGGCAAGGTTACGATACTGGCGGGCGGGACGGGTAATCCTTTCTTCTCTACGGATACGTGTGCGGCACTGCGCGGGGCGGAATTGAACGTCGATGTGATCATAAAGGCTACGAAGGTAGATGGTGTCTATACGGACGATCCGGTCAAGAACCCGGACGCTAAGATGATAAAGAGGATGACCTATAACGAAGTGCTCAGGGACGATCTTAAAGTGATAGACCCGGCAGCAATAAGCCTCTGTAGTGAAAATAGTATCCCGATAGTGGTGCTTAATATTTTCAAGGAAGGTGAACTTGAAAAAGCGATTTGCGGAGAACATGTCGGTACGATTATTGAGTGATGTTAAAACGGAGTTTAAGATGAGTGCGAAGGAAGTAGTGGCAGAACACAAAAGGACTATGGAAAAGGCCGTTGAGTACTTGCATAGCGAACTGAAAGGTGTCCGTACCGGCAGGGCTTCTTCCGGTCTGGTCGAGAACCTGCGCGTGGATTATTACGGTTCTCAGACGCCGTTGAATCAATTAGCCAATATCGCTGTGCCTGAGCCCGCTATGATCGTTATCAAGCCTTTTGATCCGGCTTGTCTTAAAGATGTTGAAAAGGCCATCAAGAGCAGCGACCTGAGTTTGGCTCCAATAGCCGACGGCAAGGTGATCAGGCTTAACATTCCGCCGCTCAGTGAGGAGCGGCGCAAACAGATGGCCTGCCAGGTTAAGCAATTGGGCGAAAAAGCCAAGGTCAGTGTCAGGAATATCAGGCGGGACGGAAATAAGCATCTTGAAGACGAAGAAAAAGCCAAGATCATCTCTGAAGATGAGCGGGATAAGGGCAAGAAGGATATAGATGAGATCACCAAAGTGTCCATAGATAAGATCGATAAGGCGGCTAAGGTCAAGGCCGAAGAGATCATGAGCGACTAAGAGTAAGAAAATTTTGCGGGGGCAGGAAACTCTCCATGTAAAGGGGGTGTATTATGGCAGCAACGAGTGTTTCACAAGGTAACGGTTCAAGGGGTTCCAGACGGCGTCTGAAGATAGCAGTAGTCGTTATCGCAGCGGCACTGGCAATCGTTATGGCTGCTATCCTGGCGTTGCCGATATATCTTTCCAGCAGCAGTGGCAAAGACTTTGTCCTGGCGAAGATAAGCGATTCGGTCAATGGCAAAGTCGACGCCAAGGGGTTTTCCATCGGATGGTTCAAAGGCGTTAAGTTTACTGACATAAACTTTGCCGATAGCACAGGCAGCACCCGGGTCAAAGCAGGCAAGCTAACTGCCAAGCCAAAGTACCTGTCTCTATTAGCTGGCGAATTTTCGCCCGGTCCTACGGAGATAACTGACGGCAATGTCAGGCTGATCCCCGCCGGCGGCGGCAGGGCCGTTGAGTTCAAGAACATATCCGCTAAAGTTGATATTAACCCGCCGGGCAGAAAAACAATTTTCGATATAGCATTTGCCGTCGCCGATGGTGGGAAAGAAGCCGCTGTCCGTGCTAAAGGGAGCGTAAAGCCGGCAAAAAAATGGCGACTTAAGGGCAGCAGTGGTGACCTTACGATGAAGATTGACGATCTGAACCTTAAGTCGCTTGGGCCATTGTTTGCGCTTATGGAAATGAAGTTCGATGCCAGCGGAACATTGAACGCAGACGTTATTGCGACGCTTGACGACGGCCAATTGAAGAAACTCAAAGCCAATGCGGTATTGTCGGGCCTTAGTAAACAGATCGGCGACAAGCAGGCTGTGGTCGACGAGCCGATACGGATTGATGCGGAGGTCTCTTCGCGGGACGATATGGTCAAGATAGATAAGTTCAGCGTGGTGTCATCGTTCTGCCGGATCGACGGCAAGGGCAGTGCAGATGCGCTGGACTATACGGCCAGTGCCGACCTCAAGGGCTTGCAGGATTTCGCGGAACAGTTTGCCGATTTCGGGGATTACTCTATCACCGGCAAGGCCGCGGAAAAAGGAAGGATGTCTTTTCGGGATGGAGTTATCACAGCAAAGGGAAGCAGCGAGATAAAGGCCCTGGTTGTCAGCAACGGTAAAAAGCGAACCGACGCCGTCGATGTTAAGATAGATTTCGATATGGCTACGGATAAAGACAGGGCGATATTGGAGATTGCCCGATTCGATACGAAAGTGGTAAGGACAGGTGAAGTTAAAATAACGAATTCGGTTGTGCCGCTTAATAAGGATGCCCAGAGCAGGCTCGATATAGTGATCTCGGCGGATGCGAAACTGGAAGGTGTGCTGCCATTTCTCAATGTCGCAGGTGTCGTCGGTGACGATACGGAATTGGCCGGCCATCTTATTTCGCGGGTCACGATCAAGGCGAAAAAGGAAAAACTTCATATAGTAACCAACAATACAAAAGTCAGCGACCTCAAGATCGGCAAATGTGGTCAGGAGCCGTTTGTAGAGGAGGCCCTTTCGCTTTACATTGATATGTTGTGCGATACATCAGAGAAAACCGTCGAGATAAACGATCTTCGGATAGACAGCTCGCAGATCAAGATCATAAAAGGCAAGCTCACTCAGACCAACAGAAACGGGCAGACGAAGATGGTCGGCGAGTTTGAGGCCGAGTATGATCTGGCGGCGCTAAGCGCGGCGGCTTCGGGTTTTGTTCCGGAAGGGTTTACGATGGAAGGTAAGCGAAGGAATAAGATCAGGCTCGAATCAGTCTATCCTACCGAACAAAAGGACAAGATGCTTGCCAATTTGAATACCGAAGCGAAGTTCGGTTTCGACAGGGCCGAGTATAAGGGGCTTAATTTTGGCGCTGCCGAGATTGACTTAAAAGTAAAAAAGGGATTGCTCACGATATCGCCATTTACAACGAGTGTTAACGGCGGCAAACTCCGTTTTGGCGGTAGTGTGGATTTTAACGAAGAGATGCGATTGCTAAAAACACCTTGGCCGATGCAGATGATCGACAAGGTTAATATCAACGACAAGATGGGCCACCAAATACTTAGGTATATTAACCCTGTCTTTGCCGAGCAGGCGAATGTTACGGGCGTGGCGAATTTTCATTGCGACGAAATGAGCATACCGCTTTCCGGCGGGACGAATAGAGATGCTGTTGTTGTTGGGACGGTGGCGATGAACGATGTGCATCTTGAAACTTCCGGCTTGTTGGGGCAGATCATGTCGCTTATGGGTAGCCGCGAAAAAGATATGACGGTCGAGCCTACGGATTTTGTCCTGCGAGACGGCAAACTTAGTTATGATAATATGCAGATCAATATCGGACAAAGTCCCATCAATTTCAAGGGCCAGATATGGCTCGACGATCGGATCGAGATGACAATGACGCTGCCGTATACCTTGGGTTTTAAGAAGGTAAAGGTCGGTGACGAACCGGTAGAGCGGGTGACGCTTAATATCGAGGGCAACCTCGATCACCCAAGGATCAATATGCAAAAACTCTTAGAGGACCAAGCCAAAAAGCTGCTTGAAGAGCAGTTGCGAAAAGGCCTGGAAAAACTTTTCAGATAAAAGGAAATATTATGGATGAGCGGATCAAGGAACTTATCGCGATTGGTGCTTCGGTCACGGCGAATTGTCAGCCTTGCCTTGTCTATCATGTCGATAAGGCGCGCCAGCACGGGGCCTGCGACGATGAGATCGCAGCGGCTGTGAATGTCGGCAAGATGGTCAGGAAAGGTTCTTCGCATAAGATGGACGAGCATATAAAAGAGGTGCTTTCCGGTGGTAAGAGCCAATGCGGGGGGCAATGATGAAGTGTGCGATCTCGATTGATCAAAGGTGGGGTTATTGTTTTGTGGCGGCCAGTTTTATGTCTGTCGCGGAGCTTTCGCTGATCGCTTCGAGGGCGATGCGAGTCGTGCTGTAGGGGATCGACTTGTCGATCCGTAAGTTTATGACGCGCCGGTGGGGGTTGGCCGTTTCCAGGCGGGTATCGATCGCGATTGTTAGCAGGTCCGTGATGTTTTTAGTTTCCGGGGTTCCTATGATCTCAGCGCCGACGGCAAAGGCAGCTTCTTCTTCGCCCCGGGCAATAACGGTTACGGTTGTGAGTTGATCGGCGTCGACATCGTGCGGATTGGCGGCATCTATCCGGTCGGGCACGGTTACCTGAAAGTTTTCGGCTGCGATGAACTGACATACGAGCATGAAAAAAATTATCAGCAGAAAAACAATGTCGATTACGGGGGTCATATCGAAGCGGGCCGAAGCGGTTTTTTCTTTTATAATTAACATGGCTATTTTCTTGCGACCGGTGTTTGAAGAGGTTTTTTCAGTATCGGTTGACTTGGCACAGGTTGTTTTAGCGGTATCACCGGGGTAGTTAAAGCCGGACGGTCCGGAGTCGCCGCTTGCGGAATTGTTTTTTGCGGGGCGGGTACTTTCGTTATCGGCTGGACGGATATTCGCTGAAGAAGTATTTCGATCTCGAGGGCAGCTTCACTTACGATGGTTTCGATACGTGCCCGGAAGATACCATGCATAGCCAGCGCCGGTATCGCTACCAGCAAACCCCAGAAGGTTGTGACAAGCGCGATGGAAATGGCTGCGGCAAGCTGATCGGCAGGGGGCTGAGAACCTGCAATGCCGAGGATGTTAAAGGCTCTTATCATTCCGAAAACCGTTCCGAACAGGCCGATCATCGGGGCGACATTTCCGATTATAGCGCACCACTCGACTCGTCTAAAGAGGCCCATCGTGCTTTCCTGTAGGGACTCGGCGGCAAGGGAGTTTATATATTGGGGGCCCTCTTGGAGATTTCTTGATTTTGTGATCGCGGTAAGGGCCGCTTTGCTGACGAGATCAGTGCGGTCGGAAATAGTTATTATTAGGCGTTCAATGCCGAGGCGTTTGTGGGTGTCGGCGATCTCGGAGACGATACCGCGGGGGATAAGTTTCTTGCGCCGGATGGTTACAGCCAGGTTGATGACGAGGTAGCCGGTTATGACGGACATCGGCAGAAGCAGGAACCAAACGATCGGTCCGCCTGCGATTATGAATTGTGTGTAGAATGTTTGGGTGGTGCCGGTGCGGTCAGTTGCGATATCCGCAGCATTTGCTGCGCTGGCAACTGTAGCGAACATAGCCAGGGCGATCAAGAGCGCAAACGGTTTCATCCGGAGAATATTCAGGTTTTTTTTGCGGTACATGCTCATAGACTCACACATTATAACGAATCCTTTCGCGATTGCAATTGTTATAAACCTTGAAGGCAGAGAGGTGTCCAATAGACACTTTCCGTTCGTGTTGGGAGGTTGGCAGTTGATGCAAAAGGTATTCTCCACGGAATAAGTTCCATAAATTGGCTTTGCTTTTCATTTTTTTAGTTCCATGCAAGGTATTTCCTGTTTTTTTGCCGTGAAGATCGCAGGGATTGAAATTGGCTTTGATTGGCTTTGTTTGGGTTTGCTCCGTTTTTGGTTTTTTGGGAAAAAGCGTTGTAAACCACTCTAATATAAGTACTTGTGCTGATTTCTGCGCTTATGAAATTGGCTTTGTTCCTCAAAAAAAGGTTTCGCGAAAGCGCGGGTTTGCCCAATAAAAGTGAGTAGTTTAGCGGAAAATATGAGGCAATTCTTTTGTTTTCCCCTCTGGGTGATTTTAGCGGTTTCTTTTGGCTATTTGTAAATAAAACCACACCGACAGGTTGGCGGGCTAATCCTCCTTCGGCGGACCTTCGGCACGAAAAAAGCTCCGCGCTAAAAATAGTTTGGTTTTTTTGTCGTTTTTTCATAGTTTTGGTCAGTTTTTGTTAAAAAGTAACGGTTTATTTCAATTTTTATTCACTTTTGGTTCGACTACGCTCACCACAGGTGAACTACTTTTGCCATCCTCCTTCGGCGGACTTTCAGCACGGTCACAGAGGACATCGAGGGCCACAGAGATATTTAATCCTCCTCTGCCAAGGCTCCGGCGGATCTTCGATTTTAAGTTATTAAGTTGCATTATTTTATCCTGATTGTTATGTGTGCATTATACAAAGATGGGAGTTAGAAGTCAAGTGAATTTTTATTTATTTTTGACACAGAGGAAAAAGAGGAAACCGAGAAACACAGAGAACAGATATTATTGTGGACAACTACGGTGTTATCAAAGCCAACTTATCCAAGGCGTAAATTGCCTATCTTATAAAAAGGAATCCCGGTTTCTTTAATTACCCCTTCCGTCTTCGCCAAGGCTTCGACGCGACAGGCATTTTTTAGTCATGTTTTACTCTTTCAAAAAACATAGTCCCTCTATACTTTGCACGAACTTGCGCGTTTGATGCAAAAAACGGGGATTTTTTTGGGGGTTGAAAACGGTAAGTCGTTGTTAGAAAAGGAGTAAAAAAAATTTATTTTTTTGGTCAATAGCAAGATAGTGCAAGCGCATTTGGAAGATTTTTTTTAACTACTGGAACCACGAATTAACACCAATGAATGCTAATTTTTATCCCGCAACCGTTCGACTACGCTCACGGCAGGCGGCGCAGAGGCGCGAAGAAAAGATGGAATAAATAGGTGACTGTCCCCCATTTACCTTATTATGGAAATTCTATACTATCATCCTGATCAAAATATTGCCATTCTGAATTTCCACTTTTGAAATACAAGGCTGGTCCAAATGAACCATCCCTTTTTTTATGCCCGGTCAAAAGTTCATATTTTTGGCCGTTTTTTGAAGGCTTATAGACCCATTCTTTTCCCAACTTGGGTTTTGAGACTTTTGCAAGTAATCCTATCGATTCGGGATAACGATGATTTGCAGACATGTAACTGTCGAGAGCCTTAACAATTTCATTGCCAATGTCAATGGTCTCCAGTCGTTCGCTCTCCATTGCTCTTGGGACAAAGTATAGCAAAAAAGCAAGAAGCACAAGCACAAGAATCACTATCACAAGAAAGGATTTTCTTAATTTGAATAGATTATTTTTTGTACGAGGTGTTTCTGTTGGTTCAAGAGTTGCCATTTTTATATTCCTTTCGTATTGCTACAATTAATTGTCCCTTATTCCTTGCAAGTTTTACTCGCCAGTCTCTATCTCGTAAAAGAATTTGCCGGTTCCATCGTTACGTCTGAAACTTTTCTCATTTCTACCAAAATAAGTTGTAGGAAGGAACGGCAGTCCATTGCTTTATGATAAGGGGTTTTTTCGTGTCCGTCAAGGTTAAAAAGTGGGTTGGCTATGTCGCCCGCTTCGCGGGCTCATAAGGGGGGAGGGGGGGGATGATCTTAGACCCACGCCCTGACGGGCGAGGCTACAACATGGCGCCCGCTGCGCGGGCTCAGGGAATGATGAGGAGTAGAGGTTCATTGTAATTGTTGGGTGAACCCCCCGACAGGTCGGGGGGCTAATAGATTTGGAATCGCTTTGCGATGCTTGTTTAATGTGGATACCCGCTTAAAGCATGCGGGTATGACAATATGCAGAGTTTTATTGAAATTGTTGGGTCAGAGATCCTTCGGCTACGCTCAGGATGACAGTTCCGGAGTTTGCGATGGAATGACCCGTCTTCGTTGACACTACGACGCGACAGGAAAGCATGCAGGTATGACAGGGCAGAGGTTCATTTAGATTGTTGAGTCTGGATTCCAGCCTTCGCTGGAATGACAAATGTGCGCTGGAATGACCCGTCTTCGCCAAAGGCTACGACGCGACAGGCAATGGGGGGAATGGAACAGAAAAAAAGCCGCTTGGGGCGGTTAAGCACCAAGCGGCTATCAAATTTTACTGTCGAAGTCACGTTTCCGCTTAGGCAGGGGCCAGACTAAGATTTTGCTTTTGCTGCGGCTCTTTGTGCCGATTCTACTGTGTTAAAGAGCAGCATTGTGATCGTCATTGGGCCTACGCCGCCTGGGACGGGGGTGATGAAGCTTGCTTTTTCTTTTATTGCTTCAAAGTCAACGTCGCCGACGAGCCTGTAGCCTCTTTTCTTCGTAGCGTCTTCGACGCGGTTTACGCCGACGTCGATTACTACTGCGCCGTCTTTGACCATGTCGGCTGTGACGGTATTGGGATAGCCGGAGGCGGCGATGATGATGTCGGCTCGCTTGCAATGGGCGGCAAGGTCCTTGGTCCGTGTGTGACAGACCGTGACAGTTGCGTTACCGGTGTCGCTCTTCTGAATGAGCATGTTGGCGACTGGTTTGCCTACGATATTGCTGCGGCCAACGATGACGACTTCGGCGCCTTCGATCTTGATATTGTTCCGCATTAGAAGCTGGATGATGCCATGCGGTGTACATGGCAAAAACGCGTCCTCGCCGACGACCATCTTACCGACATTGATCGGGTGGAAACCATCGACATCCTTATCAGGGTCGATAGCCAGCAGCACCTGACTCTCATCGAGATGCTTGGGCAGCGGAAGCTGGACGAGGATGCCGTTGATCTTCGGATCCTTATTAAGCTTATCTACCAGTGCCATCAGATCTTCCTGCGAAGTATCGGCTGGCAAGCGGTTATCGTCGGAAAATATTCCGATATCCTCGCACGCCCTTTCTTTTGCCGTGACATAAGACTTTGAAGCGGGATCCTCACCTACCAGCACAACCGCCAGGCCGGGTACGATCCCTTCTTCTTTGAGTTTTGCTACAGTATCTTTAAGTTCGGCCCGCATATCCGCGGCTACCTGCTTACCGTCAATAATTTTCGCTGACATAAATTGCTCCTATGATCTAAAACAGTCCTTCAACTTTTCCAGTTTCTACGTCCACGTCGATCCTGCGGTACGCCGGATTCGAAGCTGTACCCGGCATTAGCCTGATACCGCCTGCGATCGGCACGATGAAGCCTGCACCTCTATAAACCATTATGTCCCGGATCGGAAGCGTCCAGCCCTTGGGCCGGTTCTTGAGTTCCGGATCATGTGAAAGGCTCAGATGCGTCTTGACCATACATGTGCCAAGTTTTTTAGATGCCGGATCGGCTTCGAGGGCCTTGGCTTTTGCGAGTGCCTCGTCGGTATAACTTACACCGTCGGCTCCGTAAACTTCCTTTGCGATAAGCTCGATACGCTCGCGAAGCGGCGTCTCAAGTTCGTACAGGAATTTAAAATCGTTCTTTTCTTCGCAAGCCTTCATTACAGCTTCGGCTAACTCTATCGCACCGTCACCGCCCTTGAGCCAATGTTCCGAAAGTGCCGCAAGAGCCCCATTGGCTACGGCGATCTTACGAACCGCTTCGATCTCCGCCGGTGTATCGGTATAGAAACCGTTGATACAAACTACCGGACGGACGCCGGCTTTTTTAACGGTTTCGATATGAGCGATGAGATTGTCACAGCCTTTTTCGACCAGTGCGACGTTTTCCTCTGTATATTCCTTTGCAAGCGGTGCGCCCGGTTTGACTGGCGGCCCGCCGCCGTGCATCTTAAGCGCTCGAATGGTCGCTACGAGAACCACTGCATCCGGGGTTATCCCGGACATACGACACTTGAGGTTCCAGAATTTCTCGAAACCGATATCGGCTCCAAATCCGCTCTCGGTAACCAGGTAATCGCTGAGTTTGGTTCCGATGCGGTCGGCGATGATCGAACTCTGCCCGATAGCGATATTCGCGAAGGGTCCTGCGTGTACGAATACCGGCTGTCCTTCGATCGTCTGCATCAGCGTAGGATTCAAAGCATCCACCATCCATGCGGTCATTGCGCCGGCGACATCGAGATCCTCGGTCGTTACTTCGTTGCCCTTTTTGTCGAAAGCTACCACGATCTTGCCCATACGCTCGCGCATATCTTTGAGGTCCTTTGCCACTGCCAGGATCGCCATGACTTCGCTGGATACCGAGATCGCAAAGCCGGAGTCCATTTCGTAGCCGTCCATCTTGCCGCCCATGCCGATGCGGATGTTACGCAGTGCCTGTGCGCAGAAGTCCATGACCCACTTCATCTGTATGCGATCCGGGTCGATGTCCAGCCGCTTCAGATCGCTCTTAGCCAATCTGGCATCGTCATAATTATTTTCATGCTGCATTCTCGAAGTAAGGGCTACCATCGCCAGGTTGTGGGCGTTGGTGATTGAATCGATATCGCCGGTGAGCCTGATGGAAAATGGCGTAAGCGGTATGCACTGTGCAAGTCCGCCGCCTGCGGCTGAGCCTTTGATGTTGAATGTCGGCCCGCCGGATGGCTGCCGGATAGCACCGACGACGTTCTTGCCGAGCTTGCCCAGACCCTGGATCAGGCCGATAGACGTTGTCGTCTTCCCTTCGCCAAGCGGGGTCGGCGTGATAGCTGTTACATCGATATACTTTCCGGTGGGGGCGTCTTTTAGACGTTCGAGTACCTTCATATAGTCAACCTTGGCCAGTTGATGGCCCATCGGCAACAGCTCATCTTCGGTGATGCCCATATCGGCTGCGAGCTTCTTAACGGGTATCAGGTTCTCTTCGGCGGCCTCTGCGACCTCCCAGTCCTCCATTTTAGTAGGGTCTAACTTTGCCATAACTTTTCTTGCTCCTAAAAATTTTCTAATTTGTTTCGGATTCCGCTTTTCGCGTTTAGAACTTACTGTCCTCTTCCTCAAATAACCATTTAATTATCAATTAAAACCGCCATTTTGATATAAACCCATGGCTTAATTTTTGCATTATTCTGCTGTTGTCTCAGGCCTTAGGGCTGCGACACTAAAGGTCTGATTCTGCCAATAATTACAAGATTCCAATTTTATAGGAAAGATATGACATACGCAAGGGGCAATTCGGGCAGGAAAAATGTTATGAGTTTATGAGGGTATACGCCCGGAGAACTTCGGCCAGTGCCCATGCCTGAGCGAAGCATCCCTTTGGCTCCTGCGGCTCGTCGCCGTCGAATATCTCTGAAATACTGCCGATACAGCCGCTTTCGTTTATGTGCCGCAGCAGCGGGCGCAGGTACCGCATCGCTCTGCGTTTGCTGTCCTTGCTGAAGTCGTTGGTCCTGAGATAAGCTTCGATGAATGGACCCATCAGGTGCGGCCATGCGGTCCCCTGGTGGTATGCACGGTCGCGCAGCATCTGGTCGCCTTCGTATCTGCCTATATATCGCGGGTCGTCGGGCGACAGTGTCCTCAGGCCGTAAGGCGTTCGCAGAGCTCGATCGACCGTGCCGACGATGCAGCGTTTCTGGCCCTGTGAGAGTGGTGAATCGGCTAATGCGACGGCGTATATCTGGTTGGGACGCAGGCTGGCGTCAATGGTGCCGTCGGGGAGGATGCAGTCGTTGAGAAAACCTTTTTCTTCGTTCCAGAAGAGCTTTGTGAAACTTTGGCCGGCTTTGTCGGCTTTAGCTCGGTAAGTTTTCTCTTCCCGGGCGTCCTTGTCTTCATAGAACGCAGCCAGCCGGCAAAGACCGCTATACCACAGCGCGTTTATCTCGACGGTTTTGCCGTATCGCGGTGTAAACGCCACCCCCTCGCATTTTGCATCCATCCAGGTGAGCTGAGTATCTTCGTCACCGCCGGTGATGAGTCCGTCGTCGTCTGCGCGTATTCCGAAGCGTGTGCCGGTTTCGTAGGCTCCGATGATCCAGCGTATGGCAGGGAGTAAGGTTACGCTGAATGTTTGCATGTCGCCGCTTAGGCGAAGGTATTCGAAAGCTGCATGGACGAACCACATTGACGCGTCAATGCTGTTGTAATGGATGACGCCGCTGTAATCGTCGAATCTGTTGGGGATCATTCCCTTGTCGGCTGCCGCTGCGAAAGTGTTCAGTACGCTTGCGGCGGTTTCGAATCTACCCGTTGACAGGAGCAGGCCGCCCAGCGAAATGAAAGTGTCCCTGCCCCAGTCGAGGAACCATGGGTAGCCGGCCAGTATGGTCGCGGTATGTTCGCCGCCGATATTACGCTCGACAACGAACTGTCCGGCTGCCGAATATAGGGTTAGCAGGAGCGGGTCGTCAGTTAATGTATTGTCGGTAAGTTCGCGTTCGCGGAGCATGAGGCTGTCGAGAATGGTTTCAAGATCGAAATCGAGCCCCTGATCCTCTGCGCCACACTGACTCAGGCTTGCCCAAAGGACGACTTTGCAGGGCGAGTAGATAGTGGTTTTGAAAGTTCCGGGCGACCAGAGGTCTTCAAGGCAGTCCTGTTGACGCTGGTGCTCTTTGCGGTACATAAAGTTGTGCCACCATTGCTCGTCCCACTCGAATCGCATGTCTTCACTTCTGAGCAGAAGCTGGCCATATTCTTTCTGGCGGCTGCCGATGACCAGGGCATCATCTTGCCACTCAGCACGCATCATGGCCGTTGACTTCTGGAGGGCGTGAAAATCCCGCATGGCGGCGAAGGGACGGATGGAGAAATCCAACTCTTTGCAGACCCGCTCGAAATCATAGACAATGGTGACGGCGTCGGTGTCGGGGAGGAGGTATATGGATTTGGTGAACTTGACACCGCCGAGGTCATAATCAAAATGGACTCCTATGTCCCGGCGGAATTGCCTGATATACTTGTAGCCTTGAGGAGCTATACCGTTGTCAAACTCGAAACTTGCAAGCTCGACGGTTTCATTATCAAGGGTGATCGATTCGAGGCAATTGGAAAGTGCGGCGACGCGGTTAGCCGGTGGAGTAAGTGCACCGGTGAGCAGTCCGTGATACCTGCGTGTATTGCAGCCAGCGATGCTGCCACTGGCGAAACCGCCACGGCTATTGGTAAGGATCCACTCCCTGGCCAACATCTCATCGATGCCAAGCTCACAGAGGTCAACCTTGCCAAGTTCGCCGCTGATGTTTTTCTTTGACGTAGCCGCCACGTTTTTCTCCGTATCTCCACTGTCCCCGTATGTGTTATTTCAAAACCGGCCATTGCACGATCTATACCGCAGCTACCGCCCCGTCATTTGTTTTACACCTTCGCTTAAGATCGCTGAGCACGTTCATGTAGTTTATGTAGCCGTCGTATGGCGAGTCGTAAGGACTGAAATATTTGTGAACGTCGCCGTCAGAGAAGTATTTCGTGCACATATAATAGAAGTGATCCGATGTCTGCAGTCTGCGCCAGTCGGCCTTAAGATGCTCGTTCTGAGCCTCTTTGACTAATTGCTCGATACGGTAAACCTCATGCAGGGCATTTGACTGCATCGCATTGCCGAGCCATGCGGTAAGATCCCTTTCGGTATCGGCCCAGCTTATTATATGCGGGACATCAACCGTGTCCATCACCGGGTAAGCGTCAACTACCTCGCTTGGTGTTTTGAAGTCGTTGTCGGGACGCTTTAAAATCTCCTCCGGCAGATGCGACATAAAGTCAAATATACCGGTATCGCTCCACTGGTGCTCTCCGAAAGTTTCGTAATCCATGAAAAGATTGACTACATTGCCGCAGCCGTTTATCTGGTCTATCCAATGGCTGAACTTGTCGGCCATCAGCGGAAACTCTTTCCAGTCGCGATTCGAAAACCTGAACGCAATATCGTCACTGAGTTTATAATTTTTCAGCAAAAGTTTAAGATGTTTACAATCCGGCGGCTGATAAACAAAATTAGGATTCCTGTGACCCAATATGTGATCGGCGCCTTCTGTTATTATCGCGTCAAAATTACCGACATCCTCTATAGTTTTTGCAAGGTCGTTATTATAGATAAGCTCAGTGTTACGAAACACCCTTGGCTTTACGCCGAAAAGATAGTTTATCTGTTCTACATGCTTTTCGACCTGCTCGATGAACTCGTCCCGCGAATAGAGGAAACTGAGGCTGTGATAATATGTTTCAGCAAGGAATTCCACACAGCCGGTCTCGGCGAGTGCGTCGAAAGTACTCATTACTTCCGGACAATATTTATGAAACTGCTCTAACAGCACGCCGGTCAGGCTAAACGCCACCTTAAACCGCCCGTCAAACCGCTTTATAACGTCCAGCAACATACGATTCGCCGGCAGATAGCATTTGTTTGCGACCTTACGGCAGATAGTCGAGTTCTTGAACTCGTCGAAATACACCGGTGACTTATCAAAGACTGTGTAGTGCCTCAGACGAAACGGCTGATGCACCTGAAAATAAAAACACACTGACGGCATAGTATTCCTTTATAAAATTTATGCACTTACCAAAACATCCGCGTAAACTTGTGCGCATTTCTCGGCGGAGTCTTTCCACTTGAGTTTTCTCACCTCGAAATTACCGTGTTCACGAAGCATCATCTGAAGCGGCGGGTACTTAAGCACCGCAATGATCTTATTGGCGATCTCATCAATATCCCAGAAATCGACCTTCAACGCGTGAGTCAGCACCTCAGCAACACCGCTCTGCTTGCTTATCAGGACCGGAACATCGTGATTGAGAGCTTCCAAAGGCGCAATACCGAATGGTTCCGAGACTGAAGGCATTACATAAAGGTCCGCCATCTCGTAAACTTTTGCCACATCCTTGCCCCTCAAAAATCCCGTAAACAGAACTTTCTGCCCTATTCCCATTGAAGCAGCCATCTCGATCGTTCGGCGCATCATATCGCCGGAACCCACCATGACGAATTTTACATTATCGATTATCTGCAGCACCTTCTTTGCTGCCGCCAGGAAGTACTCCGGCCCTTTTTGCATTGTGATCCGTCCCAGGAAAAGGACTATCTTTTCATCCTTCTTTATGCCTGTTTGGTTACTGTTGAGAGTCGTTTCCGTGCTGCGTTCGACACCGTTATGAACCACTTCCACCTTTTCTCCTATGATGCCGTAACGGCCGATGATGATATTACGCGTAAGGTGGCTTACCGCTATAACCTTATCGGCATGGTGCATCCCCTTGCGTTCAATGTCGTATATCGCCTGGTTAACGTGCTCGCCGCTGCGGTCAAACTCCGTTGAGTGAACATGGACGATTAATGGTCTTCCCGTAATCGCCGAGATCGCTATCCCCGCAGGAAACGTCATCCAGTCGTGGGCGTGAATAACATCAAAGTCCTCATTCATGGCAAGTCGTACAGATGCTCCGGCGTAACGGTGTACTTCTGCGAACATGTCCCTGCAATAATGCTCGAAATCATCGCCTAAGCCCTCTCCGTCGTAAGATCCGAATCCTTCCCCCATTGCAAGGCGTTTCTGTTTGATCAGATCTTCATATTGCTTCTGGTAATACTCCGGACGCGCGTATGGTTCCAGCAGTGATGCTATCTCGCGGAATTTCACATTTTTAAGCTTTTCGTACTCAAGCAGGGCTTCCTCTTCGGCGGTGGACAAATTACTTTGCGGAGAGAGCAGCTTGACATGCGTTGAATACTCGGATTGGATGGGCTTGGGGAGGGCAAATACAATTTCCATGCCGAGTTCGCTCATCGCCTTGGTCAAACCGTAACAGGCTGTACCAAGACCACCGCTGATGAAAGGCGGGAACTCCCAACCAAGCATAAAGACCTTCATGTCATGCCCCTGGAAACGATAAGCCCGTCCCTGGCCAATAACTCTGTAGCACCTCGATCATATCGACAGGCGAGGTCGCTATTCCTTGCGTTAATGATGCCGCATCCTGCGACAACCCCATTATAAACCCCTTATTGCCGCTGAGTCTATAATAATTTGAAAAAAAATCACAAATTTTTGTGAAAAATTTGCGTTAATGTGAAAAAATCGTGTTTTTATGAGGCTTTTTGCGGTCCAAAGCTGGAAATCCGGGGCTTATGCTATGCAAATGCAAATGAACCGTTCCCGGTTGCCCGGAAAACGGCTCATTAGATACTCTTTTACCAGAGAACTTTTAAAAAAGTTCCACCCATGTACACCGTTGCTCTTATGAGCACCAGTTCAATTTACATGGCGTTCCTTATTGCCAGCCCGAAGACTGCCAACTCGGCTAAATGTCCTGAGGCTTGAGCGTTTTGCGCTTGTTAGCCTTTGTGCGCTTGGCTGCGGCATCTATTGTTGCATAGACTGCGTCACTGAGTGCGCCGATCGCATCCGCGGACATCATCAGGTTTTTCGACTTGACGTATGCCTTGACCTTGCTTGCTACTACCAGAACATCTTTCGTTCCTGCTTTCTTCTTGGCTTTTTTCTTAGCCATAGTACTGACCTCCATGTTAAACAAAGTTCCAATAATACAGCGGATAAAATTCCGCTAAACGACTGTTTCGACAGCTATTCTGCGCATAAAGAAAACTCTTTGCAACAAAAAAATTTATTTTCTGCATAAAATTTTGCACGCACAGACGATATAACCCGAAAATTCATCAAAATCACACCCCAATTAGCCGCTTGCAGCCGTTAGAATACCGCTTTTCCGCCTTTTTACGTTAATTGCCCCCTCCCTTTTGACGATGAAAACACCAAGTTTGAATATATTACTACCAATTAGATGTTGATGGAGAAGAAAAATGGCAACCCAAAAAAAGAGGATAACCACTTCAGACACTACTCTAAAGGAATTCGTCACAGTTGCTTTTGCCGAGGATCAGGCTCTGGCAAAGCAATACAAGAAACTGCTCAACGACAGTGAAATACCCGCTGCGATCAAGACTCAGCCGAATCCGAATACGACTTTCCCCGGCATCGCCGTCATGGTACCCGAGGACCATCTTGAAAATGCCCACCAGTTGATCGAATCCCAGGGTTCAAACGACAGCTTCTACGATCTTGCCTTTGATGACAGCGGATATGACGAAGACGACCTCGACGCAGACCTCTACGAGTAGACAATTTGGTTTGCCATTTCGTTTTATTATAGAACATTCTTAAAAGAGCAGACGATAATGACTGAAAAAAACGAAGTTTCATTCGATAGTTTGATGGAAAAAAGACAGGATATTGTTGACAGACGTTTAGGCCTTGACAGACGCAGAGGTCCCGGCCGAAGAAGGACCGAGGAACGCAAAGCCGCCGAAGAAGGTGAAATGACAGATGAGCAGTTCACATTTCTTATGACTATCGACCGTTACAAAAAAGAAAACCAGAGACCATTTCCCACTTGGACAGAGGTGCTTGAGATCATAAAGGCATTAGGTTATCGTTTGGTCGCCGAACCCCAGTCACTTCAGCCATTCAAGAAAGAAACACAGCCGGTGTGATTTAGCGCAGCCGATTACAGATACGCACAACATCGGCCATTTGCCCTACATCGTGAACCCGCACTATCATTGCCCCTTGCATCACCGCTGCCGCCACGGTCCCAGCCGTTCCGAACAGCCGCTCGTCAGGGCTCACCTTACCGGTTATCTCTCCGATGAAGCGTTTCCTGCTCGTACCGATGAGAACCTTGTAACCGCTCTCGACGAACTTTGCAATATTACGCATAAGCTCGATATTATGCTCGGTCGTCTTTCCGAACCCGATACCTGGATCGATGAATATCCGCTCCTTGCCGATCCCTTGCTGCTCAGCATACTCTGCCCGTTCAACCAGATACCCCAGCACCTCAGCGACTACATCCGCATATTTTGGTTCGGCCTGCATCGTTTCGGGGCTGCCCTGCATATGCATCAGCACTATGGGCACCTCTTTCTCGGCTGCCAGTTTCGCCATCCCACCGTCACTGAGTGCGGTTACGTCATTTATCATATTCGCCCCGGCCTCGATCGCCGCAGCCGCAACTTCCGCTACCCGCGTATCGATGCTTATCACAACATCGTCGAGTTCTTTTTTCTCACGGAGTTTTGTTATTACGCCCGCGATCCTTTCGATCTGCTCTTGGGTCGTTACCGATTTGGATCCCGGCCTTGTCGATTCCGGACCGATATCTATTATCGCCGCTCCCTCTGCCGCCATTTGCGTTGCATGACCAACCGCTGTTTCGATATCAGTGAACCTGCCCCCGTCGCTGAACGAATCCGGCGTGACATTGAGTATGCCCATAATGACAGCGCCTTCGCTGAAGTCAAGCCTGCCTCCGGGCCATTGTAAGATTGCATTATTACTCATGCTAATTTGAATCCTATCGCCTCTAATTTCTTCCCAAGTTTTGAATCCTTACCTGCACCAATGATTTGCGTATTCTGAAACTCACGCCTTATCGGATAATCCTTTCGCAGATCGTCAAACCACTGCGACCGTTGTTCATCCGGCACGATCAGTATCTCGCGCGTATTAAAGTCATCGCGGTTTACCACATAGACCTGCTGGACGGTATCCTGGATTATCCGCTGCTCGTCCTTCTCTGCGGCGTCAATTGTAATTTGCCCGGTCGTCGCCTCCGGCAGGATATCTGCGGCTGTATGTTCCGCCTCTGCCCCGAAAAATTCACAAGCC
>SDBV01004333.1_pt1 | contig 20517 bp, 16 predicted proteins | sample 2277081 | NCBI WGS metagenome assembly SDBV01 (sample SAMN10402039, study PRJNA504765) | marine sediment metagenome | isolation source: marine sediment core GS10_PC15, 223 cmbsf | place: Arctic Ocean: Southern Knipovich Ridge | collected 2010 | reverse complement strand
AAATTTGACTTCGTCTCCATTCAAACTAGGTCGCTACCTGATTACATCTGTTCAATGAACTTCTTACATATAATTCCCCAATATCTATCCCTATCACACGTGTTAATCGTCACTTTGCGTATTGTGATACGAATCATTATCGGTATATGTATGGCGTGCAACTTTTTGCTGCATCAAAACCCAAACATTTTTTGAGTTATTTAACCCGGCTTTTAAAGCCTTTTTTTAATTAATTTCCAGGGCGTTCCCTGAAAAGCGACTGCAAAAGTAGAAAAAAGTTTATCTATCACCAAGAAAATAAATTTTTATTTAAAATATATTTTACCGGCGCTCTTTTTACTTTTAAAAGGGACTGCAAAGATACTCATTAATGATGAATTTAAACTACATATTAATAGCTGAAATTTTGAAATACGTTGGTTCTTGCAAGGTTCTGCATCTACACTTCACGAACAAGAGGTCTTGTGAGGCACGTTGGGCCACCATTTCCTTTCAGACTAATCTCTTCGCCCTTGTACGTGATAACATCAACTCCTGCTTTTTCTAATCTTGAATGAGTTAATGGGTTTCCACTTGCAATAACACAAACACTTGGAGCAATCGACAGCACGTTGCACCCTAGACTATCAAACTCCTGTTCAGGAACTTCCACCAATTCAACTCCTCTCCTCAGAAGCTCTTGTCGGAAAGGTACGGTCATTAAAGGAGAATACACTACAGCCAGATTCTTGTCGATGGGGCTATAAACCGACATCAAGTGAAAAACATCTGTCGGACCCCGATAATGTGGAGAAGGAACAACAATTACTTCCTCAGCTGAATCCTTCAAAATTTCTTTTAGTTTATCAATCCCTCCTTTATTGCTTCGATATCCCCAGGCAATGGCCAATGTTGATTCGTCAACCCAGGCAACATCACCCCCTTCTAAAGTAGCTTCTCCCTCAATGATTCCCCTGATAGGAATACCTTCGGATTCGTAAAATGCAAGTTGACTGGATGGTTCATCAACGCGTGCCCCCTTCCCCATATTGCACAGAATCATCCCCATATTGGTGGAAATGGAAGCATCGCGAACATAAATAGAATCAAGCCCGGAATTCGAAGTTTCAAGGTTATGGATTTCAACCCCGTTTGATGAAAAAATCTCTAAAAAAGCATCATATTCATCAAACGCTTTATTTAAATCTGGTTTAGAAGTGTAATGCAGCTTTTCCCATTGGTTTCTAACATTCTCCTCATCGATATAAGCATTCCGAGGATGTTTTACCAACATTGATTTCAGTTGCCCATATTCTGATTGAAATGTATTCATGAACGTTGATATACTTTATTTTTTCTCATTTTGGAATAAACGTACAATGGTAAACCCATCATCAAAATCAGAAAGCCGTAAAATACTATTTGTTGACCCGACCCGTAAACCGCCCAAAGTGAAAACACAAATGCTGGAATGCTAACAATAAATGCCCTGATTGATCGTGTTTCCCATTTATCCGGCTTATACCGAATCAGAATTAGTACTGCTGATAAGGATGAGAACAAATAGGATATCAAAGTCAAAAATGTACCAATAAGAATCAGCAGGGTAAACAATTCTACTAAACCTTTGGATGAATTTGCAATAACAATCACCGTTACAATTATGCTCGATATCACCAGCCCATAAAGAGGAAAGTCTCTTTTGGATTTCTTTTTAAATATTGGTGGCATTAAATCATCTTCCGCCATAGCAAACGGTATTTGTCCCTGGATGAGAATCCACCCATTCAAGGCACCAAAGATGGATATCATCGCACCAAACCCGACTAAATATTTTCCTCCCTCCCCCCAAATGATTTCTGCGGCATCTGCAAAAGGAGCGGTTGATCCTCTCAGTGCTTCCGGGGGAATAACTCCCATTATTGAAAAAGTACTCAACAAGTAAATTATAATGTTAAATATTGTCCCAATCATTGTTCCCATGGGAATTGTTTTTTTTGGATCCTTAACATTTCCTGCGGGTACGGTTCCAGACTCAATTCCCAAAAAAGCAAAGAGTGTCAATGCTACTGTTGCGCCAACAGCTTTGATGTCGGACATTCCACTAGTATTAAATGGTTTGAAGTTATCAATGTTAAAAAAAAAATAACCTGCAATTGTAACTAATACGAGCGGTATGATTTTTAATACTGTTGTCACCAACTGCATTTTTCCACCACTCTTAACTCCAAGTGCATTTAACCATGTCAAAAACCAAATAGTACCCAAAGCAATAACCACAGCCATTAATTTTGATTCCGCGATAGAAGGTGTGAATACAAATAAGTAGCCGGTGAAAGCCATAGCAATGGACGCGTTTGTCAGTAGAACTGACATCCAATATCCAAAACCTGAAAAAAAGCCAATAAAATCACCGAACCCTTCTTTGGGATAGATATAAGGTCCTCCAGTTTTTGGCACAAGTTTGCTCAACCTGCTAAAAACAACTGCCACTGTCAATGCCCCGAACCCCGATGCGATCCATCCAAAAATACTAATACCCCCAAACTCGGCCAATGCAGATGGTAGTAAAAAAATGCCCGAACCAATCATATTACCCACCACCAGAGAGGTAACAATCCAAAGTCCGATTTGTTTCGGATTATTCAAACTCATAATACCGGTAAGATAGTGATTATAATTTTCTACATTATCTTTGGTTAATGATTCATTGATCTGAATAAATCATATGGGAAAAGACGGAAAATACCTGAAACGAGGTGTGGATTATCCTATTATTGAAGGGTTGAGAACACTGCCTGGCAAATACTACCACGATGAAAAAATATACCTGGAAGAATTAGAAAAAATATATTACAAGTTCTGGATATATGCCTGCAGAGTTGAGGAAATTCCTTTAAGTGGTGATTATAAGTTAATCCAGGTGGGTGATGAAAGTATCATTCTTGTGCGGGACAAATCCATGGAGATAAATGCCCTATTCAATGTATGTCGGCACCGTGGAACTCAATTGTGCGCCAAACCAAGCGGTAACTTTTCCTCAAAATCCATTCTATGCCCATACCATGCGTGGGCTTACGGACTAGATGGCAAACTACTGGGTGCACCTTTCATGAAAGAAGAAAATGGATTTCGTAAAGAAAATTGTGCGTTGCACAAAGCACATCTTCATGAATGGGAAGGATTTTTATTTATTTCACTTGCCACAAGCCCTGAACCTTTTGAAGTACAAATGGAAGTATTAATGGGAAAATTCTCAGAGTGGAATATGGCAGAGTTAAGAATTGCCCACCACATAAGGTATGAGTTGAATTGCAACTGGAAGCTTATCCTCCAAAATTACCAGGAGTGCTATCACTGTCCTGGAGTGCATCCTTTGCTTTCTCAGCTTACACCTTTTCAATCTGCCAGGCATGATTCAAGCAAAGGGGCTGTTATTGGCGGATACATGCAACTCACAAAACAAAGAGGAAGCATGACAATGGACGGCGAAGCTGCAGCACCACCGGTATGCGATGTTTCAGGAGAGGATTTGCAACGGGTATATTATTACTCTATATTTCCAAATATGCTATTAACGCCGCATCCTGATTTTGTAATGTACCATCATATTACTCCGCTTGGGCCAGGGAAAATCATTAATGACTGCTATTGGCTGTTTCATCCGGAAATAATAAATAACAAAAAAGCGCAAAAAGGAATTAATTCTGCTGTTGAATTCTGGAATTTAACAAACAAGCAAGACTGGATGGTATGCGAACAAATGCAAACCGGAACAAAGTCCATGAGATTTGACCGGGGCTATTATTCGGGTGGAGAGGATATTTTATATACCCTCGATAAAGAGTTATTAAAAGCCCTGGGTCATCAAAATCCGGAAGAAGATGGAGAATGACTCATTTGTGAAATTTCCATAACTACTAACTACAATTTGCAAGTCGCGCTGGTCGAAAGATACTTCCATTGAGATTGGTGGAATTGCTTTTCATCCGATTGCCACCTTTAGGTTTAATTAATTAAACATCTTCAAGTTCAGGATGGGATTCGTCTATTTTATTAGTTGAACTCTTTACTTTTTCCAATGCCTGATCAAGATCGGCAATGATATCTTCAACATTCTCAATCCCAACGGAGAATCTTACGAGTTCATCCGTTATGCCTGCCTCAAGGCGTTCGTTTTCCGGCAGCCCTGCATGAGTCATAGAAGCAGGATGCTGTATCAATGTTTCTACACCACCCAGAGATACAGCCAAAAGTGCAAGTTTCATATTATCCATTAAGGTAACTCCTGCATCATGGCCACCTTTTACTCCAAAACTTATCATGGATCCAAAACCTGACATTTGATTTTGCGCCAGATCATACTGTTTAAACGAAGGAAGTCCCGGATATTTAATCCATTCGATTTTATCGTGATTCTCGAGGTAATTGGCGATTTCCATGGCGTTGGACTGCGACTTTTCAATCCTTAGTGAAAGGGTTTTTACACCTCGTAATATCATATATGCCTGGTGCGGGTCCATATTACCACCCATCATGGCCATTGTTTTATGTAATTTTTTATACAACTCTTCTTCTTTGGCAATCAAAGCGCCTCCTACAACATCCGCATGGCCATTGATAAACTTGGTGAGTGAATGCAACGAAACATCAGCACCCAGATCGAGGGGCTTTTGTAAGTAGGGGCTGCAAAATGTATTATCAACTACAACTATAATTCCATGTTGATGAGCCAATGTACTGGCAGCATCAATATTTGTTAGTTCGATTGTAGGATTCGCCGGGGTCTCAAGGAAAAGCAAACGGGTATTAGGCTTAATGGCCTCGTTAATATTTCCAATCTTGGTTGTATCAACAAATGATGATTCAACACCAAAATTGGTAAAGATTGTTTCCATGACCCCACGGCTCGGGCCATAAACAGTGCCCGTACTAATCATGTGATCCCCCTGTTTCAGAAATGCTGAATAAACAGTTGTAACCGCTGCCATTCCTGAGGCAAGGGCTATTCCGCCAACACCATTTTCCAATTCTGCCAGTTTGTTTTCGAGTGCCTGTATGGTCGGATTACCTAACCGTGTATAAATGAAGCCTTTTCCCTTTCCTGCAAAACGATCAGCTCCCTGTTGGGCATTTTTGAAAGAAAAAGTTGAAGTCTGGTAAATGGGGGTAGTTGCACTTCCAAAGGCATCCTCAAAGTCGCCAGCGTGAACCAATTTAGTGTCAAATCCTTTGTCCGATGTTTTCATATGTCCTTTGTGGTGAATTCTACCGCAAAATTAATTCTTCAGGGATTTAATGTCTGTGACAAATGTTGCCTAATAAAAGATTTTTTGTCATGAATTACTTCAAAACCGGGCAGTAGCATCGCGAATGAATAGAGATCTGAATTTGTCCCAGAAATTGCCTCCAAGAATAAAAAAACTGGAAATGAACAAAACATCACCCGCGAAATAGACCCAAATTGATAAATATCTACTAAAATCAATAAATAAGTTAATATACGGGACTACCCATCCCAGCAACAGCGGAAAGATAAATAGCGCAAGTCCAAAACGATACCTTGCAAGTGAAACTTCATCAGGAGGTGCAAACCTTTGTAAAAACCCCGAAAGCTTGCTTTTCACAAGGTTGCAGCCGTCCTTACCCAATACAGCAACAGAAATAAACATCATAATTTCGGGGATCCCCAAGTGCCAGTAAACCTGACACGGTAGTTTTAATACCTATTGACCAATTTGTAGAGGTAACAAGAGGGATCAGAAGCGGACTTGCAAATCCAGCAATAAAAATTGCTATACCTGCGACGAATCGTGTCTTTGAGATCTGGCCCATTCGAAAATATTAAGTACCGTTTCTATTCATAAACAAGGATAAATAAAAAGTGAAGGCTATCAAGAATTAACCTTCACTTATTAACACATTATTTTTATGTAATCCAGAATTATTTCGCCGCGGGAACAGGGTATTTTCTCATTATCAACATTACTGTATTTTTAATTCTATCCTCCCGGCCTTTCGGATTTTCTTTTATTGATCCAGAGCCTGAAGCCTCCCAGATAAGGTGTTTTTCTTTTGCATCGTACATATCAACAACAAGCGTTCCAACAACGTAGTCGTAATCGCTGTATGTGGTTGTGGACATGCCACCTCCCCATCCGTAACCTGGACCATGACCGTAATAGCCTCCATAGCCACCATACATTCCTCCCATTCCGGTAGTAGTAGCGGTAGTCTTAGTTTTCTGTTCGGTAACTATAAATAGTGTTACAATCACATCTCCTTCTGATTCCACATAAGTCATACCTCTTTTTCTGAATTCATCTCCGAATGCACTTTCAATTCGCTCCTTATCAAAACGATTGAGTATTTTATCACTTTCTTCCGCCCATCCATAGTATTCAAATGTTTTGAATTTTGTAAAATCCACCGTTTGATCCATATCCGAAATAACCTTGATACTTGAGCAACTGCTTATTGCAAGAACTGCAAAGATTCCTAATAGTCCAATTTTAACAATACCTTTCATTTTCTTTATTATTTATTATTATTTTCTCCAAATATAAACAACTTCCAAGACTTGGATAAACTTTAAATGATCCAAAAATAAAATTCAATTTAATTGAGTTGTTTGCACAAATGCCGTTTTTTCCGAAACCAAATATTTGTTTAATTATTTGCTTGCGTCAACGAGTTTTTGGATGTGATCGATTACCCGTAATTCACATTCCATATGAGAAGCCCGGGCTGCATTTATCATTTTCCCTGCTTCAGCTTTCCATGCGTCTGTATGTTTCACTGATGACGATAGAGCTTGTAATCCTATTTTTGAAATATTTGACAGATCAAGTGATAGTTTTTTAGCTTCTTTTAGAATTGGTGAATTCGCGACAATTTCCCTGAACTCATTGTGATTTTCGATCCAAAGCAACAGGTAATCTTTGATCTCCTGCGTCTTTTCCAATTCACCAGTATCCAGGTATTCATCAACTCTCATCCGGAATTCCCTTGCAACGGGGGCCTCCGGATTAGCCACATCTGCAAGACGTGTAAAAGGAGAATGTGTGGTAAATTTTATCTTTCCATGCCTTGCGTATCCCTGAAGCGGTTCGAGTACATCCGTCAGGTTTTTCAGAGGTGCAATGTTTTGTCCTCCTGAGAGTCTCCGCAATAGCATTTCATAGTTTTTTAAATGTAAAAGGTTCAACTCTTCCAACTGAATATTAATGATACTCAGCCTGTTATACATATCGTCAACATCATTGATATCCCGGGGTGACCACAACCGCTCAGCAATAGCTGCGGTGCGTGGCCAAATTCTGGAATCTACTGTTTCTGCCGTTACAATCTCCGACCACATTGCTGCCTCCCCACCAAGTATATTACGAATTTCATTTTGCGATAGAGGGGAATCTTCAGGTACCGGATCATTTAAATAATGAAAAGAAGCCGGCTGAACCAGGTCGATATAATAACCATTTGAAAGGATGGTTTGGTAGCCTCTCCCGGCGGACTGTTCCATTGCAGTCCGCCCTCTCCATGACTGTATAACAATATCTGTTGATATCCCCGGTTGGAAAATTTCGTCCCACCCCATCATGTGCTTACCATGTTTTCCCAGTATTTCGAGCAGCCTTTCATTAAAGTAACTTTGAAGTTCGTGATTGGAGGCGATGTTGTTGTCTGACATATACGCCTGGATCTGAGGATTTGCATCCCACTGTTTACCATTATTTTCATCACCACCAATATGCATATATTCATCGGGAAAAAGGCCGGCCATCTCCCTAATAAACTTGTCTAGAAATTGATAGGTTGTTTCTTTGGTTGGATCCATTGTTGGATCCTTGATGCCATATTCTGTTTCAATTTCATAAGGTCCAGGGGCACTTGCTAATTCGGGATAACCTACAAACCAACTGGTAGTATGTCCGGGGATATCAAATTCAGGAACAACACGAATCCCCCGGTCCCCGGCATAGGTAACAATTTCCCTGATCTCATCCTGCGTAAAATAATCCCCGTTTGAACCTAGCTGGTGTAATTTAGGGAATACTTTGCTTTCGATCCGAAACCCCTGGTCTTCGGTTAAATGCAGGTGCAGTACATTCATTTTTACAGCAGCCATCCCATCGATATTCCGTTTGATCACCTCCAAAGGCAACCAGTGCCGGCATACATCAATCATTAGTCCACGCCAGGGAAAACGTGGTTCATCACTAATGGTAACGGCCGGAAAGTAATAGCCCCTTTCATCGGATCTTAAAAGCTGAAGTAAGGTCTCCAACCCTCGCATGGCACCAATGTCAGTTTCAGAAGAAAGGTCAATATTTTCCGGGGTAATATTCAGATCATACGATTCATCCTCATTCAATACCAACTCCCCCGGTCTGCTTATGCGAATGAATAATGTCGAATTTTCACTGTTGTCATTTTCATCCAGGTAATTCTGACTAAAAAACAGGCCTGTTCTTCCATCAAGCCTTCGAAGAACACGGGTAGCGTAAGCATAAAGTTGTTTGGTTCCACTTGCAAACCCAATAGAAAAGTCTTTGTCTATTCTGAAATTCCCCGAACGAACCTTGATATTTGCAGGATAGGGCATCAGGTCAAATTCGGTTTGGCCCGCTACCTCCCGGGGCAAAAAATTCATTAGAAAAACCAATGTGAAACTGTAACTCAAAAATCTGTCAATTGTTTTCATTTGTAATTGTCGATTATGCTTATTCAAACCTACCAAATTTTTCATTTCACATCTCGAATTTATCTGTTATCTTCATGCGGAAAACTGCTGACAATAATCAGTACATTTCGTCATTATAACGATGTGTAAAGACGACTTACATGGAAAGGTTTTTAAAACACATACTGAAAATAATACTATTCCTGATTTTAACCCAGAGTGTTCAGGCACAATATAGCGAAACCATTGTGTCTTCACGACCCGGAGTATCCTTTACACCTTATACAACAGGGGGAAAAGTTTTTCAGATTCAAACAGGTTTTATTTATAACGGCGATAAAGACGATAATTACGAATCAAGTGCTTTTAATTACGTTTTATTAGGACGCTACGGCATTACCGAAAATTTTGAAATACGTAGTACTATGATATTGCGAAGCGAGTCAACAACTTCTTCGGGCATTGAAAATTCAACAGGAGGATTGAACTTATGGGATATAGGAATGCGCTGGAATATAATCAACGGAAAAGGAACAGGAGCGGCATTGGGGATCCAGGCTGAATTCAGGATAAATAATGTAGGACCATTAGAATACAAAACTGACAATCTCACTTCTCAAACAATTTTGCTATTCAGTATACCTATCAATTCCTGGCTCGGTTTTACTACAAACCTTGGAGCATCCTGGTACCAGGACACTGGCAGCCCGGCGGGAATTTATACGCTAAATTTTGCATTTCCGTTCAGCAATAAAATCGGAGGGTTTATCGAAATGTTCGGAACATTTTCAAATGGAGAACTGGGAACCAGTTTTGATACCGGTATTGGTTACCTCGTAACAAAAAACCTTCAACTAGACCTTTCGTTTGGGATTGTTGACCGAATTCAAACAAATTTCATAGACCTTGGATTGTCGTGGAGATTGGTTCCGAAGAATATCCAGGGTGATAAATAGTACGATATCTGGTAAAAAAATAGCAATATCAATCGATTGGAATATTCACATGGCGCTCCGCATGATAACTGGACCGTACCAGGGGTGAAGATTCGACATGACGAATACCTTGATCTTCACCTACTTCTTTAAAATGTGCAAACTTATCAGGATGTATAAACTCAGCTACTTCCAAATGCATTCTGGTGGGTTGAAGATATTGCCCTAAGGTGAGAATATGAAGTCCATGTTCTACAAGATCATCCATTGCCTTATATACTTCATCATCTGATTCGCCAAGACCGAGCATGATACCCGATTTTGTCCTTTTACCCAGTGCATTGGTACGTTTTATTTGTTCCAGGCTTCTTGCATATTTTGCCTGCGGTCTTACTCTTCGATATAGTCGTTCGATTGTTTCGATGTTGTGGGAAACAACTTCCTGACCACCTTCTATCATTCGGTTCAATGCATCCCAATTGGCCTTCACATCCGGGATCAAGGTCTCAATGGTGATAGTTGGTGTTAATAATTTAGTTTTAACGACCGTCTGATACCATATCTCAGCCCCTTTGTCTTCCAACTCATCCCTGTTTACCGAAGTTATAACAGCGTGTTTCACACCCATTTTATAAATAGCTTCCGCAACCCGTTGAGGTTCATTTGTATCATATTCCGGGGGCCTTCCGGTTGCAACAGCGCAGAATGTACAACTGCGTGTACATACGTTACCCAAAATCATGAAAGTTGCCGTTCCAGCTCCCCAGCACTCACCCATATTCGGACAATTGCCACTTTCGCAAATAGTATGCAAATTATTGGCGTCAACAAGACTTCGTACCTTGGCGTACTCTTTCCCAATGGGTAATTTAACCCGAAGCCAATCAGGTTTTTTTCTTCTCTTTTGTTTTATAGATTCTGTTAATTCGGCCATTTTAATGCACTAAATAAAGAAGATACAAAGATATATTTAAATCAAGCGAAGTTTACAAAGTACGGGTGAAGATTAGTTATCTTCTTGAACCGTAGAAAAAGGTGATAAATGCAGTTGGGAAAACCGCGGTATTGGATGCTGCAGGTACAATTTCTACCTTTTCAACATAAGCATCGATGAGAAAACCTAATTCAATTCCTGTTACATTGCTTTTAAATGTACCAAATTCAAAGGCAAGGCTTGACTTCAAATTCACCCCCACAGTTATACCGGATTCAAATAACCCCTGGAATAAATTTCCTGTCCCAAGAATCTGGTCAAAATTGTACTTGCCGGAAATATATGGTACTTTTTGAGATTGCAATCCTCCGGAGGTAATCTCGATGTAATAAGGAGCCTTAATTCCTATTGATGGCCCTCCTGCGAATAGAGCATTGATTTGAATCCCTTGTTTTGGGGCTTTTTTGAATAAGATATATTCTCTTCCATATTGTCCCCGGATTGAATATAAATAAATCTCCTTTGCCCAGATAAAAAAATTACCAGTAATGATCGAGTTCAGCCTGACCTCGTTATGATGTTTGATATTTACTAACTCTCCTCCAATAATTCTGTAAACGCCCGGTCTTATTTGTTTTGCTTGTTTTACGATAAAGCCTCCAATGAGACCGCTTGAAGTATTTTTTGTGATCCCCCAAACAAATTCCGTTTCGTATCCGGAATCCTCACGTATTTGAGCTGTAGCCAGGTACCCGGTCAGTACAAAGCTAAAAATCAACAACAATATGAGTAGCTCTTTTTTCAAAGTTTAAATCAATTTCTAATTTAGTGGTTTGAACCATAACGCAAAATTATAAAATAAAGTTTTAATTCAAATGCCAACGATCTTAAACTATTACGAAGGGAACCTCCGTTCAAAACTTGAACATGTAAAATCAAAACGATTACTTATCACCGATGCCCCAACAGATAACAAGGGTAAAGGTGAAAGTTTTTCACCCACAGATACGGTTGCCGGTGCTCTCAGTGCCTGTATGATGACTATTATGGGCATAAAAGCAAATGATGCAAATGTTGATTTATCAGGTCTTAAATCTTCCGTTACAAAAATTATGACAGATAACCCACGCAGGATAGCGGAAATACACATTGAGTTTAACTGGGAAAACTGCACGGCAAATGAAAAACATAAAACAATATTAAAAAGGGCAGCAATAACCTGTCCGGTAGCACTCAGTCTTCATCCTGCAATTAAACAAGAGATTATTTTTAATTTTTAATCATCGATAGATCTCCTGAATAACATTATTCATACCAAAGGTCTTTTTCACGTTTATCGTATCGTGGCTTTCTTTCTTTTACTTTGAGGTTTTCAGGCTGGCCTTCATTTTTCTTAAACAAACTTGACCACCATATACCAAACTTAAAGACTTTTTCTTTTTCTTCTTTGCTGTTTCGGCTCTCACTCTTTGTATAGTTTGCACTTGGATGCAATTGTTTTCTTGAAACAGTGGTGTTTAAACGTACAAAGCCTCCATAATTTTTAATTTTTGAAGGCTTATAAAAAGCAAAAGCATTTGCTCTTCCATAATTCGACCCTTCGGTTTTTCCGATCTTCTCTACTTTGTTAAAAGCACCGTATTTTTTCACTTTCCCGGGAGTAAAAAATACTACTGATCTGGCACTACCGTAATTCGTACCTTCGGCTTTTTTGGTTTTCTCTACTTTGTTAAAAGCACCGTATTTTTTTGCTTTCCCCGGAGTAAGAAATACCAATGACTTGGTACTACCATAATTTGTGCCTGAAGACCGCTGAGCTTTCTCATTTCGAACCAGCCCATGTTTTTTTGCACTACCAGGCGTGATGTACACAATTGATTTTACACGTCCATATTCGGTGCCATCTGGTTTACCCGCCGGCTTTTGTGCTTTTATATCTCCCCGGTAGCTTCCGATTGCAATATTATAATATCCGGCCCTGGGTGGGGCACGGCCTTTGTTGTTCCATGATTTGCCACTAATGCTGCCTCCTCCTTTTGCCGGACGACGGGCTTTAAGATCACCCTGGTACCTGCCGATCCTTGGGTTTAAATATCCTGCCCTGGGCAGGGCACGGCCTTTGTTGTTCCATGATTTACCGCTAATACTTCCTCCTCCTTTTGCCGGACGACGGGCTTTAAGATCACCCTGGTATCTGCCGATTCTTGGGTTTAAATATCCTGCCCTGGGCAGGGCACGGCCTTTGTTGTTCCATGATTTACCGCTAATACTGCCTCCGCCTTTTGCCGGACGACGGGCTTTAAGATCACCCTGGTACCTTCCGATCCTTGGGTTTAAATATCCGGCCCTGGTCACGGCGCGACCTTTGTTGTTCCATGATTTGCCGCTAATGCTGCCTCCGCCTTTTGCCGGACGCCGGGCTTTAAGATCACCCTGATACCTGCCGATCCTTGGGTTTAAATATCCTTCCTTTTGCAGGGCACGGCCTTTGTTGTTCCATGATTTCCTGCTAATGCTGCCTCCCCCTTTTGCCGGGCGGCGTGCTTTTACATCACCCTGGTACCTGCCGATTCTTGGGTTTAAATATCCGGCCCTGGTCAGGGCACGTCCTTTGTTGTTCCATGATTTCCTGCTAATACTGCCTCCCCCTCCTTTTGAAGGTCGCAGCAGTTTTACATTCCCCTTGTATTGGCTTCTTCGTGCGTTTTTGCCAGGTATGTATGAAGGTACCGGAGTTGTTTTTACCTTTGTGCTACGCTCTTTTCGGGCATAATAAGGATCAGGTCTGGAGATTGCACTACCCCACTTCGGCTGTGGAGACCTGTAGTTTCGTGTTCGATGTTTCCTCCCGGCAATATCCCTGTTGGTGGCCTGCTCACCTGCACGTTGTTCGCGATTTGCATAGGGGTTGCGGGGTTTACGAATACGTGCGGTTCCGGAAATGGACTTTGGGCCAACACCTTTTATCCGCACCCTTCTTTCACCACTTCGACTTGTGGTTCGAACGATTGTCTTTTTTTCTTTGATTCTTTTAACACCTCTCCCCGGATCCCTGGTAACCCGGGAATTTACTTTTACTTTACCTGCTCCTGCCCGTGGTGACTGGTAATTTTTAGTTTTTGGTTCAGAACGTTTAGCTGTAGCAGCATTTTCACTATTTCTGGTTCTGGTATACTATCCTCCCGATTGCATTGCCCCTTTCGAAAACCGTCCACCTTCGGCACCGGATTTCCTGCCGTAGTAAGTATCAGGTCTTGAATAACCTCTTTTGGGAGCAGCTTTTGCTGACATTTGACCTCGTGTTCTTAACTTTCGTCCTGCAATATCTTTGTTAGTCGCCTGTTCGCCCTTTCTAGGGCCCTTTCCTGCATATGGATTCCTTTTCCTCCTGATTTTGCCTCCTCCAGAAGCAGATTTGGGTGCCCTGGCCACTACAGCCCTTGACCGTTCTGAAGGTTTTGATACACTTCTTGCAGATACCGTTCCACGGGATTTAACACTACGCTCTGCTCTTCTTGTAACAGAACGTGAGCTAACATTGGTTGGTTTGTAAGTCTTTTTCCTTGCCGAAGATCCTGATACAGTACGAATTCTCTTTCTGCCGGTTATATCTCCTTTTCGGGGTTTTTCACCTTGTGGAGGTTTCCTGAAGTCAGGAAGAGGGGACCGTCCGGCCCTGTCTGCTTTATCAGCGCGAATTTTTCTGCCTGCATATGGGTCATATGCCGGTCGTGCATACGTTTTTCTTGGTGTTTTCTTTTGTTTGTACTTTCTGCCAGTGATATCCCCTTTTCTTGCACGATCTCCCTGTTTGTTTCTTGTTTTAGCCTTTATCTGTCTTAGCTGTCTCTTGTTCGATTTGCCTTTATCTCCTTTTAATTTTTTAGGTTTAATACGTTTCTTCTTTTCTTTTTTTCTTTCGGTCTTTATGGGTATATCCTGAGCAGATACAGTGGTTCCGTTTGCCAGCATCAAAACCAGCAAAATTGTAAAGATCAAACCAACCCGAAATATGCTTTTTAGAAGCATTGTATTATTTAGGCCCATTAAAGATATAAATTTATTAAAATTCGATCAATTCCTTTAATTTCTCCTTTAGTCGTTTGTTTGGTAAAAAGTTTTCTTCAAGTGTTGATGTAAACGGAACAGGTGTATCCAGACTTCCCAGGCGCAATATCGGTCCATCCAGGAATGTAAAACAATGTTCACTTATCCAGGCACTAATTTCGCCTCCAATTCCACCTGTGAGTACATCTTCATGTAAAATCAAAATCCTTCCTGTTTTTTTAACTGTCTGCTTTACTGCTTCCTTATCCCATGGCATCAGCGACCTCAGATCAAGTATATCAGCTGAAATACCAGGATATTCATTCATTGCATCTTTTGCCCACTGAACTCCTGCACCGTAAGTAATAATAGAAATATCAGTACCCCTGCATATATACTCCGCTTTCCCAATTGGTAACGTATAATAATCGTCCGGTATTTCATCATGTACCGATCTGTACAACATTTTATGTTCAAAAATCATGACAGGGTTAGGATCCTCGATAGCCGCAGTCATTAGTCCTTTCGCATCATAAGGATTGGATGGATAAACAATTTTTAACCCGGGAGTATGAAAAAACCACGCTTCGTTTGACTGGCTGTGGAAAGGGCCCGCCCCTACACCTGCTCCTGTTGGCATGCGGATTACAACATCCACATTTTGCCCCCAACGATAGTGCAACTTGGCCAAATTATTAATAACCTGGTTAAAACCACTTGTGACAAAATCAGCAAATTGCATTTCGATCACTGATTTGAAACCTTTAACTGACATTCCCAGGCCTATTCCGAAAATAGCCGACTCACACAAAGGGGTATTACGAATGCGCTCTTTCCCAAAAATATCTACAAAACCCTCGGAAACTTTAAAAACACCACCATATTCAGCCACATCCTGACCCATAAGTACAAGATTGGGGAATTTCTCAAGGCTTTGTTTAAGTCCGTCTGACAAGGCATCCACGAGCCGCTTTTTTGTCTTCTTTCCTTTTTTAGGAATAACTACTTTCTGATCGAACGGGAAATAAACATCGGCCAGTTCTTTGTTAGTATCTGCCTGGGGAATTTCTTCGCCAAAAGCAAATTCCAGCCCATTCTCAATTTCCTTCATGATGCCCAAACGCAAACGGGCCTGATACTTATCGTTTATTAACCCATTATCTTTCAGGTAGCCTTCGTAGTTTTCAATCGGGTCTTTCAATGCCCAGAATTCCAGAAGTTTTTTGGGAACATATTTTATGCCGCTTGCTTCTTCGTGGCCCCTAACCCTGAAAGTATTTGCTTCAATCAACAAAGGCGCCGGAACTTTTCTGATCTTTTCGGCCCATTTCCTAACAGTGGTATAAACTTCCAAAACATTATTGCCATCAATACTTATGGCGTCCATCCCATAGCCCGGACCTTTGGATACAAAGCTGTCGAATGCAAATTGCTCAGATGAGGGTGTGGATAATCCATATCCATTGTTTTCGATCATAAAAATGACAGGAAGTTTCCATACAGCAGCCACATTTAACGCTTCATGAAAATCCCCTTCACTGGTACCTCCATCTCCTGAAAATACGAGGGTAACTTTTCCTTCTTTCCGCAGATTCGATGCAAGTGCAATGCCATCGGCTATACCCAATTGCGGCCCAAGATGCGAAATCATACCTATAATGTGATGTTCATTGGTACCAAAATGGAAAGACCTGTCCCTACCCATTGTATATCCGGCTTCTTTCCCCTGGAATTGAGCAAATAATTTACCCAGCGGGAGGTTTCTGGAGGTGAACACGCCCAGGTTTCTGTGCATTGGGAGGATGTATTCGTCTTCCTTCATTGCCAATGTAGCACCTATGGCAATTGCTTCCTGCCCTATCCCTGAAAACCATTTACTTATTCTTCCCTGTCGAAGAAGAATCAACATTTTTTCTTCTATCAAGCGTGGTTTTAAAAGCCCCTCATATAACTCCAGCTTTTTCTTTTGCGATATTTTATAACCCGTAAAATCCATTAATTTCAAAATAGACTGGCAAAAATATAAACTATTGGCATTCGTACATTGAAAAGAAACATTTATTCATTTATAGAAGTCCAAATAAATTGTGATGATATTAGCCAACAACTTTGTGAAAAGCAGACAGGGTTTAGATATCAAGAAAAATTCAGACAAACTGTCCGCAGACACCTGAACCTTGACAGGATTTTATACTTTTGCGGACTTAGCATAAGTATATGATACAATTTGAGCAGTTCAAACTAGCCAATGGCCTGCATTTTTTTGTTTTGGAAGACAGGGAAGTACAGGTTACAACGATTAATATCCTGTACAAAGTAGGCTCCAGGGATGAAAGAGAGGATAAAACAGGATTCGCCCATCTTTTTGAGCACCTGATGTTTGGTGGATCAAAAAACATTTCATCTTACGATGAGCCTCTTCAGAAAGCAGGGGGTGAAAATAACGCATTTACAAGCACCGATATTACGAATTACTACCTGACTTTACCTGCCAATAATATCGAAACCGGTTTCTGGCTCGAATCCGATCGCATGCTTAGTCTTTCATTTGACCCTTCCGTTCTTGAAGTACAGCGGAACGTTGTAATTGAAGAATTTAAACAGCGATACCTTAATCAACCCTACGGGGATGTCTGGTTGAAACTAAGGCCACTTGCTTACAATGTACATCCGTATAAATGGGCCACTATTGGAAAAGAGATTGCGCACATCGAAAATGTGGTCATGGATGATGTGAAAGAATTTTTTTTCAAATATTACACTCCCCAAAATGCCATTATTGTAGTAGCCGGAAATGTAAAAACTTCGGAAATTGAGCGATTAGCTAAAAAATGGTTTGGCCCGATACCTGGAGGAGATGCTATCGAAAGAAATATTGCTGCCGAACCCTTGCAGGAAGAAAAAAGGATGATTGTTAATGAGGCCAAAGTTCCTCAGGATGCCATTTACAAAGCTTTCCATATGTGTGGCAGGGCAGGCAAAGATTATCATTCCTCTGATCTCCTAAGTGATATCCTGGGAAGGGGAAAATCTTCGAGGCTCTACAACAAGCTTGTGAAAGAAGAACAAATATTCAGTAATATCCAGGCTTATGTAATGGGATCTGTCAATCCGGGATTATTGGTAATAAGTGGCAATCTGAATCCTGGAAACTCACTTGAAAATGGAGATGAAGGTATTCAATCAGTCATTGATACCATCCATACAAACCCACCCGAAGAAGGGGAACTGGAAAAAGTAAAAAACCAGGCGGAATCCAGTATAATATTTTCAGAAATTGAACCATTAAATAAAGCAATGAATATCGCCTTTGGGGCTTCCATTGGGAACCCAAATATGATTAATGAAGAACCACAACAGATCAGGAGTGTAACATCCAATCAGGTCGAAACCGTGGCTGCTAAAGTTTTGCAAAATAAAAACAGCTCAACATTGTATTATAAGTCTGTATCTTAGAGTTTATCATGAAAGTGCGAACCGGCTTTGGATATGATGTGCATCAACTTGCTGAAGGAGAAGAATTCTGGCTGGGGGGCATCCGCGTTGAGCATACCAAAGGGACTGTGGGTCACTCCGATGCTGATGTATTAATTCATGCAATTTGTGATGCATTACTGGGGGCAGCCAATCTTCGTGATATCGGATACCATTTTGCTGATACGGACCCGAAATACAAAGGAATTGATTCCAAAATCCTGTTAGATAAAGTCTTAGCACTTTTAAGGACAAAAGGATACGAAATAGGGAATATTGATTCTACTATTGCATTACAAAAACCAAAAATTGGTCACCTCATTCCAGGGATGATAGCAAAGTTGGTGACGGTAATGGGTATCGATGAAGATGACCTGTCAATAAAAGCCACAACAACCGAACAGTTGGGTTTCGTTGGAAAGGAGGATGGTGTTGCAGCCTATGCAAATGTACTGATCACTAAAAATTAGAAACAATTAATAATCCGGAGATCATTCTTACTGAAGACGGATCGCATTCCCTGTTTATTCCGTCCATCAATGAAACCTACCATTCTATACATGGCGCTATCCAGGAATCGCTCCATGTATTTATACGAGCTGGATTAGACTACTTTTTTGAAATGAATCCTCGAAGAACAGAAATTCGGATATTTGAAGTTGGTTTTGGAACCGGGCTCAATACTTTGCTGGCAGTTCAATGGGCTTCAAAGAGAATTATATCCATAGAATATACTTCAATCGAAAATAACCCGCTGGATAAATTCCTGACAAAGGAGCTAAATTACGGGCCTATCCTGAACATGAGTCCCCAGTTTAGTAAAATACATGATGTGGAGTGGAATACGAATGTTATTATTGAATGTAAATTTCACCTCCATAAAATCATTGATGATTTTACAACTTACAAAGAAGGAAATAATATTGACGTGATATTTTTTGACGCCTTTGCTCCCGGCAAGCAACCCGAAATGTGGCATCACTCAAATTTGCTAAAGTGCTATAATATGCTGAACGAAAAGGGGGTATTTGTAACCTATTCTGTAAAAGGCCAGGTGAAAAGGGATTTGAGAAGTATCGGGTTTTCAATTGAATCCCTGCCAGGCCCGCCAGGAAAATCTCAAATGTTACGAGCAATCAAAAACTGCAATTGATGTTACGGGGTTAATAATTTGTAACAGGGTTTTATTATTAAATACTGGTTTTAAATACTTAGCTTTCGTCTTTAAGCACATGGTATCGAAGATCCAACGGATCAAGATGATCTTTAATTTTTGTTATAAAACCGGGATCATCAATGAAGTAATTTAGAAAGTTATCCGTTCGTTCCTGCATACTTCCGTTTGGATAAATCATCGCATACCAGGAAGCAATCTGTTTGGTGAGATCTTCGTGATGCCTGAGCCGGGCTTTTGATGCCTTTTTTTCAATTTTTTTCAGGGCGTTCTCAGCTCTCTTTGTCTCCGCTTTTACCAGTTTATCCAGCGTTGGGTCCAGGAGAACCGCTTGCTTGTTTACACCGGCAAAAAGTTCTGCAACGGCGGACATTTCATCTTTAAAAGAGACCTCATCCCCTGAGACACCCGACACAAGCTTTTGCATCACGTCCTGTTCACTAAGAAATATATCGGAAGTATCAGCGCCTGTTTTAGCCATCTTCCTTGCCATGACGGGATTGATATACAAAACAAAATTCCTGGGTAACAGAATTGGGAATGTTACCTGAAAATGGTCAAATACTGATTTGAGCTGTAACCAGTAAACAACTTCTGCAGGTCCTCCAACGTATGCCAGGTTCGGGAGGATCATTTCCTGGTATAATGGCCTCAAAATCACATTTGGGCTAAATTTTTCAGGCTCTTCATTCACCTTTTTTAGTATCTCTTCTTCTGAAAATTGCAGTTCCGTACCTACAACCTTAAAAATGTTATCTTCCCTGATAATCCTTTCCCTTACATTATCGTCCAGATAGAACAGGTTTATTTCCCTGGGATTGATCTGTGGTTTATAACCATTTTCCTCCAGAAGAACTGACTGGCTTTTTACCTGTTCAAAAGAAATGTTTTTAATTAGTTCATCTCCAACTACCGGACTAAAAATACTTTTCAGTTCCCTGTCATCCGCATCTACAACCACCAATCCCTCATCGCCAAACAATTCATTTACATAGTAACGAACTGCTTCAGCCAGCGTATTATGCTCCAAATATGCCTTTTTGAAAATTTCATTGTTCCCCGGCATTGCATCGAGTATGATTTCCAGGGACTTGGGGTCCATTCTGCCCACCGCACCCATTTGATCTGTATCCCATGTGTATTTCTGACCAAATAACTTAAAGCAACTTATTTCTTCGAAATCATGATCTTCGGAAGCCATCCAGTACACCGGCACAAAATTATAACCCGGAAATTTCTCATGAAGCGCTTTGCATGTATTAATCACCGTTACAATTTTATAGATAAAGTA
>SDBV01004332.1_pt1 | contig 20523 bp, 26 predicted proteins | sample 2277081 | NCBI WGS metagenome assembly SDBV01 (sample SAMN10402039, study PRJNA504765) | marine sediment metagenome | isolation source: marine sediment core GS10_PC15, 223 cmbsf | place: Arctic Ocean: Southern Knipovich Ridge | collected 2010 | reverse complement strand
GGCAAGCAGGCTGTTCGTATCGTGGATGAGACAGCTAAAGGGGCGATCCGTTGCACACATACACATCTCCGTCTCAATCCGCGACAGCTTCTCCCGCGCCTCCGCCAACTGGCGCTCTAGGTCGGCGATGGTAGGCGGCAAAGTTTCATCCTGTTCATTCGCGTGGTAGGTACAAAGCTGCGCCCCAGTTACATACTTCCATTCAGCAGGTTCGTGGCAGTCCGCCAGTTTATCGCATGGCTGAGTGTCAAAGGGAATCCGCGTTTGTTCGCTCACTGGCTCTCTCCTCTATTGCCACTGACACCACGGCCAGGGACTCGTCCTTGTTCCTTCATGGCTTAACTCCCAGGCTGCGAGCGTATTGTTAGCATCATCCTTCAACCATTCCCTTCCGTAGCCGTGTGCCTCGTCCACTTGGAACAGGCCGATGTAAGGATTCCAGTCTGCATAGGCATTAGGGTCCTGGCCTAGCGTTGACTCGCACCATGCTATGCCTATCCAATAGTCGCATCCTTGGGGCCAGGGGTAGGCACAGATAATCTCTTCAATTCCTGGCCCACTTCGTATCTGAGGATTCGCACTCGTTGCATCTGAATCTCCAGGTGGGAGAAACCTTCCGTCCACAGTGGAAGCCAAGCCACGTATGTTTGTAGGCTCTCCGGTAGTCTTAGCCGATGTACCTCCCTGTTCCAACAGAAAATAGGACAGAAGGTGAGCCTGTGTATGAAGTTGAACATCTAGGACAGCTCCTTCCAGAGCAGGTAGAGGATTACTATTAGTCCTCCAAAGATCATCCCTATGAGGAATATTATCCACTCCATTGTATCCTCCTGTGGTCAACAGCAGTCCTAGGACTGCTATCACTAACCATCGAATGTTCCAGCCTCCTTACATCCTGAACAGTGGTATACCACATGACCTACAACTAGCACTCTCTCTGGGATACCCTGAGAACCTGTGCTTACCTGAGCCTGCAACAGCACACGATGAGGCTGCCATGCTAATGCCTTCCCACATCACCCCTATGGCATTGGTATATAGGATATGTGACACCACACTGTACATCTTCTCATTGAGCTGGTCTGCCTCTACTGTCGGCGTGTTGTCCATTATAACATTCCACTAGGCTTGGCACACCCACAGCCTAAGTACCAGATAGGCTGCAAGTCACCACTCCTGTTCTGTATCAGGCCACGCTTGGCCTCTCTAGGTGAGCTACACGCGGGGCAGTGCAGGTACGTGCTTGGAATGTGGGAGTGTCCGCATCCAGGTGCAAACATTAGGAATCTCCTTTACTATTGGTGGAACCCCAAGTGCTGAGGTTCCTTACGTGCTGATACGCAGGCGACACAAGTGCTACGGTGCCTGCACATACATTTCCTGCAACGTTCCATTGGGTGCAGGCGAGCGGTGTCTACTCCAATCCTGAGTATGTTGCAACCGACACAGTTACAAACCATAGCTCTCAACCTCCTGTGGTCTTGCCTGTACCAGGCTCACCTACTGGCCTGAACATGGATGTTGAATATGGTCGAGCAGGCTTCAGTCCGCAGGCTGCTAGGAATTGCTTACGGTTGAATCCCTCATGGTGGACGTAGGAGTGATGCTCCCTTTCTCCTAGATTAGGACAGGTCGCTGTTACGTCCACTCCACTACCGCAATGACCACAATAGTCGTAGTCAGGGTGGTCGGCGGCGAAGAGGATAGAGAAGCTGTGGGCTAGTGTCCCAATGGCATCCTGGGCTTCTCCTGTATTTCCTGTGCCAATAAACTTCTCACGTGTGGCCCTTAGTAGTCCGGCCACGTCCTCGTAATGCATCTTGCTATACCTACTCACGATACGCCTCAATCGGCAACTGAGGGAACCAGCGGTGGGCCTGATCCCTACTCAGCTTGCACCCTCGCCTAATCGTCCACTCGACGCACTCCTCCGTGCGCTGCCCATCATCCGCACCTATGTATGCAGCCCAGTCAGCAACCCCGCCTTCAACGGCAACGATGGCTATGCCTGCGCCGTTGGCGTTCCAGTAGTTGTAATTCAGGACTCGCAACTGCTCCACTCCTCGGACGTATGGTAGTCCCAGGGTTAGTTGTTCCTTATGCTCAAGCTCCTCACGCAAGATGTCCTCTGGTGCTCTATCTAAGGTCACTTGGTATCTCCTTTCTCGTAGTTATGGAGGGGGCCACCGCTAGCGTTGCAAAGCAGCTACCTTGGGAGGGTGCGGCGACCCCCATGTGAAACTAGTTAGGTAACGTCTCGGAAGTCCTCAACAGTAACCTTGATGGTGGGTGGCGCTCCAGCAGGGAACGCTGTCTGCTGCACGTACACGGTTCTCAGGTCGCTGTCCTCATCAGGGTTATCGAACCTGTACGTGTGCTTCGTTGTCCTAGTTAAGGTCAGTCGGTACTGCATCGGTTTGCCTCCTTTATCAACTTCTCCAGTGTTTCTATCCTGCCACTGACTGTGCCCTTCCAGTTGAACCTTGTACCTACGAAGACTTTATCCACCTTGTCAAGCTGGCTTTGTAGGCTCTCGTTGTGCCAAACGAGGGACTCAATCTGGCCTATCAACTGTAGAACAAGAGGCTCGCTGTATACTGACTTCATACTCACGAATTAGTTTCTCCCTTCCTTGTTAGGTGCTGCCTTCAGGCACAACTTGCAGCGTCCGGCTCTGTAGATATGAGGTTGAGCATCGTCCCTGCTAGGGCAAATGTCCACCATCAGTTTCTCCTCTCCTGAATCTTCAACCTCAGGTACTCCCTCATGGCGTCCTCTCGACGCTCACGACCGAGCCTAGTCCACAGCTCCTTCAGTTCACGGCTAGTCATTCACATCCTCCCACTTCATGGGCTCCTGCGTGTGGCCATGCTGCGTGTGACCACAATGCTTGCAGTAGCGGTGGTATAAAGGAGGATTGGTAGCCACTACGGAGTTGGTGCTGACATAGCAATGGCCTCCCAACTCCAGGCACCTCACCTCAGCCAGTGGGTAGCTGCCGCCTATCTTGGTCACTCAGGCATCCTCTCATTGTGGTACACGAAGACCAATGCGTCCTCAGCCTCATCCTGCCACTCGACGGGCAGACTCTTCCTCCACGCTATAGCATTGAATGGATACTGATCGGCTACACCTTCCGGTGGTTCGCTCATGCCTAGCAGGTCACCCATTGCCACCTGTGCTACATGACGGATGGCCTGCGCCTTGTCTAGCGTGGGCATTCGTGAGTATCCTGAGCATCTACTAGTGCCCATTCTATGACGGCATCCTGGCACTCGCAGCTATCATCACAGTGAGCATCATGGTCGTCCAGTGGTGGGTCAGGAGTGTAGCGTATCTGTGTCCTACAATGCACACACTCCAACACTGTATCCAGAGTGCCGTCGTCTATTAGGACTATACTACTTGCCGGCATAGCTGCCACCCCTCCAACCGCATCTCAGCCACCAGTAGCAGCAGACGTGTAGGGGACACTACCTCACCATGCCTAGTGTAGGTCTGCTTGTCCTCGTCAAACTCCCAGTCCCACCACTCTACCTCATTGCCTCTAGCCCAGGTGGCGCGGCAGGCTCGGAGTCCTGTGCTAGGAGACTCCATCCTCATGTCCTTCGGCGTAACCTAGCTCATAACACCACTCGGCAAACGTCAAGATCAGGCGTCGCAGCGTTGGGGTGGTAGGAGCTATGTTTACTATTGTATCTAACTCCTCCTTCTCATTACCCTCTACATCGGCATCTGAGAAGAACAGTTCTAGCAGGTCAGGTTCTTCCATCACTCATCTCCTACGAGACTACTAACCTCTATCACTCTCCTGTAGGTCACCATCATGGACAATCACCTCCATTCTCATAGTTCTGCTTATCCTTTGGGATGGTTGGTCTGGTCACACTCGTAGGCCGTGTGGCCTAGACTTGCACACTCCACAACCAACACACACCACTCCAACTCCTCAATGTCCTTCGTCACCTGCACCGTAGCACCCTTGTAGCCCATCCTTTTCAGGATGTCAAGAGCCATGTTTGCAGTGTCACGCTTAGGATATGAGGGTAGCATGAGGAGTTCGGCAATGAAGTGCTTTTGCTCCTTACGGAGCGAGACGTGTCCTGTACCTACTACCATAGTATTCACCTCCTCTCCACTCTATATTCTGCTGCCTCTTGCAAGGCATTACGCAGGTCATCCTGCATCTGTTTGGTTATTGCTGTTACACATCCTGAGCTACAGACAATAGTATTACCTACAATCTCAGCATAACCATCGCACTTAGGGCAGTTTAGATTGTCCATCTTTATTCCTTCTACTGATCGGCTCAGCGCCGCCACCGACTCAGGCATCACCTCAGCAGCCAGTGTGCTATCTGCTGGCTGGAATGTCAGCGGCGGCGCTCAATCGACCAGCCTACTTGCAGGTGCATGGCTTGTAAGGCCACTGACACCCACATACAAACCTACCACAGTGAGGGCAGTTGTAGTGTTCCATCACAGGCTCAGCATGAACGCCACTATGACGCCTGTGAACATGATGTATCCTATGGCTCTAAGCATAAGTCACCGACTGCCTCAGTCGTCTCTTGGCTGTCCGCTTGCAAGGACACCTGCAGACCACCTCGCCATCCGTCTCTATTTCGTCACACAGATGATCCGCTATGTCCTCGCCCATCAGGTCTAGACATTCAGCAGCGATGTCCTCGTCCGCACCTTCATCCATCACGGCCTCTAAGCATGACTCGCAAGGCTCGGTCATTGGATTCTCCTTCCACTACTAACCTAAGGGAGGGGGTCCGGCGCTTCCGCTTCACATGACGCACCTCACAATAGAACTAGCCGGCTCAAATGCTCCTTCTATTATAGCAGGTTCGCTTGCTACTGTCAAGTCGTTTGCTTGACATAATCATACAAACTAATGTGCTAGTCAATCCCCCGCTACCGCATACTCTCATAAACGATAACGCTACCTCACTCAAATGCTAACCTGTGTTAGCAATTAAGCCCGTACCTCATCAAAGGCTAATCTGCATACTCACTACCACAAAAAAGAAATCCTGCAAGTTGACATAATAAACCCGCACAGTGTCAGGAATCATGATACAATCCTATCAGGCAGTGGGGATAACGCAAGTTAAATAATCCCCTGAAAGGGAGTGAACAAAATGACCGATCAAGAGACAAAAGTGCCGCCCACGCTCGCAGAGTTAGAGGGGAAGGTGACCCGTCTGCGAACGCAGGTTGACGTTGACGCTAAGGCTGTCGCCGCTGCTACTGAGGCACTCGCAAAAGCGGGGAAGTCCGGCAGTATCGAAGCTATGGTGGATGCGTCGTCTGCGCGTGAAACCGCTGTCAAAGCATCTGCTAAGACTGAGAGTCAGCTTAAGACGGCGCAAGGTGCTGTCACCAGCGCAAAGTATGCTGTCAACGCGGATGCAATCGCAGGCATCGTCAACAACGTGCGCGACGGGAAGATTAGTCTGCCCGATGCGTTCACGAAACTCCAGACGTTCGGGGTTGTGAAGCTGGTCACAGAGGTGAGCGAGGAGACCGGGAAGCTCATTATCAACGCCAGCGGCCCCAACGTCAAAAAGCCCCGCGCATCCGGGTCCGGAGGCGGCGGCAATCGCGGCACCGCGCGTTGGGAAGTGGAAGGCCAGAACTACACTTCCCGTGAGCTGATCGACGCGAACCTGGACCTGCTAACTGATAAGGTTCGTGAGCATTACGATAGCGGCAACTTCCGCGCGTTCAGCATGACAAGGGAGGCCGAGAAGATTCACGCAACGCTAACCAGCAGCTAGATACCTGAACCCCCTTGCTACAATCCCACTGCCTGCAAGGGGGTTTTTGCTGGCCACTAACATTGTGATAGGATTCACAAGGCTATGGGGCATCTGCATACTCACTCCACCACTAGCAGCCCAATGCCTGAAGCCTCATTCCGGCATACGCCTATAGCTATGACCTCGACAGCACACCTACAACTGTGAAGATAGACCCACTTGGAGATTTTTCTCAAAATTATTTCTCAACCTCCTGCACGAACAGCTTGTATGCTCGTTCTCTGGACTGGGCGTAGTCCAGCCAGTCGAACGCGCTGCAACCCTGGAACTTCCTCTCCGCGACACAGTACCTACATATACCGACAGGTTCAGCGCCTATGCCAGGTATCATCCAGTGATGCTTGCCAGTGGGGGATGTAGGACAGAGTGCTGCCGCCTGTCTGTCTACGGGTAGCATGAGCCGTCAGATAAGTTGCAGAACCCTGGAGATTCATAGCCTGTTAATGCCCAGTTAAGGAACAGTACCAGGGCTAATCCTATGCCAAGCACGACGGCCCAGATTAGTATAGCGGTCACTGCGTCTTTCATACTGTCAACTCCTTGTGTGATTTGATTCTCATACACACATCGTGAGTGTCCAACATGAAACCACAATAGTCACACTTGGGACTGATCTGTCGGCTGCAAGATTGGTCGTATCTGTGATAGCAGGGTAAGCAGTAGGCGTCATCATCTGTCCTCTCCCCACAACACCTGCAAGCCAGTCTCTCCTAGTCACCGTCTATATGCTGCATCGTGTTCTCCGTACTCCAGCTTCTTTAACGTAGCCCTCAAGTTCAGCGTGGTTCTGTGGTTAATGCTCGCTGGTCCTCCTACAGCATCCAACTCCTTTGTTACAGTGATGAACCGCTGATACATTCCTTCAAGTCTCTCACTCTTCGGAGGACAGGCTTCCACCTCTCTAAGTATCCTTATCCTCTGCTTACACAATGCCAGCCGCCTCTTCTTATCCTCTGGTGATATTTTCAGTCCCGTGCCCTTGGGCCTACCAGCTTTCTTACGTCTATCCTGCCTAGACACTAACTGCACTATCAACCATAGGCCTAAACATTGTACGTGTAGGCGCCAGTTATGATACCAGTGCTTGCCCGACTTTTTAGCCGTCGCCCTGATAGTAATAGTAACGTAGTAAACTCCTATTTCAAGAGTCTCTCCGCAGTGGTCACATTTACCTTCTTTCCTCTTCTTCATTACCTGTATGCTGCCGAACTTCATTGTCTCCTCCTTGTCTACTGTATTCGTGCTATCTTATCTAAGAGATAGTATATCACGGGTAGACAAAGTTGTCAATATCGAGCAGGTGTGTTAGCGGGTTAGCAGTTCAATGTCTACCCACTGAATACCTATGTTTCATAGAGTAGTATGATTAACGTAGACATTACTCTCCAGATTGCTATAACATACTATGCTGGACTAGTAACTACTATAGCACACTACGTCAGAATGTCTTGACTTGGGCCACCAACTATGTTATAATGATAGTGGAGGACAAATGACAACTTCTCATCTCCTTTCGCGGGTTGGCGGATCGCTGGGCGGTAGGTCTGCCAACCCTCTACCCTTTAAGACTGTGGACTTGAAGCTGCTAGACCCTAATCCTTCACTCCACGACTTCAAGGCCTGTCCGCGGTGTCCACATCCTCCACGTCCAGGAGGTCTGCCATGCCAGAGCTAACAAGCATAGAGTCAGGGCCTAAGCCTGAACCGCAGTACGGTGTGCAGGTCGTAGAGTCCGGCAAGTCTGACATCGAGCCGGATGACTATGAGGAGATGCTGAAAGCTAGGATACCTCTAGGTAACAATCCTAGGAAAGCCTCATACTTAAGTTACAGGGCAGCAGGGTTCTCTGTTCGTGAGTCCTGTGCCCTAGTCCCTGTCACGTTCGGCACTGTCAAAGCCTGGCGCAGGACTGATGAGGAGTTCAGAGGCTGGGAATCGGGTGAGAAGCTGGCCTGGCTACAATCCAACGTAGCACACGACCTCACACAGATGGAGTTCATGAGGAACTTCCGTCTCTGCCTGCGTCTAGACAAGAAGGTTCTCTACAGAGCGGCTCTCAGTCTTGAGGCTCTAACTCCCAGAGAGATGGAGATACTCAAAGTCATCCGCAAGCACTACACCCCTTCAGACATCATGGCTGTGCAGAGGGCTCTACAGCCTGAGCCTGACCATCTGCCACCTGGCAGCTTCCGTGAGTCGATTACGGTTACTGTCGAAGGCACCGCTGTTGAGGGTGAGAACGCTAGGCGTGTTGCAGCCCGTGAATTGTTAGACAATTTTGAATCCGGCAAGAGAGCCCTAGCAGCGGCAGAACTGGCCGAAAGGGCCAAGCCTGCCGACGGTGAGCCACTTGAGGGTGAGATCATAAACTAATGGTAACAGCAACTCAGCCTAGTGAGCTAGCTGTCAAGGCCCTAGCTGCCCGTGACGGTGATGCTCGCACCTATGCTAAGGCGGTCCATAGGCGAGAGTACGAGCTGTACCAGGATGCCTGGGCTGAGGCCCTAGAGACTAGCAACAGGACAGTCATCGTCTGCCCTCCTGACACCTATAAGTCCACTACAGTTAGGGACTTCGTGGAGCGGGAAATCGGCAAGAACCCTAACGTTCGCATACTCTGGATAATGAATACTGGAGAGCAGGCTCAGATACAGGTCATGGCTATCAGGGCCACTATTGAGGACAACAGCGTCTACAAGGCAGCCTTCAATGTCCTAGAGGATACTGACGCTCAGTGGACTAAGAATGTCCTGTTTGTCCAGCGAGACATTGAGGACCCTGATCCTACACTCATGGGGACAGGCCTTAATGGACCCTACCAGGGTCTCCATTTCAACATTATAATCATAGATGACCCTACTGACCAGGACGACGTGAAGAGTCCCACCACTATGCTAGCCCAGGTGGAGAAGATCAGAGGAGTCATCTTAGACCGCCTGATGGAAGACGGCAACGTACATTATCCTTACACTGGCCGCATAGTAGTCATCCTTACCCGATGGGGGCAGAATGACCTAGTGCCTGTCTTCAAAGAGATGGGATTTACGGTCTATGAAATGCCGATTGTAGGTCCCTACCCCTGGGGTCCGACTCTCTCTTCCACACGGTTCCCTATGGAGAAAGTCAACAGGATACATCAGGACAAGGGTGATATACTGTTTTCCTTGACATTCATGTGCAATCCTCAGGCTGTCAGGGGTAATGTCATCCTAAGAGATCACATCTCCTACTGGACAGACGCACTCATACCTGAACATCCTATGCAGTTCGTCATGGCGGTAGACCCTGCTGCATCCACCAAGACTCATGCGGACTACTCGGCCATCGCTACTCTAGGTGTAGACATTAAGACCAAATGGATATACCTGGTGGATATGTGGGCCGGTAAAGTGGAGACTCCTGATCTAGAAGACAAGATAGTCCAGATAGCCAAGCGCACCTCAGGCCTCCGCACTCTGGCCCTGGAGACTACAGGCTTCCAGCTTAGTCTCCTTCAGGGTATGCGCCGCCGCTATCATCTGCCGTTCAAGGAGATACCGTATAGGACTAAAAAGAATGTGCAGACTAAGGTGCTAGGCATAGACAGGGATAAGACGGGGAGGGCACTCTACCTGGATGCTCTCTTTGCTAGTGGTAAGCTGTTCATACCCAGGGACCTGCCTCTACTAGATGGCGTCTCACTAGAGGACGAGTTGTGTTCGTTCTCTCCTACAGGCTCCCACCGTAATGATGACCGCATGGATGCTTTGGCTATAGGCTGCGTCATGGCAGAATCCCTAGTAGCCGGTGGCAACTACGAAGTCAGCCTGAGAGGTTTCTAATGCCTGACATCAAGGAACTAGAGCCGGTAGTCTCCCCTCAGTACGTCACTCGACTACTAGAGGAACTCAAACGTGAGTTTGAGGGCCTCCACACCAAGATGAACGAGGTGGACCTGCTGCGTCACTACGAGGATGTCATACAGTTGCCTACAGGGGAAACACCTTCTGGCCTGGAAGTCCGCATTGGTGCCACCTCCGAGCTAGTGGAGAATATCAAGGCCTCACTCACAGCCAACAAGCCTAACATAGTTTTCACGAACCTTCGCACTGGCGATCCTGCGACAGAAAACTCCAGCGACCGAGAGGCCTTCTGGGCTCAGTTCCTTCTCTGGATACAGAAGTTCTCGCCTTTCCTAGTCGAAGTGGTGGACGCGCAGGCCGGTCTAGGCATTGGTGTACTCAAAGGCACATACTATCCGTGGCCTAAGAAAGAGCGCAAGCGGATTAAGGGTGAGTCTGACAAGGATTACAGGGAACGCACTAAGGCTCTGAAAAAGAAGTGGGGACCTCCATTCCGTGTCACCACTGTACATCCTCTCACTTTTTACTTCCGGCGAGGCCCCGCCAATGAAATTAGCGAGTCCATCGAACACTCATGGAAGTCCAAGCGTGAGGTCTATCCTGCATACGGGCTAGACGATGATGCTGAACTCAATGCCTTCCCTGAGACTCTCAGCGAAGAGGTTACTCAGGCAGTGGCCGCCACACCTGGCCAGCCCGAACAGACCATACGTCCTCTAGCATCTGGCATCAGTACAGAAACTATGGTGCTAGTCACTGAGTACCGCCGAGAACGTATGCCCAACTCTAAGGGCGTTTACCAGGTTTACCTCAACGGCCGCCTAGTCTATCAAGAAGTTGGTGACCCTAGCTGCCGATACTTCATATGTGTAGGCCGGACATCATCCAGTAAAGACCCTGACAAGATAGGCATTTCTGTTGCCGAAGCCTTCCGCCACAATGAGCCTCTCATCAATAGATCATTGACTCGTATGGGTGAGGCTGTGGACCTACTGGTCCGTAAGCGTCTCACTATAGAGGTGCCTGACGACTTCCAGCCTAAGATGGTGCAGGCTACTGGTGGTGCTGAAGGCGAGAGCAACGACCTGGTTCCTAAGACATACAAGTTCTCAGCCGAAAAGTCCACAACCCTGCCACCTGGCTCCAAGGTTATAGACCCATTCGCTGGTGTTGAGGACGTGTTCGCAGCCATGCCCTTCATCCAGCTCCTAATGCAAATAATGGGTCAGCACGGCGTATCACCTATCTTCAAGGGTGAGCCACCTGGCGCGGCAGGTTCCGGCTATCGTGACAATTCCCTCTACATGATGGCTAAATCCCAGTTTGAGTACCTCATAGAGTCCTACAGTAATTGCCTAGTCAATCTCATCGAATGGCTAGAGGCTCAAACAATCTCCCGTGCCCGACAGGAAATCTGGATCGGTGACCTATCTCTCACTCCCAAGGCTATCCGTGAGTTCCCTGTCACTATTGAGGTCAACATTGAGCCTCTCCTCCCGCAGAACCTCATAGCAGAAGGGCAGTTCTACGACCGGATGCACACACAGGGCCACATCACACGGCGTACCATGCAGGAGAAGGGACTACGCCTAGGCCAGCCTGAGATGGAAACTAGAGGCCGCTGGCTTGAAGACCTACAGGAGATGATGAAGCCCGTACTCTACCAGGACGTGCTACAGACTGTAGGTGTCCTTCCACCGCCGGAAGCTGGTCTAGTGGGGCCTGATGGCCAGCCCATAGCCTCATCTAACGGTGACGGAGGCCGAGTATCTAGCAACGGACAGTCCGACGCTCAGGCCAACATAGTCCAGATGCTACAGGAGATGGGAGGCCGCACCCGTCAAGGTCAGCCTCGCCAACCGCCTGAAGAATCTGGCTCACTACCTGGCAGAGAGAACTTCTAATGCCTCTAATCTCCGGCCCTACACTGGACGAGCTGGCTAAGGAGCTAACAGCTTGGTACATCAAAACCAGAGAACTCCTCATACAGGCTCTAGAGGAAGGCTACCCCTATGGCAGCACCCCGCTCACGCCTAGAGAGCAGCTAGATAAGTTCCTCTCTATGACTCCAGAGGACTGGCAAGACCTGACTGGCAAACTTGTCGACCGACACCGAGGCAAGCCTGATGCTGAGGCCCTGGCTCGCAAAGATTTAGAGGAGTTCACTAACAAGATGAACAACATGGCCTTCTCGAGGAGAGGTGTGTAATGGAGTTTTGGACTGACTTTCTAGGTGGTGCAATGTGGGTATTTGACCCTAAAGGTCTACCACCTTGGCGTAACCTCCAGACCGGACAGTATGCCAATAGTAAGCCTTCCAGCGTGAACAAACAGTTTACACCTTCGGGTCCATACACTGAGAAGGACGCACAACTGTTCCCGTACGCTGACCAGCACATTCCAGGCTTTCCTAGTGCAACGGGCGCCAGGGCTGTCTCTCAGCCTCCATCAACAGAAGTGCTGGGTCCTCCTGCAAGTCTCTTTCAGGAACCTACCACTACAGTTCCGGCCGGTATAGGTCAGGTCCCCGAATTAGACCCTAACGACTTCTACTGGAAGTGGGATGCCGACATAAGCGATATGGTACCAGCTAGGCCAGGTGAAGCTGGCGCCGTGTTTAGTGACAAATGGTGGGCTGAGGCGAACCAGGCTAGAGCCGATGTTGCGTCAGGCTTTCCTACTGCTGGAGGTCGCACTGGCCCTACAGCAGCGGAACTAGCCATTCAGCGATCCCAGGTGGACGCTCAAAACCTAGCCACCTTCATCAGCGGTACCATTGCTGAACTGGAGATAGAGGTAGATTCCAAGCGCCTCAGCACTGAGCAAGCCCTTGGCGAGTTCAACAAGAGGCTAGATGCCTTTGCCGAATCTGGAGAACAGTTTGTAGGCATACAGCCTTTCACAATTACTCCTGGCGCTAAGTTCCTCCCAGGCCGAGGCCCTGGGGACATAGGGGAGAGGATTGGTAGGCCCATACTTGAGGCTAGTCCTATACCATTCGACCCGTTTGCGATGGCTAACCAAATAGTATCAGAGTCTCAGGACCTAACCGAAATAGGTGTACCTAGTGGGGAAGCCCTCGATGAAGCTAATCGGATAGCACGGCGGTTCTTAGGAGTCTAAAGATGCCTTACACTATAAAATCCGGTGACAACCTCTGGAACATATGGCTCGACCAAGGTCGGGATGTATCCTGGTCAGAGTTCCTGGCTCTCAACACCCAGTTTGCCAACCCTAGCCTGATCTTCCCTGGACAGGTTGTGAACTTACCTGGGGATGCTGCTGCCGCGCCTCCGCCTGCACCGGCTCCTGCTCCGACACCAGCTCCAACACCCGTCGCCCCGCCGCCATCAGCTGTAGGTCCCGTGCCTGTTCAGCCTGGACTTCAAGCAGAACAGTTTGCCGATCAGTTGGCCGCCTCAGAATTCATAGCCGAAAGACTGGCAGCATTAGAACAGCAGAGAATAGATCAAGAGGCGGAGCGAGACGCGGTTACTCGCAGGGTGACGGAAGCTCAACTAGCAGCCAACCCCGCCGACTTCGTAGCCTATGAACTATACAAGCGAAGCCTAGTTGAACAAGGCTTCACACCTGAGGGTGCTATCAGGTCCGACGAGGAGATTCAGGACCTCTTCAACACTGCTCTGTCACTCAATGAAGGAGCCAGTGCTGGTACAGGTCGATTCGGGGTTGACATCCCTACTACTTCATCCATCAGCCGATCCGAACTACAGTCCTTCAATCCTACTGACATTGACACCCTATCCAGCTTCCTCCGAGGAGGGGTAGACACTGGTGAAGGCCAGTTCCAGGGTATCAATCCTGCTGACTTCTTTACTGAATTGGAAGAGGGCCTAGTCCCCGTACTACCTGGCCAGCGAACGCAGTTTGTATTCTAGGAGGACATCATGGCACTCCATGACCCAGTAGAGGACGCTCTGAACGCAAGGAAAAAGAAGGCCCGACTTGTTGAGGCTGGAGCGGCTATCGGTACTCCAGATAAAGAGGCTCTGGACATCACCAGTAGTTTCCTAGGCAGTAATGTAGGAACACTTCAAGGTGGTAGGCGAAACATAAGGCCACCTGGCGCAGCAGCGGGTATTGCTGGTCGTAGGGCCTTCGGCCAGCGGGGGGCACAGCAAGGCTCCCTCCGAGACAGGTTCTTTGACCTGCCTGGTCCGGTAGGCTTCGCTAGCACTCCTCAAGGCCAGGCCGTACTACAGCGTATCCTGAGAGGCTTTGGAGGGCGTAGGTAAACATGGGCCGACTCTGGGAGTACGAGAGCAGGCGTACACAGCGGGATTCCCGTCGTGTGGACTTCACTCGTAGCACTCAAACCTCAGGCTTCCACAAGATGCTACGTGACTCCTTAATCTCTCGTGGCCTAGACCCTGACATCATCCCCAACCTGTCTGCACCTCCGTCAGTGACTAAGCCTGTAGACAGGGAAGTTGTCAAGGATGTGGTGCCTAGGAACAGTGTACAGGCTGCTGAGATAGCCTTACAGACTAAGCCTAGAACTACATTCATAGAGACAGAAGACCCTGAGAAGGAGTCTGGCGGAGGTTTCCTCAAGAGAGCCCTGGGTGGCGCTGCTGATATTGCAGGCGATGTACTGGAATCGGCACCTGTCAAGATGGCCCTCTCCATACTAGACGTTGTGGACATTCCTAGGAGAGAAGTCGGTAAGCCTATTGCTAGAGCCCTGCTGGAACCTCTAGCTCTGGCTACCGAGGCTGCTGACGCTATCTCACCAGATAACCTCTCTGTCCTCCCCCGCATCTTCCCCACTGGTGGTCAACTACGAGGCGCTACCGCTGTAGAAGTCCTGTCATTCATCACCGACCCGATTAACCTTATTCCTGGCATTGGCTTCACCAAGATGTCCCATCTGCGAGGCATCGCTAAGATAGCTCTCAAAGGTGGGCGTCTCAGCCTCAAGGACACTCAACTGCTGCGTAAGGCTACACCTGTAGCCAAGCGTATGCTAGTGGAAGAGTCCGGAAAGCAAGCTGAGAAGGTAATAGTTGAAACTACACCTCAGCGTATTCACCAACTCCACAATCGCCTAGCGAGAGATTGGGACTTGGAGAGACTAGGCCCTAAGGTGCTTGGCCCCGAAGATGTGCCTCCTATTGCTAGGGAGCGCGTTATAGCAGAGTTCGGGGATGATCCTATAGTAACTCTGTATCGTGGCATTGGCCCCGATGAGCGACCTGTACCGTTTGGTAAGAGGGAAGGAATAGGAGAGTATTGGAGTACTGAAATCGAGCGTTCTAGGTACTACGCCAGAGGTGGTAAGGTTTACACCGTTGACGTAAGAGCGTCTGAACTTGTCAATCCGGTAGGTACTCCGTCTCCTGTTGGGGTTAGGGCTACTAAGGCTGGTGACGAGTTTGTTCTTCCTGTAGAGATGCAGAACCGTGCTAGGCTAATGACCGCGACTGCTGCTGAGGCTGGTGTTAAGGTACAACAGTCAGCCAAAGCTGTCAAGGCTCTTAGAGGCCCTGAAGCCGCTCGTCGCATCCTCGGCAAAGACCTTCCTGGCACACGCACCATCAGCCGTGAAGAAGCACAAGTGCTAACCTCTAAAGTCCCTATCCATGAGAGCAACACTGTCAAGAACCTTCGTAACACAGTAGCCGGTGAGGGCCATAACCCTCCACCTCCGCCTCCACCTCGACTCCCTGGTGAGCCACCTGGCCTACTCCCTGGTGGTCAAGCTCCTAGCAAGAGCCTCTGGCGCACCATAGAGTCCGGCCTGTTCCTCTCTCCCCAGGCTAAAGACCTCACACGTAAGTTCGCTGAAATAGTAGGTGACGCCCCAGGTGTCAGACTATTCATGAAGGCCTTTACTGGCCCTGCTGCACTAGCCCGTGTCATACCTGAGATGCGAGCGGGTGTAGTTTACCGTCGCCTACAAAGCGTGATGGAAGCTGAACTAGGCCAACGTCTAGTCGGTCAGGAGGAAGCCTTCCACGCTGCTTTCCAACTAGGCCGTGACACCAGCAAGGTAGTCTGGCAGGGCAAGGAGCTAGCCTTCGGTGACGTAGCCACAGCTATCCTCAAGGGTCCTCGTATCGGAGCCAAGCACGGTAAGTTCGCTGCTACCGAGGCGCAACGCTCCTGGGTACTCACTCAGAAGGCCCTCATGGATGACCTGGCTCGCCAATACGAACACGTCAGCGGCGAGCAGCTTCGGCTCTTAGGTGACGACTACTGGCCTCGATTCGTCCAGGGCGATGATGGCCGAGTCACCATCAAGGGCCGTGTTGGAGCCAAACAGTCTCCTGTCAAAGACCGCAAGATAGCTGAGATGGAGGATGCTATCAGTCGAGGCGTTCCGTACGCTTCACCTACTGAGACCATACAACTATATGGTAGGGCCATTCAGAAAATGATCCGTGACAAGATGCTCATACAGGTCATGAAAGAGGACAAGATAGGCCGGCCTGTAATCAAGCAGCTTACACAGCAGATCAAGGCTCTCAGATCGCAAATCAAGTCGGCTAAACCTACTACAGCCACTCAGCGCCTTGAAGTAGAGGTGCTTAGGAACAAGGTTGCTGATCTCCAGGCTATCAGAGCCTCCAGGAAACGCTCACTAATCCCTGCCAAGCAGGTCCTCGGCCCAGGCTTCGGCAAGGAGCTACTAGAGCCTGAATCTGCTAAAGTAATCCAGGACATCATTGGCCCTGGACTCGGCGGTAAAGTCGGCAAGGGCCTACGAGGAGCCACATGGCTGGCCTCCATACCCCGCTTCGTAGTCACAGGTGCTATGGATGTAGGACAGTTCTTCATCCAGGGTGCTACACTCCTAGCCACTGATCCTGTTGCCTGGAGTCGTGTAGTGGGCCACTCTCTAGTTGCCCTTGTCTCTCCTCAGCACTGGACTAACTTTCTCAAAAACAGCCCCGAAGCCATAGAAGCGGCTAAGTATGGCATAGGCAGAGGTGGCATTGAGTTCCTAGAGATAACCAAACGCTCCGCTGCTCTAGGCCGAGCCCCTGGTGCTGGCGTCATCAAGGCAGTCTTTGGTGCTGCACCTCGCTCATTTGAGACTTTCATCGAGGGTAGTCGTATCTTCAATTTCAACAGCCTAGCTCGCATCCAGCGTGGGGCGGTAGGCAAAGCCGCAACTGGCCTACCCACTACAGGCCGAGCCGCTGCAGGAGTAGCCGCTAAAGACCTAGAGGGTGAACTGTTCCGGCTTGCAGGCTACGTCAAAACTAAGCTAGGCACTACAGACCTTATGGGGCTAGGCCTATCCACAACCCAACGCCAGGTCGAGTCTGCCTTTCTCCTCTACTCACCTCGATACACTCGCTCAATCTTCGGGATGCTAGGGTGGGCTATGAGCAATGGCGTACCTGCCAGAGACGCCCAACGAGCCCTCGGCACCATGCTATTCGGCGGCCTCACAGCCTTCTATGGTTTCGCTCGCGCTACCGGAATGTCACATGAGGAGGCAGTCGAACGCATTAACCCTACATCAGGGGGCAAGTTCCTCTCCTTGCCAATGGGCGGCAACGAGTATGGCTTTGGTAGCGCCTACCGTTCCAGCCTGGGCTTCCTGGGCCAGCTCATCAGGGAGGACAACTTAGACCTGAATACCTGGACATCCACTGACAACCCCATCTTCCAATACCTCCGCTCCCGCACGGCACCGACTACAGGCACCCTACTAGACTTCATCGAGGGTGAGGACTTCATGGGCAAAGAGGTGGACCTCAATGCCTTCATAGATGACCCTGCCAGAATCCTAGACTATGCCCAGGGCAAGTTTCTTCCACTGAACCTGGAGGCCCTGATAGAAGCTAGAGGCCCACTAGAGCAGCGTATCCTGGCTGCCACTACTGAAACAGTCGGAGGCCGCAGCTTCCCTCGCTCATCATTTGCACTCTTCCAGGAGGCTCAGGAAGCGGTCTTCCAGGAGAAGCGTATCCTGGGTGAGAAGCCCTACATAGACTATGACAGCTTTGAGGATATGTCTAAAGCCAACGCTCCTGCTACCGCAGTAATCAATACTGACCCTAGAGTGCAAGGCGCTCAGGAACGCTTAGAACATGAGAGCCGCTATCGCACCAAAGACCAGGTAAGTATAGGCTTTGAGAAGCTGGAGGAGACTAGAGTCCTACAAGAGCAGCAACAGCTTGAGGACGACAAAGCCTTCAACACTGACGAGATGAACATATCCGTCTGGAAGGATAACTTTAGAGGTCGCCAGGGCGAGTTCTTTGCTAGGCGTGACCAGATTGTTCAGGACTTCGGACTCAAGTTCGGTACTGATAAGATAGGTGTCAATGCTGCGATAGAGGAATACTTTGCTGTAGACGGCGAGGACTACAAGAACCTGATGACCGGAGGAATAGACTGGGACAGGTTCTTTGACGCCAGGGATGCCACTCTAGACGAGCTATCCTCAGTTAACCTCACACTAGTCAAAGAATACCTCCGCCGCTACGACACACCTACAGTACGGGAGTTTCGCAAGGCTCAGTCAGACCTAGACGAATACTGGGCTATTGAGGACCTAGTATGGAGCCGCCTGCGAGAGAATGCAGAGTTTAGTCCTTATCTGAATCTCAACGATTACCTTGCAGACAAGATGCAATCACTCCTAGACTCCGGTGTACCTCAAGACCAGGTCTCATCTACCCTATCCAAACTAGCAGTAGTCAGCCGCGTAACCTCCAACGTAGCCAAACTCCGCACCCGTTACCGATTAACCAATCCTACAGCAGATGCTCTCCTAGTCAAATGGTATGGCCTAACTCCCGCCAAGCCACCAGGCTCAAGCAGAGGTAGAAGGACACAAAGGTAATATGGACGACCTGCCGGAATACATTAGGTACAAGGATGTAGGCTGTGAGCTATACTCCGCCTGTCTCACCTGTCCTCTACCAGTCTGCAAAGAGGAGCTGACTCAAGGTGTGCAGGCTATTAGAGCCTACATGAGGAACCTACAGATAGACCTTCTGCTAAGTGAAGGTCATAGCGTGGAGTGGGTGTCTCAGGTCATGGGTATCAGTGTTAGAGGCGTTTACAAGTCGGCAGCTAGAAAACGTGAACTGGGCTCATTGACAGCCCCAGTCAGACGCGCTAGAATGACTATAGCAGCCCATAGCACGGGGAGATGACTCACATGACAGACAAAGAATCCGACACAGCCCAGGCCGATCCTGAGCTGGCTGAACTGGCCGCGTCCGTTGTGGGCGAAGAGGTGCCAGATGTAACCGAAGGTAAAGACTCCGTTTCACCTAAAGACAAGCCTGCCTCTGAGGGGAAGGATTTCAAGCCCGAAGATGGGGAGACTCCGGCCTCTGAGGGGAAGACTAAGACTGAAGGTGAAGGGGATGACAAACCTGGGGAAGGTGGAGAAGGGGACGACAAGGAGGACCCGCTCAAGGACCTAGCCGCTGACAAGGATGGGGCCTTGAAGGTACTTCTTGAACATCCCGACTTGGGACCTCTCCTCAACCGTTGGTTGGACAAGGCTAGTCGGGCTAAAGTCACCGCAGCACTAGCAGAGGCGAAGCCTATCACGGAAGCGGAAACTATAAAGGCTGAAACTGAACGTGCTGAGGATGAGCATTTCGCTGGCATGACCAAGGAACAGATTGCCGAGGAAATCTCAGGCGACGAAGAGTCTGCCACTGCCTATGCCAGATACCAACAGAGACAACAGGCCAGAGGCACACCCAATGCTGAGGCCGTATCCAAGGCATCTGAAATCTACGCCTACGCTGCCAAAGTGTCCATGATTAGTGGTCTAGTAAAAGAGTCAGAACTTTCGGATGAAGTCAAGGAGACTCTCAATCCTGACCACTTCACCCACCTGGGCGCTCAAGGTATCGTAGAATGGGAGAAGGCCGTCGTCAAGGCTCTAGTCACTCACGAATCCTCTGCTCTTACTGAGAAGGAGTTAGAGGAAAAGTTTGAGGCTTACAAAGAGGAACATATGGCCGAGGTAGACGGTGAGAGGCCTGCGATAGTCTCGGGCCGTGTAGAGGGCGTTGCGCCTGACTTCATGAAGACCGACAGTGGTGTGCTATTGGAAAGCGCACTTAGCCAAAAACCAAAGAAAGGAAAATAGGCAATGGCGGATATAACCATGCTTGAAGCGGCGAAGCACTCCAAGGATGTGCTAGAGGCTTCGGTGGCAAAGATCATCGTTGAGACCTCTCCAGTCCTAGAGTACCTGCCGCAGAAGACAATCAACGGTCCAGCCTTCCGTTACCACCGTGAGGCATCTCTGGGCACCATGAGTTTCCGTGGTATCGGAGGCACATACACACCTGATGCAGGTGTAATCAATCCCATATTCGAGCCCCTAGTCATCCTCGGTGGCGAGGTCAAGGTGGACAACTTCGAGGTTGAAGTGATGTCCAACCTGCTTAACCTTAAGGCCGAGAAGTACCGGATGAAGGCGCGACAGGCCGGTATCAAGTTCTCTGAGACCTTCTTCGAGGGTGATACTGCTGTTGACGGTTTCTCCTTTGACGGCCTCCGTAAACGACTGACTGGCAACCAGAAAATCCTCATGGGCTCTGGTGGTGCCACTCTCACCCTTGCCAAGATAGACGAACTCCTGGATGCTGTCGTTGGAGATGGTGGGGACAAGCAACTCTGGATGTCGCCCACTATGAGGCGCAAGGTCACCACTCTCGTCAGGGCTGTCACCGGCTCTGGCCTCATCAACTTCACCCAGGATGCCTTCGGTAAGCAGCAGATGGCCTACGCTGGCACCCCTATCCGCATTGTCCGCCGTGAGGATGATGGCTCATCCTTCTTCGGTTACGATGAGGACCCTAGTGATGGCGTCTCGGACACTGCCTCGATCTACTGTAC
>SDBV01004331.1_pt1 | contig 20524 bp, 18 predicted proteins | sample 2277081 | NCBI WGS metagenome assembly SDBV01 (sample SAMN10402039, study PRJNA504765) | marine sediment metagenome | isolation source: marine sediment core GS10_PC15, 223 cmbsf | place: Arctic Ocean: Southern Knipovich Ridge | collected 2010 | reverse complement strand
AGGCTTTCGCGTACGCTTCCTGCGTCGAACCTTGAGCGACGCCCACGGCCTTGCCCCGCAACGACTCGGCAGTTGGCAGCAAACCGGAGCCCTCTTTGGCGATCAGGCGGCTCGGCGGGTTGAAAAGCGGCTCGGAGAATGCAACCTGCTCCTCGCGTTTTGGCGTAATCGACATGGCCGACAGGATCGCGTCAAATTTTCTGCCTTGCAGGGCAGGAATGATGCCGTCGAAACCTGTTTCAACCCATACACAATGCACCTGCAAGCGCCGGCAGATTTCGTTGCCCAAGTCGATCTCGAAACCAACGAGTTGCCCCGAAGGCGATTTCGATTCAAACGGTGCGTAGGTCGGGTCGACGCCGAAGCGTAACTCCGTCATATCCTTTGCTTGCGCGGCCAGTGCGGCAATCGCCAGCACGGCACCCAGAATGATGCGTTTCATATGCGCTCCCGTTCGTGTGTTACGCCGCGGACGTTTGCCGCCGGTGTGTGGGGTGAAAGAACCGTGTCGTGCGAAAGTCTTCGCGGACTACCTCTGCGCCAGTGCGTCGAGTGCCCGCTGCCAGATCTGCCGCGTGCGCAGCGCGATCAGGCCGCGCCAGTCGGCATCGGCGGGATAGAAGTGTTCCAGCAGCGCGGCCTTGATGCGCCGCCCCGTCGCGTCGAAAGGATCGCCGTGCAGATGCAGCCAGTGGTCGTCGCGCAGCAACGTGTGTCCGCGCGCACCGTCGTATGTGCCGCATTCGATCACGAGCGGTATCAGGTCCACGTCGACAAGCTGATCGATCAGCGCCTGCGAGGTATAGCCGGTCGCCGTTGCCGCGACGCCGCTATCGGAAGACGCGTCCGCCGCAGTGAGGATCCTGTATAGCCAGGGGCCATATAGCGATTGCGCGATATCGTGCGCAGGTATCTCACGTTCGGCAATTGCCATCAGCATCGGATGTCCGTATGCGCCCGCGCCGGTGTGCAGATCGAAGGCGATGGCAGTGCGCGCATCGGCGACATGTGCCTGCATGATCTGACGCACAGCGCGGTTCGTCCACGTCTGCTGTGTGCCGCCAAAGAAGACGCCGTCCGGATGCCGGTACTGTCCCGCTTCTACAATGTTGCGCACGCGTGCTTCACCAAGATTGCGCATGAGCATGGCGAGTTGCTCATCCGCGTGCTGACGCTCCGGCCCGTCGAGATCGCGGCATAGATAGATCTCGTGCAGCGTTTCGTATGCGGTGTTCGCAGGTAGTGCGTGAGTAAAGTCGATGTAGTTACGGTTCACGTCGACGTTGTCCTCATTCACCCGGCGCAACCACGCCGTGCCCCATGGGTTGACGAGGTGCACGAGCACGACACAGGTGTCTTCAGGCAAGGCGTGGTCCCGCAGCGTATCGAGTAGCGCGATCTGACTGTCGGAGCCGTAATAACCCTCTACACCGTGAGTTCCCGACAGCAGCACGAGCCGCTTTTGCGCGCTGGCGGAGCCGACGATGGCAACGTCCGTGGAAAGCACTTCGCCGTATGGTCCGCGCATCGGGTGAAGATAGGTCACGTGAGTCGCCTTGACGCGTCCAGCGGCCTCGAGAAAGCGCTCGCGCTGATTGGCAAAACTCGCAGTGTCAAGAAAAGTGGTGCTCATTATGGCTCCCGAATCGTGCCGGACTGTTCCAGGGCCGCTTGCTCGGCATCGACCAGCCGCTGCACACCGCGACGGAACCTGAGTGGCCCAGCGTCGATTCCAAGGTCGAGATTCGGCGTGCGCCGCTTTGCCATGCCTTCATGCACGGCTTCAAGGATGACGCGGTCCTCATCGAAAGCGTGGCGCACGTCCTCGTTGAATTGCCGCGACACCGCTTCGTCTTGCTGGTCGAAATTGCGCATCTGAAACCAGAAGTAGCGCGTATGTGACTCATCGATCGGTGTCATGAAGTTGTATGAATTCATCAGGAACACGTGGTCGTGCTGCGGGCCGTCGTCAGTACCCGTACCCGCCGGCGTGAAGACTGCCTTGATGATCGCGTGCGAGGGAAACCGAACCTCATAGTGCTGCTTGCGGTCGCAGCGTCCCGAGAATTTGACGAACTTCGCGTAAAACGGTGCGACATCCACATCGCGCATCCAGCGCGAGACGGTCACGCCGGCATCGCTTGCAACGGTTTTCAAAGGCTCGGCTTCACACGCGGCGTTACCGAACGAGCCGGGATGCACCCATGCGACGTGCGACGGGTCCAGCAGGTTGTCCGTCACGTAGAGATAGTTGCAGGCCACCGTCATCGCGTCGCCTTCGTTCAAGCCCCATGCCGGATCGCCCCATTCGGGAACATCGAAAATCTGGGCCGCGTCGGCGCGTCCGGCCTCGCCCATCCAGATCCAGACAAGACCATACCGCTCTTCGGTGGGATAACTGCGTACCTGCGCCGCCCGCGGAATGCGCGCGAGAGCCGGTGCACGCACGCATGCCCCGGTGCAGTCGAAGGTCAGCCCGTGATATCCGCATTCGATTCGATCGCCAAGCAATCGGCCCATCGACAACGGCAGCTTGCGATGCGGACATGCGTCTTCGAGCGCGACCACGGCCCCATCCGGCGTGCGAAACAGCACCACCCGTTCGCCGAGCAGTGTCAACGGCATGAGGCAATGCTGAACTTCGGCGCAGCGCGCCGCGACGTACCACGCGTTTCTGACGAACATCGCTGCTCCCCTGTTCTCTTTGCCATCGGGCCTGCACGCTTCCTCGCACAGCCTTTGCACTGACTGTAGAAAGCCAAAATGGAAAAGAAAAGCAGTTAGAAAGTACGATTTACTTTAGAATTTCTAAACCGTTTCTCTCGATCACAGTCGATATGAATACGCTTGCACCGCTTCGCGCGATCCAGATTTTCGAAACCCTTGGCCGTTGCGACGGCCTGGTCGAGACGGCACGCCGGCTCGATATCTCTCCCGGTGCGGTCAGTCAGCAAATCAAGCTGCTCGAAAATGCGCTCGGTGCGAAGCTCGTCACTAAAGAAGGGAAACGGATGCGCCTGACCGCGACGGGCCGCCGATATCATGAGAGCTGCCTCGCGGCGTTCGAAACCTTGCGCATCGCGCAGGACGACATAGAACGCTCAAAGAACGTGCGCAGCCTCAACGTCAGCGCGTTGCCTTCGCTGCTGTCAAAGTGGCTTGCGCCGCGCATCAATACCTGGCAAAAGGCGCATCCGGAGATCAGCGTCTATCTGGATGGCTCGCATGCGGAGCCGTCGCCGGATGCCCACGAGATCGACTTTCGAATCAGCTACGGCGATCGCATCGACGACGCAGGCACCTCCATCGAACTGTTCCGCGATAGCGTCGTGCCGGTCTGCAGCCCGCAGATCCTGCCGCGCAAGGGCAAGGTCGCGCTCAAGCCCGCTGATCTCGCCGCGTTTGAGTTGATTGCGGTTGACTGGCTGCCGAAGTTCGCTTCGCCGCCGTCCTGGCGCGACTGGTTCGCCGCGAACGGCGTCGAGACAGCCGCACTGCACGAGCCGCATCAGGTGCACTCCCTGTCGAGCGTCGCCATTCAGGCTGCCATCGACGGCCACGGTTTCGTGCTCGCCCAGTGCTCGATGGTCGCGGACGACCTGGTGGCGGGAAGGCTCCTGATGCCCGTTGTTTCCGCCATTCCGTTGCCCTGGCCATATTTTCTGACCTGGCGCGAAAGTACCTTCGATCGTCCGCAGTGCCGCGCCTTTCATCGTTGGTTGCTCGCGAAGGCAAAGGAACAGCAGCGCGATATTGACCGGTTGGCACTTCACCCGTCTGAGAAGATCAAGCCCGGCCTGGCTTCGCGGACGCAAAGTCCTTCGTGAAGCGTTGGCCCCTGTTCGGCCAATTCAGGCGATGCTGTTGGCGATAGGAAGCGTGAAGGACAGTCGTGCACCGCCATGAACGGAGGCGTTGTCCGCGACGATGCATCCACCATGGGCTTCTACGATCGAACGGCAGATGGACAGGCCCATGCCCATTCCGTTTTCTCTGGTGGTAAAGAAGCTCTTGAAGATAGACGCGAAATGTTCCGGAGCGATCCCCAGGCCACTGTCCTCGACAGTGCAGCACACCGTGGCGCTATCCGACTGTGCCGTCCTGATTGTGATCCTGCGCTCGGCCCTCGCTGCCCGCTCCGTTGCCTGGATGGCATTCAGGACGAGGTTGACAATGACCTGCTGGAGCTGGATGCGATCGGCAACCACACCGGGGGCACCGGCAGCCCGTACATGCGAAACGGTGATGTCGTGCGCTTCAACGTCGTAACGCAGGAACAGAAGGGCCTCGTCGATGAGTTCGTCAAGTGACACCAACGCATGCTCAGGCTCTCGCCGCAGCGCCATTGCGCGAATGCGGCCAATGATGTCGACGCAACGCTGCACTTCGACTTCGACGCGCGTGAAGCTGCAGTGCGCCTCTTCAACGTTGGGCGTCTCGCGCTCAAGCCAGCGGCATCCGGCCGTGCCGTTCGCAGCAATAGAGGCGAGCGGCTGCCGCAACTCATGGGCGATCGACGCAGTCAGTTCGCCGAGCATCGAGACCCGCGCGGCATGCGCGAAATCCGCCTGGACTCGCCGCAGCATATCCTGGGCGCAAACGCGCTCGGTCAGGTCAAGCACAAACGCGACGCCTTCCTCGGTTGAATTTTCGAAATATGTGCCACCGACCAGTACCGGAACGCGAGCGCCATCCTTGCGAAAATACTCCTTCTCGTAGGGTGGGAAATTGCCTGTTCGTCTGAGCTGGTCCATCGCCCGCAGGTCGAGAGCGCGGAATCCAGGTGGATTGAGATCACTCCACTGAAGTTGCCCCGACAATAAATCATCGCGCGAATAACCCAAAGTTTGCAGAAACGCTTCGTTTGCCTCAGTAATTGCGCCGTCGATCTTCCAGAAGAAAATACCGATGATGTTCGAATCGACCAGCCGCCGGATTCTTGCATTCTGCTTCCGAAGCGCCTCCTCGGCACGCTCGCGGGCGGCGACCTCTACCAGTAACCGCTCACTTGTTTCGACTTGCTGGCTTAGGTGGACTCCAATCCGGACAAAACCTGCGGTCACTATCAACATGCAGGCAGTGATAAAGCGATTGGTCCAGTCTACCCAGTTGATATGCGGATGTCCTACCGGGCTACTTCCAAGCGTCAGGCCGGCAATCGCAAGCAGCACGACCAACGCAGTACCGCCCCACAACCAGCGATTGGACCGGGTCCAGGCGAGAACGATAATGACACAGGCGTAGAAATCCGCAGGGTTGATGTCGGCAGCCGTGTAATAGTCCAGAGCAAACACGAGTATGACTAACACGACGGCGAGCGCCTTGGCCGTTGCCGGAGAGATACCCCGCAGCGTGTCCATCTTTCTCGCCCATTTGCCAAACATGTTGAACTCAAGCCCGGCGGCCGCCTGAACGTGGTAATCGTGCGCTTGGGTCGCCTTCTTCATCATGCTCTCGCCTTCCATGACTAAAGGTTTGATCGCTGCAATTTTCTCATTATGTCGGGCGTGGCAGCAAATTGATATGTCGCCGAAGTCGCATGCAATAGCGGTTGGAATTCATGCCGAGTCAATGACTGCTTGCTAGATGCCAGCAGTCAGGTTCTGTCTGCCGTGTCCTTGACGAACACGCAGCCGCTGTCGCAGGTCCAGAAATCGTCGATCCTGTTGGCAAACGCCATATAGGTCGCCGTATGCGGCCAGGCTGCCCGTCAAGGACATCCCTCACAATATCGAAGAATTTTTGATAAAGCTGCGGCGTCTCATCGGCATAAATCTGCTCGTCGTGGAATTCAATTAATTAGCAGTCGGAAATATAATATCTGGGAAGGAACCGCTGGCGAGCCACCATCTGGCGGCTCGCAAACGGGCAAGCGGTGTTAGCTGGGTTGCTGCTGGGTCGTGCAGTGGATTCCCCCGCCACCGGCGGCAATACCGTCGATGTTCAGCTGGATCACGTCCCGGCCCGGAAACAGATCCACGAGAACATCACGCGCATTGCGATCCGCGCTTTTGTCGCCGAACTCCGGGGCGATTACCGCGTGATTGCACAAATAGAAGTTGATGTAGCCGGCCGCGAACTGGCCGTTCTCATACTTCCGGCGCACGGTTGTCGGGCCTTGCAGCACTATGACTTTCAACGGACGGCCTTTCGCATCGATGGATTGGCGCAGGATATCCAGATGGCGCTCTGTCACCGCGTGATCGTAGGAAGAGGGATCGGGATCGAATCCGGCAACCACGACACCCGGGCTCGCAAAGCGCGCGTAGAAGTCGGTATGGCCGTCGGTAATGTCCTTGCCTGCAACGCCTGGCAGCCAGATGATTTTCCGCACCCCGAGCAGCCTGGACAATTCCGCTTCGCATTGCGCCTTGTTCAGGCCAGGATTGCGATTGGCGTTCAGGATGCAACTCTGCGTGACAATGGCCGTGCCCTCGCCGTCTACTTCAATGCCGCCGCCTTCCAGCACCAGACGCGTTTCGAGCAGGTCCGCTCCGGCTCGACGCGCAACGAAGGCCGCGACCTGCGCGTCCTGCTCGTGCTCCTGCTTGTTACCCCAGCCGTTGAAGTTAAAGCCCACGGCACCGAGCTGTCCCACAGGTCCTTTGACAAACACGGGGCCCGTATCCCGCATCCACAGATCGTCGATGGGTTGAGGTACGAACTCGACCGCGGCGCCGCACAGGCGCGCGGCGAGATCGTGGTCCTGTTCCCGCACCAGCATTTTTACCGGCTCATGCGCCGCGATGGCCTTCGCAATGCCTGCCAGGTTCTCCCTGACCACGGGCAGCAGTTTGCTGCCCCAGATTTCCTCATCAGGACCGAATGCCATCCAGGTCGCGGCATGGGCGTCGCCCTCATCCGGCATGCGCCAGTTGGCGCTCTGCGCGAGCGCCGTCGTATTGAAAAAGCTGCTGCCCAGCGCACCGGAAAACAGTGCGCCGCCGGAGGCCATGAGTCCTCGCTTCAAAAAATGACGTCTTGTCGTCATGAAAAACACCTTATTTATTTCGGAAAAACGAAAACCTCGCGCGGGCATCCGGTAGCCATCCTGGCGAGCGTCAAAGCGAGTCATTCCTCGGTTTCCATCGTCAGGTGGTGAGCCATTGTGATACGGGTTAAACTTGATGAAAAGTGATGTTTTTTGACTAAATTAATTAATTTCTCTCATACCTCGATGCAACGCGTCCCCTCCCTGAAGTTGCTGATGGGCTTCGAAGCGGCTGCGAGACTCGGCAACTTCTCCCGCGCGGCCGACGAACTGCATCTGTCTCAATCGGCGATCAGCCACCAGGTCCAGCAACTCGAAGAGCAACTGGGACAACCGCTGTTTCGCAGAATTGGCCGCGGCGTGGAATTGACGGTTGCCGGCGAAGTGCTGCAGCGAAGCGTGCAGCGCTCAATGGAAACGCTGCGCAGCGGACTCGGACGGATTGCCACGTATCTCGACCCCGGGCTGGTCGTGCTGGTGTGTCCCGCGCCGTTGCTGCATGGCTGGCTGCAACCGCGTCTCGATCAACTGCAACAGGTTCTTCCCGGTCTATGCCCGCTGCTCTCCACCGACGAAAGCGCTCGCTATGTCGATGAGATCGACGTCGATATGACAATCGGCGCGCGGCCCATGCAACAGGCCGGCCTACTGGAAGTACCGTTTCTGCAGGACGAGTGGGTGACTGTGTGTGCAACGGAACTCGCGGCGAAACTAGCCCGCGTGCCGCGCGCCAAACATCATTTGCATACGGGCCTCATCTGTCTGGAAGAGAACCTGACCAGCGAGAGCATCGGGCCGATTTTCCGCGAACAGCTTTCAGGCTATCGCATGAACGCGATCTATGACGATCAGCGTCTGGTGCTGGATGCGGTATTGCGCGGGCGTGGCATAGCCTGCCTGTCCCGGTTTGTGGCGCAAGGGAGTATTGATGGAGGCGCGTTGACCATCCTGGCCGATTACCCGCGCCTGCCGGGCCTGACGTGGTGGCTGTCGCGCGTGGCTGGGCCATCGCGCTCGCCCATCGTCGAGCAGACGTTCGAATGGCTGCTGGCACAAGCCGAAGAAGCCGGTTCCAGCCGTGGTCCCGAGGCCTAGCCCCCATCGGGACCGAAGCCTACGCCGGCCCGGGCCTGCTTGCGTGGCGCGGCACACAACCTCAGCGTACTAAATAGCAACCCAGGCTCAGGATTGCTTTCATCGAGAAGCTTGCGCACTGCCGATCAGAAATATTTCGATCGGATGCATCCGGTTTGCCCCTCGTTTCGTATATGCGACATGGTGCTTACTTAATACCGTCCCCATGCGCACTCCGCCTACCGGAGAAGGTCGATGACAATGCCCGCGGATCTGCTCACGCCAGGTCGGCGTATCGCCGTTGTCGGCGCCGGAATAGCGGGCCTGGGCGCCGCGTACCTGCTCGCTCGACAGCATCGGGTTACGCTGTTCGAAGCCGACTCCCGCGCCGGCGGCCACACCAATACGGTCGACGTCACACTCGACGGCATCACCCATCCAGTCGACACGGGTTTCCTAGTATTTAATGACCGCACCTATCCGAACCTGGTCGCGCTCTTCGACGAACTTGGTGTCGGCGTGCATGAAAGTGACATGTCGTTCTCGGTATCCATGGACGAGGGACGGCTCGAGTGGGCCGGAACCAACCTGAACACCGTGTTTGCACAGCGGCGCAACGCGCTCTCACCAGGGTTTCTGCGCATGCTGCGCGACATCCTGTCCTTTAACAGCGGGGCCGAGCGGCAACTCGCCTACGCCACGCAAAGCGGTTGCACGGTGGGCGAACTGCTTGCTGCCGGAGGTTATGGGGAACCATTCCGCAATCACTACCTGATGCCGATGGCCGCGGCGATCTGGTCTTGCGCGACGGCCGACGTGCTCCGCTTTCCAGCGGCGACATTCCTGCGGTTCTGCCTGAATCACGCGTTGCTGCAGGTCAATCGCCGTCCACGTTGGAAAACCGTCGTGGGGGGCGGGCGTGAGTACGTCCGCCGGCTCGTTTCGACACTCGGCGATGTACGAACGGGCACCCCGGTCCTGGCAATCCGCCGCGAGAGTAACGGCGTGTACCTGGCGAGCGCAGCAGGTACCGAACGTTTCGACGCGGTCGTCCTCGCCACCCACGCTCCCGTCAGCCTGCGATTGCTTTCCGACTCCGACGCCGATGAGCGCAGCGTGCTGGGATCGGTCCGGGTCCAGCCGAATGTCGCTGTGCTCCACACGGATACGGCGCTGCTGCCGCGGCGTGAACGTGTCTGGTCGGCATGGAACTACATGTCGACGCGCGGTGCCGCGGCAAGCTCCCCGGTTTGCGTGAGCTATCTGATCAACCGCTTGCAGCCGCTGCCCTTCCGCCGTCCCGTGATCGTCACCCTCAACCCGTCGACGCAGCCCGCGCCAGGCACGGAACTGGGCCAGTTCGTCTATGACCACCCGCTGCTCGATCACGCCGCGCTCATCGCCCAACGCCGGTTGCCCGATCTGCAGGGCGAGCGCCGCACCTTTTTTGCCGGCGCCTGGACGGGCTACGGATTTCATGAAGATGGTCTCAGGTCGGCGCTTAATGTGGCCAAACAATTTGGCATCCAGCCGGCATGGAGTTCACTGCGATGAACGCTCGCCTGCCCGCAGAGGATTTGCTGATGTCCGGCCGTGTCATGCACGAACGGTTGCGGCCGGTACGCAACCGGTTTGTGTACCCGGTGTTCTGCGTCCGTCTGAATCTCGCGCGCCTCATGACGACCGAGCGCTGGTGGCTCAGGATCAACCGGTTCGGTCCGCTCAGCCTGTACCTGCGCGATTACGGTCCGTGCGACGGCAGCGATCTTCGGGTATGGCTCCTGAATCTTCTCGCGCAGTCCGGCATCGCCATCGACGGCGACATCTGGCTGCAGACGTTTCCCCGCGTGTTCGGTTTTGCGTTCAATCCGGTGAGCTTCTGGTACTGCCATGACAGGACCGGAGGCCTGCGTGCCTTGCTCGCTGAAGTGCGCAACACGTTTGGCGCGCGGCATTGCTACCTGCTGCACCCAGCCGACAATGCCCCGATTGGTTCGGCAACCGTGCTTCCGTGCCAGAAGGTGCTGCACGTGTCGCCGTTCTGCCGGGTCGAAGGTCACTACATGTTCCGCGTCCGGGAGAGCGAACGCGGCTCGTCGATCGCGATCGACTACCACGACCCACAGGGGCTCGTGATCCGCACGGCAATCGCACTGCGCAAGCAGCCCCTGACGGGCGCCAGCGCGATGCGCGCGCTCGTCCGCCAGCCCTGGCTCACGCTCGCCGTCGTCGCACGAATTCACTGGCAGGCTATACGACTGTGGATCAGACGGACTCCGTATCATGGCAGCAACCCGGCTCCTCCGGCAGTTGCCAGCGCTTCCCGGTCACGAGAACAGGAACAGCGATGAAACTCCTGCGAACCTTTGTTTCGGACCGGAACGCCCCGGTCGCCGCACGCCTCTTTCTAGCACTGCTCGAGAGGCTGCATGTGGGCCACCTCACGCTCTCGACCCCGGACGGTGCGCAGCGCATCTACGGCGATCCTCATGCGCTGCCAGGCGCCCGGCTCACGCTCACGGACTGGCGCGCCTGCGCAGCGATCCTGCGCGCCGGTGACATCGGATTTGCCGAAGCCTGGCGCGCGGGCTGGGTCGAGACACCCGATCTCGTCGGATTGCTGCGGCTCGCGATACGCAACGAGGACGCGTTGCCCCGCACAGTGTCCGGCGGCCCCGCCGCGCGCGTGTGGTACGTCCTGCGGCATGCATTGAGGCGCAACACGCATGCCGGCAGCCGGCGAAATATTCACGCGCACTATGATCTCGGCAATGCGTTTTACGCACTGTGGCTCGATTCAACGCTCACCTATTCGGGCGCGCTGTTCGACGGCAATCCGAACCTGCCGCTCGAGGATGCGCAAGCCGTGAAGTATCAACGCATCGTCGAAACGCTTGGTTTGCGCGCCGGCATGCACGTGCTCGAGATCGGTTGTGGCTGGGGCGCCTTCGCCATTCACGCTGCACGACAGGGCATTCATGTGCACGGCATCACGATTTCGGCCGCGCAACTTGAAGCCGCCCAGATTCGCGTGAACGAAGCCGGCGTCGCCGACCGGGTGAAACTGGAGTTGCTTGACTACCGGGATCTGCGAGGGAGTTACGACGCGGTCGTCTCCATCGAAATGTTCGAAGCGGTGGGGGAGTCTTATTGGCCGGTATGGTTCAACGGGCTGCGCAAGCGGCTCAAGCCGGGTGCGAAGGCACTCGTGCAGTCGATCACCATTGGCGACGCACGCTTTTGCGCGTACCGCTCGTCGAGCGACTTTATCCGCGAGTTCATCTTTCCCGGCGGCATGCTGCCTTCACCCGAACGGTTCATTGCCGCAGCGAGCCGATCCGGACTCCGTGCGCAGCGTTCGCTGGCATTCGGTCACGACTACGCACGCACGCTGCGATGCTGGCGGGAGCGGTTTGAAGTCCAGATCGACACCGTGCGCATGCAGGGCTTCGACGAGACATTCATCCGCACCTGGCGACTGTACCTCGCGTACTGCGAGGCGGGTTTTCTGGAGGGGCGCACGGATGTGATGCATTTTGTCGTTTCACCGGCAGCCTGACATGCGTGCGCTCGCCGTGTGGCTGTTCGCGCTATGTTGTGCCCCGGCGTGGGGAAGCTGGAAAGATGAAGTCCCGTTGGCGCGACTGCTCGGTGAAGGCGAATTCTGCCTGCTCGGCTTCTGCCTGTATGACGCGCAGCTTTGGGGCCGGCAGTTGCCGATTGATTACAGCACGCCCTTCGCACTGGTGCTCATCTACGAGCGGCACATCAGTCGCGAGCGCCTGACGGATACCGGTGTCGATGAAATCCGGCGACTGGCGGTCCCGCCTCCGCCGGCCGATACACTCGCGCGCTGGCGCGAGGACATGCTGCGTGCCTTTACCGATGTCGCGCCGGGCGATTCGCTGTGCGGCGTATTCCTGCCCGGGATAGGCGCCCGTTTCTACGCAAACGGCCAACTCACGGCCGAGATCGACGACCCCGGCTTCGCGCGGGCCTTTTTCGGCATCTGGCTTGATCCGCAGACTCGTGCACAACGGCTGCGCAGCCAGCTACTTGGGGGCGCGCGGTGACACACAAATGGCAGTCGCGGTAGCGAATCATGCATACAGACTCGCACGACACCGGGCAGCAAACCGCTTCGACGGGAGAGTCGACTGAACCGGCGCCGGCCGACGGGCGGCCATCACAGCAACGGTCCGCGATACTGCGTTATGTGGTCCTGGGCCAGGCCGGCTGGTTCATCTGCGTAATCAGTGCCGCACGCGGCGCAGGGTGGATTGGCGTGCTGTTCGCTGCCGGCGTCGTGGCTTATCACCTTGCGAACGCGATCCGGCCGTGGCGTGAGGCGCGGCTCGTCGGTGTGGCCACCCTGATCGGCTGGATGTGGGAGAGCGTCCTCGTGCACGCCGGGCTGCTTGCCTACCCGAACGGAATCGTGATCGCCGGTACGGCGCCGTACTGGATGGCGGGCCTGTGGGCATTGTTCGCCGTTCAATTCAATGTCCTCCTTGTCTGGCTGGGCCGGCGCTGGCTGCTTGCGGCGCTGTCGGGCTTAGTCGCCGGTCCACTGTCATTCCGTGCGGGCGCGGCCCTCGGCGCCGTCCAGTTCGCGAAGACAGACGCTGCACTGCTCGCACTGGCGCTCGGCTGGTCGATCCTGCTTCCGGGCATGCTGTGGCTTGCGCGACGGTGGGACGGAATGCACCCCGCCCCATAGCCATCGGTTTGCGGCTGCGTCGCGCTCCGCGCTTCTAGCGCTTTTCGAACAGATAGTGTGCAACGCCCCACTCGTTGCCACGCCTGTATCCGAACAGCTCGGCGACCGCCATGTAGAACATGCGCCAGCGCTGGAACCAGCGCGCGGCGTCCCGCGCACCGTAGGTTTCGACCAGGATCGGCATCACGGACGCGCGCACCGCATCCAGCCGGGCCAGCCAGGCGTTTGCGGTACATGCATAGTGGGTACCACTCACCCACCAGCGACGCGTAATCCGAAGGTCGTCCTGGAAGTTCAGCAGCAGCGTCTCAGACGGCATCGTGCCGCCCGTGAAAAAATATTTCGACATCCAGTCGCCGCGGTCTCGCACCTCGAAGTGGTAGGCCAGCATGCGGTGGGCGAACAGATGGACAAACAGCCGCCCACCCGGGCGCATCCAGCCCGCAATTCGAGCCAGCAAGGCACCGTAGTTCTTCACATGCTCAAACATCTCGATTGACAGGACGCGATCGAAAGATCCGTCGACCGGCATTCCGGCAAGCCCGGCATCGGCGATATCGCAGGTCACCACAGTCAGATTCTTCAGCCCCTTGCTGGCGGCCTGCGCTTCAATGTACGCACGCTGACCTCGCGAATTGGACAGCGCAACGATCGACGACTTCGGATAGCGCGCCGCAAGCCACAGCGACAGGGAACCCCAGCCGCAGCCAAGATCGAGAATGTGCTGGCCATCGGCGAGTTCCGCGCGCTGCGCGTAGAGCTCCAGCATCGCTTCCTCAGCCTGTGCCAGCGTCTCCGTGCCGCGCGGATAGAGGCAGCACGAATACTTGAGGTGCGGGCCAAGATGGGCGGCGAAGAACGAAGCCGGCACCTCATAGTGCTGGCTGTTAGCGACGTCCGTTGCGATGGCGATCGGACTCGCGCGGAGCTCGTCGATCAGCGCACCGAAACGGCGTGCGCAAAGCTCGCCATCGTCGCGCCCCTCATCAACGAGACGTTGCCGGATTAATCGGCGCATGCCCGCTCGCACCATGCCATCCGGTAACCATCCATCCTCGCACAACCGGATCAGTAAGCCTTCATCCGTGCCCGCATGTGCAGTCGCGGACAACGATTCTGTGGATGTAACGGGCATTTCAGAATCTCCATGTAAGTGACAACACGCTTCGCGCGCGTCATCGCCGGCGGTGACGTTCAGACACGGCTGCGCGGCCGCTTGCGCGGCGGCCACGGAACGAAGGGACTCGTAACCTGCATGTACTCCTCGTAGCCCGGTCGCGTCTTCAGCGACCGCTGCTCAAGGAGCGGGACACCCGAGAGCTTCATCAGCAACCACGTCATCAGCAGTGGCGGCACCAGCGTCAGCCAGGCCCAGGGCGAGCCGATCGAAAGTGCGATATAGGTGACCCAATGCATGCATTCGAAGAAATAGTTCGGATGCCGCGAGTAGCGCCATAGACCATCCCGGCAGACTGCGCTGCGATTTCCAGGCTTCGCGCCAAATCGGGAAAGCTGGCGGTCCGCCAATGCCTCGCCTCCGGTCGAAATGACCCAAACCGATAACGCGACAATGATCCAGAACGGTGTGGGCCCATCCGAGCGATAGCTGGGCACGGCAAACGCGAGCGACAGGATCATCGAAACCAGCACCTGGAGCTGGAATAGCCAGAACATCCGGACGTTGGCTGAAGGCCCCCATTCTTCGCGGAAGCGACGATATCGTGCGTCTTCCGGCTGCCTCCAGTTGCGGCGCCACAGATGCGTACCAAGGCGCGCGCCCCACAGTGCGCCAGCCAACGCCACGAGCGTGCGGCTTGAGCCGCTGCCGGTGCCCATGAACCCGTAGAGCAATGCGACCGCCCCGAGAGAGAAGGCCCATACGGGATCGATCATGCCGGCATTGCGGCTTTTTATTTGCCATGCCCAGACAGCCGTAAAGAGCACTTCGAGCAGAACGAAGGCGCTCAGTGCGCATATTGCCGGTGGCATGTCTTCCTCCTTGTCTGTTGGGGCGTTTGCGTATTCGCCGTTCTGGGACCGGACGCGGGCTGTGAACGCGTATTGGCGCTTCTTCGCGGTCAGTCCGATATGTATACGCAATGGTGGGCGCTTTGGATGCGCGAACGGGAACACAAGGCGTCCATGATCGAGGAAACGCGGTTCGCGGTCAGCGTTTTGGTGCAGGTGACTTCCAGCTTTTTCAGGCTCTTGCAAAACACCATTGACGATTTTTCAGATCGACATGCATCCGACAACCAATCCGATTCGTATGGGGCTCTGAGGGCTCGTTTAGCCGATCTAATGTTCTCCGGCACTTCACCGAAGAACGGTGTGCCCTCGCGTCCGCGATTTGCATCCGTGCATCGCGCAGTTGTCCTGTTGCCTCCGCGCAAGCGTCACGTGTTTCGCGGCGTTCCGGCGAACTTTCTGAGGAGCATGACCATGTCCGACATCAAGGCTGATTCAGCAGCTCTTATGGATGTTTTCGACCGTCGGGTCGAGAGGCGCCTGAAGCGCCGGCAATTTTTCAGGAATGCTGGCGGACTGGGCCTCGGTCTTGTCGGCGGTACGTTGATCAGCGCCTGCGGCGGCGGGTCCGGCATCTCCTCGATGGCGCAGACCACCGCGCCGTCAGATGAAGAGATTCTCAATTTCGCGCTCAACCTTGAGTATCTCGAAGCCCAGTTCTATACGTACGCAACGACCGGCAGCGGTTTGCCGGCCAGCATGCTAACTGGCGTCGGCACGCAGGGCACAGTCAGCGCAGGCGCGCAGGTACGGGCGGCTCTCATGGGTGTGCGCAAATATCAAAGCCTGATATCCGATGGCGGCCGTCTGCAATTGCTGGGCGGCACCGGTTCAAGCTGGCTGATCTGCCATCCGGTCCAGGGCAATCTCGCCTTTAGTCCTCACCAGATAGAAGCGGCGCTGTCCGCGATGGTGACCGCTGTGCATTGGGTCCATCCCGACCCCGCACCGCCTCAGCGGGTGTACTTCAGCCACGAGCGCCTGGGTCCGCTTGCCGGCTATCGCAAGATATTCCGCTGCCCGGTTGAGTTCCAGCAGGCCTATAACGGCCTTCTGGTCGACAACGCCGTACTGGACTGCCCGCTACCGCAGGGGAACGCCCAGTTGTCACATATCCACGAGCAGTTGGCGAGCAACAGACTGCAAACGATGCAATCCAGCCAGGCTGCAAATGAGGCGCTACTGGCGTGGCTGCATGCGCACATCGGCCCTCCGCTGCCCACGCGCGCAGAGGCAGCCGCGGCTTTCGGCCTGACGGAGCGGACGCTGGCACGCCGGCTTCAGTCGCTCGGCACCAGCTTCACCGAACTGCTGGATGCTGTGCGATGCGACATCGCGATGCAGCAGGTCCGCGAGACAAACAGGTTGCTGACAGACATCGCGCATGATCTGGGGTTCGCAGGCCTTAGCCCATTTCACCGGGCCTTTCGGCGCTGGACGGGATCGGGGCCCGGACAGTGGCGACGCAGCAATTGACGTGATCCGCGAGAATAAAATCAGCCTAAGGAACGGACTGTAAGTCATTGATCGAGAAGATTTAGGGCCGCCCTGGCCACACAAACGCAAAGTCAGTCACGAAGCGATAGAACCGTGGTCCGGAGATATCGCTGCGTAATAAAGTCAGTAGCTCGCTATTCTCTGTCAATTTCGGGCGCGTTCGTGATCGGTAATCGCCGGAGAGTTCAGCCATGAAATTTAGCGGCTCCGTGTGGCCTTGGTTTCACTCCAAGCTCGGATTCAATCCCCACCACGATAGAGCGTTGCATCGAGTCGCCGGACTTCGCCATCTTGCTCCACCTGAACAAGTTGACGATAAACCTCGCTCCTGGTTAGCCCGGCGCCCTCGCGTCTATTTCACTTTCTCCCATATCAAGGTGACAACGCTCATCTTGCCGTCAACAAAGAAGCGAAACGGTGGAGTCGTGTAGATCAAACGATCGCCGTCGACCTTAACTTGCCTGACCTGTGTCGTTCCCGTCCAGGATTCGTTCCACGACAAATCTCACCCTGAGGTTACCGTCCACGCTTGCGATTCGCTGGTTGCTGCCACGGCTGCAAGTGATCAATCTCGCCCTGCCTCGGACAGAATTGCGCATCTATACGTCGGCAGACGATACGCCGGATTTCACTGCGCCCGACGTCGACGCCATGGTTGTGCGTGGATCTGGACATTGGGCAGGCATGGACGCGATACCGCTGTTCCAAGAATGCCTGACGCCGATGTGTACGAGCGAACTGGCCGCATCGCTGAAATCGGTCGCTGACCTTGCTCGGATCAAGTTGCTCCACCCGGGACACGGCCACGGCGAATGGCGATGCTGGCTCGATCGTGTTGGAGCGACCCAAACCGACATCAGTGGCGGACTCGTCTTCGATACCCTCGAATTAACGCTCACCGCTGCGGCACAGGGACATGGCGTTGCAATTGGCGACCCTCGGATGGCGAAGGACCGCCTTGAGGCGAGAGCTCTCGTCATGCCGTTCAGCGAGGTTGTGCAAAACGGTCTGGGCTATTTCCTTGTTTTTCCCTCACAACGCTCCGCACAAAAAAAGATTCGCGCACTCGCTGACATCTTGATCCGGCTCGCGCAAGAAGACCCGCCGATACCGGCTCGATAAGCGGCCGCCAGATCACTCGAGGCGCAGCCACGCGCATGCACAGCCGAGGGACGCAAGCAGAATCCTGGAGCCATCGAAGAAACTCCGCCGTGAATCACTGGAGTCTTACGAAATTCAGCCACTTGGTCTGTGCAGGTGCGCCGGATCAGCACAGCCCATCGACCGCGCACGGCCTAACGCACCGCGTCCAGCGCAACGTTGGACTGCCCTTTCTTGAAGAGATCATATTGCTCGGAGGTTCCGAAGAAGACCTCGCCGGTCGTATTCGGACCGACACCCTTCACGTTGAGGGTTCCTGAATATTGCCAAAGCGTCCAAGGGTTTCGGCCACGCAACTGGGTCCCCGAAGCACCGTAGCTACCGAGCCAGATCATGAACTCGTCGCTACGCTCGTCGACGAATGTTGAGAGATTGTTGCGATTGCCATAGAGCAAGGGTGTCTTGCCGTAATGCGTCCGCAAATCGGACGCGAATTTAAGAATCGCAGCCTTGGCGCTTTCAAGCCCAGCGGCGTTGAGACAGGCCAATTGGTGACTGTCCTCGCCTTCGGGGTTCACGACTTCGATCGCGACGGGTAGCGCCTCGCGATCGACCGGGACGATGCGGGAAAGTTGAGCCAATTGCGCGACGGGGGAACGGCAAAAGTCAAATTTAACATAGGCGCCCCGATCGATTCCCAGCGCCTTGATGTGCGACCAGCGCTCAGGGAAGGTGGTATCTGGTCCGCCCCAACCGATTGCACGCGCATAGATGAAGCTAGGGCGTGGCATTTCAGCAAACGCTTGCCAATCGATTTTCCCGTCTGCGGATGAGAAGTCATATCCCTGCATGGGATAGATATCTGGCGCCTTGAATATCTTGATGTCCGGCCGACCGACAATACTGCTGACCGGGCCAGGCGGCAGAGCTATTGAGGCCTGGCGTGGCTCCACTGCCGAAACCGGCGATAGGCCAACGTTCACTGGTGGCGGCGCGCCAGTTAAAGCAGATCCCTTTTTTGCCGGGATGGGGGCGCTCGAGATCGCATCACCAGCTAAAGCCGAACCTGCGACGTCATTCCCGAGCCCAAAGCTCCCGGCGCTGTCCGTTGGGTTGGTTGGCGCGGTATCCGGCCCATTATAGGCATCCGCCGCAGCCATCGCGGGGCCGCTGCCACGATCGGACAAGAAGAAGAAACCGCCTAACGCAACTCCCGACTGTGCAGGTCCGATCCAGGGATCGCTAAGGTTAAAATTCGGATCAGACGATGCGCGCTCGTGAGCGATCCGGGTATAGGCACTCGTAAGATAAGTGGTCAGTGCGGACGTGCGTGTCAGTCCGCTCTGCTGTACTTTGCTTCCGTCGATGGAAACCGTGCTGTAGGCATCCCAATAGAGCGGATCGGCCACTCCCTGGGTAACGCCATCGATGAGAAGATCGAAGAAGACGCTGCCACGCGAAGAGTCGAGTGCCGGCACAAGATCATTCGCGGAGCCAGCAGTAATGGCGTACGAACCCGGCTTCGCGAATGCGTCGGGGTTCCCACCCAGAGAACCTTCTCTGAAGAAACCTCCGCCATAGCATGCGTTGATCAGCGTGAGGACATGAAAATAGCGGCCGGCCAGATTCTCAACGTCCGTGGCAAACTCCTGCATCTTGTACATGCCCATCGAACCATTAACGTCGCTTGCCGTTCCCAGAACGAACGCCGCCATCGTGTCGGCCGTGCCGTCAGACTTGCCGTAGCGTCCATGGCCCGAATAAGCGATTAAAAGCCGGGCCTTCTTTTGAAATTCAGCGGCGCGATTGACGAGATAGTCCTCGAGAAAATAGTTGATGTTGTCGACAGTCGCGTCCTCGTTGCGGAGAACGATCACTTCATCGAACTTCTGCTCGCGGACTAGAAAGTCCGCGAGTCGAGTCCCGTCCACTGCCGCGGCGGATATGTCATGGCCGGGCATGTTCGGATATTTATCGATCGCGATGATGAGGCCTATCGAGCGCGTTTCGGCGGCGGTTTTGACGCCGACTGCGTCAGCTATCCGAGTGTCGAGTGGCGCATTGGCATCCGAATTGAAGTGCACGAAAAACCGGCAGAAGCGCTCCTCGCGCGCCGGGGCGCCATTTGCACATGTGCCTGAAAAGGGAGGCGTCTGCGCTGCGGCGCTTGTCAGCAGGCAAACAAGCCATGTGAGCCCGCTACGCAGCAGCCACAAACGGGCGACCCGAAGCTTCATTGTTGAAACTCCGCCACGCCTAATGACGTGTAGAAGGCGTCAGTTTTTCCCTTAAAGATGTTGGCGTCGAAGGCACCGTTGAAGCCGATCGCCATAGTCGCCGCCTCGGTATATTGCCAGAGTGCCCAGCGAACACCGTTAATTGTCGTCGGAACCTCACTCGCCCGCGAGGTCTTCGAATAGTCCGCGAGCCATAGCGGATACGTGGAGAGCGCTGCGAACTCGGTTTCCGATCCTATGCGCTCGCGCCACCAGGATCGCGCGGTGTAGATCATCGGGGTGCGGTGTAATCCGGTTTCCACCGCAGTCAGGTAGGCTTTGGTCATTGCGATGATCTCGGCCGGCTTACGGCCTTGCCAACGGTCCGGGCCGTCCTTACTTGCCTTGTCCCACTCGAGGTCGACGACGGGTGGCATGTCGGTAGGAAGCAATCCGCCATTTGCCTTGATGACCTTGATAAAGGTTGCCGCTTGGGCGCGCCCCCAATCCTCCGCCGGAACGCGAGGATCGCCGCTAGAGAGGAAATGATAGGCACCCCGATGGACCTCACTTCCCTTCGGCAACTTACCAGCCCGCGACCAGAAACCAGCGAACTTCGAGTCGAGCGAACCCGTACCCTGCGTGGCCTTCATGTAAAGGAAGCGAATCTTACGCGTGCGCAACTGCTCGATCGGAAAGGCCGAGTTGGTATAGTGGCTGATGTCTACGCCGAAGAGTGAATCCTTTCGCGGTTCGTTAAGTGCCGTGTCAAAGTCGACGTCGTTGGGAAAGCGAAATGGGCCATAGAGGTTGAAGTATTGGGCTGACGCCGTTGTACCCTACGCATCTGCTGCGACGGCGGCCTCGCGACTTTACGCGAATAGGTCCTGGAGGGTG
>SDBV01004330.1_pt1 | contig 20527 bp, 19 predicted proteins | sample 2277081 | NCBI WGS metagenome assembly SDBV01 (sample SAMN10402039, study PRJNA504765) | marine sediment metagenome | isolation source: marine sediment core GS10_PC15, 223 cmbsf | place: Arctic Ocean: Southern Knipovich Ridge | collected 2010 | reverse complement strand
TAGAGCAATGCACCAATCACACACACTCTATGTCTGCCCGGATGGTGGAATTGGTAGACACGCTGGACTTAAAATCCAGTGGCCAGTGATGGCCGTGTGGGTTCAAGTCCCACTCCGGGTACAGTCAAAGCTCCAGGACTCCTATTGCATAGGGGTTTTGGGGTTTTAATATTTCGCGGGGTAAGAATAAGGGTAAGAACAATTTGAGTTTCACGCCATATGAGCCCTCAAAGAGACCTCACAATTGAATTTCTTTCCTACAGTAATGATATTCTATCGAATAATGTATTTGGATGGCTAAATATCGCTTATATCGTTGCCTTGAAATTACAACTTCTAATTTCAGTGGTTTAAATTCCTGGGGCTGCAGACCGGAGAATCCCCAACTGGTGGGTTAATGTTTGGGGTGGAGCTCACCTACCAAAATCGAAAACATCATTACTACAGCCTCGGAGCTTCCCGCTTCGGGGAATTCAATATCTACGAGTTTAAGTTCGGCAGCAGGATCCTGCACTGGTGACGCATTACTCCTGCCTCATTAGTTTTCTCATGATTGGTTCAATCTTATTCTTAGAATCATGGATAATCTGATCGAGTAATTTTTTCACTTCTTCGTACCGTCCAACTATTTCCTCCTCGTTAAGTTTATTCCATTGAACGTCACGTGATATCCCCCTTAATTGGCTAGATGAGTCACCAATAAGCTTGGTTGTTTCGTCAAGTATTGCAGCATACTTGTTGTCAATTACCAACTTCAATAAAGCAATGTTGTCGAGGTATGAATCAATATTAGCATTCAACTCGGATTCAAATCTCCGTTTATAGTTACCGTCCATAGACTGTCCATAAGCCACGATCTGGAACTGATCTAATCTGCGGATTGTACGGACATAGATTAAATACCACTCCTTAATGAATTCAAATTGTATTTCCTTGAGGCTTTCGAATACTATCTCCTTCTTCTTTAGCCGGAAGTTCAATAAGACCAGGAGAATATTAACTCCAATGGTTAGGAATAATGCTATAATAGCCCAGCTCTCTTTTAAGTATTCCATAATGAATGAATTGTTGAATTAAGGTACACAGAATTTCGTAACTTAGGACTGGATTAAGGCCAAAATCACATTGGTCATATTACAAAAAGCACGCAATAAGAAAATTCCAAAGCCTGTAACATAAATAAAAACAGATAGATATATAATAATGACCGAATTCCTGGCAGTCACGAGGTCAGGGGTTCGACCCCACAGCTCCACAAACAATTTCCAATACCTCCTGTAAGACAAGTAGTTACGAGAGATATTATAATTTTACATACTTATCTACATACGGTTATTGGGGTTAACTTGGCCAATAATGAAAATAATCCAGGATATATCACAAAATTAAAATTACGACCAACAGTAATTAATATAACCGGAGTTGAATTCAAGAGATCATTCTATTCCGGTGTTATAACCAACCTCAATTACTAAACGCAACTATCTTATAAATTAGGTAGTTGTGGTTTTTTATTGTTAAATATTCCACATGTTTTCCCACATTACAATAAACTCGAATATTATTCTTGTCAATGGCCTCACGAAGCCCTCATTGTGACGATCTCCCCTCAAGTGGACAATTTGTCCATCAAAGAATATGAAACACCTCTAAACTCTTGTATGACCTTTTATTGAAAAGAGGCATTATACGTTCAGTAGGAGACCTGTCCATTACTCACTTTGTTTGTAATATAATTGCAACGATGCTAAATATTATAGTCTTATTCTGTAAATAAAATGAGCAAGGATCTGGGAAATTGAAACCCTGCTGCGGGGAGTCGAACTATATATTCTATGTATCTAATATGAAGTGAATTAGGAATAATTATTTTCTTAGGGTGTCCGAATAGGTGTCTAACACTTAATTATGTTGTAATTTCCTCAAGGTGATCAATAAATTTTTTTAGACTTGGTATTCGCAGATGAATATCATCATCCAACCAAAGTTTAAGGAAATCCATTTTACTTATTAAGGAGTGAATATCACCTTCCTTCTTCTTATACCTTTTACCAATAATCTGAAAGATTCTATTAAGTGTTTCGGCAGGATGATTTATTCCTTCAATATCAATGGTCTCTAAATCTATATTCAGGCTATTATTTATTGCATCAATATTCAACCTGTTGTCAATTCTATTAAAAAGATCAGGATCAGGTAGAAACCAGGCTTCAATTTCCGTAATTGCGTAAAAAAGTGAGCATAATTCCTCAATGCCTAATTCAATAACTATTTCTTCAAATGTTGAATTAATTATTTGAATATCTTCAATCTGTGCTGGATAGACGTCCCTTAATCCTATGATATAATTAAAATTTTTAGATACTAAGCCGTTAGCTCTCTCCCTGATAGCACTCAATACCTTTGATTCTCCTTGTACGTCATAAATTAGAAAGGAAATTTTAACATCCGGATTCTTATAATGACCCTTTGTAACTGACCTTGCCCTTTCACCAATTAATTCAAAAGAATCAATATTGAAAAAAGGATGGGAGAAATACTCGTCTATCAATTTTTCAATAAATATTCTTTCTGTTTTTCCTTCAACAAACAAAGCAATATTTACCATCGTCAATTTTTGTTGATATTGCTATACAGTAAGTCGAAGTTTGTTAATCCTGATACTATAAATTTATCGAACAGTTTCTTATTATTTTGGTAGTTTATGGATGATACCGTATGACCAGAACGTGTGAGATAATTTATACTCTTTAGGTCAACAGCATTGATAAGGAATCGATCATTTGATGTAATTATAAGTTGAATATCAGAACCTTTAGTCTTCTCTAATAGTAATGAAATCAATTTACTGGAGCGATCAAAATCTAAGCCTTCTCCTAAATCATCAACAACTATTAGACCGGTTCTTTTTTCTCTAAGATAATATTCGATAATCACAATAAGACATAATGCCCTATACATCCCTTGAGACATGGCATTTTGATCAGTATTACATTTTAAGTCCTTCTCTTTTACAGTAACCAAAAACAGATTATTTAATGATCCGGGATCAGATATTTGTTTTGAGGAGATTCTTTCGATGGGATAATCAATTGCCGTCATTCCTTTTTTTATGGCTTCATGTACTTTTTCATTTCCTTTTAGTTTATTTAGGATGTATGGCACAGTTGTTAATGTTTGCAGATACCCATCAGCATTTGAAGGAATTGTAATCATGTCATTCTTTGCACCTGAAAATGAGTATCCATTAATATTTTGTGCCCAATTGAATATATCCTCAAGAAAAGGATAATGAGACAAATCTCTTCTTACGTTAACAGTTAATTCATCTTTTGGTGGAGAAAATTCATGGTTCTCATTATCTTTTTCCGAGAATATTATACCATCCTCAAATGATCGATCCAAGAGTACTAAATCACCCTTAGTGATCTTCTCTTTTTCCACAATCAGATTGTTTATTTCAAGGATATATTTATAAGTGTTCGAACTATCCTTTTCGAGTGTGATTTCCCAGTTGCCATTTTTTTTCGCCTTTGAGGACAATACTTTTCCAAGATTTGTAATGATATTTGTTAGTCTGGTTTTACCAGTAGCGTTTAATCCAATGATAATATTTTGTTCTGTGAAATAGACATCATTTATTTCCCAAAAATGTGGGTTTCCCTTATGTTCAAAATACGCAATTGATTTAAGTAACATATTTATCTGTTGATTAATAAATTCATTCAAAAATGTAAATTTACTACAAAAACCGAATTATCAGACTGGGGCACCAAGCAAATACCCAGTTGTTAGCCCATGATTTCTCATAAAGTTCTTAACCTCACTTTTGTTATCAGCCAATATTCGGTCAATATCAGAATCTTCAGGTGCGGTCCAAACGCTCCAGTCAACCAACCTTCTCACAACTAATCTAATCTTTTCAAATTTTTCATCAGACAATTCCTGATAGAAAAGCATCGCTTTCAAATCGGCATCTACAATATCAAGTTTTGCAGCTACAGCATCCAATAGTAGCTCAGACCATGACATTATAGATTTACTACGAAACATCCGTATTAATTTATTTTGAGATGTATCATTGGCCGTTTTAGTGGAATCCCAATTGTGTAAAGCCTCTGCATCAAGAATATTAAAGAGTTCAATAAGGTTAGAAATTTCATGGTCTCTTTTATAATGTTCTGAAGCGAGATCCTCTTCCAATGGATGTCTATATAGAAAATTAGACAATAATGACTTACTAAGCATATCGACCGTTAATGGGAAATCGGCAGAACTCCTATTGCTCTTGGAAACAAGCCTGGACACTTTGTTAACCTCAGTATCTAAAACGGAGTTATATAGGAAGCTGTAAAATCGTTTGTTTACTTCGCCTGCAGTTAATTGCTCATTTATCTTTAAATATCTTACAAATCCTGCTTCTGATTTCCTCATTCCGTCTTCAAGGTTTTTATAGTCTTCAAACTGCTTTCCAAACTGACTACCAAGTTTTGAAACCATTATTGAGGAATAGAATCTTGTTTGAGCAAATTTATCATGGGCTGCAATATTGGTTTGATTTAGTAGATTTGGATCAGGATTAATATAAACTTTTACTTCAAAGTCTCTTCTTCCACTCCATAACATCGCAGCCACCTTATGCTGACCATCGAATAGGAGGATTTTATCTTTGTGTATTCTTGCGATTGAGGGTTGTAAGACAGGATTTCTTTGAAAGTGACGATATAAATTGAATACTTTTTCAAGTATCAGATACCTTGGTTGGAGACCTATTTCCCCCTCATCATCATCATCACTATTTATTACTGAAATAGGCAATGTTGCATAGAAATAATTCCAATTTGTAATTGGACATTTGTAAAGTTGGAATGAATTCTTTTTATCATCTATCTCGATCTTTATCTGGTTGTCAGTAGTTTCATAGAAGACTGATTCACCAAATGATTTAAGCTCATTTTTCTCCTTGAAAAACTGTAACTCATCTTTGAGTGTTAGAGCTGAACCTCTTTCAAAAAACTCGTCCATTTTCAATTTAATTCTGAAATCCTCAAGGGGAAGACGACCCTTTTGTAGATTATGCTTCCTACACATTGGAGCAATGTTATCGAGTTCAGATGCTCCTTTGTTAGCGAATGCTTTTATATGATCAAACTGTACTTCTTCTTCTTCAAGGATAATGTGTCCCGTTGCATAACATTTTCTCCCGAAGCGTTTAAGTATGATTTTCTTATCATCTTCAGAAATTTGTCTCTCGAGAATAATTGCCATAACTCAAGTTTTTTACATGTATAAATTTATGTCAGTAGTATTCTTTAATATATGCATAAGCCCTTTCAAAAAGATCCTGGTCCTTATGCAGTTGGTATTTCATTAAAGCTCTACGTAAGGACTTTTGAACCTCCCGTTCACCTGATGTAGTGCTTTGCCAACCTGGGGAACGGACTTGCTTTACAATGCTATCGATATCATTAACAATACGCTCAACTACTGCTGGTGTATTATCAGTTTTAAGTTCCATAAATAGTTCTGTGAGGGCTGCTTGTGAGTCTTCTCCATAACAAGCTGCTCCAACTCCTTTTCTACTTTTACTGTGTCACGAGCAATCTGGCACAATTCTTTGATTAAATCTATGCTCGCTTTTAATCCTTGCCCAGCTTTAGCACGCAATCTTTCCAGGCACTCACTGAGTTTTTCAGATATTTTTTCGACAAGATCTCCGAATTCATATCCTTCGATTTCATTTTCTAAATGTACCATAATGTTTGTGTTATATTCATCAATAAAGTTTCTTCATTTTTGATCAATATTTAGTAGTGACAATTCTTTAATCCTAACCTTCAGCTCCGGATCCTGGTCAATCTGCCGGATCTTATCACAGGTCTCCTCCGCCATTTCCCACAGCAGGAATTCCTGGTGCATCCTTTTGAATATGTGGTCGGGGAGGGTCATTATTCGTCTTCGGCGGTCAAGTCAATTGGTGGAACATCAAAGTAACCTGGAAAAGAAGTGGTTATCGTTGGCAAAAAAGGTTTTATCACCAAAGAGTTTAGAAGGAAGGGGTTCACCAATGCCGGGTTTTCATAAAAACTTCTATTTTTTCTTTCTTGCCCAAATGAATCAAGTATATTTCTCATGGAAGACGGCAGATTAATCTCAATAATTCTTTCCTCTTCTTCTTCCATTTCTTTGGAGACTGGAACATCAATTAATTTAAATGCCGTTGTTAATTTCAGGGTTAGATGAATGTCTCGGCGTTGACTTACCCTTTCTTTAAATTCCTGTTTCAACCAATCATTTAGCAGGAGCTCATTATTAAATAATGGGCCGAAATCTCGATCGTTTGTTACAATTATTATGTCCCTTTTGAACTCCCTGGAACAATAGATTACCCATTCCCAATTTATCGCATCACCGATAGAGTTATCTTTTTCTTTTCTTGGTGGATATCCGAGCAGGAATCTTTTTTTTGCTAGGTTTCTGATGTTAATACGAATCGTTTTATCTCTGCTTAAATTATAGGGTGAGTCGATTTTGAATAAGCGTTGAAGAGATTGCCAAACCTTGTCATTTTTAGTTGGATTTTCAAGTATTTTTGTGGCTCTCTCGATCAGTTTCTTTTGTTGTTTATCGACTTCCTTTCTTAAAGTTTTGATTTTTGAGATTGGTTGAGACTCTGAAAAAAAGGTAGGAGGTGTCAGCGAATTCCAATCTATAGGATTTTTCATTTTTTTTATTGAGGATATAAGCTCAGATTGTCGATGTTTCTTAAATTCCATTTCCACTTGGGAGCCGGTAATAATTCTTGGAGCAATTTCTTCAATACGATCTAAATATTCCATTCGAATGTTAGAATTCATTATCCTATAGAAATCCAAGAAAATATTTGTATCAATGAATACTAGTGCGTTGGGTTTTACCATTATGGTTAGTTTTTAAAAATCTTCAAGAATTTGTTCCATTGAGATAATCTTGGTTCTTAATATCTGACACTCTTCGACAGTTTATTAATCTCCTTTTAAGCCATCGATATATCTTGCCATTTTAAGAATATCAGAGTTCTTATTAACAATAATGTATTTTATATCATTTGGAGAAAACTTCAATTTTGCTTTTTCCTCATTCTGCAAGAGTAATTGAGCATGTTCCCTGGCATTACTGACTTGAAAAATTTCATTGGTGAGGTATTTGTTGACATCAGTGCCTGCCAAATCCGGGATATATCTCCATTCTCTTTCGTCATAAAAAGTGATATCTCGTTCTTGAGGCTTGCTAGGTTTTTCGAGATTTTCCTCATATGGTTTAATATATGATATAAAATCTAATTGCTGTGAAATTGTCTCGGCGGATTCGTTCGGAATTAGATCAAAGAGTATTTTTATTTTTCCGGAAACAGATGAGCCAGAGTACGTATATAAAACTGGATTTACTCGATTTTTCATAGCCCAACTTTTTGAAAGACCAATTGCGTAAGACCCATATCTACCTTTATGGTTTCTAATTTGCGATAATGGAATGTCACAAAAGCATACCATAGGAATTGCAAATTTTGGATCTACCTTGTAAAGACTTCTTATTGCGGAAAGTGAGTTTTCAAGAGAATAGCTGGACCAAAAATCATTTTTCAGAATACTTTTGAGATTTGAAATATTTCTGGTAAAATGAAAAACTGTATTTGCGCTTATGGGATTGTATTTTTTCATTTAAAAGATGAATGACAATACCTGAAGTATTATTGATCCAAATTGTAATAGCAAAGATCCAAGTGCCAATAGAGCTGATAATCCGACTGCCCAGGTGGCAATTCGAATTGATTTTCTGGCTGCAGTATTTGCCTTATCAGCTGCTTCATGTGCTAGAGAGGATGCCTCCCTGGCTTCCTTTAATTCGACATAGTCAATATACTCCATGTAGGCATGGCCCATTAGGGAAACCTTATCATCCAAATGTTGTGAGAATACCAAGTTGAATTTACCATTGGTAGTTTCTCCTCGTAAAACTCTCTCTGCATTATAAGTAGCTTGAACATGATAGAATGATCTGCAAAACCATAATTTGATAGAGTCTTCATTATATTCATTTAAGTCGTCACCTTTTTTCAGTAAATAGTCCTTAACCTCATTATAGCTGACTCCCTCCTTCATCTTCTGAGACCCATACCGGAGCATTTCTATGTAGATGTTGTCCCTGTTCATTATTGCTTAAAGTTCAGGAGGTAGATAAAATTCATAAGGATTAATTATTAGTTCTATTTCGATAGAATCACTTTTTCGGCCTGGTATCCCTTTAGTGATTCTGCTCTTTATGAAATTTAGTCTCTCATCCGATATTGGTACGTGATTTTGAATATATATTCGTCTCAGTTTGATCAATTTTCTAAAAATCTGATCATCAATTTCTCTATTTACATAGGGGAAAGAATAGCCAATTACTACCAATACTTCTGTGTCGAGAGCTATTTGCTGAGCATGAAATTTTGCTTGATTTGAAGATGGTTCAACCTCCCAAGCATAAGTATAGGTAGTTCCGGTTCTATATTTATGATCAAATTCGATTTTTATGCTTTCAAGAATTTCTTTTGATAATTCTCCACTGGATACTTTCCTAACATAATTTGTATTCTGTAGTTCAAATGAAGTCTGGAATCCCTCATTCTTTATTAATGGGTAAATACCAGCTGTTCCATTTAGCCTTACGATTTGGAAGCCTTTGAGGCCTTCTTGATCAAGAGGCCTTGAGGAGACTCGAGGATAAACATTCAAAGTGGAATGAAGCAATTCCATTGATATCTCATCTTTAAGATAATCAGCCATTGCGATCTCAAACTGCATGTCATAATTCCAGGTAATTATTTTAAGATTATCGGGTAATTTAATTTTGGCAAATTCATTACCAACTATAGCAGCGAGGAATTTATCATACCTATCGTCTGGATGGTATGTATATTGCATATAAAAGAAAAAAATGGTAAGCCATTTTTTAAGATTTATTAGATCGGTTCTTAATCCTTTATGATAGAATTTTTTAGCAAGAATATCAACCGTTGGATTTCTGCTCACAAGCTTGGTAAATTGTGTCAATTCTTCATCAAACTTAAATCCATCTTTGAGAATATGGTGAGCAGTGATAGAACCCTTAATCGTATTCTTAAATTTTTCAACTTTGTCTTCAAATTTCTCCACTGTCGGGAGACAATCTGCACTTGCCCCAGCACCTAAAAGATATGTTACATTTGCCATTGCCTGGTATTAATTCACTTTCAGAGTTTCAATTTCCCGATTCAACAATCCCACCTCCTGCTCCAGCGCCCTCTTAACACCTTCCAACTCCCGGACCTTATTCCTGCAGAGCTTCAGCTCCTTCTCGAGTTCCTGTATTTTTTCTTCCATTTCCATCAGTTTAGTGATGTCCTGGTTAATAGATCATCCCGCTTCATTACATCCCGGATCTTTATCAAGGAAAGATTCGGACCATGATCCTGGGGCTTTTTGGTGATCCACTCACCATTTTCATTGAACTCCCTGAAGTCGTCTATTCTGCCAACAGCCTCATCTATCAAATCTCTTGTAAGGTCATTGTATGTCCATTCAGCCTGCTCATGATCCTCAGCATAAGACAGGCAGTAGTATGTATGATGGATGATCTGGCCAGTTGTGGAAGTAGGCAGAAGGTTGTCACACTGGCTGTAGCTGCAGATGCTAACTGCCAGGATGGTTATTGTTGCCCAAAGCTGGGTTAAAGGCATTTGGATTGTAGGTTAAGGGTATAATAAAGATAATCAAAATGTCTTATGATATCGCAAATCCAATACTAACCTATATGGAGATGGAATAATATTTCCCTTCTGAGAGAATAGGAGTTTAACAAGAGCTGTGAGGAGACTTAAAAAAAAGAATCATCTAAAACATGAGAAGAATGTTAGTCTCCGGTAAAAATGCTATTTTTAGTATTACAGAAAGAATCCCTTTATCTCCAACTGATGACAATTACTGAATATATTGATCAACTGCAAAAAAGATATGCTGCTGGAATATCAACAGAACACAGCTATCGCTCAGATTTAGAAAATCTCATCAAGTCTATAGTGCCGGATGTATTTGTTACCAATGAGCCCAAAAGAGTTGCATGCGGAGCACCAGATTTAATTATTACTAAAAAGGATATTCCCATTGGGTATATTGAAGCCAAGGATATTGGAAAACCATTAGATAGTAAGGATTTTAAAGATCAATTTGACCGCTATCGTTCTTCCCTTCCCAATCTTATTATTACTGATTACCTTGAATTTCGACTTTATCGGGATGGAGTATTTGCTTTGTCTGTATCGATTGCAGGAATAGAGAATGGCAAAATCATTGAGGAACCCAATAGATTTGATGAATTCCAAGATCTCATTAAAGACTTTTCAACTCATGTTGGGCAAACTATCAGATCAGCAGAAAAGCTTTCTAAGATGATGGCAGGTAAGGCCAGATTGATGAAAGATATTTTTAAAAATGCACTTGAAGAGGACGAAGCAGATACATTAAATGATGACACTGCCTTACAACAGCAATACAAGGCTTTTAAGGATGTTTTAATCCATGACATAACAATTATAAACTTTGCTGACATCTACGCTCAGACAATAGCTTATGGTATGTTTGCGGCAAGATTACACGATCCTTCTCTTGAGGATTTCAGCAGACAGGAGGCAGCAGATTTAATACCAAAAACAAATCCCTTTCTGCGGAAGTTATTTCAATACATTGCTGGATATGACTTAGACAATCGTCTTGCATGGGTCGTTGATGCACTTGCAGATATTTTTAGAGCCACTGATGTTGCTGCCTTACTTAAAGATTTTGGTAAAGCCACCCAGCAGAATGATCCTCTGATACATTTTTATGAGACATTTCTTGCAGAATATGATCCCAAACTCAGGAAATCGAGAGGAGTTTATTATACGCCTGAACCTGTAGTGAATTTTATTGTTCGTGCCGTTGATGACATTTTAAAAGAAGAATTCGGTTTGCCACAGGGTTTGGCCGACACCTCTAAGATTAGAGTTAAACAAAAGGAATTTTTCAAAGCAACACCCGATCAGCGTTCCAAAACAAAACAAATTGAAGTAGAGAAAGAATATCACAAGGTTCAGATCCTTGATCCTGCCGCTGGTACTGGAACTTTTTTAGCAGAGGTCATAAAACACATTTATAAAAATTTTGAAGGACAAGAGGGCATTTGGAGTAACTATGTAGAAGATCATCTCGTGCCACGAATAAATGGCTTTGAAATACTCATGGCTTCATACTCAATGGCTCACCTGAAATTGGATCTACTTCTTGCTGAGACAGGTTATAAGCCAAAAAAAGAACAACGATTTAGGATTTATCTTACTAACTCATTAGAAGAACACCATCCTGATACCGGGACTCTATTTGCAGGTTGGTTAAGTAGTGAAGCTAATGAAGCAAACCATGTTAAACGTGATACACCTGTTATGGTGGTTCTGGGAAATCCACCATATTCAGTAAGTAGTACAAATAAAGGACAGTGGATACAGAAATTAATAGCAGTGTACAAGGAAAATTTGAATGAAAGGAAAATTAATATTGATGATGATTACATAAAATTCACTCGTTATGGCGAATACTTAATTGCCAAAAATGGAGAAGGCATTCTAGCATATATCTCAAACAATAGCTTTCTTGATGGTCTAACTCATCGTCAAATGCGGAAGCATTTACTGACAACATTCGACAAGATTTATATAGTTAACCTACACGGAAGTGCAAAGAAACAAGAAAAGGCTCCTGATGGAGGAAAGGATAACAATGTTTTCGATATTATGCAAGGAGTCTCAATTAATCTATTTATTAAGACCACGTCTTCAACACAACATGCGACAGTTTACCATTCAGATATTTATGGAGATAGAGAAACCAAATATTCCAAGTTGCATCAAGATTCCTTGTCTAAAATTGAATGGGTTAATATACAACGCAAAGCCCCGTATTACTTCTTTGTACCCTTTGATGACAGTCAAAAACAGAACTATGAACAAGGTTTCTGTATAATCGATTTATTTCAAACTAAAAATTCAGGTATATCTACTGATAGGGATTCGCTGTTTATTGATTCAAACTATGATAGTCTTGAGGAAAAAATGAAAATCTTATTATCTGGTGATATTCCAACAAAATTTTCTCAAGAATTTCGTGTTTCTGATAGCAGTGGATACAAAGTAACCTCCAAAATAAAAAATCAAAACTATTCAAATGAGTTTATCAAAACATACCATTTTCGTCCTTTTGACTTCACATTGTTATATTATGATCCTAAAATAATTAGTAGACCTGCTAAAGCGATGGCTGACCATATGTTAAAAAGTAATACTGCATTAATCGTTCCAAGACAAGTTAAAGATGAATTTCATCACGTTTTTATAAGTAAATTCATTTGTGATAGCAATATTACATCAAGCGCCAGACTATTTGGTGCAGGTCAAATCTTTCCCCTCTATCTGTATAGAGAAACAAATGGTCAACAATCAATGGATGACCAGCATAATCGCAGTCCCAATCTTAAAAAGGAAATTGTCGAAAGGATCGTCTCAAAACTAAATTTACGCTTCAACAATGAGAAAGAACGAACAAAAGAATCTTTTGCTCCAATAGACATTTTAGATTACATCTATGCCATTCTCCATTCAACTCTATATAGAAAAAAATTCAAAGAGTTCCTTAAAATTGATTTTCCAAGGGTACCCTATCCTAAGGATAAAGACACATTCTGGATGTTGGTTAAACTTGGAGGAGAACTCAGGCTGATTCATTTACTGGAAAGTCCAAAGGTGAACCAATTCATTACCTCCTATCCCAAGGATGGCAATAACTTGGTTGAAAAAATCCGATTTGAAAATAAAAAAGTTTGGATTAATGCTGACCAGTTCTTTGATAAAGTCACACAGATGGCCTGGGAGTTTTATATAGGAGGTTACCAACCCGCTCAGAAATGGTTAAAAGACAGGAAGGGGAGACAATTAAGCTACGATGATATAATGCATTATCAAAAAATCATTGTTGCCTTGACCGAGACTAATCGGATTATGAAGGAGATTGATAACACTGATTTCATGAACTTGTAGACAATTTTCAGAATTGAATATATCCTGTGGGTTGAGGGTCTGTCTTTATCTGAACAAGTTTATTGAGACTGTTCTGATTAAGGGCATGAAAAATGATTCTGTAAAAGGTTCATTGCCTAGATACATTGGAAGGATGAGGGAAGGAGATGAGCATACGACTGTCTAAGCAACGAGTTTACTGCTGCTAAAGCTTTAACCCACCTGCCATCATTCCTGACCATGTGCTGCATATATTCCGGATGGTCATACCTCCATGCCAGCACCTCTCCATCATCCCTCACCAGTGCTTCCAGGTTCTCCTCAATAGCCTTGATGGAACTAATCCTTATCCGGCAATCATAATGCATCAGCCAGCGGATCAGGTAGGCCTTTTCACCTGTGATGTGTTGTAAGTTGGTTCTGATAGAGTTCATTTTACTCATGTTCGCTATTTGCAGTTTAATAGCGATAGGTTGAATTTATAACCCTCTGATTTGTATGTTGTAGAGCAGGAGGGATAAAATATGCGATAGGATAAAGCAGATTTTATCTATTTGTAATAATCGAAATGAGTCAAAGGGCGGGAATAAGATGACTATCCAGGAAGGTCATTCGAATTTAAATTGAAATAGATCCGCAGGATCAACCTCTAAGGCAGATGCCAAGGAATAAACCATGCTAATACTTGTGTTGATTACTCCGCGCTCAATCCGCCCCACCTGGCTTAATGTTAAGTCAGCTTTATCAGCAAGATCTTCCTGAGATATTCCTTTGGCAAGACGGATCTTTCGCAGATTCTCTCCGAAGGATGCAATGAATTGCTCATGTCGTTGGTAGCCCACAAACACGAAAGTCCGATAATCCAAAGAAATATATTAGAGCAAATTTGCCTCATTTGTGATTTTATCCTAAATTTGATATAAGGCAATGAGAATACACAAACCAATATCTATTGTACTTTTTTTCATTTTGGTACTCTCCTCTTGTTATACTGTAAAGTATACTCATAACGAAGCAATGAACAGTGTATTGGGGTTGACAAAAAGTGAGGTCATTAAAAATTGGGGTATACCATCAGATAAACGAATAGATGGAAAGTATGAAGAATGGTTTTACGATTTCGGCACCAGGTATATTACATACAGTGGTCCACAAAACGTACAATCAAACAAATACGGCAGAATGTATTATACAACCACTGCTCAGTCATATGCATTATTGCAGTTCACAGACTACAGAGTTACAGGATGGCAAACAAAAGGAGTTGACTACGAGAAAACAGAAATGAATAAAGGAAAAACTGCTATAGCTGCCGTAGTGTTGACAGCCATAACAATTACTTTGGGCATGCTGTTGGGGGGAATTTATTAACCCTAATGACACAATTTTAGGACGAATACTAAAACTTATCATATAATCCAAAAGGAATTATGAAAAACCGGAATACAAGGAACCTGAGCACACTGATTATTCTTTTTACTTTTTGCGCCCAAGCGGTTTCCCAGTGCAACGTAAAAAAATGGCAAAAAGATGGGTTGGTAATGACGACTCATGTTGAGGAGTCAATCTTCAAATTCGTTGATCACAACGGAGGTGCCGAGATCCTTTTTCAATTTTCCGGAATGGAACAATCATCAACTTCAGAAAAAATCTACTCCATATCAATAGAGGTCATTTTAGTTGGTTCTTATAAGATGATCGCACCGCGTGAAATTCAAATAACATTTACGGACAATTCTTCCTTAACAATTTTTGCTGATAAATTATACTCACCGGAATGGAAAGGAGAAAGACAAAGTCAATTTGCATATTTCATCGTGGAGGCTACCGACCTCTCTAAAGTGAAATATCGGCATACAGAACAAGTTCTCATTAACGATACAAGAAAGGGTGAAGGAATACCTTGTAAACCTTACTCAGCATTGATAAAGGAACAGGTAAATTGTGTTTTAGACGAGATGTAATACTAGTTTTACAAGTTCGACTTTTCACAATACTGTATTCTAGACCTCAGCTCCCGAGGTTGGGATAAATCATCAGTCAGACAATTGACAAAAAAAATACTGCCGCTAAAGAGATAGCAGCAGTATAGATCAGAAAATTACCCCTCAACCGGAATGATCTTACTCCCATATTTCTCCCGGATTGCTTCCAGGGGTACAGGATTATCATTGGAGCTTCTATCTTCTTAGCGACTCCAATACCAGGACATCTTGTTCACAGCAATTCTGAATCCAAGATGTTTTTGATAGTCTTTGTATATGAATGCATTTTTATTTCTAGAGCGTCAAAAGGGGGCACTTTTGTTTACCAAATTAGATATTCAAAAGTGCCTCCTTTTATCAGCAACAATGAATATGAAAGCTATGAATAAAGTAATTGTGGATTGGGAGAGGTGGAGGAGAAATCCTTTATCTACACAAATAGTCCGAACATGAGATACTTTAAAAATGATATTCTTGACTTAATATCTTTGATTTAATTATCTTTATATGAGGTAACCACCCTATCCAATAACTCTTGGCATGCGAAAATTCGTGATTTTCCAGGTGTTTTTGTTATTAATTAGCCCCTCGATAATATTGTCTCAGCCCGAAATTACTATCACCAGACCCCGGCTGGAGCTTGATGAAAATAAAATAATCATCGAATATGATATTCTTAATTCCCAGCAAACAGATTTTTTCTTGATCTGGATAGAAGTTACCGATGCTACTGGCAGGATAATAAGGGCTGTATCACTTTCCGGAGATTTTGGGGAGGATATAAAAGGGGGAGTAAATAAAAAGATTACCTGGAATTTTGAACAAGATGATATTATTCTTGATGGGGAGATCCATATTGAAGTAAAGGCAGAAAAAAAGAAACTACCTGAAGTTCAGAAAGAGATAATACCTGTTGAGACAACTCCAGCTACCGACCTTAAAACAGTTTCAAAAGGAAATATGGTTTTATCATCCATTATTCTCCCGGGATGGGGTCAATCAAAGGTGAACCAAGGTAAACCTTACTGGCTAATTGGGGTTGCCGGTTATGGATGCATTGCCGGTTCGGTTTATTTAAATAAAAAGGCGATAAATACTTATGATGATTATGAGAGTTTATTGGATATTGGTGAAAGAAACACTTTGTACGATCAAGCTGTCAGGCAAGATAAAATTTCCGAATATTTAGCATTCACTGCTGCAGGTATCTGGACAATTAATTTGATTTGGGTATTAGCAACTCCCAATAAAGCAAATAATACTGCAGCTTTTATGAAACAAAGAAAATACAATATTGCACCATCTTATGATCCATATCTCAAAAGCACAGGATTTACTCTCAGTTATAGATTTTAATTTTTGTGATTATGATTATGAAATATCGGATACTCTTAGTATTACTGCTGCTATTTATAATTAACCCACAATGTTTTACCCAGACTATAAGCAGTGGGAGATCCACTATTCATATTAAAACAAAGAAGGAAGATAGGGTTGTTGACAGCATACCACCGGTTATTACAATTATATCACCTGGTTTATACGAAAAGGAAATATATTCTGCAGAAGAAAATGAACTCACAATCATTGGAAACGCAACTGATGAAAGCGGTGTTAAGACTTTGTTTGTTAATTCTGAACCTGTAACTCTTGGTGAGGGCGACTTGTTTACTTCAAAAATCAGCCTTGAAGAGGGAGAGAATAAGGTTTCTTTAATAGCGATCGATAATCTTGGAAATCATTCTGAAGCAAAGTACATTATCAGTTATGCCCCTGAAATAGTTTTCAGGACACTAAACGGGGAAGGAAATTATTACGCTTTGATAATAGGAGTAGATGAATACATACATCCGAGCATTAAAAACCTTGAAAATCCTATTATTGATGCAACTGCTCTCAGGGATATTCTGATTTCAGAATACACATTTCAGGATGAAAATGTTTCATTGTTAAAAAATGCAAAAAGAGGAGATATTATCCTTGCACTGGATTATTTGGCTAACAAATTAACTCCTGATGATAATCTGCTCATATTTTATGCAGGGCATGGCTGGTGGGATGAAACAGCAAACATTGGATACTGGCTGCCATCAGATGCAGCACAGACAAATAAAACAGCATGGTTTAGAAACAGTACCTTATGTGATTATCTTAAAGAGATCAAATCAAAACATACTCTTTTAATAGCGGATGCATGTTTTGGTGGTTCCATATTTAAATCACGAAGTGTATTCTACGATGCCGACAAGGCAATTAATAAACTTTATGAACTGTCCAGCCGTAAAGCCATGACAAGTGGAACCTTAACTGAAGTGCCCGATAGAAGTGCCTTCACAAGATATTTGATAGAAAGGCTTTCAGAAAACACAGACAAATATTTATCATCAGAACAATTATTCAGCAGTTTCAGGATGGCTGTTATCAATAACAGTGATGCTATTCCACAGTATGGAGAAATAAGAAACGTTGGTGATGAGGGAGGAGATTTTATTTTTTTAAGAAAGTAATTGAATAAATGACTGGTAACATTGTGAAAGGGATTGATCATAGCCATGTTTCATTACCGTATCTCTCAATTACAGTCATTGTGTTTTTTCTGATATATTGTACATATTCATGTGAAAAATTCGAACCTAAAAGAATTGTTGCAGTTCAAACTGGTCAGGCCATAGAGGTTATGGCAACAACTGCATTAGTAAATGGAGAGATTATAGATGTTGGAGAAGGTATTGATCAGTACGGGCATTGTTGGGGATTGACGGCAAATCCAACCCTTGAAGATTCAAAAACATATCTGCACTTATCATATGCAAAAGGAATTTTTACAAGTGGACTTGAAGAACTCGAACCAGGTACAACCTATCATGTACGAGCGTATGCCGTTAGTGGGGAGGCAGTTTATGGAAAGGATCAAACATTCACAACCCAGGATGGGAAGGCTATTATATCATTAAACGAAATCACTAATATTACTTTATACTCTGCACAAGGCGTAGGAATAATCCTGTCAGTAAATGGTGATTTAGTTATGGGAAGAGGAGTATGTTGGGATACAGTACAATTATTTAAAATCAATGATTGTTTAGGTTATACAAGCGATAGTTTGGGATTGGGTGAATTTACTTTTGAAATCACCAGTCTTTTCCCGGGGAAAACATATTACGTGAGGGCTTATGCCTATTCGCGGATTGATACATCCTACAGTAATACAGTTAATTTCACAACCCGTGATGGAATTGCCACATTAACAACACCTAAGGCGACAGATATTACGGCAACTTCGGCTGTATCTGGAGGCAACATTACTGAAGATGGCGGAGCTTCGATTATTACAAGAGGAGTCTGCTGGAACTCTACAGGCAGTCCAAACTTATTGAATAATGATGGGATTACGGCCGATGGCAGTGGTACGGGTAGCTACCAGAGTCAGATGAGTGGTTTACAGGATAATACTATATATTTTATTCGTGCTTATGCCATTACCACAGTAGATACGTCTTATGGTAACCAGGAGAATTTTACAACCCTTGATGGTATTGCCACATTAACTACAACTAAGGCAACAAATATCACGGCCATTTCAGCTGTATCGGGAGGGAACATTACTGATGGCGGCGGCTCTTCAGTCACAGCCTATGGGGTATGCTGGAACGCAACAGGCAGTCCAAACTTAATAAGCAATGACGGGTTTACAATCGATGGCAGCGGTACGGGCGGCTATCAGAGCCAGATGAGCGAATTGGAGGTTAATACCCTATATTTTGTACGTGCCTATGCCATTACAGCAATAGATACCTCATATGGAAATCAGCTCACATTCACAACACGTGATGGCATAGCCACCCTTACTACAGTGTCACCAACAAATATAACAGCTAATTCAGCTGGCTCTGGTGGAAACATTACTGATGATGGTGGGGCTTCAATCATTGGACGAGGAGTATGCTGGAACACCATTGGTAATCCGGATATAAATGATGACAAAACCAATAATGGCAGTGGTATAGGAGGCTTTAGCAGCCAGCTAACCGGACTGCAAGCAAACACTGTTTATTATATTCGTGCCTATGCTGCAACAGAACATAATACCGCCTACGGAAATGAACTGTCGTTCCTTTCAATGGGTTTGCCTGAAGTATCGACAACAACAGTAACCAACATTTCTGATATCAGCGCAATGTGTGGGGGGACAGTAACAAATGACTGGGGATTCACTATCACAGCCCGTGGAGTCTGCTGGAATACATCAGGGAATCCCACTCTTGGGAATAATCTGGGCTATACCATTGATGGCAATGGTAAAGGAAGTTTTGTAAGCAGTATGACTAGGTTGACAGCGGAAACCACATATTATGTCCGGGCTTATGCAATAAACAGCAAAGGAACATCATACAGTGCCACAGAGAGTTTTCAGACAAAATTTGCTAATGTAACTGATTATGACGGGAATGTTTACCGTATAGTCCAGATAGGCAGTCAGACCTGGATGGCAGAGAACCTAAAGGTTACCCATTATTCAGATGGCACTGCTATTCCCCTTGTTGAAGAAAGTTCGGCATGGAATGCTTTAGGACATACAGGCAAGGCATATTGCTACTATGATAACAGCACTGATAACATGTATACCTACGGGGCTCTTTATACATGGGAAGCGGCAATGAACGGGACTGTAAGCAGTGATGCGAATCCCAGCGGGGTGCAGGGAGTGTGCCCAACGGGTTGGCATTTCCCGAGTGATTCAGAGTGGAAGGAATTGGAGATGTATCTTGGGATGAGCCAGGCAGATGCAGATACTGTGGGTGGCCGTGGAACCGATGTAGGTGGCAAACTGAAGGAAACTGGATATAGCCACTGGAACTATCCCAATACTGGGGCAACAAACTCCAGCGGTTTTACTGCATTACCCGGCGGTTACCGTTACAGCGGTGATGATTTCGTTGATATGGGTAAGTGGACCTATTTTAGTTGTTCAACGGAGAGCTCTATGTCTTATTATTGGTTTCGGGCTATGGGTTACTCTTGGTCATATGTGGGCCGTCGAGACTGGGGATTCAAGGGAATGGGGGAATCGGTTCGTTGTCTCAGGGATTAATGGATTATTTGGCTATCTGACATTTTGACTATTTTGTTTTCATGAGGATACTGGAGGTTGTGCGCCGTGTCGAAAAAATCAACATTAATATTAACCTATTTAAATCTTCTTGGTTTTTTGAAGAATTTTTATTGAGGGAAACCATAATAATGAGCATGTCTTTAATCCTTTTGCATTCAAGCCTGTTAATCCAAAAAAAAGAGCCACATATTGTAATAATATATTACTACAATAGTGACTCAATTCATATGCATTAACTGTTCAAAGCAACTTTACTGCTACCATACTTCTCACGAATGTACGTCATTGACATTGGTTCCTGATTAGAGCTTCTTTCACTATCAG
>SDBV01004329.1_pt1 | contig 20528 bp, 18 predicted proteins | sample 2277081 | NCBI WGS metagenome assembly SDBV01 (sample SAMN10402039, study PRJNA504765) | marine sediment metagenome | isolation source: marine sediment core GS10_PC15, 223 cmbsf | place: Arctic Ocean: Southern Knipovich Ridge | collected 2010 | reverse complement strand
ATGTGTACGATGGGCCTCCGAGCCCGTCGAAAAGTCGAAATCCCCTGGATTCGACGGGCTCGGAGGCCCATCGTACAGGTTGTTTCCGAAAGATTCACAACCTCGGAGCGAGACGGCTACTATATTCCGGCGGCCCGTGAATCGGGACTAAACTTTCCCCCGCCGGGGGGCCGAAGAATATTATGTGTGGGTTGATTTTGCCGAACGTGACCCGTAGGATTCGGGTGTAACCAGAGTAATCGAGGATTGTCGGCCATGAGCCCGAATCGTTTCTGGTGCCTCCCATGCTTCTGCTTGTGTCGCTGTCCGGTCTGAGACCGGACAGCCCCTCCGCTTTGCTTGCCAGCTTCGTTTCTTCCTTGTTTCTCGTTTCCGGTTAGTGCTGCGCCCTGGCCCCGAAGACCGGCGCAGCGGGAGCCCCGTTGCCATGGCCACCGACATCCGACTCAAAGAAAGCCTGCCCGAGCTGACCGACCGGATCGTGAGCACCTACGCCGAGGTCGGCACGATCCACCACTTGGGCCATTGCCCATTGCCGAACTACGAATCGGTCGTCTCGATCACCGAGGACCTCAAAGAGATCCTCTACCCGGGCTATCGCCGCCGCGACGGCCTGCACCTGGGCAACGTCACCTATCACGTGGGCGACCTGATCGACCGGCTGCACGACCGGCTCACCGCCCAGATCGCCCGGGCGCTGTCGCACGATGCGGCAGTGGACGTCAGCGGCGATCCGCAAGCGAAGCACGATTTCGAGGCCCTCGGACAGGCCAAGGCGGTGGCCTTCCTGGAGCAATTGCCCACGCTGCGAAAGGTCCTGGCGTTGGACGTGCAGGCCGCCTTCGAAGGCGATCCGGCCTGCAAATCGCACGACGAGGTGATCTTCTGCTATCCCGGCCTGGACGCCGTGACCGTCTACCGCCTGGCCCATGAAATGTACCGGCTCGAGGTGCCCTTGATTCCGCGGATGATGACCGAATGGGCCCACAGTCGGACCGGGATCGACATCCACCCCGGGGCGACCATCGGGAATCATTTCTTCATCGACCACGGCACCGGCGTGGTCGTGGGCGAGACCTGCCTCATCGGCGAGTGGGTGAAACTCTATCAGGGTGTCACGCTGGGGGCCTTGAGCTTTCAGACCGACGCCGACGGCAACCTGGTCCGCGACCAGAAGCGGCATCCGACCATCGAGGATCGCGTGGTGATCTACGCCAACGCCACCGTGCTCGGCGGCAACACGGTGATCGGCCACCACGCCGTGATCGGCGCCAGCACCTGGGTTACCCGCTCGGTCGCGCCCAACGCCACCGTAAGCCTCGAAGCACCCAAGCTCAAGATCCGCGGCGGAGAAGAAGAGTCCTGGGGCGGACCGTATATTTAGGCCGGATTGCCCGCCACGGTTCGTAGTGACCCGATTCATCGGGTCGAACCCCTGAGAAACCGCATGAATGCGGTCACTACGAACGGTTTTGCTCCCCAGATCACCAGCCCGATCCAACCCAGCCCGCTGACGATCGCCCCCCAAACAAAACTCGCCGGGCGGTAGCGATAGATCAGCCGATGGCGTCCGGCCGGAAGCCACACGCCCCGCATCACGCGATTGGTCCGCAGGATGGGAACCGATCGAAGCGACGAGAGAGAATTCCGCCCGCTTTCTTCGGCACGCGAGCTAAGCGTCCGCACGTCCAACCGCCAACCGGGATAGAACTGGTCGCACAGCACGACCAGCCCTGGCCGGGACAGTTCCGCTTCGATCTCCACTCGCACCGGATCGTAGTACGCCACGCGACACGACTCGACGCTCGGTAGTCGGGGGCGCCCGGCGTCGCGGCCATGGAGCGGATCGGCCTGCGGCCGCAGCACGAGGTCAGGCCCGACGGCCGACTCGACGGCGGCCGAAACCCGCAAATCCCGCGGCCGGTCTTGCGGAAACAACACCTCGCGGGTCCGCCGCCGCAGGTCGTCCAGGTCGGTCGTGTCAAGCGGCTCGAGCACGTCGACCTGGTGTACGATCCACGCCCGGGGTAATGGCCCTGGGTTTCGCCACAACGAGACGTCGGCCACGTCGCTGACCTCGATCGGCTCGGCTGACGGCAAAACCTGGTCGCCCGGCAGGATCACGTATTTGGCCAGCGAATAAGGGAGTACGCTACTTGTGATGATCTTGCGGGCCGCCTTGCCGTCGTCCGTTTGCGGCGCGAAAGTCCAGCGGCCCTGTCTTGCGGACCACAAAAACACCTCGTAGTCCAACGGCATCATCGCCCCATAGACCTCGGCGACCGTCACGCGGGAGGCCAGGTGGTACTTCGGCCAGAGCGTGTCGCGGTCCCACCGCATGGCCTCGGCCAGCCTGTCGGGCGATCCTTGCCGACTCCATCTCGGCGGCATCCAGATCGGATGACGAAACACCCGGTACGGCGGCAGCGGGACTGCGCCGGCGGGGACTGTCCCCTTTTTCGTCACGGCGAGCGTCGCCCCGCCAACGCGCTGCTGCGACGAAAAAGGGGACTGTCCCCTTACGTTGCCCGGGCCTTTTTTCAACGGGTTGCCGCCGGTCTGATCCCGCTGTACCACCGCCGCCAACTTCGAGGGCTCTTTCCACTGGCCCGCCGGCGCACAGACGATCATCCATCGATTGGCCACGGCCAGGTCAACCGCCACCAAGACCAAGACGATCGCCGGGACCCAACGCGGGGAAAAGGGGTCAGACCCCTTTGTCGTCTCCTTTGTCGTCTCGCGACACGTCGGTGTTTCATTGCCGCCAAGCGACGAAAAAGGGGTCTGTCCCTTTTTCCCCAAGAGCCACCAAAACACACCGCACAAGACGGCGGTTTGCAGAAAGGCCGCCAGCAGATCGTTGGCCGCGGCGGTGGTGTCCAACGGGCCGAACAGTGCGTCGGGTTGCACGCCGCAAAGCCAGCCGGCCCAGACCGGACGGATCGCCAACGCCCCGATCGCCCCGGCCAGACTCAAGCCGCCCAGCCACAGCAGCCCGCGACGGAACCGGACCGACGGCTCGCTGAGCGTGCGATCGAAACCCCTGGCCGCCAACAGGCTCAATCCCAAGGCGGCCACCACCAGCAGCTTGGCCGGATAGCGGAAATAGGTGTAGCCGGGCAGCAACAGCGTCATCAGCCAGTAGAGCCCGCCCAGCGGGGCCGCGACCAGTTCCGGGGCCGCCGCATCGCCGCCGGCGGCGAAACGGATCTCTTCGATCAGCCAACCCAGCCCGTACCAGCCGAAACTGGCCACCACGGCCAGCACCACCGACCAACAAAGCCACCGATCGCGAATTTCGCCCAGCGGCGGGGGCGAACGCTTCGGCCGGCGGGCACGGAAGCGCATGGCGGCCAAGGCCAACAGCAGCGGCAGCAGGCCCATGTATAGCGACGGGGTCCAGATACGACCTTCGGCCGGGACCACGTCGAACCAGCGGCGATGGACGGGAAACTGCCGCCCGCCGACGTTCGGCCAAACGTACTCGGCCAATCGCCACGGCCCCACGCTGAAGTGGTAGACGTGTTCGCCGTGCGTTCCCGGATCGAGCTGCTTGCCGAAAAGACCGTCGATGGAGCGGCCGGTGTGGCGTCCGGAGCGGCGAGCGAACTCCATCGACGGCAGCACTTGGACGGCCGAGAGAGTCAGCCCCAAGACAGCGGCCAGTGCCAACAGCGCCGGGCGGGATGTAGGGTGCGTGCAACGCACCGAGAGACTTGCCGAGGACGTTTGACCGTGATGGCGTTTTCGTCCAGTGGTGCGTTGCACGCACCCTACCACTCTCTGCCAAATCGAGACAGAACTCTCGCACCACCAGAGCCAGAGGGCGTACATAGCCGCCAGGAGTCCGGCGTGGTAGGCCATTTGAGGGTCGCCGCCGAGGACCATCAGCGCCAGCACCAGGCCGAATAAGACGGCCCGGCGAAGGCTTCGTTCGACCAGCGTCCGATCGGCAGCGAGCATCGCCAGCGGCAGCCAGGCGGCGCCGACCAGAAAGACCACGTTGCAATACTGGAAGAGCACGTTGCCCGAGAAGGCGTAAGAGATCGCACACACGCCGCCGGCGGCCACACTCGCACCAAAATGCCGGGCCAGGCGATAGGCGGTCGCGGCGGCCAGCAGCACGTGGGCCATGATGTAGATCTTATAAGCCCAGGCGTAATCCAGCGGCAGGGCGAAGATCAGTTTGCCCGGATAGAAGACGCTGGCGGTGGCGTCGCCGGCCAACGGCTGCCCCAGGTTTTCATACGGATTCCAAAGCGGCACCCGCCCGGCGGCCCATTGGTCACGGATCAGCTCGAACAGCGGATAGTAATAGTGGGCCGCGTCGCGAAAGGCGAACATGCCGGAGCGAAACAGGGCGTCGGCGAACAGCCAGACGAAGAGCCCCGCGACAGTGGCCGGCACGATCAGACGGGATATCGAGTTCACAGCGGATCAGTCGCTTGCGGCTTCGCAAAGGGAATCGCACTATTTGACGGACGCGACCGGCGGTTCGTATTGATTGCGAAGCCGCCAGCGGCTATTGGGAGGCCCGCCGGGCGACGCGCAACCGGGCCCGGCTTTGCTCGACCGCGCGATCGCGGGCGGCCATTAGCTCGGGGGTGTTGGCCTGGCGGGACCGGGCGGCGGTGAGTTGCTCGTCGGCGACCGCCTCGTCGAGATCTTCGGCGGGGATCGCCCGTTGGGTCAGCACCGATATCACGTCGTCGAGCACCTCGACGAACCCTCCCTCCACGTAGTAGCGGACCGTCGTCTGGCCGCGGGTGATCCGCATCTCGCCGTAACCCAGCCGGCCGATCATCGGCGCGTGGCCCGGCGCGATGCCGATCTCGCCGTCGAACAGCGTCATCGCGGCGAACTCCGCCGGTTGGTCGTAGACGGTCGCGTCAGGGGTCACGACGAGGCATTGGAGGTCGGGCATGGCGAGGGTCAGGGGTCAGGAGTCAGGAGTCAGGAGTCAGGGTTTTCAACTTCGCATGAAACGCCCGCGGACTGCGTTCCGCGGGGGGGCAAGGGGTTCAGTGGTCAGGAGGCCGCCGTGCCGGCGGCCGCTAAACGGGATTCGCAATGATTTGTTCATCACTCATCACTCATCATTCATCACTCATCACTCATCATTCATCACTCATCACTCATCACTCATCACTCATCACTCATCACTCATCACTCATCACTCATCATTCATCATTCATCATTCATCATTCATCATTCATCATTCATCATTCATCATTCATCATTCATCATTCATCATTCCTACTTCACTTCCGCTTCCATCTTCTTGGCTTGTTGCTCGGCCTGCTCGATCGAGCCGACGTACATGAAGGCCTGCTCGGGCAGGTGGTCCCATTTGCCGTCGGCCAACTCCTCGAAGCTGCGGATGGTGTCCTCCAGCGATGTGATCTCGCCCGGCTTGCCGGTGAACACCTCGGCCACCAAAAACGGTTGCGAGAGGAACCGCTCTATCCGCCGGGCGCGGTGTACGGTGAGCTTGTCCTCTTCGCTGAGTTCGTCGACCCCGAGGATGGCGATGATGTCTTGCAGCTCGCGGTACCGCTGCAAGGTCATTTGCACGCGGCGGGCGATGGCGTAATGGCGATCGCCGACGTACTGCGGGTCGAGGATCCGGCTGGAGGAGGCCAGCGGATCGATGGCCGGGTAGATGCCCTTTTCGGAGATCGCCCGCTCGAGGTAAACGAACGCGTCGAGCTGGCCGAACGCGGCGGCCGGGGCCGGGTCGGTGGGGTCGTCGGCCGGGACGTAGACCGCCTGCACCGACGTGATCGCTCCCTTGTCGGTCGAGGCGATCCGTTCCTGCAACTGGCCCATCTCCGTCGCCAAGGTGGGCTGATATCCCACCGCCGACGGCATCCGCCCCAGCAACGCCGAGACCTCGCTGCCGGCCTGCGAGAAACGGAAGATGTTGTCGATAAACAGCAGCACGTCGGCCCCGGTCGTGTCGCGGAAATACTCGGCCATGGTCAGCGCCGACAGCGCCACCCGCAAGCGGGCACCCGGCGGCTCGTTCATCTGGCCGAAGACCATGCAGGTCTGCGACATCACGCTTCGACCGGTGTCGCCGATCTTGGCCTCTTGCATTTCGAGCCAGAGGTCGTTTCCCTCGCGGGTCCGCTCGCCGACTCCGGCAAACACGGAATAGCCGCCGTGGGCGCTGGCGATCCGGGCGATCAGCTCGGTGAGGATCACGGTTTTCCCCAGTCCGGCCCCGCCGAACAGCCCCGCCTTGCCGCCGCGGACGAACGGCGTGAGCAGGTCGATCACCTTGATGCCGGTCTCGAACATCTCGGTCTTGGTCGAGAGTTCGGTCACCTCGGGCGAGTCGCGGTGGATGGGCCAATACTCTTTGGCGTCGACCGGTCCGCGTCCGTCGACCGGGTCGCCGGTGAGGTTGAACACGCGGCCGAGGGTGACCTCGCCGACGGGGACCATGACCGGGGAACCGGTGTCGAGGCAGTCCATTCCGCGGACCATTCCGTCGGTGCTGCCCAGGGCCACGCAGCGGACGCGTCCGCCGCCGAGATGCTGCTGCACCTCGCCGGTCAGATCCAGTTTGAGGCCCTTGTGCTCGGAAACGATCTTTACGGCGTTGTAGATCGCCGGCAGTTGGCCTTCGGGAAACTCGGCGTCGAAGGTTGACCCGATGATCTGGGTCACGTGGCCGGCGTTCTTGGTTGAAGCCGGCGTGGCGGGGGTGGTTCCGGTAGTCGACATGGTGTGTTTCGTTATGACAAGGTTACTGGTTTTGCAAAACGTGCGAAACGGCAAGGGTTCACGCTACGCGCTGACGGCCTCCGCACCGCTGATCACTTCCAGCAGTTCGGCGGTGATTTGGCCCTGCCGGGCCCGGTTGTAGATCATCGTCAGGTGCTTGATCATCGAATCGGCGTTTTCGGTGGCGGCCTTCATGGCCACCATCCGCGAGATCTGCTCGCTGACGGCCGCGTCGAGGAAACACTTCAGGAGCTTCACTTTGAAGCTGGTGGGCACCACCTCGTCGAGGATGCTCTCGGCCGAGGGGAAGAAATCGTATTGCGCCGGGCCGGCGGTTGGCTCGGCGTCTGCTTCCGCGCCTTGAAGCTCCGTCAGCGGCAGCAGCGTCTCGACCACCGCCTGTTGCCGGCTGAGCGACTCGAATTTCGTGTAGGCCACGTCGAGCCGATCCAGCCGGCCCGACTCGAAGGCTTCCAGGTAACGGGCCGCCAGGACGTCGACCTCCTCGAAGCTGGGCTTGTTTTCAAAATGAGTGAACTTCTCGTCCGGCTCGATTTTGCGAAAACGGAAGGCCGAGATCCCTCGTTTGCCGGAGACTTCCAACTGCACTTCGTCGGCGGTTTCTCGCAGTTCTTTCCGCCGGGCGAAAGCCAGCCGCAGCACGCTGCCGTTGTATCCGGCGCACATCCCCCGGTTGGCGGTGAGCACCAGCAGGGCCACCCGTTTGGTTTCGGCCGGCTTCGTCAGCAGCGGATGGCGAAATTCCAGCCCGCTGCGGACCAGGTTGCCGACCAGGGCCACGATCCGCTTGGTGTAGGCCGTGGCGGCGTTGGCCCGATCCATGGCGCGCTTGAATCGGGCCGTGGAGATCAACTCCATCGTCCGCGTGATCTTGCGGATGTTGCGGATCGACTTGCGGCGTTTGTCGAGTGCTCGGGCTTTGGCCATGGCCGGGGGTCAGGGGTCAGGGGTCAGGGGGAATGATGAACGATGTAATGATGAATGATGAATGATGAATGCCATGTCCGTTCATACTTCATCATTCATCGTTCCAAACCGGGGTCAGGGGGTCGCCGTGCCGGCGACCGCTAAACGGTGGAGCTTGATTCTTCAGTTTTCAATTTGCATTTTTCAATTTTCAATTTTCAATTTGCAATCTTCCTCACACGGTCGCGGTCGCTCCCTCGTTCTGCTGGGCATACACCTTCTGAAACTCGGCCAACGCCTCGTCCAACGCGGCGGCCGTCTCGTCGTCGAGTTGTTTGCTGTCAGTGATCTTCTGCCAGATGTCCTTCTTCTGCTCGCGGATGAACTTCAAAAACGCTTCTTCCCAGGCGTGTACCTGGTCGATCGGGATCCGGTCGAGATGGCCGCGTGTGCCGGCGTAAATGCTCAGCACCTGGTCGGTCACGTGCAGCGGGTTGTAGAGGCCCTGCTTCAGCAGCTCGATCATGCGGTATCCGCGGTCCAGTTGCGACTGGGTGGCGGCGTCCAGGTCGGTCCCCAATTGGGCAAAGGCCTCCAACTCGCGGAAGGCGGCCAGATCGAGTCGCAGACCGCCGGCCACCTTCTTCATCGCCGGGACCTGGGCCGCACCGCCCACCCGGGAGACCGAGATGCCCACGTTCATCGCCGGACGCTGACCGGCGAAGAACAAGTCGGGCTGCAGGTAGATCTGCCCGTCGGTGATCGAGATCACGTTGGTGGGGATGTAGGCGGAAACTTCGCCTTCGAGCGTCTCGACGATCGGCAAGGCCGTCAACGATCCACCGCCCAGTTCGTCGCTGAGCTTGGCGGCCCGTTCCAACAGGCGGCTGTGGCAGTAGAAGACGTCGCCCGGATAGGCCTCGCGGCCGGGCGGGCGGCGCATCAGCAGCGACAGTTGGCGGTAGGCCTGGGCCTGTCGGGAGAGATCGTCGTAGATCACCAGGGCGTGCTCGCCCTTGAACATGAAGTACTCGGCCATGGCACAGCCGGCGTAGGGGGCCACGTACTGCAAGGGGGCCGGATCGCTGGCCCCGGCCAGAATCACCGCGGTGTAGTCCATCGCCCCGCGCTGGCGAAGCGCCTCGATCAGCCCGGCCACGGTCGATTCCTTCTGGCCGATGGCGATGTAGAAGCACTTCACGCCGGTGTCTTTCTGGTTGACGATCGTGTCGATGCAGATGGCCGTCTTGCCGGTCTTGCGGTCGCCGATGATCAACTCGCGCTGGCCGCGGCCGATGGGGGTCATGGCGTCGATGGCCTTGATGCCCGTCTGCAACGGCTCCTTGACCGGCTGGCGCTGGGCCACGCCGGTGGCGATCACCTCGACCGGCCGCCGCTCGGTGGTGACGATCGGGCCGAGGCCGTCCAGCGGATTGCCCAAGGGGTCGAGCACCCGGCCGAGCACGGCTTCGCCGACCGGCACCGAGAGCAATTGGCCGGTGGTGCGGACTTCGTCGCCTTCGTTGATCGAGAGGAAGTTGCCGAGGATGATCACGCCGACCGAGTTCTCTTCGAGGTTGAAGGCCAGGCCGTGGATTCCGCCGGGGAATTCGATCATCTCGCCGGCCATCACGCCGGAAAGCCCGTAGACGCGGGCAATGCCGTCACCCACTTCGATCACCCGACCGACCTCGCGGACGTCGATCTGGGACTCGAACTGTTCAATTTCCTGCTGGATAACTGAAGCGATCTCGTCGGCTTTGAATTTCATGGACGCTCCTGTCGATCATTTGTTGGCGAACGATTTGTAGTTGGTTGGCGATCGAGCCGTCGTAAACGGTATCGTCGACGCGGATCACCACGCCGCCGATCAACTCCGGATCGACGGCCTGGTCGACGACCGGTTCGGCCCCCAGGACCGAGCGGAGGCTCTCGGCAATGCGGGTGGCCAGTGCGTCGTTGACCGGCGCGGCGGTGGCCACGGTGACCCGGACCCGGCCCCGCAACTCGTCGTAAAGCACGCCCAGGCGACGGTGGATCACCCGAAGGCAATCCAGTCGGCCATGGCGGGCCACGACCTTGAGGAAGTTGACAAACGTGGGCGAGGCCCGGCCGCCGAAGAGCCGTTCGATCACGCCGACCTTCTCCTCGGATGAAACCAGCGTGGAGGCGAGGATCCGCTCGAGCCTGGGGAAGCGGCCGAGCACGTCGGAGATCAGCGAGTTGAACTCCTCCAGCACGGCGCGGGTAAAGCCGGCGCTCTCGGCGGCGCCCAACAGGGCCTTGGCGTAGACGTCGGCAATGTGCTCGACGCCTACGTCGGCCTCGATTTGGGCCGCCGTTCGGGCGTGTTCGGCGGTGATGTCTGCCGATTCGGCCATGGATCGATCGGTGCTGGGGTTTTCAGTTTTGGCTGGGGGGACGTTGGGTAAAGTCGGCCATGGTCTGCCGGATCAGCCGGGCGTGGTCGTCCGGCTTCAACTCGGCGCGGACGATCTTTCCGGCCAGTTCCACCGCCAGGGTGGCGCCCCGGTCGGCCAACTCCTTCAAGGCCCCGGCCGTAGCGGCGTCGATCTGCTGCAAGGCCCGTTGTTGCTCGGCTTCGGCCTCCTGCTGGGCCTTTTCGATCATCCCGCGGCCGACTTGCTCGGCGTCGTGTTGGGCCTTGTCGAGGATCTGCCGGACTTCCTGCTTGGCCCCGACCAGCTTCTGATCGTACTGGCCGAGCAACTCCTTGGCCTGCCGGTTGGCCTGCTCGGCCTGGGTAATCTGATCGGCAATGCCCTGTTCGCGGCGGTTTAGCCCTTCGGCGATCGGTCCCCAGGCGAATTTCCAGAGCACGGCCAACAGCACCAGGAAGACTACGAGGGTCCACAGGGCCAGGTCTGTCTGGAACTCCAGCGGGTCGGTGTTGACCTCGCCGGGTCCGCTGTCCGCCGGGTGGGCGTCGGATTCTCCGGGGGCCTGCTGCGCGGCATGGTGTGCCGGCCCGGCGGGATCCGCCGGCGCCGCCTCGGCATGCGCCGTCCCCACGGTCCACGCCAACAGAGTCAGGCCAGTCACCAGGCCCGTGACAACTCGAATGAGGATCATGTTGCAGCCTTATGCGTCAGGGGCCTCAAGACAACATGCAAACAATCAGACCGAAGAAGGTCGCTCCTTCGATCAACGCCGCCGAGATAATCATGGCGGTTTGGATGTTTCCGGCCACCTCGGGCTGCCGGGCCATACTCTCCACGGCACAGGAGCCGATCTTGCCGATGCCCATGCCGGCGCCGATGATGATCAAGCCGGCACCGAACGCGGCGCCCAGATAGATCAAGCTTTGCGGGGCGGATGCTTCCTCGGCCGGCTCGTCTGCGGCCAACGCGGGCGTGGCAACGCACAGCAGCACCAGGCCCAACATTACAATCGTGGTGAACTTCTTCACAGGATCCTTCTCCTTGTCGAAAAATGTGCTTCCTCCGACACCGCACGCACACCGCCTAGTGCTGGTGTACCGCCATGCCGATGAACAATGCTGAGAGAAACGCAAATATATACGCCTGCAAAAACGCGACGAACAGTTCCAGTAAACTCAACGCGATCGCCCCGAACACGCTGCTGATCATCACCGTCGACCAAAGCGCCACGTGCCGATCCGCGGTGTCGGCGATGAACCCCAGGATCACCGCCAGCACCAGGTGCCCGGCAAACATGTTGGCCAACAAACGCACGGAAAGCACAAAGTGCTTGATCAGCAGTCCCATCACCTCGATGGCGAATACCATCGGTTTGATGAAAACGGCCATCACCAACGGCAGTTCCATGTGGGGCACCTGGCCGGTCCAGAAACCGACCGGGCCATACTTCTGGATGCCCGTGGCGATCACGGTCAGGAACGTGATTCCGGCCAGCACCAAGGTGCACGCCCAGGCTCCGGTGGGCGACCCGGCCCAAGGAATCAGCCCCAGCAGATTGCAGAATAAGATAAAGAAAAACACCGTCCAAATGTACGGCAGGAACCGATCGGCGTCCTTGCGTCCGATGGCCGGCCGGGCCACCTCGTCGCGCAGAAACACCAAGATGGCCTCGAACAGGTTCCAGAGGACACCCCGCGGGCGCTGGCCGGTAGCGATCTTTCGGGCCAGCCAGACGAAGATCACGACCATCAGCACCGCCGCCACCAACTCCAGCACCATGAACTTCGTCAGCTGAAGCCCCAACACCTCCGGCAACGGGACCTGACCGGGATGGGCTCCCTGCAAGGACTCGGGCAACTGCCGCCACAAGAGCGCCGGAACGTGAAACGAGTCGGCGTCTTTGACGTGTCCGAAGAGTTCAGCCGTATCAGCAGCCATGGGTTATGAAACTTCCTGAGAAGTCTTGGAGCGGCGCGCGGGGGAGTCGGTCGGCGGCAGCGACAGCACCGTCTCGACCCCCAGGGTCACCGGGTAAAACGCTACAAGATAATACAACACTCCGTTTTCCGCTAGTACCCCGTCCTCGAGATACACCCCGGCGGCAAACGCCAGCGGAATTCCCATCCGCAACAGCATTCCGAACAACATGCCGTAGAGGGCCGACGCCGGATCGCGTAAGCGGTAGCTGACCACCAACGCCAACGCCGCCCCCAACAGACAGACGCCGGCGGCCACGCCCGACGTCCTCAGCCCCACGCTTCCCGAGATGTTCCAACCCACCGGGGCCACCACCGCGTAGGTCAACGCCACGGCCGAGACCAAAACGGCCGCCCGGGCCGCCAGTCCCAAACGCTGCAAACGGGCGAATCCATCGGCCATGCCAGGGTCCACGATTTCTGTCCCTTACTCTTCTTTCGACTTGTTTGTCTTTTGCTGCGGCCGTCGATCAGCGGCCGGCGATTGGGTCATGCGGATCAAGTGCCACATCCCGCAGATCAATCCAAACACGGCCCCCAACAGCAGGAACAGCATCCGGGTGCCCAACTGCTGATCAATCCAAAATCCCAGCAGGGCGGGCAGGACCATTTCCAGCGAAACGGCCGTCACGCGGGAGGTCCACGCCATTGCCAAGGCCAACGGTGAGCGGTCGTCAGGCGAGTCTTCCACGGCAACCTTAGTCGATCACCCGATCTAATCGGCGAAACCAGACAGGATATTGGCCCTGCGGCCGGATGTCAACCGAGCAGCGGTCCCTATTCGTATACCTCGTGATCACGAGTGAATCAAATGCCGAAAGCGGCGGCTATTGACAAGCACGTTTAGCCGCCGCGGCCACGGGGTGCTCGTTGTCGTGCGACTTCGCAATTCTCACCGCGTGACCGCGGCGGCTAGCGTCCCAAGCGGCCAACGCACTGCTGGGGCGACTCTGCGGATGCCAGAAGGGTGGTTTTCTCGCTGCGCCCGAATCTTTCGCACCCCACTATCGAGTTGTTTTATGGCGATTTCGGCCGTTTTTCCAGGTGAGGCGTATCGATGTAAGTCGTTGTGCCGGAATATGATGCGTTCATAGACGACGCTCCACAGCGAAATACCAGCCAAGTCGGATCATTGCGTTGAATTGGTCCACCGAGTATAATCAGACTAATCGACGTTATCTGCTTTGCCCGATCATGTGGTCGGGTACCTACCAATGGCAGTTGGCGTCAAGCGGACGACCTGAATTCCCGATAGATGGAGCCGGTTTAACGGGGACGATTCCCGCCATTGATTGGTCGACCCTGTGCCGGAAGTGTGGCTGAACGCTCACGGAGACGGGCAATTCGTCCAGCCGTCATGACGGTAATGTCGTCCGCGGGTTAAGCATAGAACTCATTCGGCCAAGGACTGCTGAAAGAGCCTGGGCACGTTGTGGTTTCGAGTCACGGACGACCCCACCCACCTGCCGTATTGCGCTGCTGAGTGCTCGCGCGATCGGCGACCCGGAGGTAAGTCCCGTGATCACCGCCGCAAAGCTCAAGATTCGCACGGTCAAAGACTTGGCCGCGATGGCCAAGAAGAAGAAGATTGCCGGCTGGCACTCGATGCGCAAGGATGAGTTGGTCGGGGCGTTGTTGAAGCAGGCCAAGGCCCAAGCCGCCCGGGCATCCAAGCGCGGCAAGTCAACGTCCAAGCGGGAAACGGCGGTCAAGGCCGATGCCAAGTCCCGGCGGTCTGACGCCCCGCAAAAGAAGGTCCGCACCCCGTACGCCGAGCGCCGGCTGAAGCAAATCAAGGCCCAGTTGGCCCGATCCAAGGATCTGGCCTTCAAATCGGTGGACGAGGACAACGGGCGCCGGAGGGACCGTCTGGTGGTGATGGTCCGCGATCCGTTTTGGCTGCACGTCTACTGGGAATTGACCCGCCGGAGCATCGAACGGGCCCGGGCGGCGATGGGCCAACACTGGCACGGGGCCCGGCCCGTCTTGCGGCTGAGCCAACTCACTCGAAACGGCACCACCAGTTCCGCCAGGCGGGTCGTGCGTGATATCGGGATCCATGGCGGGGTCAACAACTGGTACATCGACGTGCAGGATCCCCCCAACAATTTCCAGATCGAGATCGGCTATCTGGCCACCTCCGGCCGGTTTTTCATGCTGGCCCGAAGCAACGTGGTCAGCACGCCAGAAGCGAATTCGGGCGAGAAGTTCGACAGCAACTGGTCCGAAGTGGCCAAGGACTTCGATCGGATCTTCGCCATGAGCGGCGGGTATACGGACGACGACGCCAACGGCGAGTTGAAGGAAGTCTTCGAGGAGCGGCTGCGGCGGCCCATGGGCAATCCCATGACCACCCGATTCGGTCTCGGCGCGAGGGCGTCGGGCAACGGGAAGAGCGAGTTCAACTTCGAGGTGGATACGGAGTTGATCGTCCACGGGACAACGGACCCGGATGCCCACGTAACGCTCCGCGGCGAGCCGGTGCCGATTCGCGCCGACGGGACCTTCGCGGTCCGCTTCACGCTGCCCGACCGCCGCCACATCCTTCCGGTGGTCGCCAGCAGCGGCGACGGCGTGGAACAGCGGACCATCGTGTTGGCGGTCGATCGCAACACCAAGGTGATGGAACCGGTGATTCGCGACCCCAGCGAGTAGGGGTCCCCTTCCAATGCTCCCCGGTACTGGTGTAGACTCTAGATAGGGTTGCACGATCTCGGACGGGTGAGCGGATGTCGAAGGATCTGTCGAAAGTCTTGGAGCAGTGGCCTTACCGGTTGGACGAGGTAACGGTCCGGATTGTCAAGGGCGACAACGGCCGCGACAAGGTGCAGTTGCGAGTGGATCTGGGCGTGTTGCAGATGGAGATGGACGGTCGGCCCGACGGCCAACGCCCCGAGGGTTGCGCCTCCTGGCTGGACTACTACCAGCGGCAGCAGCAGGCCTACGACACGGCCCACGCCGACTCGGCGGCCTACATCCTGGGCGAAGACGACTGCCTCCGGCTGTGGCGCGAGGGGGTCCAGTACTATCATCGATATTTGAGCTTTTGGCATTTGCAGTTGTACGACTTGTGTGCCCGCGACACGCAGCGGAACCTCGAGTTGTTCACGTTCGTTCGCCGCCACATCGACGACGAACGCCACAAGCTGCAGTTCGACCAGTGGCGGCCTTACGTGACCATGATGCACAGCCGTTCGCTGGCCACGCCGCTGCTGGAGCGGAAACACTACGCGGAAGCATTGCGGGCGATCGAGTCGGGGATCGAAGCGATTCGAGATTTCCTGGACGAGTATGGCCAGGGCGATCGAACCGAGGAGTGTGCGGAGTTGGCCAGCCTGGAGCGCTGGCGCGAGGAGATTCTCGCCAGCGAGGAGTATGCAAAAGTCGCCCGTGGCGAAGATGCGGTCGAAATCCTCCGCAAAAAGCTGGCGGCCGCCGTCGAGGCCGAGCGATTCGAGGAGGCCGCCCGGCTGCGCGACCAGATCCGGACGGCGTCGGAAGGTGATGATGAAACACGCATCAGCAGTGACGGCCAATGACGAAGCACGAATGACTTTCCCTAACTCCCGCCTGATCCCATACCGGTGAAACTCTTCCGCAACCTGGACCAACTTCCCGAGCGGTTTCGTTGCGGCGCCTTGTCGATCGGCAATTTCGACGGCGTACACCGGGGACACGCGCGGATTGTCGAGGAGTTGTTGGCCGCCGCACGTGAAGTTCACGGGCCGGCGGTGGTGTTCACGTTCGATCCGCACCCGGCGCGAATCCTGCGCGCGGACCAGGCCCCCGCCCCGCTCGGCTGGACCGATCGCAAGGCCCAACTGTTGGGCGAATTGGGGGTCGACGCCGTGGTGGCCTATCCCACCGACGAGGCGTTCTTGCGGCTCGAAGCCCGAGAGTTCTTCGACCGAATCGTTCGCCGGCGGCTCGACGCCCGGGCGATGGTCGAAGGGACTAATTTCTTTTTCGGCCACAACCGTACCGGCACCATCCGGGTGCTGCGTCAATTGTGCGACGACGCGGCCGTAACGCTTCGGGTGGTCGACCCGATCGAGGTGGATGGCGTGATCGTATCGAGTTCCCGGGTCCGGGAGGCGATTGCCGCCGGCCACGTCGGTCAAGCCCGGGCGATGCTCGGACGCTGGCACCGCCTTCGCGGCACGGTGATCCGCGGATCGGCGCGGGGGGCAAAGCTGGGGTACCCCACCGCCAATCTCGGCCGGATCGACACGCTCCTGCCGGGCGAAGGGATCTACGCCGGCCGGGCCTGGGCCCAAGGCGCAGCCTGGCCGGCGGCCGTCAGTGTCGGACCCAACCCGACCTTCGACGAAGGAACCTTGAAAATCGAGGCCTACCTGATCGGATACCAAGGCTCCCTGTACGACCAGACGATCGAATTGGATTTCATCGATCGATTGAGGGGCGTGCAGCGATTCGCGTCCGTCGACGAACTGGTGGCCCAGATGGATCGCGATACGGCCGCCACCCGCGAGGTTGTTGGGCAATACTTACAGGAGGGATAGGCGCCGTTGGCTGTTTAGCCGCCGCGGCCACGCGGCGTGAACCGCGGAAAACGCACGGACAACGAGCACCGCGTGGCCGAGGCGACTAAACACCCTTGTGCAAAACCACTTTCCACAACAGAAATAAGGTTCTTCAGGACATTTCGTGGCTCCTGCGGCGTCGCCCGAGTCTGCTACCCAGCAAGTACGGGTTCCTCTTCTCTGTTCTGGACGGGACAGAGAAGAGGAACCCGTACTGGTCGCATCGTTCAGCCACTAAGTTGCCGGAAGCGCCAGAAATAAAACTTCAGACGGTCCCAATCCAAAATGCCCAACTGGTCCCGCTTTGTCGAACTCGTCCGGTCCCACGAGCGATTCCTGATCACCAGCCACGTGCGGCCCGATGGCGATGCGTTGGGCAGCGAGTTGACCATGGCCGCGATCCTCGAGCAGCTCGGCAAGCAGGTGCGCGTGGTCAACGCCTCCCCCACACCGCCACGCTTGAAGTTCCTGGATCCCAAGCGGCAGATCAAGCAACTGGGCGCCGATGTCTCCCTCCAGCAGCTCGGCCCCTACGACGTGTTGATGGTGCTCGACACGTGCGCGTGGTCGCAGTTGGGCGCCATGGGCGACGTGATCCGCACCACCGAGGCGGTCAAGGTGGTGCTGGACCATCACGTCGACGCCGACGACCTGGGGGCCGAGATGTTCGCCGACCGCCGGGCCGAAGCGACCGGCCGACTGGTGATCGAGGCGGGCGATCAATTGGAGGTGACGTTGACGCCGCACATTGCCCGGCCCGCCTTCGCCGCCTTGGCCACCGACACCGGTTGGTTCCGGTTCTCCTCGACCACCGGCGAGACCTTCCGCCTGGCCGCCCGACTGATCGACGCCGGGGCCCAGCCGGATCAACTTTACCGACAGTTGTACGAAGGCGATAGCCTGGCCCGGCTGCGGCTGATCGGTCGGACCGTGGCTCGGACACGGACCGAACTTCACGGCCGGCTGATCCACACCCACATCGAGCGGGCGGACTTCGAGGCCGTCGGGGCACATCCCTCCGACAGCGAAGACGTCATCAATATGGCCCTTGCGGTGGCCGGGGCCGAAGTGGCCCTGCTGCTGGTAGAGCAGCCGACCGGCCGAGTCAAGGTCAGCTTTCGCAGCCGGTCCGAGCTGGATTGCAGCCAAGTGGCCCGACAGTTCGGCGGCGGGGGGCACAAGAAGGCCGCCGGGGCCTTCCTCAACGAACCGCTGCCGCGGGCCCGGGAGAAGGTCCTTGACGCGGTCCGTGCGGCGATGCGATAATGCACCTCTCTTTTTCAAGTCCGCTGGGAGGTCAATCCCCATGGAAACCACTAACCCGACCTCATCCGGCGTCCCGTCGCCGCCGGGCAAAGCGGCCGAGGGCCGTCGTGGATTCCTGGCCCAAGCCTTGGCGTTGGTCGGCGGCACGGTGGCGCTATTGGGGCCTGCGGCGGTGGGGATCGTGGCGGCGTTGAACCCTTTGCGGCAGAAAGCCGCCGGCGGCCGGTTTATCCGGCTGGCCTGGTTGGACATGCTGCCGGCCGACGGCACGCCACGAAGGTTCCCGGTCATCGCCGACCGGACCGACGCCTGGAATCGTTTCCCCAACGAGCCGATCGGCGCCGTCTATCTTCGTCGCGCGGGCAAGCAGAAGGTGGAGGCGGTCAACGTGCTCTGTCCGCATGCCGGCTGCCCCATCCAATACCACGACGGGGACGAGCAGGACGCGAACAAGCGAGACCGATTTGCCTGCCCTTGCCATAGCGCCGTTTTTGAACTGACCGGCAAGCGGATCTCCGGCCAGACGTCCGACTGTCCTCGCGACCTCGACACGCTTCAGGTCAAGATCGAAAACGGCACCCAGGTTTGGGTGAAGTTCGAAGACTTCGAACCGGGCGTTGCCAGGAAGGTCGCCAAGGCATGAGGGCGCTGCTGAGCTGGATCGACGACCGCACCGGCCTCAGCTTCGCGGTGCGACGGTGTCTGGACCGCGTCGTACCCGGCGGCGTTGGTTGGTGCAAAGTTTGGCCGTGTACGATCACGTTTTGCTTCTGTGTCCAGGTGATCACCGGATTCTTCCTCTGGATGTATTACAGCCCCAGCGCCCAGACGGCGTGGGAAAGCGTTTACTTCCTGCAACACGAGGTCACCGGCGGCTGGCTGCTGCGGGCGGTGCATCACTGGTCGGCCCAGGTGCTGTTGCTGCTGATTGGCGTGTATCTGCTCCAGATCATCCTGCTGCGGACCTACCGGGCTCCCCGGGAATTCGTCTTCTGGACCGTCGTGCTGATGGGGCTGCTCACCTTGGGATTGTTGCTCACCGGCGATCTGCTGGCGTGGGACCAGAACAGCTACGCCGGTACCAAGGTTCGCGTCAGCTTCCTTACGCTGCTGCCGTTGATCGGCAGCGACCTGTTCAAGCTGGTTGCCGGCGGCCCGGCCTTCGGACATCACACCTTGACCCGATTCGTCGCCCTGCACGTGGGACTGTTCTCCGTGGCGTTGCTGGTGTTGCTGTGGCTGCACTACTGTTTGGCGCGTCGGGCAGACGCTGCCGAAGTCGATCGGGGCGAGCAGGCCGCTGCGTATTGGCCCTACCAGGCGCTGCGCAATATTGTCGCCTGCCTGGTAGTGTTGGTGGCCGTCTTCGCGTTAGCGTCACAGCACGGCCTTTCGGGTGACCACGCCGGCGTGGAATTGGGCTCTCCGGCCGACCCGGCAAGCACTTACGCCGCCGCCCGGCCCGAATGGGCCTTCCTCGGTCTCTACCAGTTCTCCAAGCTCGGGATCTTCCCCGGGGAGTGGAAGATCCTCCCGATTTTCGTCATCCCCGGCCTGCTGGTGGTGGTCGTGTTGGCGATGCCTTGGATTGCCCGATTCAGAGCCGGACACTGGTTCAACGTGGGATTGATCGGTGTGCTGCTGATCGGCATCGTCGTGTTGTCTTGCATTGCGGTGAGCCACGACCACCACGATCAAGACCACCAGGCCGCCTTGGCGGCCGAACGCCAACTGGCCGACCGGGTCCGGCAACTGGCCCGCGCGGAAGGAATCCCCGCCAGCGGGGCGCTGACCCTGCTGCGCAACGATCCCAAGACCCAGGGCCCCAAGCTTTTCGAGAGCGTGTGCGCCAGTTGCCACAACTATGGCGCCGCGGGGGACGACGCCGTGCTGGCCAGGAACCCGTCCGCCCCCGAACTCTACGGCTTCGCCACGGGCGAGTGGCTGGCCGGTTTCATGGATCCCGAGAAGATCAAGGGGCCCGAGTATTTCGGAAACACCCGGTTCGCCCGCGGCGTGATGGTCCGATACGTCGAGGGACGTTTTGCGAAGCTGAAAGATCAACAGCAACGCGCGATCATCACCGCGCTGGCGGCCGAGGCCCAACTCGGCTCGCCACACCGGGTGGACCAGAAGCAGCAGGACTTGATCGAGCAAGGCCGACAGCTTATCGCCAGCGAAGAATGCACCCGCTGCCATGTCTATCGCGGCCATGGTCCGCAGGGCAGTGTTTCCCCCGGAAGAATTGCCCCCGACTTGACCGGCTACGCTTCGCGGAAGTGGATCCTCGAATTTCTCAAGGACCCCAACCACGCGCGTTTTTATGGCCACTTAGAAGAGGAGCAGCGCATGCCCGCCTTCGGCAAGGGAGAAGGTGCCCTCAGCGAGGAAGTCCTCGGCTATATCGCGGACACCATTCGGAGAAAAGGGCGGTGAAAAGGTGTCAGGAACGAGAAGATCAAGCGAAATCGGTGTGGCGGCAACGTGTCGTGTCGGTAAAGTGACATGAGACCTTCCTGGATCAAAGATGCAATGCCACCGCATCACCAAGGAAGGTCTCGTTGCGCGGAAGTATACGTCCAAGGGAAGGTTCCGCCCAAAGAACGATTCGTCACACCCCGAGCGCCTGGCGAAAAGAAAATCACTTGCCCGTCGCGTGCGACTTGCCCCTTCCCCACGAC
>SDBV01004328.1_pt1 | contig 20529 bp, 14 predicted proteins | sample 2277081 | NCBI WGS metagenome assembly SDBV01 (sample SAMN10402039, study PRJNA504765) | marine sediment metagenome | isolation source: marine sediment core GS10_PC15, 223 cmbsf | place: Arctic Ocean: Southern Knipovich Ridge | collected 2010 | reverse complement strand
AGATCACTGACCAACTGTACAGAGGCGAATTTTCTTCCGCAGAAGAAGCACGAAATTGGTTAAATGACCCCAAAAACGAATACCAGCTATCACTAATTTTTGAATTGAATTTAAGTTATTATAACTTGCATTATTTACCTCCTGAGCTTGAAAACCTCCCTCTGCTACAGAAGCTTTACCTATCTAATAATCAGCTCACATCAATTCCAAAAGAGCTTGAAAACCTCTCTCGGCTACAGCTGCTTGTCCTAAACGATAATCAATTCACATCAATTCCAAAAGAGCTTGGAAACTTCTCTCATCTAGAGGATCTTTACCTAAACAATAATCAGATCACATCGATTCCACCTGAGTTTGGAAATCTCTCTAAGCTGGAGTATCTTCATCTATCTAATAATCAGATCACATCGATTCCACCTGAGCTTGGAAATCTCTCTCTGCTAAAGGTTCTTTTCCTAAACAATAATCAATTCACATCTCTACCAAATGAGTTTTGTGAAGCACTTGGAAAGCTCACTCAGCTAGAAGGGCTTAACTTATCTAATAATCAGTTCACATCTCTATCAAATGAGTTTTGTGAAGCAGTTGGAAAGCTCACTCGGCTACAGCGGCTTAACCTATTTAATAATCCACTCACATCGAGTCCACCTGAGCTTGAAAGGTTTATTAATCCTCCAGCTTCCGCTCCTCTCTAGAGGCTCAATCCTTGCGTTCATCTCAAGACAGCGCTTGCCCTCACGCGCTCAGTTAATAAAATTCTTTAATGCATGTCACTTTGATATAACAACTTACCTCTCCTTAAATTATTTTTTTACTCCCAAAACCCTAAAAAAAACATTGCTTTTTAATAAAAATTAAATTATAATTACTTATAAATCACAACAAAGAGAATAAAAAATGAGTGTTACTCCGACATCAAGCCTAAGAAAACGCACTCTAGTTCCATCAGAAAAAGATGATCCAGCACAAAAGAGACAAAAAATCTCTAATATAAATTTCCTTAGTCTCCCTAATGAGATTCTGTTAACAATTATCAAATACTTGAGCCCTTCAAATTTTCGAAATCTATCTCTTGTTAACAAAGAATTCAACTCTTTCACAACAAATTATTTTGGCTATGTTGCAAAAGTCTGGAAAGTACAAGAGACAGAACTTCCATACCTTTATAGAAAAATCGTCACTGCAGCTAGGAGGATTACAAATAATCCCGATAAGCAAATAAATTTAGACGCATCAGCTCCTTTCATGTTCAAATTGTACCATATGGAACGCGATACTTTAGTTGTGGCCAATAAGATAGCTAACCAACTGGACAGAGGCGAATTCTCTTCAGCAGAAGAAGCACGAAATTGGTTAAATGACCCCGAAAACAAAAACCAGCTAGCACAAATTATTGAATTGAATTTAAATTCTTCTAACTTGCATTATTTACCTCCTGAGCTTGGAAGCCTCTCTCAGCTAAATTGGCTTCGCCTAGAAAATAATCAGCTCACATCGATTCCACCTGAGCTTGGAAACCTCTCGCAGCTACTGTGGCTTCGCCTAGAAAATAATCAGCTCACATCGATTCCAAATGAGCTTGGAAAGCTCTTTAACCTATGGAAGTTTGACCTAAAAAATAATCAGCTCACATCAATTCCAAAAGAGCTTGGAAACCTCTCTCAGCTACAGTATCTTTACCTAGAAAATAATCAGCTCACATCGATTCCACCTGAGCTTGAAAGGTTTAATCCTCTAGGAAAGGCTTCCGCTCCTCTCTAGAGGCTCAATCCTTACGCCATCCCAAAGCGGCGCTTGCCCTCATGCCCACTTTAGTTAACACCTTCTGCATTAACAAGATATAAATTATAATTGATTTTAAATTAAAATTAATATATAATTAACCTTTAATTAACAAATAAAATTAATTATTATGAACTATATAAGTCATTATTTACCAAAGAACGAATACATTAGGGGCGCAATAGAGGGAGCTCTTCCACACATCGCTCTCGGGACACCAAAAAATCTTTTTCGATTCACCAAGATCCCGGCATTTGATCTCACTGACATTGCTATCCGCTTTTGGCGCAATGTCCCCAGCCGCGACATTTCTTGGCTAAAGTGGGGCGCCAAGAGCACCCTGCTGACTGCCACAGCAATTCGCTTCATTAATTTCTGCAGCCCGATTCTTAGGACAACGCCATCGATTAACATATTTATGATGTTTGCTATTCTGGTCTCAAGTTTAAAATCCTTTTCAAAATGCTATCCTCTTCTCCAAAATACCCAAGACCTAAAAGGCGGAGAACTTACAAAAAAAACCATTTCAGCAACCTTCTATGCCATTTACACCATTTCGAAGCTCATGACATTTTATGTTGGTGTTTTGGGGCTCTATTCTGCCATAAATAAAGACACCGATTTTCAATTTGAGACCGATTTTATATGCTATGATATGAACCACACAATGCAATGTCCCTCACCCACACTCTTTGACGTTGCATATTAGGAAAAACATGAGCATAGATTACAAAATCGCTTCTAGCCCTTCTCAAGATTGCTTTTGTGCCTCTAGCAGAGGCATTCAAGTAACACATTCTCATCCCACAAATCTAGATGAACTTATCCACTCTGTACACCTTATTTGCCTGCTCAAGTACTTTCGTGATGCCGGTTTTCAATGCCCAACTTGCAAAATATCTATTTCCCCTTTTGCTTTTTTTTCTCAAAGAGAAATTCTTACTGAATGCATGTCTTTAGGAGCGCAATTCACAGCAGAAAAGATCAGTCAGGCCATTAAGGCCCTCCTTCTTTGGGCCCCCTATTTTCTCTTCTTTGATCCCGTGAAAAACTTTTTTGTCACTTCGGACCCATAGTTAAAGCCAATTTTTAAGCGCTTAATAACCAAAGATTTAAAAATCTATTCTGCACAAAAGCCAAGAAATCTAAAAAGTGTGCGTTTTTTTAATTGCCTTTTTTCTGCACAAAACAATCCATTTTGCCATATTGTGCAGAATTTGATTTGAAAAAAAATAATCAGCGAGAAGAGTCATTTTCTCGTGTTTGCGCTGATTATGTTCTATATCCAGCGCAAAACACCATTTTTCCCAAGTTCACGCTGATTATAGCTTATAATCAGCGCAAAACGTCATTTTTTCCCTATTTACGCTGAATATAGGCCCTACTCAGCATAAAAGAAAATACCCACTTCTTAGGAAATGTTGATCAACAATTGACTTTGACAGCCCTAATTTAAACTTTTCAAGTGCAAATAACTTATTTTTAGTAACTTATATACCTTTATGAATATTTTTATTGGTTTTTTTCTAATTTTATGTTAAGATTTAATTTTAATAACAATAAGGAATTATTATGACAACGGCAGTAGGATCATTAATAAAACATATTTCAGGTTTAAGAGGGCAAGTTGATCAATGTGAGGTTGGCAAAAGTTCTGCATATAAAGAGATAATGGCTAATCAGGTATTAGAAAACATTTTGCCTACATATTCAGGTCTTGTGCAGAGTATAAACCAAATCGCCTGTAAATTATTCCAAGGAGACTCCTTTGCAGTAGAAAAAGTCCCATTCAGTGGATTGAGCGGAAGCATTTTTTATCAAGTTAAGGATACTGAAACAAATGAAGTACTCTGTTTAGCAAAGGTATTCCCTGAAGACAGATCTTATGAATTCTTAGATGAAGTTTTTTCACTTCATGCTTATGGACAGCATTCCATTCCTTGTCCCAAAGTTTTGGATGTAGGTTTAATAAATAAACAATGTGTGCTAATTGAAGAAATGGTTCCTGGAGATACACTAGATCACCATATAAAAAAATTATTCAATTGTGAAAAGGGCTCTGAAAATAGAGAAAAGCAATTGCAGCAAGTCATCGAGTTATTTAAGTCCCTCGGCTCATCTTTTGCTGACTTTCATAGCAAGGGTAGTTCCGATCTTGTGCCAACAGATCCTTATGTAAAAGAACATTTCCAGGGTATTATAGATAATGCTATCAAAGAGTTGCAAAATGCAAATCATGAAGTTGATGAATACTATGGCATTACAGACAAAGCTTCTTTCATTGCGTCCTTACGAGAATATATTGAAAAAAGTCAACATCTCCTGCAAAAACCGGTTCCAAAAAGTTACATCCATGCAGATTGTAATTTTGCCAATTTTATATATGGTGAGGATGAAAAATTCCATTTGCTCGATACTTGGTGGGGTGGATTTTCTGTAGATAAAGAAAGTGCTCCAAGAGGCAACCCATTTCTTGATTATATGCAGGTGATCAACCGTCTGTGGTACTCATATAAAGATGGCAAATTATCTTTCGATGAATTTCAAAAATTACAAACTGCATTTCAGAAGGGATACAAGACCATCGGAATGATCCCAGATGAGGATATGCAGAATTTCTATTCTTTCATCGATGCAATGCTTCTACTTGGTGGAGTCACCAAATATTTTCAATATTGTTGTGGGAAAGACTCCATAGGACGTTTTGCAAAATATTGGATGACTTGGCTAGAGGAATTATTAGGTTCACAACACAAAATTAAACACGCAATTTAAACCATCACAGACTGTCATTTTTTTCTTTCTGTAAAATCGAAAATTGTCTAAGTTTTCAATTCAGGCACTCATACATGCGCGCTATGAAATTTAGATGTTTTTTTCTTTCTCTTTTTTTCCTCATTTCCCCTCTTGGGCAAATTGTCAGTGATGAGGACACTTCTGCTCTTAAAGAATTCGATGATGATGCTTTTCTCTCTGCAAAAACGGAACCCAATCCAGATGGATTGATCGGATGGTCACTCTTTAGTTCTGATGGAGAAGACAAATACATCATCAATTTCAACAATGTCTCAATTGTTGAGTACTTGCGCTTTGTCAGCAAAATTTCAAATGTAAATTTCCAATTTGAAGAAGTAGAACTCGATTTCACTATCACGATAGTCTCTGAAGAGCCTTTGACCGTTCAGAATATCCTCTCGGCCCTGATTCAAACGCTGCGCGCGCGCGGATTTTCGATGCTCGAGCAGGATAACAACTTGCTCATTACAACCAGCCGCGATGTGAACCAGATCCCAACGATCATCACGCCAGATCGATCGAGTGATACAAAAGATGCACCCATTGTGACGCGGATTTTTCGAATCCAAAATGCGAGTCTCAATTCTATTGCCAGTATCATCCGTCCGATGATGTCAAAAGGAGCAATGGTTGATGTCTCGAATGAAACGCGTCAACTCATCGTGACCGACATCACCACGAACGTCGATAAAATTGCCACTCTTTTGCGCAGTCTCGATGCGCCTCACTCACCCTTAGAGATCGATACATATAAAGTACGTCACCTGCCAGCAATGGAGTTATCTGAAATGGCGAAAGTCATCGTGACACCTTTTGCTGAAGACAATCCTATCATTTTTGTGGCACAGAACGAGTCAAATTCCATTTTCATCGTCTCCACACCCAATTTAATCGAACGATCCATTGAGATTTTGGAAGACCTCGATATTCGCCCAAAAGAAGTCAAAGGGCCCATTGGGAACCAAGTCTATCTCTACAAAATCGAAAACAAATCTTCCGACGAGTTGCTTGAGGCCATTGAAGAAATTGCCAATGAGCTCCAAGGAACTGGCAGCCAGTCCATCATGCTGGTTGCCGCACTCGAAAATGCAAAATACATCAGAGAGTCGAACTCACTCATGTTCATCACTGATTCCGAAACGCAAAAAAAAATCGAAACTATTTTAAAAACACTCGACACCTTTTCTGAGAGCCGCAACTTTTACATCTACAAAATTCAAAAAGCTGGCAGAGAACAAGTCGAGAAATCGCTCGAACAACTTTCACGCAGCTTAAAAAAGGGTGAGTCTGATCGCGATCTTATCGATTCGATCCAAAGCATGCGCTACATCAAAGAAACAAATTCATTCATCTTTACCGGCACCGATGAAGCACTCAAAAAACTGCGCGAAATTCTTCCCACTTTTGATGTAGCCGTTGCCGAATATTCTCCCTCAAGCCATTACTGGCTCTATACACCCCAATATTTGAGTGGTAAAGAACTTGAAGATGCCGTCGAAGATCTCGAAGACAATCTTGCCTCTTCAGGACTTTCTGACGAAGCACTTCTCAATGCGATTGAATCGATGAAATGGGTCCCTGCAACAAATACTCTCCTTTTCACCGGCACTCCAGCTTCCTTAGAACACATCCAAAACATCATCAAATTGATTGATGTTCCGGCCGGAGCTCCAAGTAAGATTTTTCTCTACAAGCCCAAGTACATCGACAATGAACAAATCGAAGAAGCTCTCGATGAGCTAGCAGACAAACTCAATCACAAAAACATTACCGACCGTAATTTAGCCGCCGCTATTGATGACATGACTTGGATCCCTGAGAGCCAAGTTTTCCTCTTCAAAGCCGATCCCGGAACAATCGAAAAAATTGAAAACTTTCTCAAGGACATTGATAACCTCAAAGAAGCAGAAGCAATCGCCAGTGCTTACTACCTCTATAAATTGAAATTTGCGCGCGGCGACGATGTGATCGATCATTTGGAAAAAGTTGCCAAAAATCTTCCTGAGCGTGATCCCTCGCAAAAAGCAATCATTCAAGTGATCGATAACGCCTCATTTCTTCGCGATACCAATGCAGTTCTGCTCACAGGACCGATAAAAGCCGTCGAGGATGTAAAACTCCTCATTGAACAATTCGATGTTCCGGGTGCAACGCCCCCCTCTTTTGAAAAAACCTCCTTTTTCATTTACAAACCTCAGCACTTAAGCCCCGGAGCACTTGAAGAAGCCCTCCAAGAGACTGCTGAAGATTTGAAAAAAGCCGGATTGATCGACTCCTCTCTTCTGCAGTCCATCGACACAATGCGTGTTGTCGAACTCACCAATTCGGTTATTTTTACAGGAACAAAAGAATCGCTCGAAAAAACCAAAGAGATTATTTCAACAATCGATATTAAAGGCGCCAAAGATGAAGAACTCGGTGAATTTGCCGGGCATAGCTTCTTCATCTACAAAGTCCGCTATATCCCCATCAATGAATTGATGCATCTGATAAAAAACATCATCATAAATCTCGAAAAAGAAGGCCCTGAACAAAATAAACCTCTCATCAAAGCATTGAAAGCGGCAAAAGAAATCAAAGAGACGAACTCGATTCTCTTTACAGGGCCCCCTCCCATTTTAGAGAAAATTGCAGAACTCATGAAACAGCTCGATACACCTGAAGGCCTTGGTGTTGCTGAAGAAGGACGGGAACCTGGCGATTACGTGATTTATAAGCCCGTCAATGTGAGCGGTCCAGAGCTCATCGACATGATGTGCGACTTCATGCAAAACCTCCAGCAATCTGGCGTACGTGAGCCCTCTCTCTTTGAGACCATCCAAAAGCTACGATACATTCAGCGCACAGGCTATATCCTCATCTCTGGCGATCAAAAATCTGTAGAAAAAGTGCAAGAGCTCCTGCGCAAGTTTGATATCCCAGGAACTGGCGCCGTCACCTCCCTTACCCAGCTCGAGACCAGCTTCCTCATCTATAAGCTCAACTATCACCAAGGAATAGAACTCTTAGATGCTCTCAAAAAAATCGGCGCAGACCTAAGTCAAGCAGAACCCACCACTGGTTCCAAACTTCTATCCGCCATCAATTCGATCCAATGGATCAAAATGACCAACTCACTACTTGCAACAGGTACGCCCGATGTTCTCACTCAACTCAAAGAACTCATTCAAAACATCGATGTCCCCCTTCGTCAAGTATTCATTGAAGTCCTCATCATCCAAACAACGATCAACAATAACCAGCAATTTGGCTTGCAGTGGGGTGGCAAAGCGCAATACTTAAATCGTTTTGCAGCAGGAACAAGTAATTTTCCTTCTCCAAATCCAGGTGGTACACAGAACTTGAACTTGTCAAAGCCTCTTAGTGAAGTCAATGCCACGCGCACACCACTTGCTACTGATATTCTGTCCCCCGCAATAGGTGCCGGGGGTTTTGATCTTGGTGTCATTGGCGACATCATCTTGCATAAAGGGAAAAGCTTTATTTCCCTTGCCTCACTTGTAAATGCTCTGCAACAGGATGACGATTCTGTCGTTGTCATGAACCCCAAAATTATTGCACAAGACAATCAGCAAGCCACCATTTTTGTCGGACAAAATATCCCCTTTACCGGTTCCACTGTCACAACAGTTGGAAATGGAACAGGGCAACAGACTTCAACAAACCTTGAATATCGAGACATTGGGACCAGTCTGACGATCACCCCTATCCTCGGGACAAATGATGTTGTAACCCTAGATATTTCCAATGAAATCACAGCACAAGTCGATAATACTACAGGGGCAGGACAAGAACTTGCGGGATTGCAAACAAGTAGAACCTCCTTAAATGCTCGCGTTCATGTTCCGAATAAACATTTTGTCGCCTTAAGCGGCATGCTCCAAGATCAAAAAACTCATTTCAAATCCAGCATCCCCTGCCTCGGTGGTCTGCCAGTAATTGGAGCCATCTTTAGTGAAAATGATAGATTCAATGCCCGAAACAATGTTATTTTCTTTATTCGGCCTGTAATTATTGATTCTGTTGAAGAATATGACAAAATCACCGATAATCAAGAGGCGCTCTTTAAAGAACTAGGATCAAAACAAGTTGTTAAAGAAGAAATTGACGATGCGATTGATTGGGTTCGGGACCCTGATTGCGATTAGCCTTTCGTTTCTGATGGGATATAAAAACCTATCCCAAGAAATCGAGCCCCAAATCCACTACACCATCCAAGATCGATACCTTAAAGCACTTCCCACTCCCTTCCTTGCACTCAGCGACGCTGAACAGGAAACACAGTGGGGTAGTGAATATTTGATTGGGATGCACTTTGCGCGGAATCTCGATTTCTATCGAGCGATTACCGCCTTTCGCCGCGCAGAAATCCTCACCTCGAGCGAAGAGCGCAAACTCGAGATGCAATACGAAATTCTCCTCAACTATTACTTAGGCCGCCGTTACAAAGAAGTGGAGCAAGCGTTTGATGAAAGCGATCTATCCCAAATCTCTGCTGACTTTTCTGCTTTTCAGGATTTGCTTGTCATCCTTTATGATACGTATTTTCAGCTCGACGAGACCGAAAAAAGTTCCCATATTTTGGGTATTATTGAGCAGCATGACCCCAAACTGCATCAAAATCTCATTTTGTATTCTGCTTTGCAAAAAGCCGATCTACCTGCAGTCGAGAAAATGGCCCCAACTCTTTTCAAAGCCTACAAGGAGCAAAAAAAATCCCCCAAGGCAGCAGCCCTGCTCAATGCAATCCTCCCCGGCTCTGGCTATTTTTACCTTGGGCAATTGCAGACTGCTTTGACAGCCCTGCTCATGAATGGACTCTTTATTGCAGCAGCCGTCTATTTCTTTAGACGCCGACCGATCGCTGCCGCAATCATTTTCCTTGGCTTTGAGGCGGGGTGGTATTTTGGTGGGCTACAAGGAGGCAGCTCGCAGGGAAAATTGTATAATGAGCGCGTCTATGAACAAATCGTCACTCCCTACATGAACCACGAAGGGATCTTTCCGGTCTATCAGTTGAAACATGCATTTTAAACTTTTTTTCTTCCTCCTTCCTTTTTCTCTTTTTGCTGAAATTGGCTACATTGAGCCCTGGGGCAAAGATGCAAATTTCAAGATTGAATCCCATAAGCCTAAAAGTCAGCTCTCCCCCATAGGGCTTTTTGCAGAAAAAGCCATCCTCTTTCACCACAATTTTTCCACGCATATCAGTGGACCACGCAGCCACTACCGGCCCACCTCATCGCGCTATATGCTTCAGGCCATTCGTGAGTTTGGTTTTGTGACAGGATATATCATGGGATGTGATCGACTCTTGCGTGAAAATTCCGATCCATGGGTCTATCGCTCAAAAAAGATCAACGAGAAGCTCTACAAGTGGGATCCGCCAACGGACGTCATTCCTTTCTCAAAACAAAACATTTAAACGCACTTTTGTATTGCAAAAATGTATTCTGAATTCAATGAAAAGCCGCCCGAAGGTGGCGGCCAGATATTTGTCTCTGCTTAACAAATACCCAATCATGTCATCTGGGTGTTTTTGTTAAAGTATTTTCTCTTTGGGATTTACCTTTCAGAGAAAATGTGAGAGGAACACCTGTGAAGGAAAAAGTCTTGCGAAAGGTATTGATGAGATATTTTTTGTAAGAATTGACCATAAGGTCAGGTCTATTGACAAACATAACAAAATGAGGGGGCTCGACGCCCACTTGCGCCACATAATAGATCCGCAGGCGTTTGCCCCGAAGCATTGGGGGATGGTATTTTTGCATCGCCGATTCCAAAAAACGGTTGAGTTCACCCGTTGATATTCGGTGATTTGCCTGGGAATCAACCTCATCAATATGTGCATAGATCTTTTCGAGATTGCGCCCTGTTTTGGCAGAGATGAATAGTGTCGGGCAATGGCCTAAGAAAGGAACCTCTGTACGTACAGCTTTTAGGCAATGCTCCATCCGAAACCCCTTCACCAAATCCCACTTATTGAAAAGCAAGATACACCCCTTGCCAAGGGATTCAATTTCTTTTGCAATCCGCTTTTCTTGCGTTGTGATTCCTTCCTCTGCATCAAGGAGCAAAAGACAGAGATTTGCTCTTTCAATCGCCCGCTGTGTCCGAATCGCAGCAAATTTGTCGACCACTTCGTGTTCTGCTTTTTTGCGGCGAATGCCAGCCGTGTCAATCAAACGATACTTTTTGCCTTCTATCTCGATATCGATGTCGATACTGTCGCGTGTGGTTCCAGCAATCGGACTGACTAGGCACCTCTCCTCATCGAGAAGATGATTCACAAGTGTTGATTTGCCCACATTGGGCCGTCCGACAATCGCTACCTTCAGCGCACCATCGTCGATCTCAACTTCTTCTTCCCACTTGGTATCGCGAAAAGCCGTTTCCAAAAGCTCGGCTACCCTAAGACCATGCACAGCAGAAACCCCTTCCATCTCGGGAATCCCCAAAGAGTGAAACTCATGAATGCGATCCATCTGTTCTAGGTTGTCAATTTTATTGATTGCCAATGTCACTGGTTTATTTTTGCGCTGCAAGATGCGAGCGACCAGCCCATCGAGCTCAGTGAGCCCGACCTTCCCATCAACTACTAGGACAAGTGCATCGGCCTCTTCGATGGCAATTTCAGCTTGCCGAAGAATCGCTTCATTAAAAGGAATATTTGACTTGGGATCGATCCCACCCGTGTCGATCACTTCATAGGGATGTCCAAAAAAGTCGGCTTTTGCATACAAACGATCGCGCGTGATCCCTTCTGCCTCATCGACAATTGAGATCCGCTGCTTGCACAAACGATTGAATAGAGCAGACTTGCCTACGTTGGGCCGTCCGACAATGGCTAGTTTTGGAAGATTTTTTGCCATAACAGGAAAATCATAGCACTTTTTTATGAAAAAACCAAGTTTTCAAAAAAAAATTCCCATTGCAAATAAATAGAAACCGACTTTAGACTCTTGTAATCTTAATTTTTCATGGAGAGTTTTTTAGGTATGTAAACGCATGTATTAAGACATTTTTAGAACTTGCTAATGTAAGTCTTCCGCCCATAGGAGGCATGATTACAAGCTCAGGATTGCATACATTCATACACCTATTCCAAAACCTATACGACGAAAATAAAAAAATTGTAGAAAACTATAAAACATACATTAACTGCTTAAAGGATAAAAACGAAAATAACAATAAACAGTATGAAATAAGTCCCCCTCCCACCAGTGGCAAAATCCCATGGGCAAACCTTGTAGGTTCCACAACCCATATTTTTGCAGGACTTCCATTTCTAGTATTTGATATAAACTTAACTCTTCGCCCTAAAGGTCCTAATTATAGTGCCGATTATCTTTCATCAGCGATCTATAGTACTTTGGCTCTTAATTTTTTGGATTTTCTTTGGTTTAACAAACGCCCCCGAACTAGGCAAAAATTTCTATCTATCTATAAAAAAGTCATGGTTGTAGCAGTTCCTCTTTTTGTTCAGGCTATACGACATCAAGAATTATTGAAGAGAACTTACTCTTCCAATATTTGAAGCAATTCAACAAGCTCTTGCCGCTCAAGGCCTTTGATCTGATCTTGCTCATCGAAGCCAATGACTCCTTTGGCTAAGGAGATTTTTTTCTCGATGAGGCGGTCGATATGCTCTTCGATCGTATTTTTGGTGATGAGTTTGAAGACTTGAACCCCTCGTTTTTGTCCCATTCGATGAACCCGATCGGTGGCTTGATTTTCTTTGGCAGGATTCCACCAGCGGTCATAGTGGATCACGACTGAAGCGGCAATCAGGTCGATCCCAACGCCGGCCGCTTGCAGGGAACCGAGAAAAACTTCACAATTGGGATCTTCTGAAAAACGCTCTACTTCTTCTTTTCGGTTGCGAGTAGAACCGCGAATTTCTGCAAAGGCAATGTTATGCTCTTTGAGATGCATTCCCATGATGTCAAGCATGCCAAGGTATTGGGTGAAGACGACGAGCTTTTGCCCACTGTCACGCGTCTCATTCAGAAGCTCAACAAAGAGTTCCCATTTGCCAGAACGGTGTTTTTTGTAATCTTGAATATTTTTGGTAATCAGGCAAGGATGATTACAGACTTGCTTGAGCTTTGAGAGCAATGAAAAGATATGAGCCATAGGTGGGGGCATTGTATTATCTTTCAACTTTTTAAGAAGTGCATTTCGACTGGCAGTCACAATTTCGTGATAGAGTTTATGCTGCTCCTCTGAAAGATCACAAAGGGCTGCCTCCTCAATTTTTTCAGGAAGTTCGGTGAGAACTTCACTTTTCTTGCGACGCAAAAGAAAGGGTCGAATCAAGCGGCTTAAGAGTCCTCGCTTCTCTTTATCTTGGTATTTTTCAATTGGATTGGTGAAGAATTCACGAAAAACGCCAACTGAGGGCAGATAGCCTGGAATCACAAGATCAAAGAGAGTTTTGAGTTCTAAAAGACGGTTTTCAATCGGAGTACCCGTAAGGCCAATCCTCATCGTTGCTGAAATATTGCGAAGTGCTTTATTCGTGAGCGATTTTTCATTTTTGGCAACTTGCAATTCGTCAAAAATAGCCAAGTCAAAATCATAGCCCGAAAGAGCTTCATTTTCAGTTCGGACAATGCCATAAGAAGTGAGTAAGAGATCGAATGTATCGTGACTAAAGGCCTCAAACTTTCTGCCAATTCCATGAAAAATATAGGGCTTCACGCTCGGCAAAAAGGTGTTGATGAGCTTTTCCCAGTGATAAATGACAGAGGTGGGGCAAACGACGAGAAATCTGGCTTTGCGATGATTTTGTTTGTTTTTGATACCCGCCATAAGTGCCATAGCTTGGTGTGTTTTTCCAAGGCCCATCTCATCACAAAGCAGACCCGAAAGTCCATACGAGTGCAGAAACCAGAGCCAATCTACGCCCATTTTTTGATAGGCACGCAAATCACTTATGAGCCCTGTCAGATCTATCTCGGTGGGGGCTTTAAAAGAAAGAAAACCTTGGAGCAGTTTGCGCGCATCTCTTGTTTTTTTAGAATCTCCTTCTGGCTCATAGAGCTCTTCCATGCCGCAAAGGCGCAAAAACTCAAGCGTTGTCAATCGCACAGAATCGCCTTTTTCAAGCCACCGTTTTTTGCTTTTGTCCTTAATCCAGTCGAATTGTTTTTTGCGCAAGAAAAGAAGCCCTGCATCAGAAAAGAGATACTGTCTCCCTTGCCCAAACGCTTCCCAGATTTGATAGGGACGCACCTGACCTAAATCGGTCTCATATGCAAATTCTAACACCCATTGCCCTGTTTTAGCTGCCTCCTGGCGCTTGATATGGAGAATATGCAAGTCCATTTTTTTGGGGCGCTTTAGCCTAGGATCAATGGTGAGAACATGAGGATAGAGGAGGTCAAGCTCATACCCAACAAAATAGGGTTCCGCCATCCGGTCAATGACCTTTTCGACCTTATAACTTTCAGGGAGGCGCGCACTATGGGGAATAAGAGAAAATCCCTCTCCCTCGACATAGGTATAATCGCCATAGATACTCACCTTTTCTGGCACATAGCTTTCAAGAAAGAAAAATTCAGGGTAAATATAAATTCTTCCCTCTTCATTGAAACCAATATTGAGCCCCGATTTTTCCAGAGGACATTCTTTTGCAAAAAATCCAGGTATCGGCTCCAGCTCTTCGCGATGCTGATGGATAAAGGAAGAGATTTCAAATGGTTCAACCTCCATTCCTGTTTTGACAAAAGCTCCGGGGCGCGAGGTCATTTTTGCATAAAATCCCTTACCTTCAACGTAGATCCAGTCCCCAAGATCGACAATGTGTTCGGCCTCTTCAGTGAATTCAAGGCGAGTAAAAAAAGTGAGTTTTCTCATTTCATTGAACTTGAAACCCAAATGCGATTCCATCCCACTCACATGAGTCTGAAAACCCTCCACCCCATTGAGCCAAACCCGATGTCGATCAATGAAGTCTGAAATTTTTTCCTTGGGAATTTCGATCTTGATCCCATCAAAGAGCTGCTGCTGAATCTGAAAAAATCCTTTTTCGGGCAGATAGACCCACTCTCCAAAATAGTGCACACCTATTTCGGCTAAATCTCCTTTTTCAAAAAGATAAGCTTCGATATGCAAACATGCTTTAGCATCAAGTTGCAATGCATAGCGCATCGGAAAAGTTTGTGTGTGGATCTTTTCATTTATGAGTTTTTTTTGTATGAGCTTGATATGACGCTCTAAAAAGCCCTCTACCTGATCTTTTTCTACTTTCTTTTGCTGAAGCAAGGGATCGGTCTTATCAGGGAAAAAACCAAAACGGGGGAAAAAGCGCCATTCTCCTATTTTTATTCCTTCGCCGGGCCCGGTGGGCTCTGGGACTTTTGCTTCTCTTTCTTCATGTTCCAAAGAAAAAACCCCTTGATCAGGTAGGAAAACAATCTTTTCCAGTTTGCCAAACACATAAGGATAAACTTTCAAAGGAGAAGAAACATATTGCAATGAGGGAATAATTCGCGCCCAACTAGCAAGATCAATGAAAAATTCCACTTCCATTTCAGGGAAATGAAAAGTGAGAAACTGAGGAGGATCTTCATCAGAAAAATGGATCTTGTATTTTGCTCCATCCTCATAGAGCATCATCCACCACTTCGCAAGATCCGACCAAAAAGAGAGTTCATAGCTCAACTCTTTAGAAGGACGTCCCTCTCGCCACAACATCAATTCATCTTGCGAGAGGTTTGAAAATTTGAGTGATGTCTCTTCTGTTTCAACAGGACGTTTATAGAGAATTTCTTCGAGTTTTTGTTTTGCTTTGCCCTTCACCTTAATGAAAATATTCCGCTTCCCAGACTTTGAAAATCCCTCAAAACCTTCTCTCACTTTTTTGAGACTGCTAGATTCATAACTATGCCGCTCTGCGGAGAGGACTCCAATCTGATTCCACAAACTTTCACGAAAGCGAACATGCAAAGGCTCGTCATTCATGATTCTCAAATAAGCAGCTGCGAGATGAGGACAAGAACCTTTTTTCTCGGCAGTGGCACAGGTGCAAAAAGCATCCATTACCTCTCCTGCATCGCTGATTTGGATAAAGGGCCAAACCATCTTCTTTGGTTTTTTCGAGGCAATCACCTCCATTTGATAGGTCCCCTCCGAAAAAAGAACACCAAGAATGCACTTCTCAGCAAGAAGCTTTTTGCCCTCTGCAAGGTCCTTTTTAGAAAAAATGTGCATCAAATACCTTCACCGATGGACCTGTAATTGCAATTTCTTTTCCAATACAAACTTCCAATATTTCGCCTGAGCGAGTCACTACCTCCATTTCATTTTTGCACTCTCCTAAACGAAAAGCTACAAAAGCCACTGCAGCTGCCCCTGTCCCGCAAGCTAAAGTCTCGTTTTCCACACCCCGCTCATAAGTGCGGATGCGAATACAACTTTTGTGCACTTTCCACACAAAATTCACGTTTGCTCCTTCTGGCTGCAGCTTCTCATGATGGCGCATCTCCCCGCCTTCTTGTAACACATTCACCCTCCCATTTGCAAAAACCACCACATGGGGCACACCAACATCTACCACATAAACTGTGCGCGATAAGAGTTCGACTCCCCACTCTAAGACCTTTGGTAGTGGTAGAAGGGTAAGAATTTTCGATCCCTGACATTTAACAGTCAAGACTTTCCCGGCCACTTCAATTTTGTAAAGCGGCTTTACATACCCCTGATCCTGAAGAAAATGGACAAAACAGCGCAGGCCATTTCCACACATACCAGCGCGCGAACCATCGGCATTGAAATAGACCATTTCATAATCGGCAATAGAAGAAGGCTGAGCAAGAATGAGCCCATCGGCTCCTACACCTAGGCGCCGATCGCAAAGCTGTTTAATGAGTGTGTGCGAGAAAGTTTTTTCAAAATCCTCAATGAGGATAAAATCATTCCCCGCACCATGATATTTAGAGAGCGTTGGCAAATTCATTCCACCAATTTGAGACCGCTTGCAAAAGTCACTTTCGCCAGTTTGAAATTGGTCTTTTTTGCCGAAATTGTCTTATGCAACATCCGCAAAGGACTCGACCACCTTGTCGAGTAACCCATACTCGAGAGCTTCTTCAGCCGACATCCAAGTATCGCGGTCGATCGCCCTTTCGATCGTCGCCTGATCTTTCCCTGTGGCCTCGACATAAATATCGACAATCAGTTGGCGTGTCTTCAAAATCTCTTTCGCTTGAATTTCAAGATCTGTCGCTTGCCCTTGAATCAGCCCCATGATTCTGGGCTGGTGGATCATAATCCGAGCATGCTTTGTTGCAAAACGACGTCCCGGCGCAGCGCACAGACTGAGTACAGAGCCCATGGAAGCGGCGAGTCCCGTCACGAGTGTCGTGACAGGAGAAGAGATCATCTTGACTTGATCCCAAATCGCAAAACCACAATCCACCGCCCCTCCCGGAGAATTGATCACAAAAAGAATGGGCTTGCCTGGCTCTTGCATTTCAAGATACCAAAGCTTGCGGATGGCATCATTGGTGGACTTCTCATCAACCGTATCGGAAAAGAAAATCCGGCGTGACTTGAGAAGAGCTTCCTCAATTCGATCTTCTACTGAACTAACTCGTTTCCCCTGATTTTCTTCTGGCATATGATGCATCTCCTTATAGTTCTCTTGTCCATTATCGCTCCAAGGACAAAATTATTCAATGAATACTTCTGGGTAAAGTGGGAAGTTACTTAACAAATCTTTCACTTGTATTTGTATACGACTGAGCACTTGAGGATCGATATCGACTTTTGCTCGGCCCTTTCCTTGCAACTTTTCTGAAAAGGCTGGCTTAGAGCCCTTCAAGAGATCGACAATCATCAAACCGATTTGGCGCATTTCAGCCTCTCGCATCCCACGTGTTGTGATCGCCGGCGTTCCAATGCGCACACCCGAAGCATACCATGCTCCATTTGGATCAAAAGGAATCGCATTGCGATTCACTGTAAGCCCAGCTTCTCTAAGTGCCCGTTCTGCTTGAAGCCCCGTGAGCCCAAAAGAACCCCTGACATCAAAAACAATCAAATGGTTGTCTGTTCCATTCGTGAGTACACGAGCGCCATTGGAAATAAGCGCATCGGCTAGAGCATTTGCATTGGCCACAATCTGATGAGAATATTTTTGAAATTCAGGCGTATTTGCTTCCTTAAAAGCCACCGCTTTAGCCGCCATCACATGTGGAAGCGGGCCACCTAAAACAAGAGGACATCCTTTGTCGACTGTTTCTTTAAATTCTTCCTGGCACATGATAAACCCACCACGCGGTCCACGCAACGTCTTATGTGTCGTCGAAGTGACTATATGCGAAAACGGAACCGGGTCATAATCCCCCTGAAAAACTTTACCAGCCACGAGTCCCGCAAAGTGAGCCATATCCGTCATCATGACCGCGCCCACACAATCGGCAATCTCACGCATCTTGGCAAAATTGATCAGCCGTGGATAGGCCGAATATCCAACAATTAAAAGAGCCGGCTTTTCTCTTTTCACCTGCTCTTCGAGCGCTGCATAATCCAGCAGACCTGTTTTCGGATCGACCTCATAAGCTACCGCTTGCAAAATTTTACTTGAAATATTGCGCCGATAACCATGTGTCAAATGCCCACCTGATCCAAGCCCCATCCCCATCATCTTTTGTGAGACAAGAATCTTGCGCACCTGCTCGTATTCTTCCGCTGTCAGCTCATCCACTGACTTCTTGCCGAGTCGCTGGATTTCCTTATTTTCAAAACGGGCCGTGAGAAATGCCCAAATTGCCACTAAATTCGCATCTGCTCCAGAATGCGGTTGCACATATGCATGATCACACCGAAAAATCGCCTTAAGCTCATTTACAGCCAGATCTTCGACTGTATCAACATTTTCGCAACCGGCATAAAATCTCCGGTGGGGATACCCCTCTGCATACTTGTCCGTCAACAGATTGCCCATTGCCAGCTGCACAGCCAATGAGGAATAATTTTCAGAAGCAATGAGTTTTAAATATTTTCTTTGATCTTGCAGCTCCTTAACAATTGCCCGTACCACATCCGGATGCTGCTCTCCGATATGATCGAGTGCTGCAAGATAAGCAATTGCAGCTTTGCTCCGCTTTTCCTCAGGAAATTTTTGAAAATATTTTTCTAGATAGCCCATAGTGAGTGTTGTGAAGATCCACCTCCAAGCATTAAATCCCTTTCAATTTCCCTTATTTAGGGCAAAATCCGCAAGTCTTTTTCTTCGAGCCCCTTGAAAAATAATGCTCAATGAAGGTATCCTTATGCCTACACCAGAGGAATTTTGACATGCAAGAGATCTTAACACCCATTATTGAGATTCAAGAATTTGATATGAAGATGATTCGTCTCATGCGAATCAAGCGAGAGCGCCAAAAAGAACTCAAGCAAATCGAAGATTTGCGCGCTGATCTTCATGCCCAGGTGAAGGAAAAAAAATTCGAAGTGGAAGAGCTCTCCAAGCAAATCGCTGTTTATGAAACACGCATTGAAGAAATTTCTAAAAGGCTCAAAGAACTCGAAGGACGCCAAACTCAGATCAAAAAAGTGGAAGAGTTCAATGCCCTAACGCAAGAGATGACCAGTGCCGAACGCGAGCGCATCACTGTTGAGCAAAAAGTTTCTGATCTCGTTGACCGCAAAGGCATCGAAAAGGAGCTTCTCGAAAAAATCAGCGAGAGTCTCAAAACTTCCGAAGAGAGTAGCATTGCCCTTGAAAAAGAGATTCAATCAAGCATTGGCATGATCAACGAAGAAGGCACCCGCCTCAAAGATGGACGTGATGCTCTTGCTACCACCGCCGATCCTGATACATTACGGATCTACGATAGGCTACTGCGCAACAAAAAAGACCGCGTCGTTGTCCCCATTGAAAACCGCACCTGCAGCGGCTGCCACATTGCGCTAACCGCTCAGCATGAAAATATCGTCCGCAAAGGAGAAAACCTCGTTTTCTGCGAACATTGTTCGCGGATCCACTACTGGGAAGAAGCTGAAGCCCTCGAGGGAACTCCAGTTGCGCCTAAGCGCCGCCGAAGACGTGCAGCCACAACTTAATATTTTTTAGGGAAAGCCAAGCAATCGCTGCTGCGCCACGCGCGCAGCAGAGGAAAGTCCGGACTTCGCAAGGAGAGATGCCAGCGAAACGCTGGGGGCCGTAAGGCTACGGAAAGTGCAACAGAAAACAACCCGTGCTCACCTGAGCAATAGGCTGAAAATGACAGCTTTAGGAGCTGTCCCCTTCTAGGCAACTAGAAGGTGCTGTAAACCCCATCTGAAGCAAGAAGCACACTTGTTAAAATGTTTCCTAGCATAACAAGTGGCACCGATCGCTTGAGGAGACTGGTGACAGTCTCCCTAGAGGAATGATTGCCCACGACAGAATCCGGCTTATGTGCTTTCCCTCTTTTTCTTACTAATCGTAAAAAACTCAGTATAAAAAAAATTATACATTTTTTAAAGTCTTAGATACGTTATGATATCTTTTAAAAAAAATGAAAGGAGCTTTAATTCATGTCTACGAATCTTCTAGCAGGCATAACATCTACCATGTCAGTAGGGCAAAAGGATCAATTTCAACAAAAAGCAATCGCTCACAATCAAAGGCACGAATATAACGAAGCAATTGATGCTGCAGATAACGGGCTTCTAATACGAGGTATAGGTCCAATCACGCAGGCAAAGCTTTTATACGAAAAAGCAATCGCTCTCAATCAAAAAAGAGAATATGGCCCGGCTCTTCAAGCTATAAATAAAGGGCTTCAAATTAAAGATATAAGTGATTCAAATCTGCTAGCAGGGCTTTTATACGAAAAAACTATCGCTCTCAATCAAACAGGCAAATATGACAAGGTTCTTAAAGCTATAAATAAAGGGCTTCAAATTAAAGATGTAAGTGATTCAAATCTGCGGGCAAGGTTTTTTATCCTACAA